>JAEEGL016499533.1_pt1 | contig 15691 bp, 11 predicted proteins | sample 9134231 | NCBI WGS metagenome assembly JAEEGL01 (sample SAMN16246548, study PRJNA631951) | gut metagenome | biome: gut microbiome; feature: rumen; material: fiber-attached | host: Bos | place: Iran: Karaj | collected 2018-10
CTGCCCGTATTTTCCGATGATTTCTTCTATCTCGCCGCTTCGAACCAGCCGCTCGGCCTCGCGGATATCCGGCCAGATCTCCCTGTCCCTGTCGTAGGTCGGAATGGTCTTCCTCACATGCTGCAGGATCGCCTCGTGCAGCGGTGTGATGCCCTGCCCGTGCGTCCCGAGCGCGCGGCGGATATCGATCGCCTGGCAGGCCGTCAGCAGCTCATCCGCCAGAACAGAATACAGATTGTCGACGATCATCGCAGCCTTGCGCGCCGCGGTCGTTCCCATGGAAACAAAATCTTCCTGATTGGCAGACGACGGAATCGAATCCACCGAAGCCGGATGCGCGTAGACCTTGTTCTCGGAGACCATGGACGCGGCCGCGTACTGCACGATCATGAAGCCCGAGTTGACACCGGCTTCCTTCGTTAAAAACGGCGTCAGGCCGTTCGAAAGCGCGGCATTCACCATGCGCTCAATGCGCCGCTCCGAGATACTGGCCAGCTCCGACGCTGCGATCCCCAGCGTATCAAACGGAATCGCCATCGGTTCGCCGTGGAAATTTCCGCCGGAAATGACGGCCTCGTCGTCGGGGAAGATCAGCGGATTGTCCGTGACCGCATTCAGCTCGGCCTCCACTGCCTTCATTACATAATCCAGCGCATCCCGCACCGCACCGTGGACCTGCGGGATGCAGCGCAGCGCATAGGCATCCTGAACGCGGTCATGCTGAGCATTGTCGATAATCTCCGAGCCCTCCAGCAGGCTGCGCATATGCCGCGCCACTTCTATCTGGCCCCGCTGGCCCCGCACGGCATGGATCCGCTCATCGAATGCGTTCTTCAGTCCGGTCAGCCCCTCAAAATCCATCGAAGCGATCACATCGGCCAGTTCCGCAGCCCGCTTCGTATCATAATATGCCAGCGCGCCGACACTCGCCATCGCGCAGGTGCCGTTGGTCATGCCAAGGCCTTCTTTGGATACCAGGGTGGAAAGCGTCGGGATGCCGGCCCGCTTCATCGCCTCGGCGCCGGGAAGGACCTTGCCCTCAAATTTTGCCTCGCCCAGTCCCAGCATCGGCAGGGTCATATGAGCCAGCGGCGCCAGATCGCCGGAAGAACCAAGCGACCCCTTCTGCGGAATGACCGGCAGCACGTTTTTGTTCAGCATCCCGATCAGCATTTCGACCAGTACCGGCCGCACGCCCGAGACGCCGCCGCAGAGTGCATTGGCCCGCAGCAGCATGATGCCGCGCGTCACCTCGTCCGAATACGGTTCGCCTGTGGCCGTGCAGTGACTTAAGATCAGATTCGTGGAAAGCTGGTTCGACAGATGCTCCGGCACCGCGACCTTCTGAAAATCTCCGAAGCCGGTCGTGATCCCGTAGGCGACGCGGCCTTCCGCTGCGATCTTCTCAGTCAGCTTTCGTGAGGCTTCGATTCGTTTTTTCGCAGACGGCGCAAGACTGACCGGCGCTCCGTAACGGGCTACCGCCACAAAGCTGTTAAGATCCAGCGACTGCCCGTCCAGCACGACAGTTCTTTCCGCATCCGGAATTGCCTTTTTCTTCGTCAGCAGCCCCCCGGACATTCCTTTTACGATGCTGCCCGGGACGCCTTTCTTTACTGTCATCCGCACCTGATTGCTGCCAAGACGGTATCCCAGGAAAGCCAGATCCGGTCCGCTGAAAGGAGGCGCCTCCCAGATCACCAGATCCGCCTGCTTGCCCACCTCCAGCGTTCCCAGCGTATCGGCCCGGCCGATTGCCGCCGCCGCATTCAGGGTCACCGCCGTCAGCATCTCTTCCGGTGTCATCTTATATTTCAGGCAGGCCAGATTCATGGCCAGCTGCAAATTGTCGGACGGGCAGGACCCCGGATTGAAATCCGAGGCAACTGCAATCGGCACGCCCGCTTCGATCATAGCCCGGGCCGGTGCGAAATCTGCGTTTAAATACAGGCTCGTAGACGGCAGCAGGCAGGCGATGACACCGCCTTTTGCAAGCGCATCAATGCCTTCCGGCGTGCATTTGATCAGATGCTCCGCCGAAACCGCATGCAGTTCGCCGGCCAGCTCCGTTCCGCCGATCGCTTCGATCTCATCCGCATGGATCTTCGCTTTCAGGCCGCAGCGCAGGCCCGCTTCCAGGATCTTCCGCGACTCTTCCGCCGTAAATACGCCTTTTTCGCAGAAAACATCCACAAATTCCGCGAGGCCCTCCCGCGCGATCTCCGGGATCCACTCCTCACAGATCAGGCGAATATATTCCTCACGGTTTTCCGCATATTCTTTCGGCACGGCGTGTGCTCCGAGATAGGTCGGCACCAGCTCCGGGACCGTCAGTTCTTCCTGCAGCTGCCGGATAGCCCGAAGCTGCTTGCGTTCCGTTTCCCGGTCCAGTCCGTAGCCGCTCTTGGCTTCGACGGTGGTCACGCCCCAGGCAGCCATCTCCTGCAAGGCCAGCGCGGCTTTCAGGCGAAGTCTCTCCTGACTCGCTTTGCGCGTAGCTTCTACCGTAGAATGAATGCCTCCTCCGGCGTTTAAAATATCCAGATAGGAAGCGCCGTGCAGCTTGGCCGCCAGCTCATTCTGGCGCCATCCGTCGAAGATCAGATGGGTGTGCGCATCGATCAGGCCCGGCGTCACCAGCTGAGCCATGGCATCGATCTGCTCCGCCCCCTCTTCGAGCGGCGGCAGCTTTCCTGTTCCGATCTCCGTGATGATACCGTCCTCCGTCAGGATCCAGGCCTGCCGCATAAAGGTGATTTCGCCCTGGGCTTTACCGCCCTTGGCCGCACAGCCCGTCGGCGTTGCCAGAAGACCGATATTGTAGATTAATGTTTGATTCATTCCTCTTCTCCTTGCCCTCCCCCGGCAAGCAGGGCACCCGAAGGGCGTGCCTTGTGCAGAGGTCAGCCGTCAGGCTGACAGGGCGGGGGCGACTTACATCCGCCTCTTTCCCTCCCCCGGCAAGCGGGGGAGGGCAGGGGCTAAATTTCCAGTACCTTGCGAATAATATCGTCGTCGGCTACGTACGGCAGCGTAATGTGGTCCGTCGCGGCATTCGCTTCGTTGTACTCCGCGGCCACCCCGATCGCGTTCTCGTTCCGTGCCCAGCTGCGGCGTGCCACGCCGACCATCGTATCCCAGGGCATGGACATCCGAAGGATCGTATCCACGCGCTCGGAGCCGTCCAGCACCATACCGAAGCCGCCGTTCACCGCGTTGCCGATGCCGGTCCCGCCGCCGTTGTGCAGGGCAATATAGCTCATGCCGCGCGCCGCATTGCCCGCATAGCACTGCACAGCCATATCCGCCATGATATTGGAGCCGTCCTTGATATTCGAGGTTTCCCGGAACGGGGCGTCCGTGCCGCCGGTATCGTGGTGATCGCGGCCCAGGATCACGGGTCCGATCTCGCCGTTTCTTACCATTTCGTTGAATTTCAGTGCAATGTTCATGCGGCCCATCGCATCCTGATAAAGAATGCGGCACTTGGTACCCACGACAAGCTTGTTTTTCTTCGCGTCACGCACCCAGACGTAGTTATCGTAGTCCTGATACCGTCTGTTGTGCGTGCGGATATATTCGGCCGCCGCCTCGTCGGTCTTGTCCAGATCTTCCTGTTTCCCACTCAGGCAGCACCAGCGGAAAGGCCCGTAGCCGAAATCAAAGAGCTGCGGCCCTAAAATATCCTCCACATAGGACGGGAAGATGAAGCCGTCCAGATCGTTTTCGCCGTTCCGGCAGATACTCTTCACACCGGTATCGTATACAGCCTTTAAGAAGCTGTTGCCGTAGTCGAAGAAATAGGTGCCCCGTTCGTGGAACTTGCAGATCATCTCATAGTGATGCTGCAGCGTCGCATCCACGAGTTTGCGGAAACCGGCCGGATCGTTCTTCAGCATCAGCGTCCGCTCCTCGAACGTGATGCCCTGCGGGCAGTAGCCGCCCTCATACGGTACGTGACAGGACGTCTGGTCGCTCATTAAGTCTACGTGCACGCCCTGCTCATAGAGGAATTCCAGAAGATCCACGACGTTGCCGTGATAGGCCACGGCACAGGCCGTACCCGCTGCCTGATGTTCTCTGGCGATCTTCAGCGCTTCCGTCAGCGAATCCGTCCGGTGCGAGACCCATCCCTGCTCAAAACGCGTCGCGATGCGGGAGGCATCGACCTCTGCAATAATGGCCGCCGCGCCGGCGATCTCCGCCGCCTTGCCCTGCGCGCCGCTCATGCCGCCCAGGCCGGCCGAGACGAAGAGCCGCCCCGCGAGGTTGCCGTCCTGCGGGATCCCCAGCTTCAGCCGTCCCGCATTGAGCAGGGTATTGAATGTCCCGTGCACGATCCCCTGCGGCCCGATATACATCCAGCCGCCGGCTGTCATCTGGCCGTAGTTGGCCACGCCCAGCGCCGCCGCCCGGTTAAAATGCGGCAAATCGTCGAAGGTTCCGACCATAAGACCGTTCGTGATGATGACGCGCGGCGCCAGCTTATGCGAGCGGAAAAGCCCCAGCGGATGGCCGCTCATTACAACCAGGGTCTGCTCGTCGGTCAGCTCCTCCAGATACTTCTTGATCAGCCGGTACTGCATCCAGTTCTGACACACCTGACCGGTCTCGCCGTAGGTGGTCAGCTCATACGGATAGAGGGCCACGTCAAAATCCAGGTTGTTGTCGATCATGACCTGGATCGCCCGGCCCTCTATACACTTTCCCTTATACTCATCGATCGGCCGGCCGTGCAGTGCCCCCTCCGGCCGGAAACGGTAGCCGTAGATGCGGCCGCGTTCCTCCAGTTCTCTGGCAAACTCCTCCGCCATCTGCGCATGATGGTCGGGGTGGATATAACGCAGCGCATTTTTGATAGCCAGCGCCTTGTCTGCTTCGGACAGCTTTGCCTCACGGCGCGGCGCCCGGCGGTATTTTTCGTCCATGGCCGGATAAGGCGGCAGATCGTAGTCCAGCTTTATCCTCATGGCAGCAGAATAATCGTTCATTTCAACCTCTCCTGATTTTTTTGATATCCGATGATCTGAGATCACTGTTTCGAGCTTTTGATGTAGATAAAGTATACCACATTTGCAGCCATATGAAAAGCCCGCAAAAAGCAAAGGGCGGCCTTGAACCTTTCGGCGGAATCCTGTATACTGTCAGGGAAAAACGTATTGCAATTTTATCCTCTTAAGGAGAGCATTATGGCAAAACTGATCGAATGTATCCCGAATTTCAGCGTCAGCAAAGAGAAGGATCCGGCCGTTTTCAATGAACTGGTCGCGGTCGCCAACAGTATACCCGGCTGTTTTCTCTTTGACGTCCAGTCCGACGGCAACCACAACCGCTGCGTTTTCACGCTGCTCGGGTCGCCCGAAAGCATCGCCGAAGCCGCATTTCAGCTCTGTAAAAAGGCTGCCGAGACCATCGATATGACCAAACACCGCGGCCAGCACCCGCGTATGGGCGCCACGGACGTGATTCCCTTCGTACCGCAGACCGCCGAAGTCAGTCTGGAAGAATGTGTCGAACTGTCGCGGCAGGTGGCAGAACGGATCTGGAAAGAGCTCGGCATCCCGTCCTTCCTGTACGAGGATTCCGCGACCCGGCCCGAGCGCCGGAACCTGGCGGAATGCCGCCGCGGCCAGTTCGAAGGCATGCCGGCCAAGCTCCTGCAGGAAAACTGGGCGCCTGATTTCGGGGAGCGGAAGATCCACCCGACTGCCGGAATCGTTGCAATCGGCGCACGCATGCCGCTTGTGGCTTTCAACGTGAATCTGGACACTGACAACGTGGAGATCGCCAAAACGATCGCCCGCTCGATCCGAGGTTCTTCGGGCGGTTTCCAGTACTGCAAAGCGCTCGGCATCAAGCTCGAGGAGCGGAATATCGTACAGGTCTCCATGAATATGGTCAACTACGAGGGCACGCCGCTCTACTATGTATTCGAAATGATCCGTGCGCTGGCCGACCGCTACGGGGTCCGCATTATCGGCTCGGAAATCGTCGGTCTGACGCCGGCCAAGGCACTGATCGACTGTGCCGAATACTATCTGAAGCTGGAAAACTTTCACTGCACCGATCAGGTCATGGAATACCATCTGATCGGCATGGAATAGGAGGCGCAGAATGGAACTGTCACAGATGAAAGTGAATGACTTTACCGCCCTTCTGGGCTCGGATGCCCCCGCTCCCGGCGGCGGATCGGCCGCTGCGCTCTGCGGCTCGCTCGGCTCCGCTCTGAGCGCGATGGTTTCAGCGCTGACACTCGGCCGGGAAAAATTCGCTGCCTGGCAGGATTCGGCAGAAAAAGCTTTTGCCAAGGCCGATCTGCTCCGCCGCGAGATGCTGGCGGCCATGGAAGACGATACCGCTGCTTTCACGCAGATGAGCCGCGCGATGGCACTCCCCCGGAGCACACCGGATGAAAAGGCCGCGCGCACCGAAGCAATCCAGACAGCCCTCACCGTCTGCACGGAATCGCCCTTAAAGATCATGGAGCTGTCCCTGGAAGCGCTTGAACTGACGATGCTGCTGATCGGCCGTTCCAATCCGAATGCCGCCAGCGATCTGGGCGTGGCCGCGCTCTGCCTGAAGGCGGCCCTGAAAGGCGCCTGGCTGAACGTCCTCATAAATATCGGCAGTCTGAAGGATGCCGAGATGGCGGAAACCTACCGGATCCGCGGGGAAGCGATGCTGGCTCAGGGCATCCCGCTCGCGGACGAAATCTACGAGCAGATCGAAGAAAGCCTGTAAAACAATATTCTTATTGATAAGGCGGGGGCGACTTGCTCCCGCGTTATTTTACGGATTTCATATTTTTTTACGACAAATTGAGTGAAGGTACCTGAGGAACAAGAAAGGAGCAGTTTATGCAGACCAATTCCCACGCACGGGCCGGGCAGCCCGGTGACGACAAAATCGTTGCCCTGCTGTTTGAACGCGACGACGCTGCCCTGACAGCCGTGCAGCAGCGCTACGGCGCTTTCCTTCGCTCTTTTGCCGCCCGTTTTCTGAAGGATGACCGGGACAGGGAAGAAGCGGTAAGCGATGCCCTGCTGCGTCTCTGGAACAGCGTTCCGCCGGAGCAGCCGCGATCTCTTCCTGCTTTTCTGACGACGTTAGTGCGCCGCAGTGCTATCGATATCGCCCGAAGGAACAACCGCGTCTCCCAGCCGCCGGCCGCCCTGGCCGCCGCCTGGGAAGAGCTGGGGGATATCCCTTCCGCAGGGAACGAAACGGAAGACGCGGTGCTGGCCCGGGAACTGGGCCGGAGCATCAGCGCCTATCTGAAAGCACTGCCGGCCAGAAGCCGCGGGATCTTTCTGCGCCGCTACTATGCGGCCTGCTCCGTAAGCGAGATCGCCTCCGCCCTCGGCATCAGCGTTTCCACCGTGGAAAAGGAGCTGAAAGCCGCACGCGACGGTCTCCGCAAGCATCTGGAAAAGGAAGGATATGAAATATGAATCTGATGAATGAAGCTATGAACGAACTGGATGAGGAGCTGGTCGAAGAGCTGAGCGGTCAGCTTCAGACCGAAACTGAAGAAAAGAATCAATCGGCAGACAGCAGTCTGAAGCGGCCTGCCCGCCGACTGAAATGGGCCCTGCCCGTCGCTGCCTGCCTGCTGCTGACGGTCGGTGTGCTTTTCGCAGCAAAAAACGATCTGTTTGCCCGGAAAGATTATTCCGAGCTCTGGCGGTCGGTTTTGTACGCCGACCAGCAGCCGGAGACCCTGATCTCCGCCTACCGCACCCGCATCAAAGACGAAGCCTGGAGCGCTTACGGGATCTCCCGGATCTGTCCGGAGGATCTGGCCGGAGAAAAGCTGGCCGATGTGACTGTTGAAGGCGCCTGGGTCCATTACGGTGCCAATCCCGAAGGAATGATCGTTCCGCTCCGCGAACCGACAGCTGAGGAGACCGAACTCCTTCCCGCTGAAGCCTATGCCATAAAGGGTATCCCGCGGGACGCGGCCGTCTGTCTGCGTTTCCCGGAAAAAAGCGGGGAGCTGACCACGGACCGGTATTATACCTATCTGAACAAAAATGCCTCGTTTGAAAGCCTGGCTGCCCTGCGTAAAGCCCTGGCGGCAGACAGTCTCTTAAGCATCACCGTCCCCGCTCAGATGCCCGGCGCTTATATTCAGAAGGTAAAGGGGGATGAGATCGTTTATAAGCACTACGTCCTGTCCGAAACCGGCGCCGCCCTGATCCGGCAGGCGCTGCTGGCCGCCGAGGGAACCCTTCTGCCGGAAGGCGGGCAGGATGAATATCTGAAGAACTGCCGCGAGATCGGCTCCTTCTCCGTCCTGCTGGAAGGGATCGTTTCGGCCCAGATCCGCGTATATGACAGCGGCTGTCTTGTCATTACGCCCACCGCTTCCGAGTACTCGCTCAACACGTCCCGTGCCTACGCGATCGGAAAGGAAGCAGCGGATGCGATTCTGCAGTCTGTCATACAGAACAGTTCCCTTTATCAAAGCGAGACCGTGACAGGCGTCACGGTCTCGGCAAAGTAAGCTTTCCTGCACGGAATAAGCTTGTTACCATGTAAAAATCCTTTTACAGGGCTCCGAACCATTCGGGGCCCTTCTTTTTGAGCAGCCGCCAGAACAGATAAGCCAGCAGTCCGGTCACGACTCCCGCGATCGAAAGGTACAGGTCCGCTCCCAGCTTGTAGCCGATCAGGAAATACAGGCCAATGAAGGCAACTCCGTAGAGCAGCCCCAGCAGCATATAGACCAGTACTGACATGCTCTGCTTGATCGGAACAACCTCGTTCGTCCAGTTGAGATTGGCCCGCCTTAAGCCCAGAATCAGACCGAGCGCGGCGAAAAGAAGCGCTGCCAGTACGGGAATGACGAAGATCAGGATCCAGACCGCCACGCCGGGCTTTATGGCGATCCCTACGGCAACGGAGCAGAGGATCAGCGGCGGGATCGTGATCTTCAGCTGCAGCATCATTTTGGCCTTCAGGACCTCCCAGAAATCGACGGGCAGAGACTGCAGGATCCAGATGCTCTTTCCTTCCAGAGAAACGGACGGAACGACCGTATCGTTCATGGCAGCCATGGAACAGAGAGCGCCGACCAAAAGGACCGTCACCACGCCCGGCCGCACGGCTCCGAAGACCGCATCCAGGACCTCAGCGACCTCGTCTCCCATGATCAGCAGCGCAACGCCCGCCAGGACCAGGAAGATCGTAGAAAGGCCGCAGTTCAGCATGTAGTTGGCACTGGACGTGAAGCGCCCCAGCTCCTTGGCACCGAGTGCCTGCGGGACGCTGCGCAGCTTCGCGGTCTTTTCCCGGTAAACAGCTTTCGTGCCGCTCGTGTTCGCCGTGGCGATCTTGGTGAAGCTCTTCAGCAGGATGATCCAGGTCAGCGCGCAGAGGATAAAGACGACCGCTGCGGAAAGCAGCATCGGCAGCCACTTGCCCTCTCCCACTTCCCCGAAGGCTTTCAGGAACCCGAGTTTCTTCTCCGCCTCTTCGGCGTAAATGCTCAGGTTCTGAATGAATTCCTGGATCAGGGTCTGCGCCTTGAAATAGAGGAAGTAATACAGGCCCATGAAGACCAGGGCGATAATCGTCGTCAGATAGCTTTTGTTTTTCAGCTTAACGCTTAACCGCGCGACACCGTAGCCCAAAAGGCAGGTCAGAGCCAGCACGACGGCGCTCACCAACAGGACCAGCAGGACGCCGCCTATGATCTGCGCGGCGCCGGGTTTTTCCGTCGTCCAGTAGGCGATCAGCGCCGGAACGATCACGATCGCAGAGAACATGAGGCCCAAAAGGTAAACGGTAAAGATCCGCGATCCCACAATGGTCCGCACCGGGATCGGCATCGAGAGCAGCAGGTCGTTGTCCTTCGCCAGATACAGACCCGCATAGGTCGTGAAGACACTGCCGAGGATCCCGATAAAGATCGCCATCAGTCCCAGAAGCGCAAAGTACAGCCAGGCCAGGCCGGCCGCACACAGCGGCTCACAGAGCGCGGAAGACATCGCGAAGAACATACCGCCCAGCATCCCGATCATCAGGATCGCGAACAGCACGATCAGGCCGATCGTCGCCGCCTTGGAGCGCGCCTTGTTCTTCTTCGTATCGTAAAAATACCCGCGGAAGATCTCGGTCAGTTGTTTTTTGATCAGAACGCCAAGCATCACTTTTCCTCCAGTTCCAGGAAGACTTCCTCTAAGGAATCGTCGCCCTTGACCTCCTCCATGGTGCCCGAACGGATAAGCTGCCCGTTCTTGATGATCGCGACCTTATCGCAGAGCTTTTCCGCCACTTCCAGCACGTGCGTGGAGAAGAAAATGGCACCGCCCCGGTCGCAGAGCTCCCGCATCATCTGCTTTAAGAGATGGGAGGCTGTCGGATCCAGGCCGACGAAGGGCTCATCCATCAGGATCAGCTTCGGCTCATGCAGGAAGGCGCTGATCAGCGCGAGTTTCTGCTTCATGCCGTGGGAGTAGGCCGCGATCGGCTGTGCCAGATCCGCGGTCAGCTTGAAACGCTCCGCCAGATCCCGGATGCGTTCCTTCCGCACGTCCGGAGCTACGCCGAAAACGTCCCCGATGAAGTTCAGGTACTTGATCCCGCTCATGAAATCGTAGAGGTCGGGATTGTCCGGAATGTAGGCCAGGCGGCGCTTGGCCTCCAGCGGATTCTCGCGGATCGAGATGCCGTCGATATAAATCTCGCCTTCATCAAAGTTCAGGATTCCTACGGCCGACTTCAGCGTTGTGGTCTTGCCGGCGCCGTTGTGGCCGATAAAGCCGTAGATCTCGCCGGGAGCGATGTGCAGGTTCAGGTCATCCACCGCGACCTTGTCACCGTACTTTTTTGTTAAGTGTTCGATACGAAGCATACTTTCTTCCTCTCTTTTATAGTTTCGTACTCAGGTGCTCTTGCCCTCCCCCACGTGAGGCGGGGCACCCGAAGGGCGTGCCTTGTGCGGAGGGATGTCAGCGCAGCTGACAGGGCGGGGGCAACTAACCACCGCGTATCGTTCTTTGCTCCGCGGATCCGCGTCACCTCGCCGTCTGACTGTCAAGGCGACGCGGGCCGGACAATACTTTTGGAGCGCCCCTTGGAGCGAAGCGACGTGGGCCGACAAAAGTTTTCGTCCGGACGCGGAGCCTTATATACGCTCAGATCAGATGTCCAGCTCGATCGGCTCATCCAGCGTCTCGGAAATGTATTTCCCGTTCTTTTTCCTCTGCCGCACGCACTCCGTGAGCAGGTACTCTATCTGTCCGTTGACTGAGCGGAAATCGTCCTCCGCCCAGGCCGCGATCGCATTGTACAGTTTCGGAGAAAGCCGAAGCGGTATTTGTTTTTTCTGATTGTCATTCATTCACGCTTCGCTCCTTTCCCAGGGGGGATGTTAGTCGCCCCCGCCCGGCCGCCTTTGGCGTCCACCCTCCCTCCATCGTCAGCGAGAAAGCTTCCCTGACGGTCGCTTTCTCGGACGATGTCAAGAAAAAAGCCTCGCTTCTTCTGCCGCAGGCAGCGCTTCAGCTTTTTTCACCCCCTCTTCAGGGGGGAGGCATGTATTAATACAGACTTCCCGAATTGACGACCGGCTGAGCGTCGCGGTTCCCGCAGAGCACGACCAGCAGGTTCGAAACCATCGCCGCCTTGCGCTCTTCATCCAGCTCCACGGTATGATTCTCGGACAGCCGCTCCAGCGCCATTTCCACCATGCCGACGGCACCGTCCACGATCATCTTCCGCGCATCGATAATGGCCGAAGCCTGCTGCCGCTGCAGCATGACCGCCGCGATCTCCGGGGCGTAGGCCAGATAGGTGATGCGGGCCTCCAGGATCTCCAGGCCGGCCGTTTCGACCTTGGACTGGATCTCCTCGCGGATCCGCGCCGCGACGACCTCGCTCGAGCCGCGCAGCGACCCTTCATCCGCCACGCCGTCACCGGTCGTATCCACGCCGGGCGCCACATCATACGGATAAAGCCGCACGATATCCCTGAGGGCGCTGTCGCACTGCAGCGACAGATATTCTTTATAGTTGTCGACCTCGAAAACCGCCTTGGCCGTGTCCACGACCCGCCAGATCACCGCGATCCCGATTTCGACCGGGTTGCCCAGGCAGTCATTGATCTTCTGCCTTGTGTTGCTGAGCGTCATCGCTTTCAAAGAAATCTTGCGGTTGACCGTATTGATCTGGGAAAGGGAGGTGCTGTCCCCCAGTTTCAGGATCGTCGGCACATTGTTCTTCCCCGAATCCACGTCACCGGACTGGTTCAGCTTGGTCTTGGCAGCCGGATTCACCGACACGCAGAACGGATTCACCTGATAAAAACCGCTCTCCCTGATTGTACCGATGTATTTGCCGAACAGTGTCAGCACCATGGCTTCCTGCGGACCGACAACTCTCAGGCCCAGGAAAGGGACCCAGCCGACACACAGCCAGACAATGGCCGGGATCATAAACCAGGGCAGGGAACCTTCTTCCGCCCTGATGCCGCCGTAGATGCAGCCGCCCAGCGCCGCCGCGTAGAGCAGAATCCACAGGCACATCATCGGCAGACCGTTCTTGTTTTTCTTCAGTTCGATCTCTTTCATAAAATGCTCCTCTTCGGGCTGTTTTGCCGTTTTTTCGCCCGGATAAATCTATTTGATATCAATATGATATCAGATCCGGGCTGTTTGTCAAGATATTTTTATGAAAACCGAACCGATTTTGTCACAAAAACGGATCACGCAACTATCGTTTTTTTGCCGACAGCAAAAAGGCCCCTTCAGGGCCTTTCCGGACAGTGCAGACAGACCCTGCCGCTACCGGATCTTCATGTTCTGATAGGCTTCCACGATTCCTTCGATCAGATCCGGATGTTCGAAATCCCGGCGGCTGACAATGTAGGTCGTCCGGCCCATACTCAGGTTTTCGATCGGGAGCAGAGCGAGCTTGCCCTTTTTGTATTCGTCCATACAGGCACTTCTGGCCAGCACCGAAACGCCGAAGTTCCGCCGGATCAGGTCCTTGATCGTCGCAATCGAGTCGATCTCAATCACTACATTGAAATCCTTGATGCTCAGATTCAGGCTTTCGAGCGACGACACAAAGAGGTTGCGGGTATTGGATTCCGGCAGCCGGAGGATCATCCTCTCCTTCTGAAGCTCCCGGATCGTGACCCTTTCCTTTCCGGCCAGCGGATGCTCGGGTGAAACGGCCAGAACCAGGCTGTCGGTATCGATCGGGGTGTGCAGAAGCACGGCAGACGGGATCTCTTTTTCCATAAAAGCGAAATCCAGCTCGTAGTTTTTCAGCATCATATACAGGTTCTCGGTCGTATTGGTCAGGATCTTCAGATTGGCACTGTCGATTCCGCGCATGTATCCCGCCAGCGCTTCAATGATCTGACTGCTTTCGGCCGTGTGCGTAATGCCGACGGTCAGCGAGCGGATCCGGCTTTTTTCGTTCCGCAACTCCTGCTCCAGATTGTGTTCCATGGCTGCCATGCGCAGCGCATACTTTCGGACGATCTCCCCCTCCTTGGTCAGCTGCATATTGCCGCGTGACCGCAAAAACAGGGTAATATCGTATAATTCCTCCAGCTGCTTGATATGCTGCGTGACCGCGGGCTGAGACAGGGCCAGCGCCTCGGCGGCTTTGGTAAAGCTGCCAAGCTCCGCGACCTTGATCAGGGATAAATATTTGGTATCGATCATGTCTCCTCCTTAATCCGTACGGATAACGGCTGCCGGTCATGGATGGAACGGATATACCGCAGATAGATCACATACGCGATCAGACAGCAGATCGCATCCGTGATCGGTGTGGCCATGACAATTCCGTAGACAGGCAGCAGAAAGTTCAGCAAAAACATCATGGGAATATCCACCAGACCTTTTCGCAGAACAGCCAGGAAGAACGATTTCTTTCCCTCCCCCGTAGCCTGGAAGAAGGAAATGATGGTATATGCTGCCGCCGAGAACGGACCGCCTACGCAGAGGATCTGCAGGAAGGCGGCACCGTAATCCAGCGAGGGTGAACTGTGGTGAATAAACAGGCCGATCAGACTGCGGCTGAAAGCCAGATTGATAATCATGCAGACGGCCGCGGCCACGACCGCGATCGTCCGCGCGACCCGGAAAGAGCGCCGCATGCGGTCGTAGTTGCGGGCAGCAAAGTTGTAGCCGATCAGCGGCAGTGCGCCCTGAGCGATCCCGCGCACGATGCAGTGCGCCAGCATATTGACTTTTTTGGCCACCCCGATGCCGGCCTGCATCGGAACGCCGGAAAGAGACATCAGCTTGTCCAGCACCGCATAGGAAATGTTCTCGAACAGCGTCATGATGCAGGCGGGTATTCCGGCGCTGAAGACCCCCGCCGGGATCGCATCGCGAAGCATCAGCCGGCAGGGCCGCAGCGAAAGCAGCGATTTCCGCCGGATCTGGACAAGCACAAGAGCGAAATAGATCAGCGTGATGCAGTTGGACAGGGCCGTTGCGATCGCAGCGCCGAGCGCTTCCCGGCCCGGCGGCAGGATCTTAAACATAAACAGCGGATCCAGCGCGATATTCAGGATCCCGCCGAGCATGATGCCGGCGCTTGCCAGCAGGGCCCGTCCTTCAGCGCGGATCAGATGGGACAGCAGGGTTCCGCTTGCGGTAGCCATCCCGCCCAGAATGACCGTGACCGTAATATAATCCGCTGCATGCCGATGGACTTCGGGATCGGTCCCGCCAAGCAGATCCACATACGGATGAAGAAACAGCCAGGCAAGCAGGGCATAAATCAGCGCCGCCGCCAGACAGCCCCAGAAGGCGAACGCGGAAACATGACGGACCTTCTCGCCGTCCCGGGCTCCCAGTGCGCGGGAGATCATACTGGCGCCGCCGACACCGAACAGGTTGGAAATCGCAGACAGGAACATAAAGGCGGGCATGCAGACCGTTACCGCCGTCAGCATCGCATCGTTGCCGGTCAGTCCCACGAAGAAAGTGTCCGCCATGTTGTAGATGACCAGGATGATCTGGCCGATGACCGTCGGGACGGCAAGGCGCAGTACAGCGTTCAAGACGCCGTGATTTTCAAACAAATCCCGTTCTTTTTCCGAGACCATACCGCCCCTCCTTCCCGAGAAATTATAAGAAAAAGTTAAATAAATATTCGTGATAATTATTTAACCTTTTTTATTAATATATTCACGCGAAAATTGTTCTGATATTTCATATAATACAAGGCGATTCCTAAAATATCAAATCAAAATATTATAGTGCATCATAAGTTTTTGTAATACAAGCGCCTTTATAATAAAACAATAGCAAAAAGGCCCCCGCTTTAAGCGGGGGCCGGACGGCAGAAGCCGTGTCGATTATTCGATGATCTCGGTTACGGTGCCGGAAGCAACGGTGCGGCCGCCTTCACGAATAGCGAAGCGGAGACCCTGCTCCATAGCGATCTTGGAGATCAGTTCCACCGAAATGGTGATGTGGTCGCCGGGCATGCACATCTCAACGCCTTCAGGCAGCATGCAGGAACCGGTTACGTCCGTGGTACGGAAGTAGAACTGCGGACGATAGTTGTTGAAGAAAGGCGTATGACGGCCGCCCTCTTCTTTGGACAGAACGTAGATCTCACCCTTGAACTTGGTGTGAGGATGTACGCTGCCGGGCTTGGCCAGAACCTGGCCGCGCTCGATCTCGGTACGCTGTACGCCGCGGAGCAGGCAGCC
>JAEEGL010961429.1_pt1 | contig 15690 bp, 8 predicted proteins | sample 9134231 | NCBI WGS metagenome assembly JAEEGL01 (sample SAMN16246548, study PRJNA631951) | gut metagenome | biome: gut microbiome; feature: rumen; material: fiber-attached | host: Bos | place: Iran: Karaj | collected 2018-10
GTTCCGGCCACGTGCACACAGCGCAGTTTCCGTTGCGGGTTGCCGATGATATCTAAAAGGGCTTCGATGTTCTCAAGTCCTTCTTTATACGCCGCACTCCCGACTTTGTGGTACATCGGGTAGGCGGTGAAAATGCGTTCTAAAATTTCGTGATATGCTTGATCAGCCATATTTGGTTTTCTACTTTTTCGGTCGCAAAAATATGATTTTTTAGGACATGATTGTTTTGAACTGAGGTTGTGTTGTTTTTAGTACTATAGTTATTTAGTTCAAAATGTTTTTGGACACGACAAAAACGCTATGAAAATTGGCACGATTTTTGCAATAAATAAATCAAGAAATCTTCACTGAAATTCAATTATAAAAAAACCATCTGGCGGGAGGAGTGGGAGAAAGAGGTGGATAAATCGCGATGATTAATGAAAACGAAAAAGGGATCTTATCACTAAAATCCAAAAAAATGGCTAAAAAAAAGACAGTATCATTTAATGTAATCGACACATTTTGCCAATTATCGGAAGCATTGGCTGGTTCAGGAGACCGTTATCTCCAAAAAGTAACAGAAGCAACGGAGACGGAAACCCCGAAAAAGAATGGCAAGAAAAAAGCAAACCCCGAGGACGACCTTGTTTTAAAAAACATCTCTCTCTTATCCGATTACTTGCACATATCACCGCAAGCATGTTTGGTTTTCGTTGCTATCTATTCCCTTGAACTATCCACGCGCGAAGATATTGACTGGTGTGACATTTGCAATTACTTTGGGCTCAATGCCATTAAAAGTCTGCATTTGCGGAGTTATCTGAACGAGTTGGTCAAGGATGGAATTATCAGCTGCCAAAACCCGAATGGGATGTTGGTGTACAGAAGCTACTGCGTAAACCAAAAAGTGGAAGACGCTATAGACCAGAATATTCCATATAAAAAGAAGGAAAAGGCTGAGGTGCTTGATCGATATCAATTCTGCGACAAGGTGGGAAGATATATCTATATGAATGACTGGAGTCAGGAAAAACTTTTCAAGGCGGTGGAGAAAATGGAGCTACGGCACGCACACCTCCCACTGGTCAAACAACTGGAAACTCTCAAACTTGATACCGCCACCCGCATTTGTTTCTATGACATGTGCGACGATTACATCAATGACAACAGCAGTCGGAAGACCAATATCTACAATGCGCTGAAAATCATCTACCGTAATCTATCCGAAAGTATGTCGGGAATACGGCTTTTCCTTGACAAGAAACATCCTTTGCAACAAAGTGGGTTAGTGGAGCTTTGCTCTTTCGAATACGCGCAGAACGCTGAGGCAGCCCTGACTGAAAAAGGGAAACGATTGCTGCTGGAAGATGATTATGACCTTTTCACTATGGGTCAGAGCAAAAACAAGAACCTTATTCGGCCGGAAAGTATCCAAGAGAAACGACTCTACTTCAATGATAAAACCATGAAGCAACTCTCCTTGTTGAAAAACAGTTTGATGGACAAACAGCTGGTCGCGTTACAGCAGCGATTGGAGGACAACACCTTGCCCAAAGGGGTGACTGTGCTGTTATACGGCGAACCCGGCACGGGTAAAACTGAAGCCGTGAAGCAGTTGGCAAAGGCTTCTGGACGGAGTGTCTTCCACGTGGATATTTCCGAGTGCAAGAGCATGTGGTTTGGAGAATCGGAAAAGATTGTGAAACAGCTGTTTGACAACTATCGCGAAATGTGCAAGCGGGAGCCGACGACCCCCATCCTGTTGTTCAACGAAGCCGACGCTATCTTTAGCAAGCGCAAGGATGTCTCGACATCCAATGTTGCGCAGACCGAGAACGCCATCCAAAACATCCTGTTGGAAGAGATGGAAAATTTGGACGGCATCCTCATCGCCACCACCAACCTCTCCCTGAACTTCGACGATGCTTTCGCCCGTCGGTTTTTGTTCAAGATTCCTTTCGAGAAGCCGTCTGTTGAAGCCAAAACGGCCATCTGGAAGGACAAGCTGCCGTGGCTCAACGACAAAGATGCCTATATCCTCGCGCAAAAGCACGACCTCTCCGGCGGCGAAATCGATAATGTGGCGCGCAAGTCGCTGATGGAAGAGGTCATCAACGGCGAGCATCCCGACCTGGACTCACTGCTCCAATGGTGCGACGAAGAGCACTTCGGGCAGCAGAGCGGAACGACAATCGGATTCGTGGCGTGAGCCGCGGATCCGGGCGTTATTGCAATTCACGCTCAGACATTCGAAGCTAAAGGTACGTGCAAATTCGCGCGATACGCGGAGATAAAACAAAAGAGCAATAAAAAGACTATCTTTGCAGCGTTGTGTTATCAGTAAACATCAGATATGAAGAATTATCTCGAGCCGAAACTCCACGAAATGATCCGGGAATACTTTCCCGAATATTACAGCATCGAACGATACCCTGCCGACGAAACCGTCTGCATCCGCAAAACTCAAGAGGAATGGGGCGTTTTGGGTAATTTCGCCCAGACACCTGTTGTGGTCAACGGCGTCACCTTCGACTGTACCGAACGACTCTTCCACATCCTGAAACTCCGCCCCGGCAACCCAGATGGCTTCCGTGACATCATGGCGCAACATGGTGGTATGGGTCTCAAAATGCACGTGAAGCACCTGTACAAAACCCATCCCGAGTGGTTTCACAACCATTGGCCCAGTATGGTGGTGGATGCGATGAAGTTCTGCCTCACATTGAAATATGAGCAGAGCGAGGCTTTCCGCCAGGAGCTGGAGCGCAGCCGGGGCAAGTTCATCGTTGAGGACGAGACCGCCCGCAAAAAAGGCCGCGATGCCGACAGCTGGGGCGCGGTGCTACGTGGGGACGAATATGTGGGTCCCAATCTGTTAGGCCGCCTGCTGATGGAACTGCGTGACAACGGCAAGTTAGAATATTCGTTGCCCGAAGATACATTAACATTCATTGAATCATTAAGTTAAATACCTACATTATGGCCATTTTTTATCATGGTTCACCCGAGTTGTTCGACGAGTTCGACCTCAGCAAAGCTGGTGACGGCACCGGCATCAAATTCGGTTTTGGTGTCTATCTCACCGAGTCGGAAGCGAGTGCGGTGCATTATTCGCAGCCCCGCAAACTGCCCTTGACCAAAGACCATTACCTCTACACCGTGGAGATTCCTGATTTGACCGAAGACAATCATCTTGTCTCTGCGAAGCCCGTGCCAACCGCCATCGTTCAGCGTGCCGAAGCCAAATTGGGCAAACCGATCCCACAGGAGAAGACCTTGCAGGGAAAGGAGTTCCGCAAATGGCTCGGCTTGACGCTGACTGGAAGCAAGACGGTGGACGTGGCATCGGAGAAGGCTGCGGCAGAGTTCCTGGACTGCATTGGGGTTTTCTGCAACGTGTGGCCTCAGGCACAGACGAAGCCCGACGGACTGAAAAACTGCGCTGTCTTTAACGCCGCCAACGCGCACATCGTCAAGAGAGAGCGTATAGATGTGGAGTTGAAGGAAAAGAAATATGTGTTAAAGGAAAACAGCAGACAAATCATATAGGCATTATGGCAATAAACAAACGAGTGCTCGGCACGGGCAATTTCGCTCTGGACATCATTTATCAACGAAAGTATCTTGAGGGATTCGACACGGCCAAAAAGCGCAACCCTTTTGTTGACGAGCTCATCTTGGAAGAGGTCGGCAACACCTGCGGCAATGTGATGTGCATATTGCCTTATCTGGGTGTGGAGGCATATCCCATCGGTCATTTCGACGAGTCGGAGCAGGGACTGAAGATGACTGCCGACCTGCAACGCTATGGAGCCGACACGCGCTTCGTGCAGAACAGCCCGGCCGGCGGCACCACCCTGATGACCTGCATCCACAAACCTGACCAAAACGGTCAGCATATTATGAGCCACCGCGCCACCGCCCCGAACAGCCGCTTCCCGAAGCGCAAGCAGCTCCGCAAGGATGAGGTGCCCGGCTTCCTTGCTCAACTCGATTTCAAACCCGATGTTTTTTTCTTCGATGTGTCGGATGCCGGTCCGCGCGAGTTGGCCAATGCCCTGAAGGATCAAGGCGTGCTGACCTATTATGAACCCGAAGGCGACAAAGAGTTGAGTAAGTTTCTAAAGTGTGTCGAAGTGAGCGACATTGTCAAGTTCTCGGGAAGCAATATTTTAGATGTCTCTTTTGTGGCCAACTACCCCGACAAACTTTTCATCCGCACCATGGGCGAAGAAGGAATGGAATTCAATCTGCGCGGCCAGGGCTGGGAGAAGATCGCTCCGGTACCCAATCCGAACGTGGTGGACAGGGAAGGTGCCGGCGACTGGACCACCTCGGTCTTCATCGCCGAATTCTGCAAATCAAACAAACACACCATTACGGATCTCACAGAAGAGGATGTGCGCGCTTTCTTGAAAACGGCCGCCGCCACCGCCTCGCGCAGCGTAAGCTTTATGGGCAGCAAGGGGATGATAGAGAGGGATATTTAAAAAAATCATCATTCGGTGCAACGTTTCCGCCGCTATGGAAAATATCAAGGTGTCAACCTCGACATATATCGGCGAAAGGGAGAAATTTGTGTGGATCAACGCAAACAAACACTATTGGCATAGTTTTTGTTTTAACACGGCAAGCGATCTACATTTATTAACAAACCAACAGCATCACACTTATGGGTAAAAAAACATCAACAGACTTTCTGATGAATCTGCTCTCCGACCTCTGCAAGATGGGCATCAAACTTCCTGAGGGCACTTTCACCAACCGGGAGGGTACGCAGCAGTACCACTACTACACGGGCATGATCACGCCCCAGGACGACGTGATTTTCGTGTTCGGTTCCAACCCAGAAGGCCGGCATGGAAGGAGCGAGAAGGCCGGCACGTCAGGCGTCGCCGCGCGGCAGTTCGGTGCCAAGCGGGGTGTCGGCGAGGGACTGCAGGGCAATTCCTACGCCATACCGACCAAGGACTTGCGAGTGAAGAAGAACGACGGGCGCAAGAGCATCTCTCCCGAGCAGATTACCGAGAGCATCCGGAAGATGTACGAGGTGGCCCGCCAGATGCCCGACAAGAAGTTCAAGGTCGCCTATCACAACCGAGCCGACAGCGCCACGCGATGCGGGTACACGGGTCTGGAGCTGGTGAAGATGTTCCTGGCGCACCCCGTGCCCGACAACGTGTACTTCTCCACCATCTGGAAAAGGATCATCGAGGGGCTATAGCTCGTGCGAGGGTGGGGTAGACGGAGTACTCTTGAAGAGGTTCGGCGTTCGCGAGGGGATAGGTATATCCTAATAGTTTTATTGCTGAAACACGTTGGAGGAAACGTGTTTTTTTGTTTTTGCCAAGAGATAAATTTGTATATTTGCAGCGACTATTTCTCGCAGCCTTGATTGATGGACTTCTCGTGGGAAGGTAAGGCTTTTAGGTAAGTTATAATTGAAAGTCTAACAATTCTTTAACCTATATAATTGCTTATGATTATTGACAACAAAAACAACTTCAGTTCTAACCAGAACATTAAAACCGTTTGGGATTGCATTTTAGCCTATACAGATCCCAATACTGGACGTGAGGGGAAAATGGATATAGTAACGGGATTTTTCTCCGTGGCGGCACTGAATATCCTTTACCAAGAGCTATCAAGCAACAATTCGTATCGGATAGTTCTTGGAGACATTCACGATATGATGCGCGATGAGGATTTCTTGAAACGGGCGGTCAATTTGCTTCAGGAGGACAGTTCTTTTGAAAATGCCTTCCGTCTGTCAAGAACAGCAAAAAATGCTGTTGAATTTCTTAAAAGATCAACAGTTGAAGTACGAACTATCCAAAATGCATTCTGCCATGCCAAATCATACGTTTATACTGACAATAGGGATGACATGCATGACTATGGAATCGTGGGAAGCTCAAATCTGACGGAGGCTGGACTGGGTCGAAAAGATAGTGCAAATGTAGAACTCAATATTGTTGAAACTGGTCGAGACAATGCCACTGTTAAAGAGCTGAAGGATTGGTTTGAGAATGTTTGGAAAACAGTTGCATCATCTACTATCACCATTCCCTTGGATAATGGTAAAGAACAAAAAGTGGATGCCAAAACCTACCTCATAAAACAAATAGAACAGGTTTTTAGAGCGTACACCCCGGAAGAAATATATCACAAAATCTTGTTTGAATTTTTCAGGGCGGATATAGAGATGAACGACTCGCTGGAATACCGCCGCGACATGGAATTTCTCCAGAAATCGAAAATTTGGAACACCTTATTCGATTTCCAGCAAAGTGGTGTGGTCTCTTTGGTGAAATTGCTCACGCGTTACGGTGGCGCTATACTTGCCGATGCTGTTGGTCTGGGTAAGACTTTCTCCGCTTTAGGTGTTATAAAGTATTTTCAGAATAACGGATATAATATACTGGTTTTATGTCCAAAAAAGTTGCGTAATAATTGGACAAAATATCAATATGATAAGGATTCAAGATTTAAGGATGATTGTTTTAGATACATCGTCCGTTCGCATACGGATTTGCAAGGAGACCGATTGAATCATTATAATGGAGAGGCTAAAAAAGAGGATATACTTTCAAACGAAAAGTTACTTATTGTGGTGGACGAAAGCCACAACCTCCGTAACGATAAGTCATGCCGATACAATATGCTGCTCAACGACATTATCAACGAATCTGCACGACGTGGCCATACGGTGAAAGTGCTGCTCCTGTCAGCTACGCCTATCAACACGGGATTGATTGACATCCGCAACCAGTTCAAGCTGATAGGTTACGATAAGAACAAGCATTTTTATGATGAATTTCATCTTCCTTCCCCAACAGTTGATTCCGACCAGTTGAGAAATATTTTTAAACAAGCCAATACTAAATTTACGGAATGGTCTGACGAACCCGACCATACGGTTAACAGCTTGAGAAACAAACTCAACGGAGTACCCAATTTTTTTAAGCTCACTGATGAATTGATTATTGCCCGTAATCGTGCATTCGTATCGGCACACAATGGCGCTTTGTGCTTCCCTAAACAACAGAAACCTCTTAACCAACATGTTGGGCTGAATAACATCGGATCATACGTTGATATTGATGCTATGTATGATGATATGAAGATATTAAGATTGACGGCCTATCAACCCACCCAGTATAATTACGAACTTTACGAGGAATTCAAAGATGCAGCTCAATGCATCATGGATTGGGTCAACAATAATGTTTCGACTAAATGGAAATCCATAGACGATTTGGAAAATGAGGAAAAAAGATTGTATTACTCATTGAAATCAGTGAGAGGTGAAACTAAATCTGACGAGTTACAGAAGATTATTATCCAAAACTGGGTAGTAAAGCAATCCATAAAAAAGTTCAATTATGGAAAAATCAACTGGGACGATAATGCTCTTCGTGAGCTTTCCTTGGCTGGAATGATGATTTCACTCTTTATCAAACGTCTTGAAAGCAGTTGGGACTCCTGCCTTTTCACATTGACAAAAGTCAAAGATTTGCATGAAAATCGGCTAAAATCAGCTCTGAAGTGGAAAAAAGACCAGTTTGGCGAAGACGTATTTGACGATATGGACGATGACCTGATTGACGAAGAGGAAGATATTGAACCTATCGGCAAGCGGACAATTGACTTCAGCCAAATGTTAAGGATTGATGACTATATTAACGATTTGAAGAGAGATATTGGAATTTTAAAAAACTTGATTGATAATCTTGTGCAATATGGAAACGACATCCGAAATGGTATTCGTCAGGATGACAAACTGGAAACGCTGATCAACATACTACGAACTAAACAAGATAGCAAGTGCAAGAAGGTTGTTATCTTCACTTCGTATGCTGTCACGGCACAATACCTCTTCGATCACATTGTCGATAAGTTTCCCGACAGGGTTGCTAAGGTTACAGGAAACATCAATAATGTTGTTCTTGAAAAGACCTTACAACGTTTTGCCCCGTATAGCAAACTATTTTTAGAGAAGAAATGGGATGAATTATATAAGATCAACCATATTAATCCAGATGACTATAAAGGGAGGGAAATAGAATTGTATTCTATTTGGAAAAATTTAATCATTAAATCTAACCGACAAGAATATGCAGGGATTCTGGAGACGCCTATTAATATCTTGGTGGCGACCGACTGCGTGAGTGAAGGCCAGAACTTGCAGGATGCGGATTTGGTTATCAATTACGACATCCACTGGAATCCTGTTCGCCTTATCCAGCGTTTCGGTCGTATCGATCGTATCGGATCTCCCAATGCCGAAATCCAAAGTGTCAATTTCTGGCCGTCGAGCGACATTGAATCATACCTGAATTTATCAGATCGTGTGAGCAACCGTATGGTGGTGATGAATGTGGCGGGGTCGGAAACTTTGCAGGCCAACGAGAAGATCGCCGAAATGGAGAAAGACAACAAGTTTCGTCAAAACCAGGATGCCCGTAGCTTGAAATCCATCCATGACGACAAAGTCGGACAAATTGAAGATATGGGCACGCCCACCTTCGACTCGCTTTCACTTTCTGAGTTCAAGGCCGATGCAGAGGAGTACGCCCAACAGCATATTAAAGAACTACAGCAGATGCCTAATGGTTCATTCTCGGGTTTCCGTTTCAATCTTGATAAATACGCCCAGTTCCCGGATTGTCTTGTCGCCCTCTTGCGTCATCGTGAGGATGCCAAAAGCTTCCATCTGCTTTGTTTGCCGATCGACGAAAGCACCCACTACAGCTTCAAACCGCTCGACAAAGCAGAAGTGCTGCAATTGCTCAGTGAGCATAAAAATGAAAACACCTACTTGCCTCAGGACATCGTAAACGCAGATCTTGCTGTCTTGCAGAAGCTTGCGCATACTATCACCGCTTGGTTTGCTCCTAAAACAGAACAAACCGTTATAGAAAGCATTACCAACATACTCCAAGGCAATGATAACGCAGTGGTCAAAGGCAATCCTGACGAGACCATCGAACAACGTACCGACATCAGCAAATACGACTTGATTGCTTGGGATTATGTTTCAAAAATGAATAACGAATAAATTATAGTAATTATGAAAGATACATTAAAACAGTTCATGAACTCCAATTTGCGCACGGCTTCGTTAGCTTTGCTTGACAAACTTGGAATGAAATACACCCTGGGGGCAGTGCAGCCCGTTTCTATTATCGATTTGTGTAAAAACATCAGTCTTTCGAAGGCAGCGAATGAAGCTTTGAATGTGGTGACATGTACCTATTTTATATGCCAAATTGACCAGCGCACGTTCGATAGTAATCCCAATGCTGTGACGATTGATCACGCTCTTGCTGATGCCAAACAGGAAAAATACGACGGTATGTTTGTGTTTGCCGTAAATGTAAACCAAGAAGTAAACCTAACTCGTACCGTGGCAGCTACGCTCACCCGTGTGTTCAACAGACTGGCTTTTGACACGCCTGTTGTATTGTTCATTCAGCAAGGATATAATCTTTCCATATCTACTTGCGAGCGAATTGACAAGAAACGCGATGTTGGAGAGAAACTGGGCAGAGTAAGCATACTTCGCAATATCAATTGCGATAATCCTCATAGGGGTCACATTGATTTATTGTCGAGTATGGTTGACAACAATGCTAATAATTTTGACGGATTATATAAAAAATGGCTTGATGTTTTTGATGTCAAGTTACTTTCGAAGAAATTTTATAATGATTTGTTCAAGTGGTATGAATGGGTCATGCAACTTGTGAAAGACGGAAAGGTTATTTTTCCCGCATATCCTAAGGATGGATACGGTAAAGAGAGCAAAGACGAGACCATCATTCGCATCATCACTCGAATGCTATTTGTATGGTTCATTAAAGAAAAGGGTCTTATTCCGGAAAAACTGTTCAAAGAAAATGAAGTTGACAGCATCGTAAAGGACTTTAATGCACAAAGCCTAAATACTCATAACTACTATAATGCCATCTTGCAGAATCTATTTTTTGCCACCCTGAATTGCGAAAAGGACGAGCGAGCTTTCATTCCAAAAAACGATGCCAATGGCACCAATACTGGTTATGGCGTGAATAGTTTATATCGCGGTACTGACTTGTTGAAAATAGGGGAAATGGATTTCATGGATTTATACAAGGACATCCCCTATTTGAATGGAGGTCTATTCGAGCGTCTTGACTCAAAAGGGGAATACTATGACGGCTTTAGTAATAAACCCGATAGAAGAGCAGTAGTACCTGATGCCTTGTTTTTTAGCAAAGCAACAAATGGTCATTTCGGCTTGATTAAATTGCTTGAAAGCTATGTCTTCACAGTTGAGGAAAACACGCCATTGGATCAGAGTGTCTCTCTCGACCCAGAGTTACTCGGCCGAGTTTTCGAAAATCTGTTGGGAGCATATAATCCTGAAACGGGTACTACTGCACGTAAATCATCGGGGTCTTACTACACGCCACGAGAAGTTGTGGAGTATATGGTTAACGAGTCTTTGGTTCAACACATAACAAAATGTGGAGTTGAAGAAAAGATAATTCGTGAATTACTTGCATACAAAGAGAATGACTCCCTTCTTGATGATAAGGATCGAGATTCTATAATGAGTGCATTGCTCAATATCAGGATTATAGACCCTGCGTGTGGATCTGGGGCATTTCCTATGGGAATGTTGCAAAAAATGGTCCATATCCTACGGCAGATTGATCCAAAAAATAAAGCATGGAAAGACCTGTTGAAAAAAACAGCAGGTCAATTGGCTAACAAAGCATATCAAGACACAGATGATAGAGAGGAACGGCAGCGGCGTTTAAAAGAAATTGAAGATGCTTTCGACTTGCGTTACGCCAATCCCGACTATGCACGCAAACTCTTTATTATCCAAAATTGCATATATGGTGTTGATATACAGCCTATAGCTATGCAAATTTCCAAGCTGCGTTTCTTTATTTCACTTATTTGCGAACAATCCAACAGCAACATTCTTCCCTTGCCCAATTTAGAGACCAAGTTTGTATGTGCCAATACGCTGATAGGCATAAATAAAGGTACAGAGTTGGTTTCAGAGGAACTGGAAGCAAAAAAACGAGAACTGCTTGAAGTGCGCAAACAACACTTCTATGCCCGTACTGCAAAAGACAAGAAAAAATATCGCAAAAAAGACGACAAACTGCGTACAGAAATGGAGGAAATGATAGCGAATCTTGAAGGATTCAACACTGGCGAAGCTAAACAATTAGTGGCATGGAATCCTTATGACCAAAACACTTCCTCGCCTTTCTTCGATGCAGGATGGATGTTTGGTATTCAAGATGGTTTTGATATTGTAATAGGAAATCCACCGTATGTATTTGCTCGTGATGCCCATTTTTCTCTTGATTTTAAAAAACAAATAGAGAAGAATTACTTTTCAAAATTAACTAAAAATACAAAATCCAAATCCAATCAATCTGGGAAAATTAATCTATTTGCTTTGTTTATCATGAAGGGAATAATGATTTCGACGAAAAATGGCATTTTGTCATACATTGTTCCAAATAACATTTTAAGAACAACAACTTATGACTTGATAAGAAAATATATTTTGGATAATACTTCTGTCTGTCAAATTGTCGATTTGGGGAGTGGTGTTTTTGAGAAGGTTACTGCTTCAACAATAATTCTTCAATTAGAAAATATTAGTTGTGCAAATAACGAGGTGATTGTTCTAACTGATGTGAAAAGGTTGAACAACATAGATGCAACAATAAAAATTATACCTCAATCCCAATTTATTCAAAACACAAGCTTTGCATTTAATATTTTTGGTGATTTAACAATTGTTAATCTTACGAGAAAGATAGAGAATAATGCGAAGATGTTCGGAGATTATTGTGTTGATATTATTGAGGGTATTGTTGCAAAAAGGAATTTGATATTTACAGAAGCAGGAAACAATCGTTTTCCTATGCTCGAAGGGAAATGTATAAAAAAATATTCTATTACAGGTATCAATAAGTATATTGAATGGAACAAATCTGAGATACATCGAACACGTCCCGATTATCTGTGGGAGCAAGCGGAAAAACTTGTCACCCAAAGAATTAGCGGAGGAACCCATCCTATTGTTGTTGCGTATGACACTTCCAAATTCAAGGCTTTTGCATCGGTAAACAATATCGTTCTAAAAGATGATGTAAAGAATCTTTATAAATATTTCTTAGCATTATTAAATTCAAATGTTTTGAACTGGTATTATGCTAATAACTTTTCTAATAATTCAGATTTAACAGTTAATATTTCCAAGACATATTTGGAAAAACTACCAATCCCCAAATCTATTAATAATCAACAATCCATCATCGACTTGGTCAACCAAATCCTCACAGCCAAGAAAGCCAACCCTCAAGCCGACACAAGTAAATGGGAGAGCGAAATAGATATATTGGTTTATCTGCTATACGGACTTACATGGGATGAGGTGCAAATTGTAGAATCTACCAGTGATAGTACTATCTATATTGACAAGACCACATACGAAAGTTGGAGAAAGACCTATATAGGCAAGGGCATACTTCCGTCTGAAAAAGATATGGAATATGCCATTCGCGCATCTTTTGCTTATACCAATTGCATGTCCTCTCCATATTTAGATTTAACCACAGAGGAGATTATGACTTTGGCACAAATCGACCACTTTACGGATTATGGTTTTCAAGGCCTAAACTGCATAGCTGATAAACATAAACAGATAGAAGTCATTCTCAAAAATAAAAAAATCAAAGAAGTTGAATGCAGGATTTCGATAGAAGAAGCAAGGAAACGCATTGAAAAGATTAAGAAACAAATAGAAAAATTAGAGGAAGCCGCGAAAAAACGTAAAAATAAGCTTGAAAAAGACATTGAAAAGGCTAAAAAAGATTTTGCAAAAAAACTAATTGCCCAAAAGAATAAAAAACATTCTCTGGAGGATGACAGTGAGGATGAAAACAATGAAGAAACTATTGATCAAAAATCACTGCAAGAAATAATCCACCAGCTGTATAGAGAATGTGAGAGAGATTTAGCTAGAATTAAAGCGAAAATAACTGCATTAGAAGAAGAGAAAAAGGAGTTGGAAGATGAAATTGCCAAACACCCGGGTGCTCCAGCAAATACAGTAATCACGCTAATTCGTTATGTTTCTATATTGGGTGAATACTATAGAACGAAGAAGCAAATCGTTCTCTATTTGGAAACCATTCGAAAATCTGCCTTCCCCTCATATAAGCTTTTCCAAACCTATATCCATGAGATGTTTCATGCATACTACGATGCCAATCCCGCAGGGCCAGATTATTACATAGAAAAAGTGGAAGAACCCATCACAGAACTGGGCGCTTTGACTTTCATTGAAAAATTCTCTGGAAAGAAAAAGAATAAGGAGTTTATGGATTTTGCTGTGGCACATGTTGAGAAAAAGCAATTTAATCCTGCTACTTGTCACTATGGTTTTGGTGCATATCTTTTAAATAAAGACAAAGGATTGGTGCAACAATACTACGATAATCGTTCGAAGATTGTAAATCCTTCATCAGATTTGACCGCCTACGAAGATATGTTTAGAATTGCTTATCCAACAAGCGAAAGTGATTGTTTGGATAAACTGAAAAAAGTGCTCGGCATTTAGTATGCCGAGTGAGAAGGAGATGGAGAAGGCGATAAAATAAGTATCTTTGCAGAAACGCGAACTATGCCAGACAAAAGGAAATAATGGAAAATAACCGGAATGATAACCTTAAATGACATAATATCTCGTAAAGAGGGACAAACCTTTGATTGCAAAAGCATTCAAGTGGATCCGAAGGCATTGGCGGTGCCCATCGTGGCGTTTGCCAATGCGGATGGCGGACAGATAGCCATCGGCATATCAGACAAAACCCGCCGTGTTGAAGGAATAGACCAGTGTCCCGACAAACTGAACGATTTGTTGCGTGTTCCATTCGATTTCTGCAATCCTTCAGTGCCAGTGAGTTGCAGATACTTGTCTTGTACTGATCAGAACGGCAATCCCAATCGTGTGCTGTTGATGGACATTCCTGCAAGTACGTTTCTGCACACCAATCAGGCCGACGAGGCGTTTATGCGTGTCGGTGATAAAAGCCGCAAACTGACATTTGATGAGCGCGTGCAGTTGATGTACGATAAGGGAGAGCGTTTCTATGAAGACACCGCTGTGTATGGAGCAACTATAAATGACATTGATATGAATGCCGTTGCCGAGTATGCCGATTTGGTGGGATATGGTAAAACCCCGCTTGAATATCTTCGCGAAAACAACAATTTCTTGACAACAAATAAGAATGGGGAGGAAGACGTAAGCGTAGCTTGTGTTCTTCTGTTCGGCAAGAATCCACAAAAGTTCTTCCCGCGTGCCCGCACCCGTTTTATTAGATACGAAGGTGTTGACGAAAAGGTCGGGGCGGAGATGAATGTGATAAAGGATGTTACATTCGAAGGAACCATTTTGAGTCAAATAAGGAAAACCATAGAATTCATTGAGTCGCAGGTGCGCGAACATACGTATCTTGGACAAGCGGGCTTGTTTGTCACGCGCCGAGACTATCCTAAATTCGTGGTACAAGAAATGACCGTAAACGCTTGCTGCCATCGTGCTTACAACATTAAGGGGACGGAGATTCAAATCAAGATGTTCGACAATCGCCTTGTTTTCGAGTCGCCGGGAAGATTGCCGGGACAAGTGAAACCTGCCAATATCCGCACCACCCATTTCTCCCGAAATCCGAAAATCGCAGCCTTCTTAAAAGCATATCACTTCGTGAAAGAATTTGGTGAAGGTGTTGACCGTATTTGTAGAGAATTGCTGGCAAATGGAGCTGCAGAACCTAAATATCATACCGATGATTTCATCTTGAAAGTGTCTGTGCCTAAGGTAATTGAACCTGGTGGTAATGTAACAGAAAAGGTGGCAGAAAATGCAGTAGAAAATGCAGTAGAAAATGCAGTAGAAAAAGCTACAGAAAAGTCAAAAGCGAAGTTAGCGGAGAAGCACCAAAAGAGGCTGGAAAAATTGCTGGAGAAAGCGAAATCCAATGGCGATAAATTATCGAACAAACGCATTACCATTTTAGGGGCTATGATAGAGAATCCATACATTACGATTCATGAACTAACGAAAATATTAGAAATCAACGAGGCCACTGTGTGGAGAAACATTGAGGCCATGCGAGGTAAATATCTTCGCCGTATTGGCTCGGACAAAGGTGGCTTTTGGGAAATAATTGGGAAACCAGAATAATAAAGACAACAGAAATGGAACCCTACGAGAAATACAAAGTTGGCGAAAGCTACAACATGACGCCGGTGGAGATACGCACCGACTCGAATGGAAACGACTACATCGTGCTGATTGACGGCGATGGCGACCGTGAATACCGCGTTTATACGATCTTGAAATATCAATATGAGCAATTGCCTCGCAGCATCCCGGTCACGGTAAAGGAGGTGGACATCCTGGGACGAGTCAAGTTGCGAATGGATGTGGGGAAACTTTTCCGCGACCACTATGAGGTTGGCAAGATGTACGCTTTCCGCGTGGTGGATGTCTCGGAAGACGCCAAAGGTCACCCTTTCTGTACGATAGAGGACGATTTTTCGCAACATCGCTACTACCTGTCTGGCGATAAACGGTATGTGTTAGATGATGACTGCATCTTGGAAGTGGCTGGTTTCACA
>JAEEGL012650802.1_pt1 | contig 15690 bp, 18 predicted proteins | sample 9134231 | NCBI WGS metagenome assembly JAEEGL01 (sample SAMN16246548, study PRJNA631951) | gut metagenome | biome: gut microbiome; feature: rumen; material: fiber-attached | host: Bos | place: Iran: Karaj | collected 2018-10
AACCCTTCCACCACCGCAAGCGGCGGTCCCCCTACCCTCTAAGGGCAGGCAAGGACGACACCCCGTTTCTTCAATAGCTACGGCGGGAGTTTCTTGGCTCCCCTTGTTCAGGGGAGCTGTCAGCCGTCATTTTATCGGCTCTTGACATAAAATTGCAACGGCTGACTGAGGGGTTTACGGCAGCCAATTACACCCCGTCAAATTCCAATTTTACTTTTCGATGCAAAAAAATGGGGAAACTCAAAAAATTCACTCAGCCGTTGATTTTTTCTTACATATATGATATAATTATTTGATAGATTTTTTAAAGGAGTGGATTTTATGCAGATTTATCCTGCAATAGACATAATAGACGGCAAGGCGGTGCGCCTTACACAGGGCAGATTTGACAATGTCGAGGTGTTCAACGACGACCCCTGCACAGCGGCAAAAACATGGATAGACAAAGGTGCGACCTACATTCATCTTGTAGACCTTGACGGTGCGCGTTACGGCAAAACTTTTGTAATAGATATAATAAAAAACATCAGAAAAAATTACGATATACCTATTGAAACAGGCGGCGGCGTGCGTACCATGCAGGATATAGACGACCGCATAGAAGCGGGCGCTTCCCGCGTTATCATCGGCACGGCGGCAGTAAAAAGCCCGTGGCTTGTGGAAGATGCGGTAAAACGCCACGGCGATAAGATCGCACTTGGGGTAGATGCCAAAAACGGCATGGCGGCAATTTCGGGCTGGGAGGAAGTCAGCCAAATATCCGCTGTCGATCTTTGTCTTAAAATGAAGGCATACGGCGTAAAAGACGTTATCTACACCGATATTTCAAAAGACGGCATGATGAGCGGCCCGAACATAGAAGCCACAAAAGAGCTTATTGAAAAAACAGGTATGAACATAATCGCAAGCGGCGGCGTAAGCACCATGCAGGATGTTGAAAATGTCAAGAATATCGGCGCAGCGGGTGTTATAATCGGCAAAGCCTTATTCAACGGCGCACTTGACCTTGCGGAAGTCATCAAAAAATATCAATAATAACGAAAGGCGGGCGGTACTATGCCGCAGAAAAAGACAAACTGGACACAGCTTATATTTTCGTATTTTATGATAACCATAGGCTCTGTAATAGCGGCCTTTGCCATTGAGGAATTTCTTGTTGCAAAGCAGATACTTGACGGCGGTATAGTTGGTATTTCAATTATCCTGAACAATCTGACAAAAGTACCGCTTAGCCTTTATATCGTGGTAATAAACATCCCGTTTCTGATACTCGGACTCAGACAGCTTGGCAAGACCTTTGCATTCAAGGCGGCCTATGCAATGATAGTGTTTTCCCTTGCACTTGCAAATTTTGAAGAACTTGAAGAGATAACCGACGACCCGTTATTGGCAACGGCCTACGGCGGTCTGTTTTTAGGTGTCGGCGTTGGGCTTGTAATGCGTGCGGGCGGCTGTGTTGACGGCATGGACACGCTTTCGCTTTTATTAAGCAAGCGCACCCAATTTTCAACGGGTCAGATAATTCTCGGCTTTAATCTTATCATCTATACCATAGCGGGCTTTATTTTCGGCCCCGACAGAGCATTGTACAGCATACTGACCTACTTTATCACTTCAAAGGTCATTGACATGGTGGAAACGGGGCTTGAACAAGGCAAGGCCGTTATGATAATAACCGAAAACGGCGAAAGGATAGCCGAAGAGATATACAGACAGCTTGGACGCACCGTCACTCTGCTTGAGGGCGAAGGGCTTATCAGCGGGAAAAAGATAGTGCTTTACTGCGTTGTGACAAGAATTGAGTTAAGTGAGTTGAAACGCATAATAAAAGAGGACGAGGGCTCGGCCTTTGCCACTATTTCCGATGTTTCGGAGATAGTCGGCTCTCATATAAAGAAAAAAGGAGTAAAACATGCACACGAAGAGGATAATTCCCTGTCTTGATGTAAACAACGGCAGGGTCGTAAAAGGCGTAAATTTTGTTAATTTAAGGGATGCGGGCGACCCCGTTGAAATTGCATCCTACTATAACAGATCACTTGCGGACGAGATAGTTTTCCTGGATATAACGGCTTCGTCGGATGCAAGAAATATCATGCTTGATGTGGTTTCAAGAACTGCGGAGGAAGTTTTTATCCCGCTTACGGTAGGCGGCGGCATAAGGACTATAGAGGACTTCCGCGCGATACTTTCCGCGGGTGCGGATAAAATTTCGGTAAATTCCGCCGCGATAAAGCGCCCCGAGCTTATAACCGAGGCTGCGGAGCGTTTCGGAAGCCAATGCGTTGTTGTTGCCATAGACGCAAAAAGGCGCACCGACGGCAGCGGTTTTGATGTATATTTAAACGGCGGAAGAGTAAATACGGGCATAGATGCGGTCGAATGGGCTGTCAAGGCCGAAAAGCTCGGTGCGGGCGAAATTCTTTTGACAAGCATGGACTGCGACGGCACAAAGGCGGGTTATGACATACCGCTGACAAAGGCTATTTCAAGCCGCGTGCAGATACCCGTTATCGCAAGCGGCGGCGCAGGCACCATGGAACATTTTGCCGAAGCCCTCACAGACGGCGGCGCAGAAGCCGCATTGGCCGCAAGCCTTTTCCACTACAGAGAAATGGATATTGCCGATTTGAAGAAATATCTTGATAAAAAGGGTATACCCGTGAGGTTAAAATGAGGTAAATTATGGAACTTAAATTCAACAAAGACGGGCTTATCCCCGCTATCGCACAGGACTACAAGACAAAAGAGGTACTTATGCTTGCCTATATGAACCAAGAGGCATTCGACCTGACGGTAAAAACGGGCAAGGGCACATACTACAGCCGTTCGCGCCAAAGCCTTTGGGTAAAGGGCGAAACAAGCGGACATTTTCAGTATGTCAAGGAAATACGATACGACTGTGACTGCGACACCGTTCTTCTGCTGATAGATCAGGTAGGCGCAGCCTGCCACACGGGCAACCGCAGCTGTTTTTATCGTAAAATAGAAGATTTTGAGCCAAAGGAATAAAAGGAGAAAAAAATGAATTTACAAGACGCACTTACACAGGAATTTGAAGTTATACAAAAAAGAAAAGCAGAACCGCAGGAAGGTTCTTACACAAGCTATCTTTTCGGCAAGGGTATCGACAAGATACTTAAAAAGATAGGCGAGGAAGCGACCGAGGTAATAATCGCGGCAAAGGACAGCAAAAATGACGAGGTCGTAGGCGAGGTATGTGACGTACTTTTCCACACCGAGGTAATGATGTGCGAACTGGGCATCACATGGGATGATATAGCCGCTGAGCTTACCCGCCGCCGCGAAAAGGAAAATATGAACATAGAAAAAGAAGCCAAAAGAAAGGCTGAAAACCGCACGGACGAAACAGTCATAAATTGAGGTAAATATGGATATAAAAATTTATTCGCAGGAAAACGAGGATGTTTTAAAATCAAAAGAGCCGAAACTTGCGCTTATCTCTTATAGTGAAGATACGGCGATAGTCGGGCTTCTTGACGAGGGAGTAGAGCATCATATCCTGCTTGAGAAGGCAGGGTTTGACAGCCGTGACCTTGACAAATACTACAGGATAATTTTTGATAACGAAACAGCGGATTGGACTTTTGTCTGTCCCGTTGACTACAAGGGAATAACCGACCGCGAAAAGCGCATAAAATCTTTTTATAATGACGGTTTTTCGGCAATATCCCGTTTTCTTTCCGAAATAAATTATTTTTGTGATATAAATATCCCAAAAAGATACAGGCGGCACTTTAACGCCTTAGGTGAACAAAAATGATAATAGGTTTAAAAGACATACAAAAATCCTTCGGTGTTGAGGAAGTTTTAAAAAACGTGACCTTTACCCTTGAAGAAAAGGAAAAGGCGGCGCTGATAGGTGTAAACGGTGCGGGAAAATCGACCCTGTTCAAGATAATAACGGGCGAGATGTCCTGTGATGCGGGAGAGATATTCCTGCCAAAGACCGCAAAGGTCGGCTATTTTTCGCAGTCGCTTGAAATAGACAGCGAAAAGAGCATTTATGACGAACTTCTGACCGTTTTTGACGAAGTTATAGCAATAGAAGATAAAATGCGCGCTCTGGAGCAGGAGATGTCCTCACTTTCGGGCGAAGCGCTTGAAAGGAATATGCAGGCGTACTCCGACCTATCGCACGAACTGGAGCAGAGAAACGGTTACGAATACCAAAGCCGCATACGCGGTGTCATTAAGGGTCTCGGTTTTGACGAGAGCGAATTTTACAAGCCCATACGCACACTTTCGGGCGGTCAGAAGACCCGTGTTGCTTTGGGCAGGCTTCTGCTTTCCATGCCCGACCTGCTTTTGCTTGACGAGCCGACCAACCACCTTGACATAGAAAGCATACAATGGCTGGAGGACTATCTCAACAACTACCCCAACAGCCTTATTATAATCTCACACGACCGTTATTTTCTGAACCGTGTCACAAAAAAGACCATTGAGATAGAAAACGGAAAATCGACGGTCTATTTCGGCAGCTACAGCTTTTATGTAAACCAAAAAGAAACGGAAAGAGAGATAGCACGCAGACATTTTATCAACCAGCAGCGTGAGATAAAGCATCAGCAGCAGGTCATTGAAAAACTGCGTTCATTCAACCGCGAAAAAAGCATAAAGCGCGCGGAAAGCCGTGAAAAACAGCTTGAAAAGATAGAATTGACCGAAGCACCCGAAAATCTGCCTGACACGATACGTCTTGCATTTAAGCCCGAAAGGGAGAGCGGCAATGATGTTCTGAGTGTAAAGGGGCTTGCAAAGGGCTTTGATGACAGAAAATTATTCAAAAACGTAAATTTTGAGATAAAAAAAGGCGAAAGAATTGCCCTTATCGGCGCAAACGGCATAGGCAAGACCACGCTTTTTAAAATAATAATGGACAGGCTTGCGCCCGATGCGGGAAGTGCCGTACTTGGGGCAAATGTTTTTATCGGCTACTACGACCAGGAGCAGGAGGATCTGTCGCTTGAAAAGACTATCTTTGATGAAGTTTCCGACGCCCATCCCACCCTGTCAAATCTTGCGATAAGAAATGCACTTGCCGCCTTTGTATTTACGGGCGATGACGTTTTCAAGACAATATCCTCATTGAGCGGCGGCGAAAAAGGCCGTGTCGCACTTGCAAAAATAATGCTTGGCAAGGCAAATTTTCTTATCCTTGACGAGCCGACAAACCACCTTGATTTAAACAGCAAGGAGATACTTGAAAACGCACTTGTAAACTACACGGGCACCGTGCTTTACATATCGCACGACCGATATTTTATAAACCGCACCGCCACCCGTGTGCTGGAGCTTACTCCCGACGGCGTGAACAGCTACCTCGGCAACTACGATTTTTATCTGGAAACAAAATCGACCCCCGTTGTTACGGAGACCGCCGCACCCGCCGCCGAAACAAAAAGCAGCCTTGACTGGAAAAAGCAAAAGGAAGAACAGGCCGCAAAGCGCAAGCTTGAAAACCAAATAAACAAAATAGAACAGCAAATAGCCGATACCGAAGCCGAGATAGAAGAATGTGACACTTTGCTTGCAAGCGAGGAAGTCTACAGTTCGGCATCAAAATCGGCGGAAATATTCAACAAAAAGACCGCTCTGGAGGAAAAACTTAACGGTCTTTACGCAGAATGGGAGAAACTTAGCGAATAAGAGGGAATATATGCTTGAATTCAAATCAATCGAATTATCGGACAAACCGATAATCGAAAAATTTTACAAAAAGAAAAACTACTTTTTATGCGGTTACTGCTTTACCGATATTTTTATCTGGGCGCACGCCTACGACACAAAATTTGCGGTAGAGGACGGCTTTATTTTCATGTCGTACACGGACGAGGGCGAGGTCACTTTCTCTGCACCCATCGGCGAGGGCGACTACAAAAAGGCGCTTGAAAAGCTTAAAGAGTACGCGGACAGCATTTCCGCTCCCCTAAGGATAGACATGGTGCCGCCCGACCATATCGGGCTTATAGAAGATGCAATGCCCGGATATTTTGACTTTGTGCAGAGCCTTGACTATGCGGATTATATCTATTCCGCCGAAAAGCTGATGTATTTAAAGGGCAAAAAACTGCATGGCAAGCGCAACCATATAAACAAATTTATGCAGACATACAGCAACTGGAGCTATGAGCCTTTGACGGACGAAAACACAAAGGAATTTTTTGAATACCAGCTGGACTGGTGCAAGGACGACCCCGACGAATTTCTGGGCGAGACCTGTGCCGTTTCGATAGCGCTTAAAAACCGCGAAGCACTCGGCATAGTCGGCGGACTTCTGCGACTTGACGGCAAAATAATCGCCGTTACATTGGGCTCGGAAAGTTTCCCCGATACCTTTATCGTGCAGATAGAAAAAGCCGACCACACCATACAGGGTGCTTATCAGATGATAAATCAGCAGTTTGCCCTGCATAATTTTGAAAAATATACCTATATAGACCGCGAAGAGGATATGGGCATTGAGGGTCTGCGCAAGGCAAAACAATCCTATTACCCCGAATTTCAGGCGGAGGTCTACTATGCGATACCCAAACATTGAGATACGCTTTGCCCGCCCCGAAGATGCACAAAACGTGCGTGAACTTTGGGATATGGCTTTCGGCGAGGATAAAGATTTCAACGATTGGTTTTTTGAAAACATTTTTAATATTGATGATGTTTTGCTTTATACGATAGACAATAAAATAGCCGCCATGACACAAATGCCCGCCTATGAGATAAAGGGCTTAGGCACACTGACCTATATTTACGGTGCGGCTACTCATCCCGATATGCGCAAACAAGGCATTATGACACAGCTTCTTGAAAAGAGTTTTGAAATAGACAAACAAAACGGCAGGGTCGGCTCTATACTTATCCCCGCAAATAAAGGCCTGTTTGATTTTTACGCGCGTTTCGGGTACGAAAAGGCATTTTATATCACAAAAAAGACATATAAGGCCTCGGAATTTGAAATAAAAAAAACGGAATTTTCTGATATCCCGCTTTTAAATAATATCTACGAAAACACACCCGTACCCCACCCCACCCGCACGGCAGATTATTGGCAAAAACAAATTTCAATGTTCAATGACCTCGGCGGCGGTGTGTATCTGACCGAAAATGCCTATGCTTTTGCATGGGAAGACGAAATACAGGAACTTATGGGCAGCGGAAAAGATAAACTCGCCTCGGCTCTCGCTTATAAAGCAAAACTGCCCGCCATAGAAGCCTCCACCGTCGGAACGGATATCCCCCTCGGTGTGATAAAACTCTATAACGGACAGTTTGATAAAATGTACTTTAATTTGATGTTTAATTGAAATGGTTCTTTGTAAACCGCACCGGTTGACAAAGAACCACTTTATACTATCATTTTGTTAAAATAGACACAATAACAAAATACAAGGGAAATATTCGGCATATGCCGGCGACGAGACGAGTGTAGAAGTCTGATCAAGAGATGTAGGCGTTCACTCACAATCATATTGGAGATTTGTCGATCGTGGGGACGGTTTTGGGGAGGAAATCATATGAAAACAGAATTACAATCCAACATATTGTCTGCAAACACCGTAAAGAAGGTCATGCTGCCATGCACGATCCACGCCTTGGTCCAGTCCATGACATTTATGGTGGACACTATTGTGGCGGGTCACTATCTCGGCTCCGATGCGGTGGCTGCGGTGGCGCTTGGCATGCCGATCATTGCGCTCATGATCTCCTTCGTGGGCATGATACTCCAGGGCGGCTTCTTGAAGCTTTTGGGTCCTATGGGTCGAAGTGACATGAAGGACTATCAGCGCTTGTTTTCGCTCTCACTGACCTTTGTCTTTTTGGTCGACTTTGTGTTTCTGTGTATCTGTTTTTTGGGAACGAATGCAGTGCTGAACATCGCAGGTGCGGCAAGGGCATCGGCTGAGGCAGTGCGCATGGGTCGCCTGTATATTAGGACTGCCTGCCTGATGATCCTGTTTTTCAGCCTGGCTTCCCAGTTCCAGATCGTTATGGCGACCTATGGCTACCAGACGGATATAATGCTGTGCAGTGTGATTTGCGTGGTGGTGAATGTAGTGACCTCGATATTGTTCATCAACATCCTGCCGGAACCGGTGCGGATCGTAAGTCTGGGTGTCGGTTCGGCGCTGGCAACGCTGGTGCAGATGATCGCCGCATGGCTGTTGACACGGCGCAGAGGTATACGGTTGAAGTACGGGCTCTATCCCGTCAATAAAAGGAATATCGTCGATTCTTTGGATATGCTGCGGCGTGGAATGCCTTCCTCTATTGACAATATGCTGGATTCCGCCAGCAGCTCAGTGGTAAACCGTATCATACTCTCGTCCTTTGCGGATGGTACAGGCGTGCTGGCGCTGGTTGCCATCATCAAGACATTGTGGAACATCATCCGCACGGTGGGACGCGGTGCGTACTTCGCCAGCGAGCCGTTGGTGGGCATTCTCCACGGCGGGCGTGACAACGAGGGCATCAAAAAGACGTTTCTCTCTGCGCTCAGGGTGGGCATAATTTACGCTGTCGGTATGGCAGTGCTGCTGATGATTCTTAAAAACCCACTGTTGAACTTCTACCACGTCGCCGGAAATGCCGATGCGCATACGGGCGTGATCCTGCTCAGCATCGCAGGACTCCTGCCGGTATTCTCTTTTGTGTTCAACGCTGTCTATGAGTCAACAGGACGCTTGATGCTCTCTCTGTTTGTGGCGGTGATCCCGGACAGCATCCTTTATCCGCTGCTGCTGCCTGTGATGAGCCGTACATTCGGCGTTACAGGTGTCTGGTTGGCGCTGGGCTTTAACTTTATACCGTTCTTTATCGTGTTCTATCTGGCATTTGTGATCGCAAACAAGGGAAGATTCCCTGTACCGCTGGAAAGACTTTTGTTGCTGAAACAGGATACGGAACGCAGCGTGGCGTTGGATGTGAGCATACCCACCGAGGCGGAGGATGTGGCGTTTGTATCCGAGCAATTGCAAAACTTTTTTCTGGAGCATGGTACCCGACCGAAGGTGGCTTATGCGGCTGCTCTGTGTACGGAAGAGATTGCGGCAGACTATCTGTCGCACCGAAATAAAACGGGCAAGATGGGGAAAAAAGCATATATGGACATCAAGGCATTCCGTGACGCTGAAAAGATAGAGATCATCCTCCGAAACTATGACGATCCCTATAATCCTTTAGTATTTGAGCGGGATAACGAAAGCTTTTCCAAGATCGGTGTCACTATGGTGCAGAAGATCGCCGAGGACATCACCTACAGCTATTCCTACCACCTGAATGTGGTATCGATCATAATCGGCATCTGAACCATGCGTCTCCAAGATAGAGGATCGAGTTTTCGGGCTTATGATATTTAATCATACATGGGACGGTTCCCTCAAAAACCGCCTAAATAGCGGGCGGGACAGAGAACCGTCCCCCGTTCTTACGTTTAATTTATATATTATGAGTGTATTATTTATTGATTATTTATGTTTGATTGTGGAATTGTTTTTTAATATTTACATTATAGTTACTTTGCTTTTGGGAATAATAAATTTAATTATTCCACTAAAGAGTAGTGAAAGTGATTTTAAGCAAATTAATTTGCTTTGTAAAGTTTTGATTCCTATAAAACTATTTCAAAATATTATTATGGTCATATTGCCCGTAATTGTATATTTGATATTACATGAAACATATTTAATATATCACGAGTATGTTATACTAGGATATTACTTTATGGGTAGTTATTATTTATTTGTCTTAATTGGAGCTTTGGGTTCATTTCGGAAAAAATTTTTATTTAAACACAACATCAGATATATTTTAATATTTTTTTCTACTACCATACCTATTTTTGACGTAATAGTATTATTTATGTTTTTGCTGAAGACAAAAAAATTAATGTAATTACGGGACAGGGGGCGCTTCTTTGTCCCGACTGCTGTTTAAGCGGCTTTCACCGGAAACAAAGAATTATTTTACCCCTGTCACACCTCAATATTTGGGGCGGGACGGAGAACCGTCCCCTGTCCCCCTCCTTTAGACTGATATTCAATATTATCGCATACTATTTGAATTACCACACCATCAATCAATTCCAAATTAACGCAAATCCATTCGGTATCAAAATTTCTGACACCTCCACCCAAATTTTTGGTATCATTATGTTGTGCAACATTTTTTTTCGCTTCTTGAATAATATCATAATCATAGGTAGAATAAATCCTGTTTATTACATTTTCATCCCATTGCCCCAAATATTTTATGCCTAAAAAATTACTGCAACGTAGTTTGGTAATAATTTCTTCGCGTTCGATTTCTATAATAATATCATTATATTCTATTATAATGCGTTCTAAAGTTGCATCATGCCAGCAATCTCCCCAACTTATTGATTTATTCATATTTATTCCTCCCAAGGTCATATCATACAGGGGACGGTTAGAGACCAGTGAAAAAGTCCCCTGTATGACTTAATCAGCAGGCACGGCGTTGATATAGTATTGTCTTAAACTGCCGTCTTTAGTTCCGCGCTGCATAATGTCGTCAATTTTCAAAACCATTGTGTCGCCTTTTTTGTAATTGAGTTTCTCCCATTCTTCGTTGGTCATCCAAAGCATTACATCTGTCTCAATATCGGAATAAGGGACGTATACCCAAGGGCGGCTGTCCTTGTCTGCTTTTTTGGCTTTTTCCGTATCTCCTAATGGTTCGGATTTATCCAATGTTGCGGTGGTCTTGATTTTGAAAGTTTTTTCCTCAAGGTCAGTGTAAATTCCATTGTTTTTCCATTCAGTGTTAATGGCTTCGTGGGCTTCTATTACAGCCTTTGGACTGTTATAATCGGCTTTTGCCGCAGAACCGCCGCAGGCAGCCAAGCCAAGCGGCATTGTTAACACAAACAATAAAGATAATATTTTTTTCATTTTTCCTCTCCAAAGCGTAATACAGGGGGCGGTTCTTTGTCCCGACTGCTGTTTAAGCGGCTTTCACCGGAAACAAAGAATTATTTTACCCCTGTCACACCTCAATATTTTATCGGCAGTTTTCCAATCTTTCATAAAAATCGGGGAAGGAGATGCCGACGCAGTCCGCATCGGTTATAGTGGTCTCCCCGTCCGCGTTCAATGCGGCTATTGCGATACTCATTGCAACACGGTGGTCAAGGTGGCTGTAGGTGACAGCGCCATGCAGTTTCTGACCGCCTTTTATTATCATGCCGTCCTCGGTCTCTTCTATATCCGCGCCCATTTTGCCAAGTTCCTCTATCATGGTGGCAATTCGGTTGCTTTCTTTTACCTTTAATTCCTGCGCATCTTTTATGACCGTCGTACCCTCGGCCGCAAGTGCGGCAACGGCAAAAACGGGCAGTTCGTCTATCATTCGCGGTATTATCTCCCCGCCTAAGGTTATCGCCTTTAACTTCGAGGTCTTTACGACGATATCGCCCACAGGCTCGCCGCCCGCAAGTCTTTCATTCTTGATTTTAATATCCGCGCCCATTTGTAAAAACGCATCCAAAATTCCCGTTCTTGTCTTATTTATGCCGACATTGGTTATCGTGATCTCCGAATTTGGCGTAAGCAGACCCGCCGCAATAAAAAATGCCGCCGAAGAAATATCCGCAGGCACGGCAACAGGCTTTGCATAAAGCTCTTTAACGGGCTTTGAAGTTATTCTGCCGTTGTCGTTTCTGATGTCCGCGCCGAAATAGTTAAGCATTATCTCGGTATGGTCGCGGGAGGGAGCGTCCTCTATAACAACGGTCTCGCCGTCTGCATAAAGCGAAGCAAGCAGGATAGAACTTTTTACCTGCGCGCTTGCCACGGGCATTTTATACTCGATACCCTTAAGTTTTGAGCCCGTTATCTCCAGCGGAGCATAGCCGTCATTGGTGCTTTTTATCTTCGCGCCCATTTGTGAAAGCGGCTTGATAACGCGGTTCATGGGTCTTTTCTGTATAGAAGCATCGCCGTTTAAACGGCAGTTGAAATCCTGACCTGCCAACAGACCCGAAATAAGTCTTATTGTCGTACCGCTGTTGCCCACATCAAGCAGTTCTTTCGGCGCTTTCAGCCCGTGCAGACCCTTGCCGTGCACCACTACTTTCTCGCCGTTCACTTCTATATCAATACCCAGTTTTTTAAAGCACGAAATAGTTGACATACAGTCGTCGCCCGTCAAAAATCCCGTTATCTCGGTATCTCCGTTTGCTATGCTGCCAAACATGACCGCGCGGTGCGAAACAGACTTGTCGCCGGGTACTGTCATTACGGCATTTATGCTTTTTATCGGTTTTATTGTTTTATTCATATACTTTTCTCCTATTCTTTTACGGCATAACCCGCCGCTTTAAGCACATCCGCGCCTTTGTCGCGGTGTTCCTTTTTGTCAAAATCCATTTGCAGAACGCCGCCCGCATATTCACGGCTGTTGGTGATGCCGATATTTTTTATATCCACGCCGTTCAGGCTTAAAAGTGCCACTATCTTGGCAAGTACACCCTGTTCGTCCACGATATCCACGCGCAAGGTGTGATAATTGTCCGTTCCGCGCTTGCCCGAAAATGTGTCGCGGTAGTTTTTGGCATCCTCAAAACGTGCATAAAAATCGTCTTTTGCGTTGTTTGCCACATCATCGCGGTAGCGCTTGAATATCTCTATAAAACTGTCCGCAACTTTCAATATCTCGTCACGGTTTTCAAAACAGATGCTTGGCCATATCTCGGGGCTTGAAGCCGCAATTCTGGTCGTGTCCTTAAATCCGCCCGCCGCTATGGTGTGCATTAGCTCTTTCTCGTCGTCAAGCTGTTTTACGGTCGCCGCAAGCGCAGAAGCTATTATATGCGGCACATGGCTTATCGCCGCAACAATATGGTCATGATGCTTCGGGTCTATTTCAAGCGGCAAAGCGCCCATAAGCCTTACAAGCCCCTTGAAGTCTTCAAGTTCCGCGGGCGTGACATTCTCATTCGGCGCAAGGATATAATAAGCGTTTTCGTAAAGATGCTCATCGGCCGCCGAAAAGCCCGTTTTTTCCGAACCCGCCATAGGATGACCCGCAATGAATTTTATGCCGTCAAATGCCTGCATACTGCGATAAATGCCATACTTTGTACTGCCGACATCCGTTATTATACAGTCCTTGTCGATCACGGGCAAAAGCTTTTCCACATATTCGGGTATCTTGTCAACGGGCGTACAAACAAAAATGTATTTACAGCCGTTAAAAATCGAAAAATCATCAAGCGAATAAGCCGCTAAAACTCCCTCCGAAACGCCGTCTTTAAGCGGTGCTTCACTTCGGCTCATCGCCACAGTCTCCACATCGGCTCTCGCCTTTAACGCGCGCGCAATACTGCCGCCGATAAGGCCAAAGCCTATAATACCAATTTTTATCATAAATTTTCCCTCTTTTTTTGGAAATTCAGTACTTTTTTATTTTACCATTAAACACCAAAAGGGTCAAGACAGAAGTTTTTGCTGTTAAAATGGAAACAGAAAAATTATTTTGGAAATGAGGTAAAAAAATGACAAAAATATATGGTTACGCAAGAGTTTCGACAAAGGAGCAGAACGAGGACAGACAAATGATAGCACTTTCGGAATACGGCGTAGCGGCAAAAAATATCTATCTTGACAAGGCAAGCGGAAAGGACTTTGAGCGGGATAACTACAAACGCATGATTAAAAGGCTGAGAAAAAGCGATATTCTGATAATCAAAAGCATTGACAGGCTTGGCAGGAATTACGAAGAGATAATAAATCAATGGCAGCATATCACAAAAACGGTCGGTGCGGATATTGTCGTACTGGATATGCCCCTTTTGGACACCACAAAAAATAAGGACTTTTTGGGTACGTTTATTGCAGACCTGGTCTTGCAGATCTTAAGCTTTGTGTCACAAAACGAGCGCGAAAATATACGCAGGCGCCAGGCCGAGGGCATAGCCGCCGCAAAAGCAAGGGGTGTTCGCTTTGGAAGAAAGCTTGAATTTGCCGCCGATGATTACATAGAAATTTTCAATAACTACCGCCGCCGATATATAAGCTTTGAAGATGCCGTGAATATGATTGGATGCAGTAAAAGTACGTTTTATCACATGATGAGGGATTTGAGAAAAGCGGGAAAAGTTTTTTGAATTTTTGTGAAATTGCCTTAATTTTGATAATAAACTATAGATTTTAAATAAAAATGTTTTTTAGAAATATCTAACAATACAGCATATATATTATACAAAATTATCGGTAAAAAGTCAATAAAAAAACCATAGTTTTTATATTATATTATTGGTAAATAATTATTCCAAAATAGTATGCTTTTGTGATAAAAGGGGGTACACAATGGACAGGGATATATACTCCGCGCCCGTTTCAAACTATGAGGAAATGATGAATATATGCAGAAATGAAACAAGACTGCGTGTGTCCGAGGTAATTGAGCTTTGTATGCCGTTTATAGATACCCCCGAGGGCAAAATCCTTATGGAAGAACAGATGTACAGCGTTTTAATACAAATGCTTACATATATGCAGGTTAGTTCAAGAAAGCTGCGCAAGGAACGACAGCGCGAGGGCATAGACGCCGCAATGGCTAACGGCATTCGGTTCGGCAGAAAACAAAAATTTACCGCCGATGAATATATCGACGTGTATAAAAAGCTCGAAAACGGCGAAATTGATAGAAATACCGCCAGCGCCGAAATAGGAGCAAGCGTAAATACTTTCAGACGAATGTATAACGAATTGAAAGAACAAGGCAAAATTTGATGTTTTCCGCTTTACGCGGTTGCATAAATAAACCCGTACTGCCGTTAAATGCACAAACGATAGTACGGACGAAAACGCGAAAGGAGGATAAGGGTTATAGGCTCGACCCGCCTGAAAAGGTCACGGCTCATCAATCCCCGTTATGGATTGGTTATAATTTGCAAATTATAATGAGAGGGATAGTGGATACGCATAAAAAAACACGTTGAAAGCTTGCTTTCATAAGTGGTTTTTTAGGTGTAGACACAAGGCGGCGAATGCCGCCGCACCAATACGGAGCAAAGCGGAGTATTGGTGCTATCCCGTGCGTATGAGTTGGCACTTGTACGCAGTAACTAAAAAACGTTACAAGGAGGAAAATTTTAAATGAAAAACTTTTTAACAAAAGCCTTTGTGTGCGCCGGAGTAATGGCAAGCGCTATGGCTTTGAGCATTATGACTGTTTTTGCGGCTGAAGCAAGAACAGAAGCATGGTATGCTAATACTAGCGATATCCCAAGCGGGGTTACTAACTCAAGTTTCTTTAATGGCGGATTATCAGGTAATGCGAAGGATGCAGCTTATAGTGGAACCGTTGGAAAAAATACATATTCAGTAACAAAAGGTGTACAAGGTAACCCTGAAGTAACTTTTACTGTGCCCGATGATTACAAAGCTACTGTTTATATGGTTGCACGATCATCCGGTAAAGATGGTAGAGTTATAACAGCTAAACAAGGTGAAACGACAATAGCTACTTTAACTACAGCTGATAACAGCGCCGCAGCAGTATCAAGTTTTAGCTCGACTTTCAACCCGGGTACTTATACTTTAACAGGTAATAATAATTATATTTGTTCGTTAATGGTTGCAGAATTGGAACCTACTGTTCTTGAAGATGGTAAAGTTTCATTAACATCAACAGGTAGTGGTA
>JAEEGL013419548.1_pt1 | contig 15690 bp, 13 predicted proteins | sample 9134231 | NCBI WGS metagenome assembly JAEEGL01 (sample SAMN16246548, study PRJNA631951) | gut metagenome | biome: gut microbiome; feature: rumen; material: fiber-attached | host: Bos | place: Iran: Karaj | collected 2018-10
GGCCACAGATGTGGACCACATGCGCCGGGCCGTGATCGAGCGCATGGGCAACGAGCGCCGCGCCTGGCAGGCCAACAGCGAGCTCATCACAGCCATCTCCCACGACATCCGCACACCCATGACCACGCTGATCGGCTACCTCGGTCTGCTCAACGAGGGCGGCTTTTCCGACCCCGAGCAGAGCCGCCAATTTGCCGCATCCGCCTATGAAAAAGCCATGGAGCTGAAGGATCTCACCGACGAGCTGTTCCGCTATTTCCTTGTTTTCGGCCGTTCTGATCTGGACATGTCGATGGAGACGATGGACGCGCGCCTGCTGCTCCAGCAGCTGCTGGGCGAGGCTGAATTCGATCTGACCGACGCGGGCTTCACCGTAAGCCGCATCGAATTTGAGGGCGAGTGCTCCGTTCGGGCCGACCCGCTCTATCTCAAGCGGGTGCTGGACAACCTGGTTTCCAACATCAAAAAATATGCCGACCGTCAGCGGCCCATTCTGGTGCTCGCCGAATGGAAGGGCGGACAGCTCACCATCTGCCTCTCAAACTATGTGAGCCGCCCCATGGATCGGGCGGAGAGCACGAAAATCGGCCTGCGCACCTGTGAAAAGATCATGCAGGCCATGGGCGGCAGCTTCACCACCCGCCGGGATGAGGAGCATTTTGCCGCGGAATTCGCGCTTCCGGCAGAACCGATCGCCTAAAAAGAAAGGGCCCGCAGGCCCTTTCTTTTTTCTTTTACCAGGCGTGCTGGCCGCCGCAGCCGCAGCCTTCGTCTCCGCAGCCGCAGCCGCCGTCTCCACAGCCGCAGCCTTCGTCTCCGCAGCCGCAGCCACCGTCCCCGCAGCCGCAGCCGCCATCTCCGCAGCCGCCGCCGTATCCGGCGCCGGGGGAAACCGGAAGCTGGCCGGTAACCAGCAGGTCAGCGGCCGTGTCCGCGTGGCCGGAATAGCCGGGAACGGGCAAGATGCCGTAGCTGAGCAGAAGGCTCACCGCCTCGCTGCCCATGTGGCCGCAGATGACCGCGTCCACCTTGTGCTCGCGCATCAGATCCGCCATGGCCTGATGGCCGGAGCGGCCCTCTGTGGGAACAAGGCGCTTGGCGCAGTCCGCCACGGTCTCCCCGTATTCATACAGGGCAAACATCTCGCAGTGGCCGAAGTGGCCGTAGATTTCTCCTTTATCGTAAGCAACCGCAATGATCATGGATGTATCCCCGCAATCGCATCAAAGCTTCTCAATCACGTCCGCCATGCCGGCGATCTGCGCGCCGTCAACGGACTCCACTTTTCCGGCGTCCACTAGCGCGGACACGGCTGGATCGATGGGAAGGCGCGTGAAGTATTCGATGCCGAAGGCCTGCGCCGCCTTTTCCACCTTGCTCTCGCCGAAGATGGCGTGCTCCTTGCCGCAGTCGGGGCATTTGAAGTAGGACATGTTCTCCACAATCCCCAGAACCGGCACATGCATCAGATCGGCCATATTCACGGCCTTGCTCACAATCATGCCCACCAGATCCTGCGGGGTGGTGACAATGACCACGCCGTCAATGGGCAGGGACTGGAACACCGTCAGCGGCACATCACCCGTCCCGGGGGGCATGTCCACAAACATATAGTCCACATTCGTCCAGACCACGTCTGTCCAGAACTGAGTCACCGCGCCGGCGATGACCGGGCCGCGCCATACGACGGGCTCCGTCTCATTTTCCAGAATCAGGTTGATGGACATGATCTGCAGCCCGGTGCTGCTTCTGACCGGCAGCAGATACTCCTCCGTGCCCCGGCAGTGCTCGGTGATGCCGAAGGACTTGGGAATGGAGGGCCCGGTAATATCCGCATCCAGCACCGCGCAGCGATAGCCGCGGCGCTGCATCTCGGAGGCCATGAGGCTGGTGACCAGGGACTTGCCCACGCCGCCCTTGCCGCTGACGACCGCGATGACTTTTTTGACGCTGGAATAGGGATTCAGCTCTTTCAGGAAACTCTGCGGCTCGCTGCGCTCAGCACAGGCCTCGCCGCAGCTGGCGCAATCATGGGTACATTCACTCATAACGGAACAATCCTTCTTTCTCTTTCTTCCTTTCGGGAAAGTGCTTGTTTATTATACGCAATCTGCGCAGAATAGTCAATTATCGCTTCCACCGGCGCAGCGCCAGCACCAGATACTGTGCGGCCAGCCCCGTAAAGACGCCGGTGATCACGCCGGAAACCGCCAGAATCGGCGCATAGGCCCAAAGCCCCGGCGTTTTGACCACGAGGACGCTCACCAGCAGCTGTCCCGCATTGTGCAGCACCGCCGAGATGGCGCTGGTAACCCACAGCCGTTTCTCGGGGATGAAAACCGTAAGCAGACACATGCCGAGATAGGCCAGAACGCCGCCTGCCGCGCTGAAGAGCAGCGTCGAGGGGCTTCCGGCGAAGAGCGCCCCCAGCAGAATCCGCACGAGCAGAACGCACCCCGCCTCTTTCCGGCCGAGAAGCAGCATGGCCGTCAGGGTAATGCTGTTGGCAAGCCCCAGCTTCACCCCGGGAATCGGCACCGGCGCCGGCAGCTGTGCCTCCAGAATGAAAATGCCCAGCGCCATGGCCGCCAGCAGCGCCGTCAGGCTCAGCTTTTGGGTGCGGGACATGGGGCCTTCAGCCATCGGTTTCATCTCCCTCGATCCGGATCACCAGGCGGTGGGGCATGCAGATAATGGGAATGCCGCCCTGCTCCAGCCGCCCCATGGCCATGCAGATCTTGTCCGGACAGTCCGCGTCCGTCACGGAGATGGCGCCGGGCTCCACATGCACGGTGTTGCAGCCGTAGACAGTGTCGATCTCGATGTCATAGCTCTCCTTCACCCGCGCGAGATCAATCCGCTCCCGGACGACCCCGTCTACCGTGATGACCGCTATTGTACCGCCGGTATGGCGCAGCAAAAGAAAAGCCCCGACGGCGGTCAGGCAGAACAGCGTCAGCGCCAGAATCCAGATTTTTGTCTTTCTGTCCATCATGTCTTTATTGTAGTTGAGTTCGTTCCGGTTGTCAATGCCCGCATAGATGTGGTATAATAAGCGCGCAAGCGCGCTTATTATGATTTGAATGTCGTTTTTCTCGCCCCTGTCGGGGCAACCGAAAAACATGACAAATTATACCATAGCCGCGCTGCGTCTATGGTATAATAAGCGCGCAAACGCGCTTATTATGATTTGAATGTCGTTTTGTTTTCAGTTTTCCGACTGCGCGGGAAAGGGGGTGTCTTCTTGGCCGAGTTTCTGTCCTACATGCTGACGACGACAAAGCTTCTGCTGATTCTTTTGTCGCTGGCTATCCTGTTCCGCTGCCTGCGCTCCATGCTGCGGGAGAAATATGAACCGGAGGTCTGGGCTTATATCCGCTCCGGCAAGGAGACGCTGCCTGTCACCCACTGGGAAAACATTATCGGGCGCTCCCGCAGCGCCGACGTGCAGGTGGACAAGCCCGGTGTGCGCCGGGTTCACGCGGTGCTGACACGCAACGACAGCGGTCAGTGGCGGGTGTTCGACGTGTTCTCCCGCAGCGGCGTCTGGGTCAACGGCACCAAGGTCGGCGGCAAGGGAGAAGCCATTTTCTCCGGGGACGTGATCAATCTCGCCGGCAATACCGTGCGTTTTCAGGATATCAGCCCGGAAAAGCAGCAGAAGCTGGAATCTGCCCGCACAACCGCAGGCAAGCGCTTTTCTCCCGCGCTGACGCTGCTGTATCTGACCCTGTTTCAGCTGGTGCTGCTGGGGCAGCACGCCATTTTTGCCGCGCCGGAGCATCTGCCCGCCATCGCGCTCGGCTTTCTCTCGCTGGTGATGCTGCAGTGGAGCTGCTACAACGCCATGCGCATCATCGGCCGCAACGGCTTCGAGGTGGAAACCCTGGCCTTCTATCTGACAAGTCTGGGCATGTCCGTGGCCGCCACCTCCACCCCGGATGACATGTATAAGCAGATCCTGCTGACCATCGCGGCGGTGCTCCTGTTCCTGCTCAACGGCTGGTGGCTGCGCAATCTGGGCCGCACCGCCGCCATGCGCGTTCCCATCGCCGCGGGGGCGCTGCTGCTGCTGGCGGTAAACATTGTGGCCAGCGACGCGGTGCTGGGCGCACGCAACTGGCTGGAAATCGGCGGCTTTTCTTTCCAGCCCTCCGAGCTGGTCAAGGTGGCCTACGTATACGTGGGCGCCTCCACCCTCGACAGGCTCTTCCGCAGGCGGAACCTCTTCGGCTTTATCGCTTTTTCCGCAATCTGCGTCGTCGCGCTGGCCCTGATCGGAGACTTCGGCACGGCGCTGGTTTTCTTCATCAGCTTCCTGGTCATCTCCTTTATGCGCTCCGGCTCCATCGCCACAGTCTTTCTGGCTGTCTCCGGCGCCGGTCTGGCAGGCTTCCTGGCCGTCAGCGTCCGGCCCTACATCGCCCAGCGCTTCTCCTCCTGGGGACACGTGTGGGAGGATGTGTTTGATGCAGGCTATCAGCAGACGCGGGCCATGTCCGCCGCTGCGGCGGGCGGCCTCTTCGGCAAGGGCGCCGGCAGCGGCTGGCTCAAGGACGTCTTCGCCGCCAACACGGATATGGTGTTCGCCCTGATCTGTGAGGAGCTGGGACTGATTATCGGGCTGTGCGCGGTGCTGGCCATGCTGACGCTGGCCTTCTTCTCCGTGCGCAGCGCCCGCAACGGCCGCTCTTCCTACTATGCCATCGCCGCCTGCGCATCGATGAGCATGCTTCTGACCCAGCTGGCACTGAACGTATTCGGCTCGCTGGATATTCTGCCCTTTACCGGCGTCACCTTTCCCTTCCTCTCCCGGGGCGGCACTTCCCTGCTCTCCTGCTGGATGCTGATGGCGTATATCAAGGGCGCAGACACCCGGCGGGACGCAAGCTTTGCCGTCCGCCCGGGCGCGCGGCTGCCCTCTGCAGCCGCGGAAGCCGAAAAAGCAAAGGGGGCGAAGGGATGAAAAAAATTACCAACCGCGCCGTTTCCGTCCTTCTGATCGCGGCGCTTGTCATTGTGGGCATGGTGGTCTACCTGATCCGCTATGTGGATCACGGCGAGGACTGGGCGCTGTACTTCTCCCGCCTCAACACCGATTCCACCGGTGAGATCCTCGACCGCAACGGCATCCGGCTTGCCGCCTTCAGCCCCAACGAAAACCTCTTCGCGGAGGATAAAACCACACGCATTGCCAATTACCACGTGACCGGCGACTACTGGGGCCGCAGCGGCACCGGGGTGCTGGCCGCCTTCTGGCACAACATGCGCAGCTTCAGCCATGTATTCGGCACCACCCGGAGCAATACCGGCACCCTGCAGCTGAGCATCAACGCGAAACTGAACAACGCCGCGTACAACACCCTGATCGGCCAGAAAGGCACGATCATGATCTGCAACTACAAGACCGGAGAAATGCTGTGCATGGTCTCCGCCCCCTCGGTGGACCCGGCAGACCCGGATGCGGAAGCGCCGGACGGCGCCTATATTAACCGGGGGCTGTCCAGCACCTTTGTGCCCGGCTCCATCTTCAAGCTCATTACCGCCGCCGCCGCCATTGAAAATCTGAACGGCATCAAAAACCGAACCTTCTACTGCGAGGGCGTCACAGATTTCGCAGGGGTCGAGGTCACCTGCCCCTTTGAGCACTACTCCCAGACCTTCGAACAGGCCCTGGCCAACTCCTGCAACGTGGCTTTTTCCCGCATGACCGTGCAGATGGGGCAGGACACCATGGTGGAATATGTGCGCCGCTACGGCTTTCTGGACGGGCATGAGCTCAACGGCATCCCCACCGCCGCGGGCAGCTATCCCACGGAGTTCGTGGGCGATCCGGAGCTGGGCTGGTCCGGCATCGGGCAGTCCACGGATCTTATCTGCCCCTTCTCCATGCTGCGCTATGTCTGCGCCATCGCAAACCACGGGATCCTGGTGGAGCCCACACTGCTGCTGAATGATGAGAAAAACAAGGAGGAGCGGCTGATGGAGGCCTCCACCGCCGACACCCTGGCCGAGATGATGAGCTTCAACGTAGCTTACAGCTACGGGGGAAGCGAATCCTTCCCGGGTCTCGCCCTCTGCGCCAAGACCGGTACCGCCGAGCTGGGAGACGAGACCTCCCACGCCTGGTTTACCGGTTTTCTCGACGACGAAGCCCACCCCTATGCCTTTGTGTTTCTGGTGGAACGGGGCGGCGGCGGTCTGACAGTGGCCGGCAGAATTGCCTATACCGTACTGCGCCAGGCGGTGAGAAACTGAGGAAACACGCCAATGATTGATGTTAGCGTAAATGAGCTGGTCAAATCTTTTGAGATCGGCAGCAATGTTCTGGACGGACTCTCCTTTACCGTCAACAGTGGGGAACGGGTGGGGATTCTCGGCCCTAACGGATGCGGAAAAACCACGTTGTTCCGCATCCTGATGGGGGATCTCTTCCCGGACAGCGGGACGGTGTCCATCGCGCCCGGAAAGCGGATGGGTCTCATCTCCCAGATCCCCGTCTATCCGGAGAGCTGGACCACGGAGGACGTTCTGCGGGACGCGCAGCGGCGTCTGTATGCGATTGCCGGCCGCCTGGATGAGCTGGCCCTGCAGATGGAGACCGACCAGTCCCCCGCCCTGCTGCACCAATATGACAAGCTCAGCGACGAGTACCGCCGTCTGGGCGGCTACAGCATCGAGGCCGACCGCAGCCGTGTCGCCAACGGCCTGATGATCCCCGCGGCCATGCGCGAGCAGCTCTTCTCCAGCCTCTCCGGTGGAGAAAAGACCCGGGTCAATCTGGCAAGGCTGATTCTGGAGGATACCGATATCCTCCTGCTGGACGAGCCCACCAACCACTTGGATCTTCAGGCCACGGAGTGGCTGGAGAACTATCTGCTGCATTTCAAGGGAACCGTGCTGACCATCAGCCATGACCGCTATTTCCTGGATCGCGTGGTGCAGCGCTGTGTGGAAATCAGCGAGGGAAGGGCGGAGCTGTACAGCGGCAACTACAGCTTCTACGTGGAAGAGCGGCAGCGGCGCTTTGAAGAAAAGCTGAAACAGTACGAAAAAGACCAGGCAAAAATTGAACAGCTGACCCGAGCCGCCGAGCAGATACACCTCTGGGCCTTTATGGGCGCGGACAAGCTGCATAAGCGGGCGTTCTCCATGGAAAAGCGCATCGAAAAGCTCCAGCAGAGCGAAAAGCCGGTGGAGCAGAAAAAGCTGCAGGTGAAATTCCGGCAGCGGGAGTTCTGCGGCGACGAGGTGCTGGTCACCGAGGGCCTTGCCAAGAGTTATGGGGATAAGCGGCTGTTTCACGATTTGTCTCTGACCGTCACCGGCGGGGAGCGGATCGCCCTGATCGGCGATAACGGCACCGGCAAGTCCACCCTGCTGAAGCTCATCATGCACCAGGAGACGCCGGACGCCGGCTACCTGTACCTTGGCCCCTCCGTGCGCAGCGCCTATCTGCCGCAGCTTGTCAGCTTCACGGCGGACAGCCGTTCCGCGCTGGACACCATGCTCTATGACTGCCGCTGCCAGCCCCAGGAGGCAAGGGACCGTCTGGCCGCCTTCGGCTTCCGCGGCGAGGACGTGTTCACCCCGGTGAGCGCCCTGTCCGGCGGGGAGCGAAGCCGGCTGCGTCTGTGCATGCTCATGGGCAGCGACATCAACTTCCTGATCCTCGACGAGCCCACCAACCATTTGGACATCGCCAGCCGGGAGTGGATGGAGGACGCCCTCTCCGACTATGAGCAGACCCTCCTGTTCGTCTCCCACGACCGGTATTTTATCGAGAAATTTGCCAACCGCATCTGGGCGCTGGACGGAGGCGAGATCACGGATTACCGCGGCGGCTACCGGGACTACGCCGCATGGCGGGAGCGTCAGATTGCTTTCGCCCAGACTGAGCAGACGGTGCAGCGGAAAAAAGCGGAGGCGAAGCCGCCGCGCACGCCCAGCCGCGACAAGCAGCTTGCCCGGGTGGAGCGGGAAATCGAAAAGCTGGAAGAAAAGCTGAAGGAGCTTACCGCGCTGGCCGAGGAATACGCCACGGACTACCAGAAGCTGATGGCGCTCGATGCGGAAAAGGAGGAACTGAACCGGCAGCTTCTCGACCGGTACGAAGCTTGGGAGGAACTGAGCACATGAAAAAGAAACTCTGGCTGCCCGCTTCCGGCGCGCTGCTGGCTGCCGCGGCCTTTCTGCGCTTCTGCCTGCGGGGCTATGCCTACTGGGGTTATGCGCTCGCCTTCGCGGCGGCGCTGATCGTGCTCCACCGCTTCGCAGGCCCGGTTCTCTGGCGGATCGTCGTGCTTCTGGTCTGCATCGGGCTGGTCTACTTCTGCATCGTGGAGATCCCCATCATCAAAAACGCCCGCACGGATGAGGACGACGAGCGGCCCTATCTGGTGGTGCTGGGCGCCGCGGTCTATGGGGATCAGCCCTCGCTCACCCTGGTGCGCCGGCTGGAGGGCGCGCTGGCCTATATGGAACGCTGCCCCGACAGCGTCGTCATCGTCTCCGGCGGGATGGGGCCCGGTGAGACCGTCACCGAGGCGCAGGCCATGTCTGACTGGCTGGTCGGGCACGGCGTCGCGCAGGAGCGAATCCTGCAGGAGGGCAAAGCCACCTCCACCAAGGAAAACCTCTCCTTTTCCTATGATATCATCCGGCAGCGGGGCGACGAGCCCGACGGAAACGTGGCCATCGTCTCCAGCGCCTACCACCTGTACCGGGCCAAGCTCATGTCCCGGATGCTGGGTGTGGAGGCCGCCGGTGTGGCCGCCCCCTGGGGTCTCTTCTTCGTCATGCTCAACTACTTCATCCGCGAGGCCTTCGGCGTCACCCATCTGTGGGTGTTCGGATGGTAGTTGTCCGGATGACAGCAAAAAAGGACGGATGGCGTTTGCCATCCGTCCTTTTTTGTTTGCATCCTTTACTTGTCCAGATACGTTCTCAACAGCTCCTGCAGCAGTTCATCCCGATCCAGGCGGGTGATCAGCGTGCGGGCGTTGTTATAGTTGGTGATATAGGTCGGATCCTCGGAGAGTATATAGCCCACGATCTGGTTGATGGGATTGTAGCCCTTGACCATGAGGGAGTTATACACAGACGACAGGATCTCCCGCATCTCCGCCTTGCTGTCAAGCGCGGTAAACTTTCTTGTCACATCCTCCATGAAGTTCCCTCCTTTTCCCGGATTTCCTGCTCCCATTATACCAGAATTCCCTGTCAAGTAAAGTCGGAAATGGGGACAAATTCGTAAAATTTTAATAAAAACCGCAGGATCAGCGCATCACGGCGCCGAACTCCTTCTCCAGCGCGGACAGTACCATGCGGACTGTCTCCTCCGCATGCTCGTCGGTCAGGGTCTGGTCGTCGGCGCGCATCGTCAGCGAAAACGCCACAGACTTCATCCCCTCGGCGATGTGGTGCCCGGTGTAAACGTCAAAGAGCACGCAATCCTTCAAATAGGGGCCGCCGCTGCGGAGAATGCACTCCGTCATATCTCCCACGGGAATGTCGCTGTCGCAGACAACGGCGATGTCGCGGCTGACCGCCGGGAAGCGGGGCAGCGGCTGATACACCGGCAGCGCGCCCCTGACGGCCAGCAGCGCGTCAAAGGACAGCTCCGCGCAGTAGAACTCTGCCTCCACGCCGTAGTTTTCGGTGACCTCCGGGTGGATCTGGCCAAGAACACCCAGACAGGTCTCCCCGACCCAGACCCTGGCGCAGCGGCCGGGATGGTAGGAGGGATTCTCCCGCTCCCGGGCAAAATGCGGCTTCCCGGCGCCCAGGCTCTCCAGCAGCGCCTCTACCCAGCCCTTGAGCACAAAGAAATTCATCTCCGGGCCGTAGGCGCCAAGGGAAACGATCCTGGGCTCGTCAGCCAGTCCGTCTTCCCGTTTGAGGTAGATGCGGCCGATTTCGTACAGACTTGCCTGCCGGTTGCGATAGTTGTAGTTGCGTGTCAGGATCTCCAGCATGGAGGGTAGAATGGTGGTGCGCATGATGGAGGTGTCCTCTCCCAGAGGATTCAGGATGCGCATGCTGTCCCGCAGCGGGGAGTCCGCCGGCAGGCGGATTTTGTCGTAATACCCCGGGCTGATGAAGGAATAGGTAATGATCTCATCCATTCCCAGGCTGCGGCAGGTCTGCCCGATCAAGCGCTCGCACTGCTGCTCGGGCGTAAAGCCGCCGCAGCTGCTGATGGCCCCGGTGAACCGCACGGGGATCTCATTGTAGCCGTAAAAGCGGGCCACTTCCTCCGCGATATCCGAGTAGTGCTCCACGTCGCCGCGCCAGCTGGGTACCGTGATGACGTCGCCGTCCAGGGTGAAACCCAGCTTCAGCAGGATGTCCCGCATGGCGGCCTCGTCGATCTCCGTACCCAGAAGGGCGTTGATCTTCTCTGGCTCCAGCTTGACGGTGGTCGACGCCTTTTTGCCGGGGTATACGTCGATGATCCCCTCGACCACCTCTCCGGCACCCAGAAGCTCCACAAGCTCACAGGCGCGCTGTACCGCCCGGAAGGTATTTTCCGGGTCCAGCCCCTTTTCATAGCGGGAGGACGCGTCTGTGCGCATCCCCAGCGCCGTGGCGGTGCGGCGAATCGAGGCGCCGTTGAAATTGGCGCACTCAAAGAGAACCATGTCCGTGTCGCCCACGATCTCGCTGTTCTCGCCGCCCATAACGCCGGCCACGCCCACGGGTCTTTCCGTGTCGCAGATGCAGAGCATGGAGGGATTCAGCTTCCGCTCGGTGCCGTCCAGGGTGCGGATGCTCTCCCCTTCCCGGGCGCAGCGCACGTGGATCTCGCCGTCCTTCACGCAGCTGAAGTCAAAAGCGTGCATGGGCTGGCCGTATTCCAGCATGACATAGTTTGTTATGTCAACCAAATTGTTGATGGGGCGCATGCCGGCGTTGCGGATTCTTTCGCGCATCCAGGCCGGAGAGGGCGCGATCTTCACGTTCTTCACCATGCGGGCGATATAGCGCGGGCAGAGCTCCGGCTCCTCCACGATGATCTTGGCGCTCTCCCGGATATCGCCGCCGGCCCTGGCCTGAACCACGGGCTCGTGGAGCTTCAGCTCCTTGCCGAAGGTGACCGCCGCCTCCCGGGCGATCCCGATCATGCACAGGCAGTCGGGCCGGTTGGGTGTGATTTCAAACTCCACCACATGGTCGTCCAGCCCCAGCAGGACACCCACATCGTCGCCGGGCTGCACGTCCTCGTGCAGGATAAAGATGCCGTCCTCAATGCAGTGGGGAAACTCCCTCTGCTCGGCGTGCAGGTCGGCCAGGGTGCAGATTTTGTCCGCGCCGGTGTCATAGGCGACCAGGTCGCCGCGGTGCAGATTCTGGCACGCGGTAACGGTTTCCGCGGTTTTGCCGCTCAGATCCAGGGTGCAGCGGAAGCGGTTGACGCCTGCGCTCTCCACGTTTTCCACCGCGGCCGCGATCACCTTGCCGTAGATCCTGTCGCCGGGGCGGATGTCGGAGGCGATGGAGGGCCTGGCCGGGTCGATGGGGTGATAATCCCCCAGGATCGCGGCGGCTTCAATCTCCGCATAGGCATAGTCATGGGTGGTCAGCCCCAGCTCCTTCAGGGAGCAGAGCATGCCCTCCGACTGCACGCCCCGCAGTGCGCCGCGGGTGATCGTTGCGCCGGTGGGCAGCAGCGAATTGTCCAGCGCGACCGGGACCAGATCGCCCACATGGACGTTCCATGCGCCGGTAACGATCTGCACCGGCTGCGCCTCGCCCACATCCAGCTTCGCGATCAGCATATGGTCGGAATTGGGGTGCTTGTTTAAGGCGAGGATACGCCCCACCCTGACGTTCCGGATGCTGCCGCTCAGATCCTCGGTGACCTCCACCTTGGAGCCGGACACGCTCATGGCCTCGGTAAAGAGCTTGTCGTTGACCTCGCTCAGAGGCAGGTCAACAAATTCATTGAGCCATTTTCTCGATACGTTCATGCCGGCACCTCCTTAAAACTGCTCCAGGAATCTGATGTCGTTTTCAAAAATCAGACGCAGATCCGTGATCTTGTATTCACCCATCGCCAGGCGCTCCAGCCCCATGCCGAAGGCCCAGCCGGAGTACACGTCCGGGTCGATGCCGCAGCCGGAGAGCACCTTGGGGTGTACCATGCCGGCGCCCAGGAGTTCGATCCAGCCCTCGCCCTTGCAGGTGGGACAGCCCTTGCCGCCGCACTTGTGGCACTGAATGTCCAGCTCGCAGCTGGGCTCGGTAAAGGGGAAATGGTGCGGCCGGAACCGTGTCACCGTGCCCTTGCCGTAGATCTTTTCTACCACCAGGTTCAGCGTGGCCTTCAGATCCGACATGGTCACGCCCTTGTCTATGACCATGCCCTCGATCTGGTGAAACATGGGCGAATGGGTGGCGTCCACCTCGTCCTTGCGGTAGACGCGGCCGGGGGCGATCATGCGGATGGGCAGCTCGCGGGTCTCCATGGCGTGTACCTGCATCGGCGAGGTCTGGGTGCGCAGGAGAATCCGGCTGTCCTCGGTGAAATAGAAGGTATCCGTCCACTCCCGGGAGGGATGGCTCTCGTCGATGTTCAGCTTGGTGAAATTGTAGTCCGCAAGCTCAACCTCCGGGCCATCCACGATTTCAAAGCCCATGCCGATGAAAATATCCTTAATCTGATCCAGTACGTTGTACATGGGGTGCTTGTGGCCCAGATGGGGCTTTTCGCCCGGCAGCGTCACATCCAGGGCCTCCTGCTCCAGCCTCCGCTCCAGCATCGCCTCGGTCAGCTCCGCCCGGCGGCGCTCGATACCGGCCTCAATATCGCTGCGCAGCTGGTTGGCCTGCTGCCCCATGGCGGGGCGCTCCTCCGCAGACAGCTTGCCCATCTGGCGGAGAATCATCGTCAGCTCGCCTTTTTTGCCCAGGTACTTGACGCGCAGGGCTTCCAGTGCATCCGGATTGTCGCTCTCCAGGATCGCCCGGAGAGAGGCTTCTCTCAGCCTTTGCATTGCTTCTTTCATATGCTTCTCCTTTAAAACAAAAAAGCCTTCGTCCCCACACAGGGACGAAAGCAAAACTTCCGCGGTACCACCCACGTTCGGCGCATGCGCCGCACTCACGGGGCTTAACGCGCCCCCTCACGCCGGGGATTGGCCGGAGCTCCCGGGCGAACCAAGCAAGGCGGACGCAGAGGGCTTACAGCCGGTGACCCTCTTTCTCTTACCGTCCGGGATCTCGCTATTTTCCCGTTCACAGCTGCCGTAAGCGTACCACAGTTTTACCAAATTGGCAATAGGATTTTTGTACTATTTTACAAATTTGTTCCGTTCAGGCCCGGAATGAGCACATACCCAGGCGCATATGCTGTTCCATCACAAATTTCGGAGGACCCCATGAGACGTATATGCCTGTTTGTTCTGCTGGTATTCTGCCTGCTGCTGTCCGCCTGCGGCACCTCGGCCGCAGAGGCCCGATACCGGGCCTTCTCCGATGCGCTGGCCCGGCGGGACACTCTGCACTTCACCGCGCGGCTGCGGGCGGAATACCCGGATCGCTCCGCACGCTTCACGCTGCAGTATGCCATGGAGGACGGGGAGCAGACCGTCACTGTCACGGAGCCGGAAATCATCGCCGGAATCCGGGCCCGTCTGCTGCCCGGAGAGACAAAGCTGGAATATGAAAATCTGATTCTGGACACGGGAAGCCTGAATCAAAACGGACTCACGCCCATGTCCGCGCTGCCCCTTCTGGTGGAGGCCATGCGCAGCGGCCATCTGGATTCCTGCTGGCAGGAGGGCGGCGAGCTGGCCGTACAGTTGATCCTGACAGACGACACCAGCGCCGTGGTCCGCTTCCGGGAGGAGGACATGACGCCCACCGCAGGGGAGCTGCTCTGCGACGGCACCGTCACCGTGTTCTGTGAAATCAGCGACTGGCGGTAGCGTATCCCCCGGCGCGCAGGCGCCGAAGCAGCGGCAAAGGAACCGCGCCGTCCGGGTCGGACGGCGCGGTTCCCTTCGCAGTGCGCTTTACTCTTCGATCTGCCAGGGCAGCTGCACATATTCGGGCTCTCTGCCGAGAGCCGGGAGGATTTTCCCGAACAGGTCCTCCGTGCGGAAGCGCAGACTGGACGTGTTGATGCAGGGGTGGCAGCCAAAATACTCCTCCTGCAGAAGATCCCGATCTATCAGCAGCCTGACCGCCCGGCCGCTGTCGTTCATCAGGCCCAGAACGCTGACGGAGCCCGGGGTGATATCCAGATACTTCTCCATGTGCTCGGGGCTGGCAAAGGACAGGCGGGCGCTGCCGATCTGCCTGGACAGGATTTTCGTCTTGAAGGGCTTCTCCCCCGGCATGATCAGCAGATAAAAAGCCGTCTGCTGCCGGTTGGTCAGAAACAGGTTCTTGCAGATGTGGCAGCCCAGCAGCTCCTCCACCTGTTCACAGGCCGCGATGGTGTCCGCGTGCTCGTGATCCACACGGAAATACGTGATCCCCAGCCGATCCAGCAGTTCATAGCAGCGCTCCTCCTTGGGGATGCGCCGGTCCTGCGGACGCCCGGTATACAAAGTCTGATCGATATGCATGGCTACCCTCTCTCCTGTTTTCCTGCGGGCATTGTACCACAAAGGGGCGCTGCCGCGCAAGTGGGGCATAAAAAAAGGACGCCCATACGGGCGTCCTCAAGCTGTCGGCAAATTGCCGACAGCTTGAGCGGCAAAAACGGAAACTCCCAAAGGAGTTCCCGTTTTTGCGTAGATTGAACGTAAAGGGGGACTCCCCGTCCCCCTTCACAGATCCCCCTTGCGTTTCGGAATATCGCCGCGAAGACCTGGCCAAAAAAAGGACGCCCATATGGGCGTCCTCTTTTTCTTGTGTTGGGTTGGTTTATGCCTTCTTGGCCTTGGCCTGCTCGCCCAGGGTCTTGACAGCGGTGATAGCCAGGATCACAGCCAGGACGACCAGAGCGGTGGACCAGATGGCGACGTACCAGTCGCCCCAGGCAGCGCCGCCCGCGCCGATGACCTTCAGTTCCTTGATGATGGTCATGGTCAGGGAGGTGATGGTCGCAACGAGCATGAAGCACATCGGGAAGAAGAACATCTTGTTGTTCCTGCCGATCTTGCCCAGCCAGGTGCAGACAGCCAGCATGGCGATACCGGCAAGCAGCTGGTTGGCAGCGCCGAACACGCCCCAGATCTGGGACAGGCCCAGGAAGCCCATGCCGCAGCCGATGGTGGCCATGAGGACGGTGGAAACGATCGGGTTGGAGAAGAACTTGGCAGCGCCGGTCAGATCCTCATGGGTCTTTCCTTCCGGAGTCAGCAGCTCTGCGAACAGGTAGCGGCAGAGACGGGTGGCGGAGTCAAGAGAGGTCAGCGCGAAGACGGAAACAGCCAGCGTGAACAGGTTGTAGATCGTCTTGTAGCCGCCGGCGAAGGAGGCGAACATGGTGGCAATGCCGCCGGCGAAAGCAGCGGGAGGCGCGGTGAATTCGGAGCCGCCGCCGTAGGTGGAGCGGGAGAAGATAACGCCGACAGAGATCAGGGAGATGATGCCCAGGAAGGACTCAATGATCATGGAGCCGTAGACGATGATCTTGGCGTCCTTATCACTGTCCAGCTGCTTGGAGGAGGTACCGGAGCTGATCAGGGAGTGGAAGCCGGAGCAGGCGCCGCAGGCGACCGTGATGAACAGGAA
>JAEEGL014985985.1_pt1 | contig 15690 bp, 15 predicted proteins | sample 9134231 | NCBI WGS metagenome assembly JAEEGL01 (sample SAMN16246548, study PRJNA631951) | gut metagenome | biome: gut microbiome; feature: rumen; material: fiber-attached | host: Bos | place: Iran: Karaj | collected 2018-10
GAAAATACCGTATTGATGCCGAAAAACAAAATGTTGAAATACCGTCAGTATTAGTTAGTATGTTTAAAATGCCTGAAGAAAACATGAAGGCACTAAAACATGTCGGCTCAACAAGAATAATGACAAGTTTTATTACAGGTAATCTGCAACCGTATGCAAGAGGTGAAAAATTTAGAACTTATGAATATTTTATAAACTACAACAAACTAAACCAAATCTTGCCATCTTTTGCCCTCGAAGCATTTATGATTGCAAAGAACGACCCCAAAATAGTTATAACCAAAAATTATTTAATATTCCCTGAACTGAATTACAGAATAAAACACAGAATTACAAAATACCAAACTATTGTTCCTCTCAAATTTTATAATATAAAAAATAACGGATATTCACATGAAAAGTATTCAGCGCTTGATATAATAGACTCATACGATAACATAAAAAAAGGCGCAAAAGCTTTAATCGATCCAAAAAACTTTCGGGATAAAATCGTCATAATCGGAGCTAATACAGAAGGTGCTGCATATGACAAATGGCCTACACCAGTTATGCCTTTACATGCTGGTGCCGATATTCAAGCAACTGCTATTGATAATATTTTACATAACGATTTCTTAAAAATTGTACCTAATTGGTTAAACATAATTGTTACACTGCTCATATTATTATCCGTATATTTAGCATCCAGATACAAAGAAGTGTTAGAATCAATAATATACATAATCGTGATAATTTTAGGTTACCTTATCATAACAAGCATATGCTATTACTACTTACTTGTCATAAATGTTATTACTCCGATAATCGTTTCTATGTTAGGAATAGTTGCTGCATATACACATAAATACTTTGTTGAAAATAAAGATAAAGAAAAAGTTAAAGCCGTTATGGGCATGTATATGTCTGAAGACGTCATGGAAAAAGTTCTTCAAAATATTGATGAATTGGGACTAGGCGGTAAAAAATCAGAAGTAACTGTCTTATTCTCTGATATACGTAGTTTTACTTCTATTTCTGAAAATATGACAGCACAAGAAGTTTCTGAACTATTAAATGAATATTTCGGTGAAATGGAGCCTATAGTTACCAAATACAATGGCATTGTCAACAAATTTATAGGTGACGCAATTATGGCAGTATTCGGTGAGCCTATCCAAGATGAAAATCATGCTGAAAACGCAGTTAAATGCGGATATGAAATGCTTATGAAGGTTAAAGAATTGGACAGAAAATGGGAAGGAGAAGGAAAACCCAAAATAAATATCGGTGTTGGCGTTAATACCGGTGAGGTTTTTGTAGGAAATATCGGTTCAAAAAAACGTATGGAATACACAGTTATTGGTGATACTGTGAATCTGGCAAGCCGACTGGAAAGCTATAACAAAATCTATAAAACTTCTATGCTTGTAAGCAAATCCACTTATTCATATATTAAAAAGATTGCTGACGTAGTAAAAATTCCGGAAGTTGAAATCAGAGGTAAGGCAAACAAAATAGATATATATGAAATTTTGAGAGTACAACTGGAAAAAGAAAATACTGATACTTCACAAGCATAAGCAGACGTGCTATAATGCCTGTATATATTGAAATACAAAGGGAGAGTTTATATTATGAAAAAAAGAGGTTTTACTTTGGCGGAAGTCATTATCACTTTAGGGATAATCGGTGTAGTTGCAGCATTAACAACTCCTGCTCTATACCACAATGTCGCCACCGCTGATATTGGACCAAAGTTGGCAAAATTCCGTGCAACAGTTGATGAAGCTAATAAACTGATGCTGATAGAAAATGACGTAAATAGACTGTCTGTCCTTATAGCTATGCATAGCAATGATCCGGATTATTATACAAATCAGCTTAGAAATTTTATGCATTTGGATATGAGTAATGGTTATGAAATTCAAGGATATACAGGAACAGACACTATAGGTTCGGTAAATGTTAGCATAGCACAAGGCGCAGACCCCAGGGAAGTAGACTTCTCAGGTAATACCCCTTTTAATTTCAGAACTGTTGAAGGAATGAGTGTGCATTTTGACATCTTTGAAAACATAAACTTTAATTCACAGAGTGTCGGAATTGTTCTTGTAGATATTAACGGAAATGCCCCACCAAATCGTTTGGCTAAAGATATCTTTGGGTTTGTTATAGACCGTAACGGTATGTTAATTCCAATCGGTTCACCAAGTATCGGAAACGGTGACGATGTTTGGAACAATGGTTGTAACGACAGTGTAAAGAATGGGCACGAGCTAACCTGCACAGCTTCAATTTTTGCCAATGATCGCAAAGTTATTTATCAAGATTAAAATAAAAAAAGAGGCGGAGCGAAAACCGCCTCTTATAATTTAGGTTGATTAGTTATTAAAATTCTATTGAAACATTACTGTTAAAGCCTCTACCGCTATTGTATCGAGGTGTTCTGTTATAGTAACCGATATTACTGTTAAAATGAGCATGATTACCCCTGTTCCACCTTCTGCCAAACACTGCCTCGCCATAATATCCCGACGGTCTGTGCATCTTGTGATGCGGTGGCGGACAACAGTCATAACCGCCATTGCAGAACGGATAAGCTAAGACCGGTATAATCGCTATTGTAGCAAGCAAACCAAATAATATTAAACCTTTTTTCATACGCAGTCCTCCTTTGTTCCTTTGTCCCTTCGTTCACATGTATAACGAAATAAATTTCGATTATGTTCATTTTATATTTTCATACATCCGTCATTTCTTAACAAATTGTCACAATATCCAATTTTTTGGTATGATATTTGTATGACAAAGTTTTTGTTAATAAGCGGGGATAGCGAGAAAGAAAAATCAATAAGAGAGACTTTTCCCACAGACGAAATAACCGTCTGCACGGAAGAAACTATGATTTTTGATATTCTTAAAGTAGAAGAACCTGATATTATAATGATAGACGGTGATATAGACTCGCTTGACTTAAAACCGTTATGCAGAAAAATTAAACAATTCCCTGTAGTAATTCTCTTGATCCTCGGAGAAAAAGAGCATAACAAAGATATAACGCACAACGTTAACCTTTTTATCAAAACCCCGATTGATTCCAAGCTTTTGTCCTCAACTATTGATTCAGCCCTGCGCACAAGACAATCACTTTTGAAAATGGCAAAATCGAACCAAGAACTTGCCGCAAGCCTTTATCAACTAAACGTTCTCTATAACACAAGTTCACAACTCGCGGGTTCATTGGATAAAGACAAACTTTTTAAAATAATGATTGAAGGAATCGAAAAATCATTAAACTTTGAACTTTCTTGCACATTAATGTTTCGCTCAGAACGTGAACCGGTATTGCTTATAAATTCATTATATAAAGTCTCCGACAGACTTTTAGAAGCTTTAAAACTCAGAGCAATCCTGAGTTACAAATCAATGCTTACCGATCCGCCTTTTGATATAAAAATCGGAAATCTTAAAATAGAAAAAAATATTAAACACAATATAAGAGAATATGACTTCTCAATTCTTAGATTTGATAATCTGTTTGCGCCTATTATGCTGAATGATGAGTTTTTCGGCTTTACTGAAATATACAGAGAAAAGCCTTTTTCAACTGAAGATGCAACTGTTATTCAAACCCTTGGTCAGCAAGTAACAATACCGCTTCAAAGTGCATCTTTTACACAGGAATTAAAAGCAACAAACCAAAAGCTTCAAAAACTCGAACGCCTAAAATCTGAGTTCATATCAATTGTTTCACATGAGCTAAGAACTCCGCTTACCGCAATCAAAAATGCAATGGATATTATTCTTAGCGGAAAAGCCGGTGATATGACTGAAAACATAGAAAAATTTGTATCTATGGGTAAACGCAACGCTATCAGACTTTCCGGCATCATTAATGATCTTCTTGATATTTCAAAAATCGAAGCCGGTAAAATGGATTTCAAATTTGAACTTATGCATGTTGAACCAATTATAGAGTATGTTAAAAATAATCTAACAGAAGTTGCCAAAGAAAAAGGGCTTACAATAAAATATAAAACCTCAAAGGACAATGTAGAAGTGTATGCCGATTCAAACAGGCTAGAACAGGTACTTACAAATCTGGTTTCAAATGCAATAAAATTTACACCTTCAGGTGCTATTGAAATTAGTTCAAGGGTCGTTAATGCACGCGAATTACAGTACGACCATTGTTTTGAAGATGACATCAAAAAACTTCAAGGCAATTATCTCCAAGTATGTGTTGAAGATCACGGTATCGGAATTGAGCGCAAAGACCTAAATCACGTTTTCGACAAATTTGCTCAGATAGAAAATTCTTTATCCCGCAAAGTCGGCGGTTCCGGTTTAGGGCTTCCTATTGCAAGGCAATTAATAGAGGCGCACAATGGCGCTATTTGGTGCGACAGTGAAATTAATAAAGGCTCCAAATTCTATTTTGTAATTCCTATAGCAAATGACAAATCTAACTTTACTATGATTCGTAAACAATTAGTACAAAAAGCCCGCTCTAACGGTTCAACTGTTGCAGTTATTAAAATTAAATCAGAAAACAACGTTATCGAAAAATTATTAAAAGAAGAAAACCTTTTAAATAAAACATACATGGCAAATTCAATAATAGAGAAAGAAGGCGCTATGTCCTCACTTTCATTGATTCTTATGGACGGAGACAAACCATCTGCCGAATTTTTAAAGAAAAAAATTGAATCCACTGTTGAACAAAACAGGGATTTGTACGGAGAATGTGATATAATGTACTCATACGAGATTGAAGGAGATACACATGAAAAAGATTCTTATAGTGGATGATGAACAAGATATCGTCGAAAGTCTGAAGTTTGTCCTCGAAGTTTCAGGATTTGTGTGTTATACAGCCTTTAACGGAGAAGACGGGCTAAAATTGGCAAAAGAAATCATGCCGGACTTAATTATTTTGGACGTTATGATGCCAAAGATTAACGGATACAAAATAAGCCGTCTTTTAAAATATGATAACAAGTACAAAGATATTCCAATCATTATGGTAACAGCACGTTCTCAGCTGGAAGACAAAATGATTGGCGAAGAGACCGGAGTTAACGAATACATAACAAAACCGTTTGAACTCGATCAAATTGTAAGCAAAGTAGAAGAATATTTAGGGAAACCAGAAAACAATCAATAACAAATAGGAGTTAAATTATGAAAACCAGATTAATTTCCAACTTACCGGTATCAACAATCATGTCACCATTCCAGCCAATTTATACACCACCTAAGAATCTTGATACAAAACCATATAGCAGTATTGTACGCTTGAAAAAAGCAAATAAATCAAATATTATTTTTAATCTGAGAAAGATTATATATAACTTAACTAAACACAAATAATAACATTACATGGGTTATAACTAAGATATGGAAACAATTACAAACAAGACATTAGAAAAACTAAAATACGAATTGGTTCGTGACGGAATAGTCGAATATGAAACTCTGGAAAAAGCGGAAGAACTCGCAAATGTTCAAAGTATAAATATCGGCCAAGCGCTCATAAATTCGGGCATTCTGGCTGAAGATACACTTCTGAAATTTCTTGAGTCAAAACTCCATATTCCTTATGTTAACCTTGAAGATTACACCCCGGATCCAAAGTGCTTCAAATTTATATCTTTTCCTGATGCAAGGAGATATAAGATTATTCCGCTTTTTAAAATAGAAGATGTTCTGACAGTTGCAATGTCAGATCCGTTAGATTTGTTTGCAATCGATAAAATAATAGAAACAGCTGAGTGCTCAATTGAACCTGTTATATCTTCAGAAAACAGTATAATGAAAAAGATTGATGAATATTATAAAGTTGCGGATACCGTTGACAGTATCACTTTGAGCCCTGAAGAAGTTGAAGCATTCGATTGGACAGAGGAACTGCATAAAGATGAAGCGGGAGAAGAACATATCCAACATGTTATTCGTGCAATTTTAAAACAAGCTATTATTGAAAACGTACACGAATTAAACTTTGAACAAGTAGAAGAGGGCTTGAAAGTCGTATTCAAATCCAACGGTGAAATATATGACAAAGGAACAATTCCGGCAATTCTGAATTCTGCATTTGTTTCTAGATTAAAAACTCTTTCCAATCTTGATGCAACAGTATGTGAAATACCGCAGTTAGGCAAATTGTGCTTCAAAGTTGATAACACAATGCTTATAGCATCTGTTTCATCCTTTCCGACAATTATGGGAGAGAGAATTTCACTTAAGATATACAAACCGCCACAACATTTGGACAAAATAATTCCGGATGAAAAAGCCCGTGCAATTATAGCTCACTCGCTTAATGAACCAGGCATTATACTTGTTTGCGGTTCTCCGCTAAGCGGTAAAACTCATATAATATACTCTCTGCTTATGGAAGCTGCAACAACAGGCAAAAATATTATGACAATAGAATCTATTGCCAAATATGAACTTAAGGGCATAAACCAGTGTGAACTTAATGAAAACATTGGATTTAATATGGATAAAGCACTAAGGTTTGTAGAATTCCAATCTCCGGATATGATCTATCTTGAAGGAGTAAAAACTCGTGATGCATTTGAGTTTCTTTCTGAGCTTTTCTATAACGATAAAATAGTAATAACCGAGTTTATGGCTAACAATATGACAGACTTGCGTCAAAAGCTTGCTTTTGATGATTTTCAATCATTCAAAACGCTTGTTACATGCCTCATATTTATCCACTCAAAAGACAGTGTAGAAGTTTTTGACAAGATCACATTACAGAAATATTTGGCATAATTTATCCCACAAGCATTCGGGCAAATTTCACAGATTCATCATTAATTTCGCCGCTTGCCAGTTCTGCAATTGCTTTTAGCTTTGCTTCGCCTTCCAATACTTTGATTTCGATATTTGTTTTTGTATCTTGAGTTTTTCTAACATATATATGACGATCAGATTTTGAGGCAATTATTGCTTGATGAGTTATCATAATGATCTGCATGTATTTTGCAAGTTCTCTGACCTCATCGGCAACAGATTGAGAAGTTTTGCCGGAAATCCCTGTATCTATCTCATCAAAAATAACAGTATCTATATTATCACTCGTGGCAAATATAGATTTTATTGCGAGCATAACCCTCGAAATTTCTCCACCGGAAGCAACTTTGGCAAGTGGTTTTAATTCCTCTGATACATTTGTAGAAATCAAAAATTCAACTTTGTCCATACCATTAATTCCAAGTTCGCATTTCTCAAAATGTATATCGAACTTAACTTTTGGGAGTTCGAGTTTTTCGAGTTTTTCAATAATAAGAGAGGATAAAACTTGCGCATAATTCTTTCTTTCTTCAGAAATTTTTTCAGCAAGATTTTCAAGATTGGCTCTCTGTAATGAAATTTGTTTCTCAAGATTTTCAATGTTCTTTGTTGAAAACTCGATTCCGTCAAGTTCTTGTCTTAATTTTTCGCGTTCAGCTATAACACTTTCAAGAGTTCCGCCATATTTACGCTTTAACTTGTCCAATAAAAACAGGCGTTCTTGAATAGAGTTTATCCTAGCTTCATCATTTTCCAAAGAGGAGGAATACTCTCGTAATGCAGATGAAGTTTCTTTCAAAGAATCAATCACATCAATGAGCTTACCCTCGACTTCTTCCAAATTGCTATCCATAGCTGAAGCTTTGCTCAGATTAGACTTGACCTCACCTAACGCTTCAAGAATAGAAGAATCATCACCGGAAATTGCCCAATAAGATGACCCGGTAAGTTCTCTTAACTTCTCGATATTTTGAAGAACTCCAAATTCGTTATTTAATTTTTCATCCTCATCAACATCTTTTATTTGAGCTTCATCAATTTCATTAAGCTGAAACTTGAGAAAATCAATCTGATCTTCAGTTTTGTTTGCAGAATCTTGGAGTTTTTCTAATTCGGATATCATTTCTTTGTACTTATTATATCCGTTTTTGTAATTGTTGAGCTTTTCAGCACAAGTATTCTTTGTATATGAATCCAAAAGGAGAATATGATACTTTGGCTGTAAAAAAGAATAGGCCTGATGCTGAGAATGAATATCAAGAAACATTTCGCGAAAAATTTTCATAAATTCACTATTTACCAAACATCCGTTAACGCGAGAACGTGTTGATGTTGAAGTAATTTCTCTGGAAAGAATAATTTCGTCACTTTGATTATCAATACCATATTCATCAAACAGTTCTGATACATTTTGTTTTTTGTTGAGAATAGTAACTTCTATGACAGCTTTATCAGCGCCTGTTTTTATAACTTCTTTTCCGATGCGTGCACCAAAAGCAATGTCAATAGCGTTGATAAGGATACTCTTACCGGCACCGGTTTCGCCGGTAATAATATTCAATCCCTCAGCTAAATCTAGTTCAAGTTCATCAATTAATATATAATTTTTAATAAATAACTTTGATAACATTACTCGAATTATACCCTAAAAACTACTCTCCGTCGTCAGCAGAATCATCCTCATTATACTCATTATCTTCATCTGAGTATCGTTCTTCGTCTTCATCAGGATATTCTGTATATTCTTCTTCACCTTCAAAATCTTCTTCATACTCGTCATCTTCCGAATATTCTTCACCTTCTTCCAGATAATTATCGCCATATTCGTCTTCTTCGCTTTCTTCACCATCAGAATATTCGTCTTCATCATCTTCTTCTTCGAAAGTTTCGCCCTCATCTTCTTCAACGTCTTCTTTTAAATCATATTCTTCGATAGTTTTTTCAGGGTCTATAATTTCATTCTTACCAAGTTTTTCTTTGATATTTTCAAACTCAGCCTTTACTATATCAAGCGGAAAGGTCAAAGTATATTGATTATGGATTGCTGATCTTAAACTTTCATAATACTTATCCGAATCACCAATATATTTATAAACCCTGGCCAGACAGTATAATAAATCTCCGTTCTCCTCCACATCTAGTGCAGAATGCAAAAGCTCCAATATTTCTTCTGTTTCACCCTCTCTTAAACAAATTCTCGTATAAAGTTTATACGCTTCTATGTCAGTTGAATTATATTCAATTGTCTTTTTCAAATACTCCTTAGCACCTTCTTCATCACCATTATTATATGTTATAGAGGCCAAATTATAATAAGCCCAACTATAATCAGGAGAGATTTCAAGAACCCTCTTATAACTCTCAATTGCAAAATTTGTAAGTCCGCTCTCCTGATACAAATATCCCAAATAAAAATGTGCATACATATCATTCGGATTTAAAGAAACTGCTTTTTGGAAATTGTCGGTTGCGAGTTGTTTTTCACCTTTATTAAAATAGCATATACCAATATTGAAATAACTATTTGAGTCTTCTTTATCCGTTTCAAGAACTTTATTAAAAGCTTCGATTGCTTCATCCCATTTTTTAAGTTCAATCAAAACATCGCCAAGATTATAATAAAAGTCTTCCTGAGGAGAAATTTCTATTGCTTTTTTATACGCCTCCTCCGACTTATCAAACATTTTTAATTTTTCATAGACAATTCCAAGATTATAATATAAATCAGCATCTTCCGGAAAATACTTAACAAGATATCTAAGATTACCTTCTGCCTCCTCATTAAATCCATTGTTCAATAGCATAATTGCAAGCTCTCTTCGAGCCTGAAAATTAGCAGGGTCATCTCTTAAAATCTTTTGTAATGTTTTGATATCATTTTCCATAACTTAATTATAACAAAGCTTTTGGCTTATGTAAATTTAAATAATAAAATATAAAATAATTGCCGCTATTGATAAGACAAATGATACTATCGTAAATTCTTGGACAATTCTGACTTCTGAGTGGCCATAAAGTTCAAAATGATGGTGAATCGGTGACATCTTGAATATTCTTTTACCGGTTAATTTAAAACTTGTAACCTGAAGAATTACTGAGAGAGTTTCAATTACAAAAATACCGCCAAACAATGCCAATAATAGTTCGCATCTCCCCAGTATTGCAAGAGTACCTAAAAGTCCGCCCAGTGCCAGAGAGCCTGTATCCCCCATAAAAACCTGAGCCTTCGGTCTGTTATATCTGAGGAATCCTAATAATGCACCAACAACAGTGGTGGCAATGATTGCAACCTCTGCATGTCCACCCCAAAATGCTATTGTTCCGCAAGCAAAAAATGCCGGAATCCCTGTTGAAGCCGCAAGGCCATCTAGACCATCTGTCAAATTGTAAGCATTAGATGCACCTGTCACTACAAAAACGCACAGAAGCGGATATAAAAGTCCTATGTCAAGGCTCTTTGAGCCAAAGGTTATTATTGTACCATAATGCGACATTGCATATACAGTCGGGATAAGGGCAATAAGAATTTGTCTCACAAGTTTGCCCCTCGGACTCAAACCCTGATTTTCATGCCCTTTTATCTTAAGATAGTCGTCTTGGAATCCTGCAAGCGCCATAAATAAAAGCGTTATGATTATTATCCAAGCAGAATTATCTACTTTTTGCGCCATAAGCAGGGTAAATATAGAAGCAATAATTATCGCTGCTATTATAAAAACTCCGCCTGTTGTAGGAGTTCCGGCCTTTTTAGCATGCGCTTCAGGTGCAACATCTCTAATATATTGACCGATAGTCTTTTTTCGCAGAAAATCTATATAAGGAACACCAAATAATAAGCATAAAACCATACTTAATAGTAAAGCAATAGCAAGCATAATCATAATAATAAATCTCCTCTGTCTTTTTATAATTTTACAATAAATAGCTTAAAGGGTAAAATATATTACAATTTATTTATATGCACACCCTCTATCTTGAGCAATTTTTGCTTTATATCTGCACCGCCTATATACCCGTTTAAACTTCCATTGGATGATATTACTCTGTGACAAGGAATAAAAATAGGTATAGGGTTTTTATTATTTGCCATACCGATTGCCCTTTGTGCATTTGGCTGCCCAATCTTGCATGCAATTTCTTTATATGTACTTGTTGTGCCATGTGGTATTGAATATAATAAACTCCATACTTTTTGCTGAAATAAAGTACCGGCAGGGTTGAGAGGGATATTAAACGTTTTGCGTTTATAATTTATGTACTCATCAAGTTGTAAAAACGCTTGTTCAATGACCGGAGTAATATTATTGTTACCGCATAGTTTTTTTGCTCCAAACATTAAGTTTGTAACAAACCCTTTATCCTCAACTATTGTAATATCTCCCAGCGCAGTACTCTTTGTAAAATAATTCATATCAAGAATAATAGCACAAATGCCATGTCTTTGATATAATATCAAATGTGATTTGTGGGGAGAAAATGAGAAAAAGAGCAGCATTTTTATTATCAGCATTTTTGCTAACAACAGTCAGCACTTATGCCGGTGAGAATAACAATTTGAGAACACTTTTTCTAAATAATGAAGCAAACATTTGTGCTGTTAATATACGTAATTTTAACGCAAAAGACCTAAACGGAAATGAAATTATTGACACTCAAGAAGAAAGCGGCAATTTTATAAACGCAATTGAGCGTTTGGACTGCTTAAAAAATTTGGGAATTAATACCATTCATTTGCTTCCGATTACACCTGTCGGGAGGCTAAAAGCTCTTGGAACAGCTGGTTCTCTCTATTCAGCTTCAAGTTTTTCCGATATAAATCCGCAGCTTGCTGCTAAAAATTCAAAACTGACGCCTAAAGAACAAGCTAAACTCTTTATTGACGAATGCCATAAGCGAGGAATAAAAGTTATAGTTGATTTGCCAAGCTGTGGCGCTTACGATTTATTTTTAACAAATCCGGAATTATTTATAAAAGACGACAAAAGATGTTCTATCATACCTTCGGATTGGACAGATGTAAGATTGCTAAATGCCGGAACTAACTCCGAACTGAATCAGGACGTTATGAACGCACACAAACGATTTATTAATATGATGACTGAATTGGGTGCTGACGGAGTTCGTGCTGATGTAGCAACAATGAAACCATCAAAATTCTGGGATGAACTTATAAAATATACACGAGAAAAAGACCCCGAATTTTTATTTTTAGCAGAAGCTTCAGACTCTTGGAAAGAACCGCCGAGCAAATTTGCGGAGTTTACTCCATATGATAAATTACTGGAGGTCGGATTCGACGGATACTACGGGAGCTTTTTTAATCTAAAAGATTGGAAGGCAGCTGAATTTATGGAACATGTTAAATTTAACCGTAAGCTTTTGAACTCCTATCCGGATAAAAAAAGTGTCATTATGAGCTTTTCAACTCACGATGAAGTAAGTCCGATTGTTTTGCACGGAGAGAATTTCTCTATAATGATATCTTGGCTGGAAGCAACATTGCCTTTTAATCAATATTGCGTAGACGGATTTTTTAACGGAGACAGTTATATTTATCAATGGGCAAATACTAAAGCAAAAACCACAAATACCGATAATGATACATATTTTGTCCACAAAGGCAAGCTGGATATATTTAACTTCTCACGTAAACCAGGCGGAAATAACCTTAATATAACAAGGAACTTTAAACACGCAAACGATTTTAGGAACAGCAACATAGATTTGATAACAAAAGGCGATTTTGTACCTATTAAAACAAAAGATGAGAAAGTTTTCGCCTACTCCAGAACCTTAGGCAAAGAAACCGTAATAGTAATCGGAAACCTTGATTTTGTTAAATCAAAAGATAAAATAGTAATAAAAACGCAAAAAATCAAACCCAAAACGAAATTTGAAGTTGAGCACGGCAATACAGATATTAAAACAGGTTGGAAATATCTCAAAACGAACCTAAAACCCGCAGAAGTCAAAGTCATAAAGATAGAGGAAGGTTAAAAAATATGAAACAAAAAATAATGTCAGGCATGCGCCCTACAGGCAAATTACACCTAGGTCACTATTTGGGTGTTATTGACAATTGGGTAAAATTGCAAGATGAATATGACTGTTATTTTTCTGTCGCTGACTGGCACGCGCTTACAACTAAATACGACAAAACTGAAACTCTAAAACAGGATATTTTAGATGTTGTCATGGATTGGCTTGCTTGCGGAATTGACCCCGAAAAATCAACTATATATGTTCAATCACTTGTTCCTGAAACTGCTGAATTACATATATATTTGAGTATGATAACCCCGCAAAATTGGGTTGAACGCGACCCCACTTTAAAAGATATGGCAAAAATTCTTAAAACTAAAGAAGGTATGGGAACACAGGTTAATTACGGCTTAATGGGATATCCTGTTTTAATGACGGCTGATATTCTTACGTTTAATGCCGATTTGGTACCGGTTGGAATTGATCAAGTAGCTCATGTCGAACTTTCGCGCGATATAGTGAGAAGATTCAATAACGTTTATAATACCGATTTCTTTAAAGAACCGCAGCCGAAACTCAACAATTGCTCACTTATTTGCGGTTTAGACGGAAACAAAATGGGCAAATCTTTTAATAATGATATCAAAATTTCCGACTCGGCAGAAGTAACTGCCAAAAAAGTTATGACAGCAATCACCGACAGAAGTCGCATGAGAAAGGATGATTTAGGACACCCTGACGAATGTGAAGTTGCATTCAAATACTGGAAAATTTTCGGTTCAGAAGAAGAAATTGAAACCATAAGATGCGAATGCGAAAAAGGTCAAAGAGGGTGTGCTGACTGCAAACGCCAACTCGGAGCAAAAATTAATGAACGCATGGCTGAAATCAGAGAGCGCAGAAAATACTACGAAGAACACCTAGAAGTTGTTGAAAAAATAATTAGAGAGGGTTCTCAAAAAGCAAGAGCCGAAGCACAAAAAATTATGGCAGAAGTGCGTAAGCTTATAAAAATGTATTAAATTATATTGCCAACAAAAACGCAATTATGCTATATTTATCCTATAAAATAGAAGGGGATATTTTGTAATGCAAGTACAACAAATCAACAGCTATCAAAACTATAATCCGAATTTCTCGGCAATAAAAAACGTCAAATATAACGGTTTATTTAAAAAATTATCAGACTATGACAAAAAAGAATATAAAGAAACTATTGAAAAATCTCTAAGAGAATTCCCTGAATTTATGGATTATTGTGATAAACATGATGTTGATATAATTTTTGATACAAAAGTTAAAGATTTTATCGCACCACACATGAAAGGATTTGATAGCGGATATAATATCAGTATAATCTTAAAAATTGCATATGAACGATTGTGGAATACAGAAAACGGGAGCGCTAATGAATTTCTCAGAAAAATTTTCTTGAATCCTATTGAACAAAGAGTTGTAATAGAGCAAGAATTTAAACAAGAAGGTTCAAGGCTTTCCAATAACGTAATTAACAACTTTGTTAAATATATTAATGGAACAGGACGAAATCCTTTTGTTGTCAAACTTAGAAATGCCGATATGGAAATCCTTAAAAAAACGAACCCTGAAACATATCAGAAAAATTTAAAACAAATGGATGAAGCGTATCACGACAAATTAATGAATTATCTCACAGAACAAGAGAATACCGTTTAATCCTATCTACCCCAGAGTGTTAGAAGACTCCTTGAGTTTTGTATGAAAAATATTTTCATATGTGCTAAAATCAATAGAAACAAGGAGTTTATTATGAAATTGTTACACACTATGATTCGAGTAAAAGATATTGAAAAGAGTTTGGAGTTCTATACAAAGCTTTTAGACATGGAAATTTCCGAAAAGAGACGTTTGGAAGATTGCTGGCTCTATTTTTTAACAGACAAAGAATCCGGTCAGCAAATAGAGTTAACTTTCAATGATGAAACTCCCAAAGACGGCTACAAAATTGGTACAGGATTCGGACATTTTGCTTTCGGAATTAATTCAATGGAAGAATTTACCAAAAAGTTAAATTTGCTGGGCTATTCATATTTATATGAACCGTTTGACCTGACAGGCAAAGGTTCTCAGATTGCTTTCATACAAGACCCCGACGGGTATGAAATCGAACTTATTGAAAAAGTTAATTGGTAAATAAAAAGATTATTAACAACAGTATGGAAAGATAATTATGTCAGTAATAAAACAAAAATTCAGCGACAGAACGAGAATTGGTGGCAAATTGCTTAAAATATTTGGAGCATATATGTTTGTATTGGCAATCGTTATGCTTATAGCCGGTGGTGACGGATTATTCTGGGGGGCATTCTTCATAGGTGATGCGGCATTATTGTTTTTCGTAATTGACATACTTTTTGCAAAATTTAATTGTCAAATTAATCAAATCACCATATCAGAAGATTCTGTTAAATTTAATTATACAAAGAATAATAAACCCAAGGTTGCGGAATTCGACAAGGATGAATTGAAAATAAAAGCTAATATTTGTACAAGTATGTATCAAAACAATCCATTTGTAAGCATACCGCAAGCACATATAATAATTACTATAGAATGTAAAGATGGTTCGACAAATATAATTGACGATAGGAGTGATGACATAGACCATTCTTTAGAACTATTGAAATTTTTGAAAACTATGAATTGTTTTTCATACTCGTTTAATGCTGATATTTATGAAAATCCTTCTTCAAGTATTAAATTAGAAACCGCTATAGGCAATTATCTTACCCACGGTGTATATGATAAAAACGTATTTGAATATTATCTAAGATCAATAGTAATTTTCATTTCTACATTATGCTATATTGTTCTAATAATAATTTGGGTTTCTATTTTCACAATGATTGGCTTGGATACCATTCATTTGATTTAATTATTTAC
>JAEEGL010428993.1_pt1 | contig 15689 bp, 12 predicted proteins | sample 9134231 | NCBI WGS metagenome assembly JAEEGL01 (sample SAMN16246548, study PRJNA631951) | gut metagenome | biome: gut microbiome; feature: rumen; material: fiber-attached | host: Bos | place: Iran: Karaj | collected 2018-10
CGCGCTCGCAGAGCTCTATGCCGACGCGGACGAGGTTTCGTCGCTCCCGATCCTCGGGACGTACCTTGAAAAAACGTCACTCTTCGTGTGCCTGTTCAAAAAGCAGGGCGAGTTGATCGGGACGCACGCCGTCGCGGTCGACGCCGACGGAAACGTGACGGGGGAACTCTGCGAACTACTCGGAGATACCGTCGGTATGCCGCTTGCCGACGCCGCTTGTTTTGAAAGGATCTCCGCTTGTCTCTCTTCGTATCCCGATTTTGAAATACAGGGCGTCGTCTATAAGGATTCCGGTTATACGACGATCTATCCCGTCGGTAAAAACCCGGGAGACGAGAGCGTTCGGTGCTATGAAATCGAGTTAAAAGAGTTCAGATTGACGGATCCTTTCCCGACGATCGAGGCGGGGCGTGAAGCGTTCGACGCTTGGTGGGAGTTCAGAGCGAGTGAGTTGGAAAAACTCCCGATTTATGAATGGACGACCGTCCCTTTTTATCCGACCTCCAACTATCTGACCCAACACGCGGGCGTATACGACAGCGACTGGCAATTGCTCGTTCCGCTGCTGGACGCGGACGGGCGGGAGGGCGAATATATCCTGCTTCTGTGTTACCGAAAAGACAAGTTGATCGCGGAAACGGTCCTGCGCCTGTCCGCCGACGGCGCCCGCGCGGTCAAGCGCCGCGTCTCCGAAAAAGACCCCGCGACCGGCAAATACGTCGGGCTCGACGGGATCGACTACGCAGACGCGTGCCAACGGATCCTGCCGTCCGATCAAACGACCGTCAGGGGGATCGGCTTCGACGGTGAAACCTATTTCGTCGTTTCCCGCTGATCCCCTCACTTTAAAAAACCTCCCTTTGCGGGAGGTTTTTTGATTTGGATCATGGGATTTCTTCTTTTCTCTTGACAAACCGAAAAGAAAAAAAGTATAATAACCATATATATAGCATCCCCCGAAAAGAAAGGCAAAAACAATGGACTACCGTTTTTCCTCGGCGTTTGCGAATCTGGCGCCGTCCGCGATCCGCGAGATCTTAAAGAACGCGGGCGACCCGTCGGTGATCGCGTTCGCCGCAGGCAACCCCAACGCCGCGTCCTTCCCGCTGGAAGATATCCGGCAACTGACGTCGGACATCCTCGACCGGAACGGCCCCGCCGCCCTGCAGTACGGGACGACCGAGGGCTATACCCCCTTGCGCGAAGCGGTCGCCCGTCGGCAGAAGGAGCGCTTTCACGTCGGGCGCGATTTCGACGACGTGCTGATCACCTCCGGCGGTCAGCAGGCGCTGGAACTTGCCTGCCGCGTGTTCTGCGATCCAGGCGACGCGGTGATCTGCGAGGACCCGAGTTTCATCGGCGCGCTGAACGCGTTCCGCGGGGTCGGCGCACGGGTGGTCGGCGTTCCGCTCGGACGCGACGGGATGGATATCGCGATCCTGGAGGAAAAACTGAAGAGCGAGCCCCGCGCCCGCCTGATCTACGTTATCTCGAACTTCCAGAACCCCGCCGGGATCTGCACCTCTCTTTCAAAGCGGAAAGAAATCTATCGGCTGGCGAAGCAGTACGGCGTGATGATCCTGGAGGACAACCCGTACGGGGAACTCCGCTTCTCGGGCGAGGATATCCCGACCATCAAGAGCATGGACGAAGACGGGATCGTGGTCTACGCCTCCTCGTTCTCGAAGATCCTCTCGTCGGGGATGCGGGTCGGATTCGCCGTCGCGCCGAAGGCGGCGATCGCGAAGATGACCGTCTGCAAGCAGACCGAGGACGTGCATACCAACCTGCTCTTCCAGATGCTCTGCCACCGCTTCATGACCGAGCGCGATTTCGACGCGCACGTGAAGACCATTCGCGATCTTTACCGCAAGAAGTGCGAGATCATGCTCGGGGCGATGGAGTTCAGCTTCCCCGCCGCGGTCGAATTTACCCGACCCGAGGGAGGGCTCTTCGTCTGGTGCACGCTGCCCGAGAAGATCGATCTGCTCTCCTTCGTGAAAGCCGCGATGGAGAAAAAGGTCGCCGTCGTGCCGGGTACGGCGTTCGCCACCGACACGCAAAAATACACCGCGCACTCCTTCCGCGTGACCTACGCGACCCCGACCGACGAGCAGCTCGCAGAGGGCGTTTCGATCCTCGGAGAGATCGCGCGGGAAATGACGTAACTTTGGAGATTTGATATGATCGGAGACTTGAAAACGGTTTTGTCCGGGGTACAGCCCTCGGGAAATCTGACCATCGGAAACTATCTGGGGGCGATCAAGAATTTTTCCGCGTTCGCGGGGGAATACAAGCCCTTTTACTGCGTCGTCGACCTGCACGCGATCACCGTCCGGCAGGTCCCCGCGGAATTGCGCCGCCGCACCTACGAGACGCTGGCGCTCTATATCGCGTCGGGGCTGGATCCCGAGAAGAACGTCCTGTTCGTCCAGTCGCACGTGCCGGCGCACGCCGAACTCGGCTGGATCCTCGACTGCTACACCATGTTCGGGGAACTCTCGCGCATGACGCAGTTCAAGGATAAGAGCGCGAAGCACGCCGACAACATCAACGCCGGGCTGTTCACCTATCCGACCCTGATGGCGGCGGATATCCTGCTCTACCAAGCCGATCTCGTCCCGATCGGCGCCGACCAGAAGCAGCACCTGGAACTCGCCCGCAATATCGCGGACCGCTTCAACCAGGTCTACGGCGAGACCTTTACCGTGCCGGAGCCCTATATCCCGAAGTCGGGCATGAAGATCATGTCGCTGCAGGAGCCGACCCTCAAAATGTCGAAGTCGGACCCCAACCCGAACGCCGTCGTCCGCATCCTCGATCCCCGCGACGAGATCCTCCGCAAGTTCAAACGCGCCGTCACCGATTCGGGCGCGGAGGTCCGCTTCTCCCCCGACAAGCCCGGCGTCTCGAACCTGATGACCATCTATTCCTGCTTCTCCGGCAAATCGTTCGACGAGATCGAAATAGAGTTTGCCGGCAAGGGTTACGGCGATTTCAAACTTGCCGTAGGGGAGGTCACGGCGGACGCGCTGCTCCCCGTGCAGAACGAGTTCAACCGCTTGATGGGCGACAAAACCTACCTCGAATCCGTGATGAGATCCGGCGCCGAGCAGGCGTCGTACTACGCCCGCAAGACCCTCTCCAAAGTCCGTCGCAAGATCGGCTTCGTCAACTGAAACAACGCCGCGCACACCGAGTTCGGTGTGCGCGGCAATTCATGACGCCCCGACGGGAATCCCGTCGGGGCGTCAATTCATTTATCGCGGTTCGGATTATCTCTGAACTCTGCCGCTGCCCGATCCGCCGGCGAGAGCTTTCACCTCGTCGACCGTGACCATATTGTAGTCGCCCTGGATCGAGTGCTTGAGACACGACGCCGCGACCGCGAACTCGATCGCCTCCTGCGTGGAATAACCCGACAGGAGCGCGTAGATCAGACCGCCGCCGAAGCTGTCGCCGCCGCCGACGCGGTCGACGATGTGCATGTGGTACGACTTCGAGAAGCAGTAGTCCTTGCCGTCGTAGAGCAGACCCGCCCAGTCGTTGTCGTTCGCGGAGATCGAGGAACGGAGGGTGATCGCGACCTTCTTGAAGCCGAACTTGTCCGCGAGCTGCCGCGCCACGCTCTTGTAGCCCTCGTGGTTGAGCTTGCCGCTGTCGATATCGGTGTTCTCCGCGTCGATGCCGAAGACGTCGTGCGCGTCCTCCTCGTTCGAGATGCAGACGTCGACGTAGTCCATCAGTTTGGTCATGGTCGCGCGCGCTTCGTCGCGGGTCCAGAGCTTCTTGCGGTAGTTGAGGTCGCAGGAGACGGTCAGCCCCTTCGCCTTCGCCGCCTTGCACGCCTCGAGGGTGATCGCGGCGACCGAGGGATTCAAAGCCGGGGTGATGCCGGTGAAGTGGAACCAATCGGCTCCGTCAAAGATCGCGTCCCAATCGAAATCCGCGGCGGACGCGGTCGCGATCGAGGAGCCCGCGCGGTCGTAGATGACCTTCGAGGGACGCTGGCTCGCGCCCTTCTCGCAGTAGTAGATACCGATACGGTCGCCGCCGCGCACGATCTTCGAGGTGTCGACCCCGAACCGGCGCAGAGAGTTGATCGCCAGCTGACCGATCTCGTGCTTCGGCAGTTTGGTGACGAAGACGCTGTCGACGCCGTAGTTCGCAAGAGAGACCGAAACGTTCGCCTCGCCGCCGCCGAGCAGCGCCTCCAGGTGATCGACCTGCACGAACCGCAGATATCCGTCGGGGGCGAGCCGGAGCATAATTTCACCGAACGTGATTACTTTTGCCATTTTTGTCAAGTCCTTTCGCAAAAATGAATTCTTCAAGAGACTATTATAGCAGATGCGCGCCGATTTGTCACCCCCTCCGGCGCTTTTTTTGAAAAACGTTTTTTCGCTTTCGCGCATATCCTGACACGGGGGGGAGATCGGCTATGAGGATCACGGTTTTCGGGCTTGATAAACGGTTCGGTTACGCCGCGCGGACGCTAACGGAGCGCGGATTTCAAACGGTGAGATACGAACCGGAGAGCGACCTTTCCGGGGTCCTTCTTCTCCCTCTCCCCGCCTCGCGGGGAGGCGATACGGTGACGGGGTACCCCGCAGTCCGGCTCTCCGACCTGCTCGAAGGAAAGCCGCGGGCGATCGTCGGGGGCAACCTCTCGGGCAGCTTCATCTCGGCGGCGCGGCGGGCGGGGATCGCGGTCCGGGACTATATGAACGTCGAGGCGTTCGTTCTGAAAAACGCCTCTCTTACCGCGGAGGCGGCGCTCGGCATCCTGCTCTCGGACTCCCCCGCCGCCCCGCGGGAAAACCCGACGGCGATCCTCGGTTTCGGCAGGATCGGAAAGTTCCTCTGCCGCGGGCTGCTCTCGCTCGGCTGTCCCGTCACGGGGTTCGCCCGCGACCCGCGGGGACGCGTGATGGCGACCCTGATCGGGGCGAGGGCGAAGGACACGGCGCTGCTTGCCGGGGCGGGGGCGCTCCGCGGATTCCGCACGCTGGTCAACACGGTCCCCGCGCGGCTGCTTTCGCGGGAGGCGCTCGGGGATCTGCCGGCTGGCTCCCTCGTACTGGAACTGGCGTCGGGCGACGGCAATCTGCCCCTCCCTCTCCCCGACCGCGGCGCGGTCTTCCGGCGCGAGAACGGACTGCCGGGCAGGGTTTTCCCCGAAAGCGCGGGGATCGCCCTCGGAGAAACGGTATGCGGTCTGCTCCGCGAACTGTTCCCGGACGAAGTCGAAAAAGAATAAAACGGCTGTCGACAGCGAAAGGATACGAAAATGATCGGCTACGGTTTTTGCGGCTCGTTCTGCACCCTGGCAAAGGGATTTGACGAAATGGAACGGCTGATCCGGGAGGGGCGCGAGGTACTCCCCCTGATGAGCGACGCGGTCTATTCGACCGACACGCGATTCGGGCGCGCGGAGGAGTTCCGCTCCCGGGTCACGGCGGCGGCGGGAAAAGAGATCGTGCATACGGTGGTCGGAGCCGAGCCGCTCGGACCGAAGCGCCCCCTGGAACTTCTGATCCTCGCGCCCTGCACCGGCAACACGCTCGCCAAGATCGCGCTCGGGATCACCGACACCGCGATCACGATGGCGGCGAAGGCGCACCAAAGACAGGACAGACCTCTCCTGATCGCGCTCGCGTCGAACGACTCGCTCTCGGCAAACCTCTCGAACGTCGCCCGGCTCATCACCCGCAAGGGGGTGTATTTCGTCCCGATGAAACAGGACGATCCCGAACACAAGCCCCACTCGCTTGTCGCGGACTTCACGCTGCTCTCCGACTGCGTTTCCGCCGCGCTCGCGGGCAAACAGATACGACCTTTGTTCCTATAAAACACGTTGCCCGCGCGTACGCGCGGGCAACGTCATTTCCCGATTTCGGGGAAACGTCATTCGGTTTTGAAACGGTAGTAGATCGGCGCGGTCAGTTCCAACCCCGTGGCGGGAACGGTCAGGGTCGACGGCACGGGAGAGGCGAGTCTTTCGACCCTCTCTACGAATCCCTTGCCGCAGGTGACGAACACGTCCGCGATCGCGACGTACGCCGTTTTCCCGCTCTTGGCGGTCGTACTGTTCAGCCGGAACGGGACGACGGTACGCTCGGGGTCGACGTCGGTATAGACGATCCCGCCCTTGCCGTCGGAAATTGCGGTATAGAGAAGGTCCGCCGTGGTTTTCATACCGATCTTGCTCGTCTTGGTCTTGAGCTTGTACGCGGGGACGCCGTCGAAGTAGACGGTCTCGGTCAAAACGTAGGTCGCCGCGGTCTTTCCGGCGGTCGTATCCTTTTTCAAGGTCGCCGCGTTCGCCACTTCCTCGTGGATCCGGACGCCGATCCGATGCCAGCCGTATTGGGTGCCGGTGTTTCCCCCGATATTCGGATAGTCTGCGAACGCGCCCCCCTCATTCGCCATATTCGCGGGGGTCTTCACTTCGCTGTCCGAGACCGGAACGACGAAGTTGTCCCCCGTTGCCTCGAATCCCCCGGCGTACTTGCACCACGCGTCCGAAATGCCGTCGGCGGGCGACCAGTAGACGATCGCCTCGGACCCGATGCGGGTCGTCACGTAGGGGTTTTTGTTCTCGGTCTCAAGGTTCTGCATCATCCGGTTATAAAAGACCGAATACTCAACGTAAAGGTCGTTGCCGTCGGGATCGTTTGCCGTCGGATAGAAATGCTTTCCCTTCGCCGCCGCGAGGATCGGGACCTCTTCGGATTCGAACTTGCCCGTGCTCTTGTCGGTCAAAACCAGAATTGTCGGAGAGAACGCCAGCGTCTCTTCGACGTACTTGCCGCAACAGATACAGGTCCCGTTCCGGCTCCCGTCCGACTGATCGACGACCGAGGGACGGTGGATCACGTTCCAGTCGGCTTCGTGCGCGTCGGGATCGATCGGGATCGCCGCGACCGTTTCGGGGACGAACTCGCCGCAGACCGAACAGTACTTTACCTGCACGCCGGGGGTCGAGCAGGTCGGCGCCGAAACCGCCGTGTACGCGCTCCCGGGGACGTGCGTATGCTGCGCCACGGGCAGCGTATTGTTCCCGACCGCCTTGCCCGGTTGTACCTTCATGATCCGGATCACGGCGTCGAGTTTGGACGCGGGGATACCGACCGAGTTTTTCAGATAGTTGTACGTCTTCTCGGCAAACGAACTGCCCGAGGCGGATTTCAGTTTTTTGAAGTATCCGTCCTCGATCTTACTCTTGTTTCTCGTTCCCCCGATATTGCCGAAATTGGAGAACAGATAGTCGCGCCAGAGGTCCTCCTCCGACACCCCGCACAGACCGTTCACGAGCCAGGAGATCAGCCCCGTGCGATCGGTCCCGATGATGCAATGGTAAAAGATCGGGTAATTGCTCTCGTCCGCCAGCAAATTGAAGATCTGTATGAGCAACAAACGGTTATCCAGATCGGTGAGACTGGTGCTGATCGATTTGCGGACGTACTTCACGTCGTCGCCGAGAAACGACTTGGTGATCCCGCCCGTTTCGTCTTTCGTCGCGTCTACTCTGCGCAGATCGAGCTCTGTCTTGATCCCGAAGGTCTGCCGCATGGTCTTGATCCCCGCGTCGGTGATCAGCGGGGTCCCTTTCGAATTGTTGAGTTCCCCGCCGCGGAAGAGAAGCCCCTGCCGGACGTATCCGCCGTCCTCGGTCCTTCTGCCGCCGAGATCCCGGACGTTTTTCACGCCGTCCACCGAGAGATTGCGCGGCGCCTGCGTTTCGGTCGTGAAGGACGCCGTATTCGACGCGACGGCTGCCCCGTCGGAGTCGTACGCGGTCACGCTCCAGTAATATTTCTGGTTGATGAAGGCGTTATAGAGCCGTAATTCCCTCTCGGTCCTGCCGACGAGATAGGACCTGACGTCGGATTTGTCGTTTTTGGTCCAGATCCGGACGATGAAATACCAGAGGTCGTTTTCCCCCGACGTGAAATCGACGTCCCAGGAAAGCGTGATCGGCGTCGGACGGGAGAGTTCGTCCTTTCCCTCCGCGTAGTTGGTGACGTTGTCCGCGTCGGGATCGGCAAAATACGCCTTTTGCGTCGCGGTATGGATCGACACCGCGTTGCCGAGCGGCGTCAGCCGTACCGAGCAGGCCAGCGGCTCGGGTTCGGGCTCCCCTTCGGTCTCAGCCGTCGTTTCAACGATCTGTGCCGTCGGGTCGGGTTCGGTGGTCTCGATCGGCGTTTTCCCGCAGGAGACGAGCGGGAGCAGCGTCGAAAGCAGGAGCAGCAGGATCAGTATTCTTTTCATTCGGTTTTCCTTTCCCTACGCAAACTGTTTTTCAGTCCGCGATCACCCGGTAATAGATCGGCGCGGTGAGGGTCGCCCCCGTGGGGAAGGTCAAGGTCGATTCGGTCGGCGTCGAGAGTTTTTCGACCTTTTGGGCAAAGCCCTTGCCGCAGCCGACGTAAGCGTCCGCGATCGCGGTGTAGACGGTCTTGCCGCTCTTGGCGGTCGTTCCGTTCAGGGCAAACGGAATGACGCAGCGGTCCTCCCCGATATCGGTATAGACGATCCCGCCCTTGCCGTCGGACGCGGCGGTAAAGAGCAGATCGTACTTCGAGCGCATCGGGTTTTCGCTGTCTTCGGTCTTGAGTTTGTACGCCGGTACGCCGTCGAAGTAAACGGTCAGCGTCAACCGGTATTTCGCCGCGGTCGCGCCGGCGGTCGTATCCTGTTTCAGGGCAGACGCGTTGGTCAGTTCCTCGTGGATCCGGATCCCGATCCGGTGCCAGCCGAACGCGGGAACGTCGGGATCCGCGCCGCCGATATTCGGGTAGTCGGCGTAAACGCCCGCCTCTTTCACCATGTTTGCCGGCGTCGTCACCTCGCTGTCGGATACGGGATTCATAAAGTTGTCCCCCGTACCCTCAAAGCCCCCGGCGTACTTGCACCAGGAGTCCGGGATATCCGCGACGGGCGACCAGAAGAGCACGCTCTCCGCCGACAGGCGGGTGGTCGCGTACGGATCGCACTCCGGATCGAGATTCTGCATCGTCCGGGAATAGAAGACCGAATACTCGATAAAGAGATCGTTGCCGTCGGCGTCGTTTGCCGTCGGGTAGAAATGCTTGCCCCGCATCGCCTCGGCAATATTGATTTCTTCCGCCTTGTAGGAGCCCTCGCTCTGATCCGTGAAAACGAGAGCGGTCGGAGCGAACGTCAGCGTCTCTTCGACGAATTTGCCGCACAGGACGCAGGTGCCGTTCCGGCTCCCGTCCGCCCGGTCGGTGAGCGTCGGCTGACGGACCACGTTCCAGTCGGCTTCGTGCGCTTTGGGATCGACCGGGATCGCCGCGACCGTGTCGGGGAGGAACTCGCCGCAGCCCGTACAGTACTTGACCTTGACCCCCTCGGTCGAGCAGGTCGACGCCTCGATCACGGCGTAGGCGCCGTCCGGCGTATGGGTATGTCCCGCCGGGACGGTCGGCATCGTGTAGGAAACCGTCTCGCCCTGCGGGGCTTTCATGATGCGGATGACGGCGTCAAGGTCCGACGCGGGGATCCCGACGTCGTTTTTCAGATAGTTATAGACCTTCTTCGCGTAGGTATCGCCCGTCGCGCCTTTCAGCTGCGTGACGTATTTGCCGTTGATACTGCTCTTTTTTCTCGGACCGCCCACGTTCGCGAAGTTGGTGAGCAGATAATCGCGCCAGAGATCGTCCTCCGACACCCCGCACAGACCGTTCACGAGCCAGGCGACCATACCCGTTCTGTCCGCGCCCGCCGCGCAATGGAAATAGATCGGGTAGTTGTTCTCGTCCGCCAGAAGCGCGAAGATCTTTTTGAGGTGACCGCGCAGTGTGCTGTTTTCGATCTCGAGACTGGCTTTCAGATTGCGGAAATAGTAGGTCACGCCGTCCCCGAGCGCCGTTTCAAGCGTGCCGATCTCGTCTTCGGTCCGAAGATCGATCTCGCTCTTGATCCCGAGCGTTTGCCGCATGGTCCTGATCCCCTCGGCGGTGATCAGGACTCCGTCGTTCTTGCCGTGCAGTCTCGCGCCGCGGAAAAGAAGCCCCGGGCGCACCGCTCCGTTGCCGGACGCTCTTCTGCCGCCGCGACCGCGGACGTTGATGACGCCGTCGACCAAAAGATTGCGCGGCGCGGCGTTCTCGGTTTTAAAGAAAGCCGCGTCGGACGGGATGATCTCTCCTCCTCTGCCGTACGCCGTCACGTTCCAGTAATACCTCTGTCCGATATAGGCGTTATAGAAGCGGTATTCCCTCTCGGATCCGCCGACGATAAACGCCTGCTCGTCGGATCTGTCGTTTTTGGTCCAGATCCGGACGACGAAATACCGAAGTTCCCTCTCCCCGGACTCAAAATCGACGTCCCAGGTGAGAACGACGGGATCCGGACGGGAAAACTCCTCTCTCCCCTCCGCGTAATCGTTGGCGGAAAAAACGCCGTCCGAAAGATACGCCGCCTGCAGGGCGGTATGGATCGGCACCGACCCGCCGAGAGAGGCGGGGGTGACGGTGCATTTCAGTTCGACGTCTTCCTCCGCGTCGGTCTTTGCAGTCGTTCCGGGCACCGTCGTTTCGGGCTCGGTCTCGTCCGCGGTCTTCCCGCAGGAGACGAGCGGCAGCAGAAGGGCGACGAGCAGCAGAAGGATCAGAATCTTTTTCATTGTTTTCTCCCGTTATTTTTTCAGGTAGCGGACGTTGGTCCCCTTGAAGAGCAGGATCCGGTATTCCCCGAGCAGACGGCTGAAGATCCGGTCGGAATACTTCGCCTGCAGTTCCTCCTGCATCAGGTTGGTGCTGATGACCGTGGGTTTCTCCCGGTTGATCCGGGTGTTGAGAAGATGGTAGATCGCGGAGACCGAGAAGGAGTTGACGAGTTCCGTGCCGAGATCGTCGAGGATCAGGAGTTCCGCGTCGAGATAGACCGCGCTCCGCTCGTCCTCCCCGTCCCGTCCGCTCCGGAAGCGGTCGTGTTCGTAGGCGGCAATCACGTTCTGCACGCTCTCGTAGCGCACCTCGTAGCCCCGCTCGATCACCCTGCGGGCGATCGCGGTCGAAAGGTGGGTCTTTCCGAGCCCGGTCCCCCCCATCATCAGGAGGTTGCCGTACTGCGGCGGCACGGTCTCGGCAAACTCTTTCGCCGCTTCGAGCGTCTGTTCCATCAGGGCGAGATCCTTATCGGACGACCGGTAATAGTCGAGCGAAAAGTTCTCGAACGACTGCTTTTCGATCAGATGACCGATCCCCGACGCGCGGAAGCCCTCGGAGACGAGTTCGCGCTTCAGACACGCGCACATTTTCGTCCCGTCGCAGCCGGTATCCTGACAGATCGGGCAGGTATAGCGGATCTCGGTATAGTCCCCGGGGTAACCGAGTACCTCGAGGATCGCCCGCCGCTCGGAGAGCAGTTCCTCGTTTTCGAGCCGCAGTTTTTCGACCTTTTCCCGCACGCCTTCGGGTCCCTCCGCAGAGATCTCGAAGATCCGCCGCGCGGTCTTGGCGAGTTCGGCGTCGATCTTTACGATCTCGGGACTTTTCGCTTCGACCTCGCGACGGCGTTCCTCCGCCGCTTCTTGGGCGGCGAGACGGCGATCCGCGATCCTCTGCCGCGCCTCCCGGATCTGTTCCGCAAGATAAGCCATTATGAAACTCCTTTCGGTAGGACGACTTTATTTCTTCTTCTGATAGCTCCGCTCGACGGCGCGGGCGAAAAAGTCCCCGCTGTCGTAGGTGCTCGGAATGGGGTCGTGCTTGGGTCCTCTCCCGTTCTTCTGCGCCGCCGCCTGCCCTCGCTCGGCTTTTTCGCGTTCGATAAACCGTTCGACCTCCTCGGCGCTCCCCTCGCATCCGGCTTCTTTCCACTTGGAGAGGATCTTGTCAATGTACGCGAGCGACACTTTTCCGGTCGCCTCCACCGTGATATCGTAGGCGATCCCGATCACCCCGATCGGGAGTTTGTCGTCGATCAGCCATTGCGTAAAGCGCTTTTCCTCGGTCTTGGTGAGGGCGCGTTCACCGATCCCGAACATTTTGCGGATCTGTCCGATCCCGCTCTCGGACGCCTCGCGGCGGGCGATATACGCCTCGAGCTGCGCGAGGGTCTCGACCCCCTCGGAAACGAGGGAAAACGCCGTTCTCTCCACGTAGCGGAGAGAATCCTTCCCGCGGTTGCGGCACCACGAGATCAGGGTCAGAACGTACGCCGGCTCCAGCTCGAGTTGTTCGGAAAGCCCCGCGACGATACCGATCTCGGTCGTGTTGAAGGTCTTGCCGAGCAGTTTCTGCGCCTCGTCGATCACGCCGGACAGACCTCGGCGCCGGATGATCTCGGCGGTCTCCTCCCCCGTCGCGGGGGCAAGTTCGTCGGCGGGGCGAAGCGTTTTTTTCGCTTCGGTCGGCTTGGTCCCGGTCCCCTCGGTCAGGATCCCGGCTTCGCGCCAGTAGTCCAAAGCGGCGTCCGCGCGGGCCTCTGACACCCCGGCGTCGCGCGCGATCCGTTCGGCTCCCCGTTCAAGGAAGACCAGAAGGACGCGCAGATCGTCCGCCGACGCTTCGCGGAGCGCGATCTTCCCCGCCAAACGGGGGATATCGCCGCGGATCCCGTCGTTGACTTTCAGGACAGTTTTCTCGGTTTTTTCTTTCATATCCATCACTTCATCCGGGAACGGATCCCGTAGTTCAGCACCATCAGCGAGTCTCCGAGATGCACGTTCAGTACGTACACGTCGGGATAGTCTTCGAGTTTCAGTTCCATATTCGCGAAGTTCCAGATGCCGCGCACCCCCGCCTTCGCCAGCCGCTCCGCGACGCTCTCCGCCGCCTCTTTCGGCACGGTCAGGACGGCGATCTCGGGCTTCTCTTTTCCGCAGAACGATTCGAGTTCCGAGACGTCGTAGACCGGGAGATCCGAAACGGTGGTTCCGATCACGTCGGGGTTGACGTCGAACATCGCGATCCGCTCGACCCCGCGCCGCTCGAACATGTGGCTGGCGGCGAGCGCCCGTCCGAGGTTGCCCGCCCCGACGATGACGGCGCGGAATCCCTCCTCGGTGCCGAGGACCTCGCCGATCTTGCCGTAGAGGAACTTGACGTTATAGCCGTAGCCCTGCTGTCCGAATCCGCCGAAGCAGTTGAGGTCCTGCCGGATCTGGCTGGCGTTGACCTCCATCATCTTCGACAGTTCGCCCGAACTGATGCGGTAGATGCCCAGCCGGAGCAGTTCCCCGAGGTAGCGGTGGTATCGGGGGAGACGGCGCACCACGACGGGCGACACCTTGGCGCGGAGATCGCTTTCCTCCGTTTGACGGAGCAGCTCGTCTTTTTCGTTGTTCTTGTTTTGGTTCTTTGCGTTTGCCATATCGGTTTCCTTTGTGTATCGGTATTTCGCGTCAGGTATCGAGCGCCGAAGCGTTCAGCGAGCCGTCCCGGAGGTTGCCCGCCAGATATTCGCAGTACCCCTGCGCCGCGATCATTGCGCCGTTGTCGCCGCAGAACGGCAGAGGGGGGATAAACAGTTTGACGCCGCGCCGTTTCGCAAGAGCGGAGAGTTCCCTGCGCAGATGCGAGTTGGCGGCGACCCCGCCCGCGACGACGACCGGGAGATCGGGATAGCGGTCGATCGCCATACCGAGTTTTTTCGACACCGCCTCCACGCACAGCGCGGTGTAGCGGGCGGCGAACGGGGCGCGCGGGAGTTCCCCGCCCGTCTGCTCCAGATGATGCAGCAGGTTGATCGCCGCGGTCTTCAGCCCCGAGAACGAGAAGTCGAGCGTCTCGCCCGGGAGCGCCGGGGACGGGAGTTTCATTGTCGGATCGCGCCCCGCCTCGCTCATTTCGTATTCGGAAAGCGATGGGGTCTCGGTCCCGGTCGCAAGTCGGAATCCCTCCGCCGCGAGTTTGTCGAAGGCGGCGCCCGCGGGATATTCCAGACCGATCAGCCGTCCGATCTTGTCGAACGCCTCTCCGATCGCGTCGTCGCGGGTAGAGCCGACGGTCTCCCAGTCGGTCCGGGTCTTCGCGTGATAGATCGAGGTGTGTCCGCCGGAGAGGGCGAGCGCGATGAAGGGCGGCTTCGGGGTCTCCCCCGCCCCCGCAAGGTAGGCGGCGGCGATATGCCCCCGGATATGATCCACGCCGACGAGCGGGATACCGTTCGCTACGGCGAGCCCCTTCGCGAAGTTGACCGCGACGAGCAGCGCCCCGATCAGCCCCGGATGGTCGGTCACGGCGATAAGCCCGACGTCGGAAAGCTTGATCCCCGCCGTGTCGAGCGCCTCCCCCGTGATGCGGGAGATGACCTCGACGTGCGCGCGGCTCGCGATCTCGGGGACCACGCCCCCGTAGAGCCGATGCACCGGGATCTGCGACGCGACGATATTCGAGCGGACGAAAAGCCGCCCGCCGACCTCCTCCACGACGGCGGCGGAGGTCTCGTCGCAGGAGGATTCAAAGCCGAGTATGAACATAGTTAAGTGGTCTCCTTCGGGCGCCCGATCGTCATAACGAGCGCCGCTTCGGTGGGATCGCGATAGTAGTTTTCACGCAGGAAGATCTCCCGAAAACCGACCGAACGGTAGAGCGCGATCGCCGCCTCGTTCGATTCACGCACCTCGAGGAAAAGCGAGTAGACGTCCCGCTTCTCCGCTTCGCGGAAAAACGCCTCGAGGAGACGCCGACCGTATCCCCGGCGCCGCGCTTCGGGCAGGACGGCGACGCGGTAGAGTTCGCCCTCGGGCGGGGAAAAGCCCGCGAGCAGATAGCCGACGGGATCGTCGCCGTCGAAGAGAAGCAGAGACAGGGTGTGGGGCGCCTCGAGGTGACCCCTCAGCGCCGCTTCACGCCACGGAACGGAAAAGGACGCGGTTTCAAGGGTCGCGAGCGCCGCGAGATCGCCGTCGACAGCCGGACGGATCAGGACGTTCATTTTTCCATCTCCGAAACAAAGCGTTTCAGAAAGGCGCGGAACTCTTCGCCGGTCTCGGGGTGAAGCACGCCGGCAGCGACGTTTGCCATCAGAAACCCGACCTTCGACCCGAGATCGTAGCGGTCGCCCTCGAACTCAAGCGCCGTGATTCCCCCTTCGCGCGCCATCTTCGCCATCGCGTCGGTCAGCTGGATCTCACCGCCCGCGCCGGGAGAAAGCCGATCGATGATATCGAACACGTCGGGGGTCAGCAGCACCCGCCCGAGCACCGAGAGATCGGAGAACTCCTCGCCGGGCTTCGGCTTTTCGATCATATCGTCGCAGAAGAAGGCGGTCGGGTCGCCCTCGATCGGCGCCACCTTCAGCGAACTGTATTTGCGGATCCACTCGGGCGAGACGCGCTTGGCGCCGACGACCGGGCGCCCGTACTTTTCGTAGGCGTCGATCAGCTGGCGGACGACCGGGGTGCGCGAAAAGATGACGTCGTCGCCGTAGAGGACGGCGAAGGGCTCGTTTCCGACGAACGCCCGGGCGCGCCCGATCGCATGTCCCAGTCCCTTGGTCTCCTTCTGGCGGAGAAAGGTGACGTTCGCCAGATCCGCGTAGCGGCGGATCGCGTTAATCGCGTCGGTGTTTCCCTTCGCCGAGAGCGCCGCCTCGTATTCGGGGGAATAGTCGAAGAAGTCCTCGATCGCGTCCTTGTCGCGGTTGGTGATGATCAGAATATCGGTGATCCCGCTCTTCGCCGCTCCCTCGACGAGGTAGGCGACGGC
>JAEEGL013353258.1_pt1 | contig 15689 bp, 13 predicted proteins | sample 9134231 | NCBI WGS metagenome assembly JAEEGL01 (sample SAMN16246548, study PRJNA631951) | gut metagenome | biome: gut microbiome; feature: rumen; material: fiber-attached | host: Bos | place: Iran: Karaj | collected 2018-10
CGGAGAGCACCACCCCAAATGCGAGCACCAGTCGAAAGACGCTCGTCATCGCCTGCCGCAGCTTTCCGATGCTGTCCGCGCCGAAAAGCTTCGCAGTCACCGCGCTGACGCCGGAGGAGAAGCCGATGAAAAAGTTGATGAACACGCTCAGCAGCAGCCCGGCGATCCCGGTGGCGGCCAGCGCGCCGGGCTCGCCGAAATGTCCCAGCACGGCGCAGTCCGCAGCGTTGTAAAGCTCCTGCAGCAGTTGAGTGACCAGAACCGGCAGCGCAAAATTGAGCAGCGTTTTCCCGATTGGGCCTTCGTCTGCGTGAACGACTTTTCCCATCGCTTCGCCTCCATCAGTTTCATTATATCTCTGCGGATGAAGAAGGGCTATTGCCTGTTTTTTATGAAGAGATATAACAAAACGTTATTTCTTGCTTGCGGAAAAGGAGGGAATCTGCTATGGTGGGAACCACAGGAGGGGAATGCATATGGAACTGCGGCAATTGGAGTATTTTCTGGAGTGTGCACGGCGCGGCTCCCTGACGCGGGCAGCGGAGACACTCTATACGACGCAGCCACATGTCAGTCAGGTGATCCGGGCGATGGAACGGGAGCTGGGCGTGGTGCTGTTTCGCCGCACCGGAAACGGGATCGTGCTGACCGAGGACGGTGAACGTATCCGCTTCTATGCGGAAAATGCAGTGAAGAATGCCGCGCTGATCCGGGACACCGCCGCGGATGCCAGCGGGGAAATGCTGCGCATCGCAGCCAATCCCAGCAGTCGCCTCGCCTATCTGGCAGAGGAGTTTTTCCGTTCCAACGCTTTGGGCGGCATGACGATGCAGTATACGGAGTGCAGTATCGAGCAGATGATGGAACTGCTGGAGCACCGCCGGTATGATCTGGGATTCCTCTTCTTGCCGGAGCACAAGCGCGCAGCCTTTTCCCATCTGGCGCAGCGGCGGCATCTGGAATACCTGCCGCTGCTGCAAAGCGATCTGGTGCTTCATTGCGGCCCCGCCAGTCCCTTTTATGGGCGGGAGCGTGTGACGCCGGAGGAACTGAACGGCCTTGCCTGTGTCCAGATGGAGGACGATTTCTTCTCTCTGGAGGAGCTCTTGACAGAGCATGAGGCATTTCGCAGCGGCAGCTGCTCCCTGCGGAAGTGCGTGCGCACCAACAGCGACCACCTGATGCTGGATATGCTTCGCTCCACGAATTACTGCAATATCGGCAGCTATTGGCTCCGGGAAAACCCCCAGGCCTCCGATACTTCCCGTGCGCTGATCGAAGGCTTTGAGGGCCGGGTCGCTTTCGGCTGCCTGTTCATCGACAACCGCTCGCTCAGTTCACCCGCCGCGGCATTTTTGGAACGGCTGCGGGACGAAATACGGGGCAATAAAACATAAGGAACACCGCATAATTCCCGGCGGGCATGATCCGTTGTGCGGTATAGTATGAACAGCATCTGTCAAAGCAGGGCTTTTTCCACCGGCTTGCCGCAGACAATGTTCAGATTGCCGTTGCGTTCCCGCAGCTCATCGAGGAATTGTTTGGAGGATACGCCGTCGCGCAGCGCGATCTTGTAGCTGAGTTCATAGAGGGTGCCCATGTTCGTCGTCTTGACGCGGTCCAGGTCCGCGCAGCGGGTGTATTTTTGAAACAGATCGTCGAACAGCCCGTCATAGTCGAGGTTCTCCGGGATCGTGATTTTGAGCTCGCGCTCATCGGACGCACCGGACCCGAAACGGGTCGCTGTCAGCACCAGCATAAAAGCCGCGATGATGATGAAAAACACAACCGCGATCCCCACATAACCCATGCCGGTGGCCAGCCCGATGGCAGTGGTCAGGAAGACCATGCCGATCTCCTTCGCCGTGCCTGGGGCGCTGCGGAAGCGGATCAGGCCGAATGCCCCCGCGACAGCCACGCCGGCGCCGATGTTTCCGTTGACCATCATGATCACGATCTGCACCAGACTGGGCAGCATGGCCAGCGTCAGAATATAGCTCTGGGAATACTTCGATTTGGCCTTGAACATGCTCAGCGCCGCCGCGGCGATGCCGAGGATGAGCGAGACTGCAGTGCAAATGAAGAATGCGCCGAGGGTGATTTCCGTTCCCGTAATGATCGAATTAAGCACTGAGAACAACCTCCTTTGGGGTCTCGGCGCTTTTGCCGCCGAGCACGAATCGTTTGTAATAGGCTCCGTACTTGGAGAAGGATGCAGGGAAAATGCCGTTCTCTGACAGCAGATGTGCCAGCCACAGCGGGGCCGTGCCGGGGATCTTGATTTCCATCAGGACGCGATCGTCGTCCAAAAGGGGCACGCCGTAGTCGCCGAGGCGCAGATCGAGGTCATCGGAGCGGGCGCGCAGCGCCGTATCAAAGGTGATTCGCAGTTCACCCCCATCCGCCGCCGCATAGGCCTCACGGTCATAAGCGATGAAGACTTTCGGCTCCGGGCGGTACAGGCGCAGGAACCAGTCGATCTCACGGCTGATCTGGCTGCCATCGCCGCTTTGAGCTCTTTGCAGATAAGGTACGGCTCTTTGCAGCTCCATGGTGACCCGGCGCTTATAGACCACATCGTCGTACTTTTTCTTGATTTCGACGAAAACGCTGTCCCGGCTGCCCGGTACGCCGTAGCTGCGTATGCGCAGCTTTTCTTTATAGACGGGCTTTTCCAGCGACGCACGGATGAGGTCGTAGTTTTCGGTATCGTAGTAAATATTCCCGATGGAATAGCGGGGATGCGCATCCGGCTTCATATGGGACTTCATGCCGAAGCGCATTGCCCGGTACTGCTCCTGCGTCAGCAGGTATTTCTTCTCGTATCGCTTGAAGCAGCTCTGGATTTCGCACATATCGTTCGCCTCCCATTGGCCCAATCGTAGCAGGAGGGCGGGGAAGAAATCTCCGAGAAAGAGCGGCGATATTTACGAAAAACACACGAAGCGTTTCGTGTGGATTGCGGCAGTTTCCGGCTTTGAATTGCGTTGCTTTTCCCTGGTCGCGCTGTTAGAATGAGGCTAGATCAGGAAAGAGAGCGTGGGCATATGGCAAACGAAACAAAAGTCATATATGTTGCGGACGATGACGACAACATCCGCCAGGTCGTCCGGACCTTCCTGGCCAGCGACGGGTATCAGATCGAGGATTTCCCGACGGGGGACCTGCTGCTGGAGCGATTCCGGGAGAGGCCCTGCGATCTGGTAATCCTGGACGTGATGATGCCCGGCTCGGACGGCTTCACGATCTGTTCGGAGCTGCGCAGGATCAGCACGGTACCCATCATTATGCTGACTGCCCGCGACGGCGAGAACGACTACGCCATGGGGCTCGGTCTGGGCAGCGACGACTATATCACCAAGCCCTTTTCGGCCATGGCGCTGCTGATGCGCGTGCGCGCCATTTTCCGCCGCATCGATTTTGAAAGCCGGAAGCATGCCGCGCCCGCCCCGCAGACGGTCACTGTGGGGAATTTGAAGCTGGATGAGGACAAGCGGCGTATATGGAACAATGATACCGTCCTTGCGCTGACGCCGACGGAATACGAGGTGCTGAAGTATATGATGCTCCGCAGGGATCAGGCGGTCTCGCGGGAGGAGCTGCTCAACGCGGTCTGGGGCTTCGAGACTGCGGTGGAGACCCGTGCCACGGACGACACGGTGCGCAGGCTGCGGCAGAAACTGGAGGGCAGCGGCGTCATTATTGCAGCGGTCTGGGGCTTCGGCTTCCGCCTGGAGGAGAGCAAATGAAAAAGTGGCATATCCGCCGGCGGGTACTGGTCACGCTGATCTGTTTCTCCTGTGCGATCCTGCTGATCGTTGCCCTGGCCTTCAACCTGACGATGCGGGGCTATATCCGATCCCGTGTGACGGCGCAGCTGACGACGGTACAGGAAAGCGCCTCGGAGGAGCGGCGCGGCGGGAGGCCGGAATGGGAAGGCGGGAAGCCCTTTGACGAAAAACCCGATCGCATTACCGGCGTGCGCGGAAAGGCGATCGTACTTGACGGCGAGGGAAATCTGCTCTTCGTGATGAACGGCGACAATACGGTAGGCGAGGAGCTCGCACGTCATTACCGCGAATACGGAATCACGAAAAATGAGGTTGTCAAAACAGGCGGCAATTCTTATGTTGTGTCTGTCGTAAAAGACCCGGTGGAAGCCGGACAGCTTTTGCTTGTCTATGTGGATGTGACTTCGCTCACGGCGCTGACCCGACAGATCAATCTTGTGCTGCTGATCGTGATCTGCGCGGCGATCGTACTGTCGGGCCTCCTGAGCCGGTATTTCGCCCGTTCCTTTGCCGGGCCGGTGCAGCGGCTGTCCGCGTTTGCGGAGGAGATCGGCGGCGGAGACCTCACACCGCGGGAGTTCCGGTTCCGGGATGTGGAGCTGGACGCGCTGGCCGGGTCGATGAACCGCATGGCGTCCGAACTGCGGGAGGCGAAGCAGAAGCAGGAGATCTTCTTTCAAAATGTTTCCCATGAGCTGCGCACACCCCTGACGAGCATCCGGGGGAACGCGGAGGGCATCGTCTACGGCGTCATGGAGCCGCAGATCGCCGCGAAGGTCATCCTCTCGGAGTCGGACAAGCTCGGAAGCATGGTGGAGGACATCCTCTATCTGTCCCGCATGGGCCGCGCCGCGCCGGAGAGCGCAGCGGAGAAGCTGGATCTGCGCGACGTTCTGTCCCTCTGCGTTTCGGAGCAGCATGCGGAGGCGGCTGAAAGGGGCATCACCTTCCGATTCGAGTTTGATGAAGAGCCTGTGATGCTGCTGATCCGGGAGCAGGACGCACAGCGGCTTTACGGCAACCTGATCTCCAATGCGATCCGCTACGCGAAAAGCGAGGTACGTCTTGCCTGTCACGCAGAGGACGGCTGCACCGTCGTGCGTGTCTCCGATGACGGAGCGGGCATTTCCGAGGAGGATCTGCCCCATGTTTTTGAACGCTTCTATAAAGGAAAGGGCGGGAAGCACGGCATCGGGCTGGCCATTGCCCAGTCTGTCGCGGCAGCATATCACGGAACCCTTACGGTGCACAGCGACGGCGGCGCGGTGTTTGAGTCACGGTTTCCTCGGTGACCGTCCGTCTGTCGGAAAGAAGGACAACGGGATGGACGCCCGTTTCGTATGGTTTGCGTGTTTTTCGCCGCAGCTTTTCGGGGATGTTTTTCTGACGGCAGGCTATACTGTTCTCAGAAATCCGGAACGAAAGGGAGATAAGGACCATGAAATCCAAATATAAAACGCTGATTCCGCTGACGCTTGCCGCGGCGCTTCTCTTCACCGGATGCGGTTTGGCCAAGTCCGGTTCGGCCGGCGCAAGCGGTGGTTTATCCGCAGCAGCGCAGACACAGACGGCGGTATCGGCTGCGGCGGTGGCCGATTCTGAGGAAACCGCAGCTGCAGAGCTCTTTTCCAAGCGAGATCTCTCCGGAGACTATGACGCCTCCCAGGCTACAGCAATCACACTGACCGGAAGCAGCGCAAAGACCGATTCCGATGATGTACAGATCAGCGGCTCCGCCGTCACGATCACGGCAGCGGGAACCTACATCCTGAAGGGGACCCTCTCCGACGGCAGCATCATCGTGGATGCGGGCAAGGAAGACAAGGTGCAGCTGGTGCTGGACGGCGTGACGATCCATTCCGGGACCTTCGCCGCCATCTACGTCAAGCAGGCGGACAAGGTTTTTGTAACGCTCGCGGAGGGCAGCGTCAACACCCTCTCCAACGGGGGGGCATTTACCCAGATCGACGACAACCATGTGGACGCGGTGGTTTTCTCCAAGGACGACCTGACGCTGAACGGCAGCGGAAGTCTGGAGGTCAGCTCTCCCGGCGGTCACGGCATTGTCGGAAAGGACGAAGTGACGATCACGGGAGGCACATACCGGATTAACGCAAAGAATCATGCGATCTCCGGCAAAGACAGCATAGCGATTGCCGACGGCAGCTTCTCCCTGACAGCTTGTCAGGATGGTCTGCACGCCGAGAATGACGACGACGATACCCTGGGCAACATCACAGTAACCGGCGGCGATTTCGTGATCGAGGTCGATGACGACGCCATCCATGCCACGTATAAACTGCGGATCGACGGCGGCAGCTTCGACATTACCGCAGCTGAAGGGCTGGAGGCCACCTATGTTCAGATCAATGACGGCAGCATCAACATCCGGGCCGGCGACGACGGCATCAACGCCGGAAGAAAATCCAGCGCCTGCGTTCCCACGATCGAATTCAACGGCGGGACTACCACCATTGTGATGGGCGCGGGGGACACGGACGGCGTGGACTCCAACGGAAACATCATCGTCAACGGCGGCACCATCAGCGTGACCGGCAATTCCGCCTTCGACTATGACGGCGTGGCGCAGTATAGCGGCGGCACGATCGTCATCAACGGTTCTGTCGTGAATACCATTCCCAATCAGATGATGGGCGGCGGAATGGGCGGTGGTATGCACGGCGGCGGTATGCACGGCGGTAAAGGCGGCATCCGCGGCTGACCCATCATTCACTCTGCATCAAATCACGGGACCTGCTGCCGCATGCGCGGCGGCAGGTCCTCTTTTTGTAAACGAAAACCACCGGAACGGCTGGTGGTTATGATTCCCATCTATTTTGGAAGAAATTTGCTTTTATCTGTTGACCGGATGGAACGCAGCATTTATAATGACGGTGTAATACGTTCCTGCGCTATTACGCTAAAGTAACGCTGAGGCGCGATAACGGCAGGGACGGAACGCGGCCTGCACGGCCGATCTGCGAGAGAACGAAGTAAAGGAGAATAAGCATGAAAAGAACGAAAAGGATCCTGGCGATCGTGCTGGCGATCGTGCTCTGCGCCGCCGTTTTTGCAGGCTGCGGCGATAAGGGCGGCAGCACGGCCACGCCTACCGCAGCCCCTGACAAGACCGCCGCTCCGGCGCCGACCAACGCCCCGGCGAACACCGACGCGCCTCCCGCCGCGGAAGAAGTGGTCTACAATATGACCGTCAGCTTTGAGGAAGCATGGTGGGATCCGGCGCTGTTCACCCAGGCCAACGACGTGGGCCTGGCACCTATGATTTATGAGACCCTGGTGCAGTACAACGTGGACGGCAGCGTCTCCCCGCAGCTTGCCGAAAGCTGGGATATTTCCGACGACGGCCTGACCTACACCTTCCATCTGCGCAAAGGCGTGCAGTGGCACAAGGGCTACGGCGAATTCACCTCCGCCGACGTAAAGTTCTCCCTGGAGCGCCACGGCGATCCGGCGGTGGCTTCCATCAATGCGGGCAACATCAAGCTGGACAACATCGACTCCATCGAGTGTCCCGATGATTACACGGTGGTCATCAAGCTGAAGGCCATCGACGTGGATCTGCTGACCCGGCTTGGCCTGTACTACAGCTTTATAGTCTGCAAGGCCCACAACGACAAGGACGGTACTGCCAGCATCAACACCGACCCCATCGGCACCGGTCCCTTCATCTTTGACGGCGGCACCCTGGGCATCCGTACCGAGGCCGTCGCCAACAAGGAGTGGTGGGGCGACCGCAAGGGCGGCAACATCGACCGAATCGTCAACACCTTCATGAACGATACCAACACCATCTACGCCGCCTTTGACGCCGGCGAGGTGGACGCCATCGGCGTCTACGATTACGATAAGGTGGCGGAATACGTGGCCGCCGGTTACAACCACATTTCCACCCCCTATCTGCAGCTCCTGTATCTGGGCGTCAACATGCAGCTGGCCCCCTTCGACAACGAGAAGGTCCGCGAGGCCCTGTTCTACGCCGTGGACGTGGATTACTTCCTGGAGCAGCTCTACCAGGGCAACGAGGAGGCCGCCCAGACTTACGTTCCCATGCGCAGCAAATACGCTCTGCCCAATGGCTTCAAGAGCGTGTACGATCCCGATAAGTGCAAGGAGCTGCTGGCGGAGGCCGGTTATCCCAACGGCTGCGAGATCACCCTTTGGGGCGCCAGCGACGCCCTGGGCATGCCTCCCGCCATCCTGCTGCAGGATCAGCTCTCCAAGGCCGGCTTCAAGGTGGAGCTTCAGGCCGTGGACTTCGGCGTGTTTATCGGTCAGGTGCGCGGCGGGACCGCCCAGTGCTGGACCCTTTACAACACCACCGGCACCATCGCGGACGACACCATCAACCGCTACTGCTCCGATGCCTATCCCGGCAACAACTGGTGCGGCATCATGGACGAAGAATACGACAAGCTCGTGGCCGCCGGCAACGCCGCCAAGACGGAGCAGGAGAAGTACGATAATTACTACGCCGCCCAGAGAAGGCTGATTTCCCTGAATGTGCTTTATCCCATCTCCACCTATTCCATGAGCTCCATCTATCAGAAGAATATTTCCGGCATGACCTCCTACGGGGATCAGGCCTTCCGCGCCACCACCATCATCAAGAACTGATTTTCCGGGCGAACAACAGAATTCTGACAGCCGTACGTCCTCCGCAGTGATGCGGAGGACGTGTCGGCTGACTTACAGATCGGAACAGAGACAGATATGACACGTTATATCATCAAGCGGGTGCTGCTGATCCTGCCGACGCTGCTGGGCGTTTTCCTGGTGGTGTTCTTTGTGATCCGCATGATCCCCGGCGAACCTGCGGCCATCATGCTGGGGGGCAACGCAACCAACGAACAGATCGAAGTCTTCAATGAGGCCCATGGGCTGAACCGGCCCCTGATCGTGCAGCTGGGCATTGCGCTCAAAAACCTGCTCAAGGGTGATTTCGGAGATTCCCTGAGCCACTACCGCCCCGTGCGGGAGGTGGTCTTTGCCGCGCTGCCCAGCACCATCGAACTTGCTGCCATCGGCATCATTGTCAGCACCTTCGTTGCCATCGTACTGGGGGTCATTGCCGCCAAGTTCCGGGGCAGGTGGCCCGACATCGCCATCAATATCGGCACCACCGTGGGCACGGCGTTTCCCACCTTCTTCATCGGGCTTTGGATCCTCGTCATTTTCGCCCTGAAGCTGAAGATCATCCCCGTGCTGTCCAACAAACCGGGCATACCCCACTGGCAGACGCTCCTGGGCCCTGTGCTCACCATGGTCCTGGGCGGCTCCGTGGCCAGGACCACCCGTTCCTCCATGCTGGAAATCATGGAGGAGGACTTTATCCGCACCGCCCGCTCCAAGGGCCTCAGCGAGCGGAAGGTCCTGTATAAGCACGCTTTGGGCAACGCCCTGATCCCCATCGTCACCATGGTGGGCTACGGGCTGGCCACCAGCGTGGGCGGCGCCGTGGTGCTGGAGACCGTGTTCATGCGCAACGGCGTAGGCAAGCTGCTGATCGACGCCATATCCAGCCGGGATTATCCCCTCATACAGGGGGCGACACTGATCATCGCTTCCTTCATGATCGTGGCGAATCTCATCACGGACATCACTACCGGTATCGTGGACCCGCGGATCCGGGTCAGCGGCACCGATGAAATGTGACGGGGAGGCCGGCATGGAAAAACCTCTGATTCAGATCGAGGGGCTTACCAGGCGCTTCTCCATCAACGCCGCCAAGGGCCTCAAAAAGCAGCATTTCGCCGCGGTGAACGACGTGAGCTTCGATATCCGCAAGGGCGAGGTATTCGGCCTGGTGGGGGAGTCCGGCTGCGGAAAATCCACCCTGGCCTCGCTTGTGCTGCGCCTTCTGGACGCCACCTCCGGCGCCGTCCGCTATGAGGGCGAGGACATCATGAAAATGAACCAGGCGCGTCTGCGGCAGCTGCGGCGGAACATGCAGATCGTCTTTCAGGACCCCTATGATTCCCTGGACCCCCGCTTCAGCCTGCGCCGCATCCTGGAGGAGCCTCTGATCGTCGGCCATTACGGAAATACCGAGCAGCGGCAGGCACGGATCGAAGCCCTGATGCAGGACGTGGGCCTGCCCGTGAGCCTTCTGAAACGCTATCCCCACCAGCTCTCCGGCGGCCAGCGGCAGCGGCTCTGCATTGCCCGGGCCCTTGCCCTGTCGCCCACCTTCCTGGTGCTGGACGAGGCTGTGGCTGCGCTGGACGTGTCCATCCAATCCCAGATCCTGAACCTGCTTTTGGACCTGAAGGACGAATTCCATCTGACTTATCTCTTCATCTCCCACAATCTGGCGGTGGTGAAGTTCATTTCCGACCGCATCGGCGTCATGTATTTCGGCAGGTTGGTGGAACTGGCGGACAAGGAAGAGCTGTTCCGAAATGTGCAGCATCCGTACACATATGCCCTGCTGTCCGCCGTGCCGGAACCGGACCCCGATTCGGTGCGCAGCCGGGAGATCCTGCGCTCCGGCGTACCCAGCCTGATCAATCCGCCCTCCGGCTGCGCCTTCCATCCCCGGTGCCGCTACGCCACCGAGGAATGCAAAAGGGTTTCCCCCCAGCTGCGGGACGTGGGCGGCGGCCATCTCTGCGCCTGCCACAGGGCCGGCATCGTGGGAAAGGGGGCGGCGCAGTGAAAGCGATCCTCCGCAACAAATTCATCCTCATCGGCGGCACGATCATCCTGATCATCGTCGTCCTCGTGCTGCTGGCGCCGGTGCTGACGCCCTACGAATACGGGTCCGTGGATCTGGCCCACAAGCAGATGGCACCCTGCGCGGAGCATCCCCTGGGCACCGACTTTTACGGGCGGGATGTGCTGTGCCGCATCCTCTACGGCGGGCGCATTTCCCTCACGGTGGCCGTCTGCTCCGCCCTGATCGCCCTGGTGGCCGGCACGCTGCTGGGCTCCGTCTCCGGTTATGTGGGCGGGGCGGTGGACTTTGTCCTCAGCCGCCTGAACGACGTGATGATGGCTTTCCCCATGCTGCTGTTCTCCCTGATCATCGGCATCGCCCTGGGTTCCTCGGTGAAGACCATGTTCTTCTCCATCGGCATCCCCTGCATCCCAATGTTCTACCGCATTTCCCGCGCCACCACCATGTCCATCCGGGAGCGCAGCTATGTCAAGGCAGCCAATTCCATGGGCTGCTCCCGCCTGCGTGTGATCCTCACCCATGTGATCCCCAATGTGCTGCCCCATGTGCTGGTGATTTTTTCCTCCGCCATGGGCGGCGCGATCCTTGCGGAATCCTCCCTGGGCTTCCTGGGCTTCGGCATCCCCCAGCCCACGCCCTCCTGGGGCCTGATCGTCAACGAAGGCAAGGAATTCATGTTCAAATACCCCTGGACCACCACCTTTGCCGGGCTCACCATAGCACTTACCATTTTCGGCTTCAATCTGTTGGGCGACGGTCTGCGGGACCACCTGGATCCCAAAATCCGCAGCGCCCTGAAGCAGTAAGGAGGCCGGACGATGGACAATGAGAACATCCTGGAGCTGAAAGGCCTGAAGGTCACTTTCCCCCTGGAGGGGGAACTCGTCCACGCGGTGAACGGGGTGGACCTGACCCTGAAGAAGGGGGAGTCCATCGGCATCGTGGGGGAGTCTGGCTGCGGCAAGTCCGTGACCTTTTCCACCGTGATCCGCCTGGTGAAGTCGCCCCCCGCCATCATCGAGGGGGAAGTGATCCTCAACGGGCGCAATATCATGAACCTCTCGGAGAAGAAGATGCAGCAGGTGCGGGGCAAGGAGATATCCATGGTATTCCAGGAGCCCATGCGCAGCCTGAACCCCGTCATGCGCATCGGCGACCAGATCGCGGAGACGCTGATCCTCCACGAGCAGCTGACCCGCCGCCAGGCCAAAGCCAAGGCTCTGGAGCTTCTGAAGCTGGTGGAGATCCCCGACCCTGAGGACAGGCTCCAATGCTATCCCCATCAGCTTTCCGGCGGCCTGCGGCAGCGGGTGATGATCGCCATGGCCCTGGCCTGCGACCCTCAGGTGCTGCTGGCGGACGAGCCCACCACCGCTCTGGATGTGACCATCCAGGCGCAGATCCTGGACCTGATCAAGCGGCTGCAGCGGGAAAAGAGCATGAGCATCGTGTTCATCACCCATGACCTGGGTATTGTGGCTGACATCGTGGATACCGTGGCCGTGTTCTATGCGGGCAGGATCGTGGAAAAGGCGGACAAGCGCAGTGTCTTCAAAAACCCGCTTCATCCCTACACCGTGGGGCTTTTAAACTGTGTCCCCACGCTGAATACCACAGCGAAGCGTCTGTATGTGATCGAGGGAAGCACCCCCGATCCTGCCAATCTTCCCGAAGGCTGCTCCTTCTGCGAGCGGTGCAAGTATGCACAGGAACTCTGCCGCACCAGAGCCCCGGAGCTGCGGGATATGGGCGGCGGCCATCTCTGCGCCTGCCACCGCGCTGGACAGATTAAGGCAACACCGCATAATTCTGGTGCGTAGATTGCGCAGTCAGAATTTTCGTCAGATTGTCTGAAAATCGCGGGGAATACTTCCTGTATTGGCCAAGATTTTCGGGCAATATGACGAACATTATGCAAGCAAGATGCGTGCCGAGAATTGTGCGGTATTGCCTTAAGTATTGAAATGAAAAATTCAAGTATGGAGGAACTTCTATGAGCTGCAAATGCAATTTTCCCCTTCTGTTCAGTCCCCTGAAATTCGGCGACGGCCTTGTGAGCAAGAACCGGCTCCTCTCCGCCCCCATGGGCGGCTCCGCCAACTTTGACGGCAGCTTTACCACGGAGGGCATCGAAAGATTCGAACAGCTGGCCAAGGGCGGCGTGGGCATCGTCTGCCTGGGAGAGACCCTGGTGCATTCCAAGACCGGCAACAACCATGGCCGCGTCCTGCGCCTGGACGATTCCGCCATCATCCCCTCCCTGCGCCGCTGCACCGCGGGCGTTCACCGCCACGGGGCCCTGGCCTCCATCGAGCTGATCCACCCCGGCCGCCGCGCTGATCCCGTGTGGACCAACGGCGTCACCTACGGACCCTCCGGCGGCATGTGTCATTTTGCCGACGGGCAGCACCCGGTCACCGAGCTGACCCAGGAGCTCATCCATGAGATCGTGGAAGCCTTCGGCGATGCGGCGGAGATGGCCAAGTACGGCGACTGCGATATGGTCACCGTGCAGGGCGGCCACGGCTGGCTCCTCAACCAGTTCCTCTCTCCCAACACCAACCAGCGCACCGACCGCTACGGCGGGTGCATTGAGAACCGCTCCCGCATCTTCCTGGAGGTGGCGGACAACATCCGCAAAAAGTGCGGCAAGGGCTTCGGCATCGACTTCCGCCTCTCCGGCAGCGACTTCATGGAGAACGGCGCTACGCTGGAGGATGTGATCGAGCTGGCCAAGATGCTCAACGACAAGGTGGACATGCTCCACATCTCCGCCGCAACCTTCGACGACAAGCGGGCCAGCCAGCGCATGTTCCCCAACATGTTCCTCGGCCCCGGCGCCAATGAATTCCTGGCCCGTGAGATCAAGAAGCACGTCACCGTGCCCGTGGTCACCGTGGGCTCCCACGGCGATCCCTGGCTTATGGAGGAGATGCTGTCCAAGGGCGAAGTGGACGGCTTTGCCATGGGCCGCCAGCTCCTGGCGGACATCAACACCCCGGAGAAGGCCCGCACCGGCAGGGAAGACGACATCATCCTCTGCACCCGCTGCGAGGAGTGCATGAGCCTCAACTTCATCCCCTATGTGAAATTCGCCCTTGGCGGCGCTCAGTGCGCGGTGAACCCCTGGAACGGCGTAACGAAGACTCCCGTGGCCAAGGGCAATCTGAAGGTGCTGATCGTAGGCGCCGGCCCCGCCGGCATGGAAGCGGCCCTGGGTGCTGCGGAGGGCGGCCATCAGGTCATTCTCTGCGAGAAGACGGATTCCTTCGGCGGTACGTTGAAGGCCGTCTGGGGCCCCGATTTCAAGGCCAATATCAAGCGTTTTGTGGAGGTGCTGGCCCGGAGGATCGAGAAGAAGGACAACATCGAAGTCCGATTCAACACCACCGTCACCCCGGAATACATCAAGGAGCTGGATCCAGACGCCGTCATCATCGCCATCGGCGCCCAGCCCATCCGTCTGGACATTCCCGGTGCGGAGAAGAACAAGGTCATTCTCTCCACCGAGATCCTGGAAAAGGGCCTGGGGGACAAGGTGGTCTTTATCGGCGGCGGCATGGCCGGCTGCGAAGAGGGCATCTATGCAGCGAAGAACCAAGGCAAGGACGTTACCATCGTGGAAAAGACCGGCGCCATCGCCTCCAACGCACCCTTTGTCCACAACCTGGCCATCAAGATCGAATTCGAGAAGCTGCCGGAACGGCTGCACGTCATGACCAACTCCCAGGTGGTGGAGATCCGGGAAAACGGCGTCATCGTCGAAAACGACAGCGGCGCCCGCAGCCTGGTGGAGTGCGACACCGTGGTCATGTGCGTGGGCATGAAGCCCAAGGCCGAGGAAGCGGAGAGCCTGCACAACCTGGCCTGCTATTCCCGCATCGTGGGCGACGCGAAGAAGTCCGCCCGCATGAACGAGGCGGTCACCGACGGCTACTTCGCCGGGTACTACGTCCAGGAGCTGGAAGACTGAGAAAGACACCCAAAGATACAGCGATTCCCCGGAGCAAAGCTCCGGGGAATCGTTTGCTTATTCCATTCAGCCCGTCACCGTCAGCAGATGCACCGCACCGGCCATGCCCTGGGAGCCGATGACCTGCAGCTTGCCCGGCGCGTATTCCATCTCGTGATAACCGTGGACGTGGCCGCAGAGCACCGCCCGGATGGCCTCGCTCTGTTCGCAGAGGGAGACGAATTCCCGCCCGTTCTCATCCGCCGTTTCCCCGTCGATATAGAAATAGTCCATGATCCGGTGCATTTCCTCCCGGCAGGCAGCCGTGGAGAGGGGGATGTGGCAGAGGAGGATGATGGGTTTCCCCTGGGCGCAGAGGGCCTTCAGCGCCTCCAGGTCGGGGGTGGAGACGGTCTTTTGGCTGTTGTCCACGGCGACGATGCGATAGCCCTCCATTTCCAGTGTGCGCACGCCCGGTTCCCAGACGCCCTCGCAGGAGGCCTCCTCGTGGTTGCCGGGGACGCAGAGATATTTCCCGCTGTACTGCGCCAGCTTCTTCCGCAGATAACGCTCGCCCGCCGGGTGCATGTGGTCCAGGTTGTCGCCGGACAGCAGCAGCACCTCCGGCTTCAGCTCCTCCGCCAGGGCCATCTGCTTTTCAAAGGCTGCCACGGTGCTGATTTTCTGGGGCTCCCCATAGGGCTCGTCGTTCCCCGGGGAAAAGGGCAGCTTTCCCCGGGCAAACTTCTCCTTGAAATCCGCCCAAAGGGCTTCCTGCTTTTCGCATTCGGCCTTTTCCTCCGGGGTGCTCTCTTCGTCGATGGCGCTGATGTGGGTATCCGAGATGTGCATGAGAAGGTGCTCGCCCTTCACGCCGGGCAGCGCCAGGGTATGCTTTCTGAACCAGAAAAAGCTGTCTTCCATCATCATATGCTTTCACCTGCCGTCAGTTTAGGCAATACCGCATAATTCTGGTGCGCAGATTGCGCAGTCAGCATTTTCGTCAGATTGTCTGAAAATCGCGGGGAATACTTCCTGTATTGGCCAAGATTTTCGGGCAATATGACGGAACATTATGCAAGCAAGACGCGTGCCAGGAATTGTGCGGTATTGCCTTTACAATGGAAAAGCCGTCGTATTACGCATACAACTCATTCCTGACCTTATTTGTCTGATAAGGCGTCAGGTGAAATCCGGACCCCTTCCGTGCGCACTCGACCAGCGCTTTTGTAAGGCCGGGAACAGCGTC
>JAEEGL013702878.1_pt1 | contig 15689 bp, 20 predicted proteins | sample 9134231 | NCBI WGS metagenome assembly JAEEGL01 (sample SAMN16246548, study PRJNA631951) | gut metagenome | biome: gut microbiome; feature: rumen; material: fiber-attached | host: Bos | place: Iran: Karaj | collected 2018-10
CTATCCTCTTCCTCCTGTCAGTGGTACAACTACTGCCCCTGACGCTGCCTCTTCCAGTTCTTCTGGTACAGGTAATTAATAATATGTAGATATAGGGAGATTCCTTTAAAGGGAGTCTCCCTTTTTCTAATGAATTAATTATTTTATATACTAGAAGAAGGAGATATGATAATGTTTAGTAAGAATCAAATAGTCAATGGACTTATAAAATATGTAGAACTTGAAGTTATTTCTAAAGTTGAAGACAAAGCTTTACAAATAGTTTTAGCCATAGGGATTACTGCTCTAAAAAGAAATCAAGATCTTATAGATGCTGTTTTAAAGACTCCTTTTATTAACTATTTAGTAAAGGAAACTGAAGATGGTAAGTATGATCTTGAAGAAGTTTTTGATATTATGGATGAAACTTTAAAAACTTATGGAAAGTTACCTATAACTATTCCAGCTATAAAGTTTATATCGCCAACTGAGAAAACTTTAAAGTTCTCTACTGAAGACATTTCTAAACTTAAACAATTCATGGAGGGGGCTAACCAATAATGTCTAACGATAATATTACTGTTTTAAAAGCAAACGGTTCTAATGGTTCTTCTTTATTAGAAGCACTTAATGCTATGGGAAATGGTAATTCTGTTACAAAAGAAGATTCTGTTCATGAAGAGGAACATAAAGAACATAGTTTTATAGACCATATTAAAATGAGAGCTGTTGAAGAGTATCATGATGTTATTACTTATACTGAATTAGCTGATATGACTGATGAAAAAGAATTTAAACAGCTCTTATGGGATATAGCTAAAGAAGAATGTACTCATGGTAAAGTTTTAGAGCACATCATTATGAGTGCTAAGACTTTACCTGAAGATATTGCTGAGGCTAAACACAGTGCTGAAAAAGCACTTAATATGAAGAAAAAGTAATATATAATAAACCTCTCCTGATTAGATTATCTTTTCAGGAGAGGTATTTTATTTTATCTTAAAAAATGAATTGTTTTAAGAATTGAGCAAAAGAAAACCTTGCACCCTTTTGAGGTGTAGGTTATCCGCGCTATGCAGATTTTACTTCTTTTGAGAGACCGGCTAAAGGAACAACCTCCTCAGCCAGTCTACTACGACCGCCATTCCCGCACCAGCAGCTACTACTTCTAGCTGCACAGTGTCAACAGCTGCGTTTGAAAATTTCGCAGCTTCCCATGCAATTCCTGCCCCCACATAGGAAGCCGTCACCACAAGCGCGAAGATAAACAATGTCTTCTTCATCATAATTCCTCCTTGGAATCCTCAGAATTAATAGGTATACTGAGGTGATGAAATTTTGACCAAATTGTTTTAAAGTATGAACCTATACCTGATTCAATACTTCTTTGGTCACTATTTAAATATACATATAAATTAAAATTGATATTTCTACTTGACAATAAATACTAAATGTGTTAGTATTACAATATAAACTTATATTTAAGAAAGGACTTGATGTTTTTATGCCTAATATTGTTAGAGATTTACCTACAATGAAGCCAGTTCATTTTCCAGTATTTGAAGTTATTACACCTGTTACTGGAGTAAGTTTTAATGTGAGAGGACTTACTGTCGCACAGGAAAGTGCTCTTAGAGATAGTTTGGTTTCTCTTCCTAAGAGATTAGCTATGATTAATCAGACGTTATTTGAATGCTGTGAAGATAAGAGACCTCCGTATGATACTTTAGAAGGTTTTGAGAAGCATCTTACCGCTGGTGATAGATCTGCTCTTATTTATGGTATGTTTGTTACTACACATGGAGAAGAGCAGACATATAAGTTCAGATGCCCGAGATGTGGTAAAGAATTTGATATGAAATTAAGACTTTCAGATTTTATTAAGATTAAATCTTATGAAGGTAATGAAAATCTTTTAGAAAAAGAAGTTACTGTGGTACTTCCAGTTTCAGGATATAAAGCTGTTCTTAGAATGCCTACTCTTTATGATGAGAGACAAGCTAATTTAGTTAGAAATGTTGATAAAGATATTGTTGATAAGATGTCAAGTTATATTATTGTTAAAAAATTAATAGTTCCTGGTAAAGAAAAGGATCCTGCTACTGGAGAAACAATTGAATCAGAGTATGTTATTGATAAGACTGTTGAAATCTATAGTACTATTACTAAACTTCCTTTCTCTGATAATAAGGTTATGTTCCAGACCTGGAAGGATAATTTTGGTAAATATGATGTAGAGGTTGAAGTTGAAAATACATGCCCAGATTGTGGTAATGAATTTAAGAATCAGCTTTCACTCTACGACGAATTCTTTCGACTCTGCTCAACCTTGGATTAGTGACCATAGCGAATCTGTAGATAGTAAAGCAGCCTACCTTTATTTATTTAAGCATGGAGATTACAGTGTATTTGAATCCATGCCAGTAAAAGATTTTAAGCAATTAATTGAATGGAAAATAAAATTAGAAGAAGAAAAACAAAAACAATTAGAAGAAGCTAGGAATGAACATGCACAGAACGCAGCCTCTGGAAGGCAGTATAGAAGAAAATAACTAAAAAAATCTTACCCATATAGACTATATACTAGTCCTATGGGTAAGATTTTTTATATCTTACAACTAAATTCTTTATCTTTACCAAACTTTTTTCTATATTCTTTTAATTCAATTAAGCAATACATAAGTTCTCTATTTCTATCATCCATATCAAACTTATTTTTTCTCCAATTATTAAATGCATGTAAGATAGCACAATCTAAATTCATTTTTATTTCGTTATCTTTTTTTGGTTTTAATTTTAATTCTTTAAGATCTCTTTCAAAAGTAATAGGCCCTTTCTTGGATCTATATTTTTTTAGTTCTAATGCCCATTTCTTTATCTGCATGTGTTGATTCCAACAAATATTACAATTCTTATCGGAATTAGCCTCAAACCATTCATTGCAGTTATCTACAATATGGTTTATATCTTTATATCCTTTAGGAGTATTACCAAGATCTTCTTTTAATATTAATCTATATCTCATTGTGGTATAGCCTCTTCAAGTTGACTTTTATTAAACTTTAATTTTGGCAAATAAATAACTACTTGTGGTACTACCCTAAATTTTCTAGTCTTGTATTTATTATACATCTTGGATGTCATCTTAGGATTATCTACAAATGGCTTACAGAATTTATCCCAGTTAGATTCATTATATGGATAGCAATCAGAACCCATTCTAATTATAATAACTTTAGGGTCAATAGTATCACAGTCAAAAGCTAACCTATATTTTAACGGAGCTGAGTCTGTTTTTAATTGAATGTTAGGGTCAAATAGGTCAGCTGGAGTAGTATATATTCCATACACTCCAAAATAGGGTTTACCTAAAACTTTACCAGCTTTTTCATAAACCAGTTCAAAATAAAAGTTAGCTTTTTCTTTTAAAGTTTTTTTAGATTGTAATATAGGTAAAAGTTCTTTTCCACTCTTATTTACTTTCAATCTACTTTCTATATCATCAATATATCTTCGATATAATCTTTCCTGTAACTTCTTATCTGGAAGATGATTGATATCATAAAGATAGTTACCCTGTAATTGATCTCCATTATAAAGATAATGATAGGTAATATGACTCATGGTTTATACACCTCAAAGTCTTGTGGCTGAAACTTAATCCTGGGCAAGTAAAAGATTATATCTGGTATTGAACTAGACATTGTTCTTATAGGACCTCTACTATATGCGTCTTTTATGATAGAGTTTATATTATCATCCTTAGATAAGAATGGTTTACAAAATTTATCATAGATATCTGGAGTATACTTAAAATAGTCTTTACCCATACTTCTACTAAGTTTAGAGTATTTACCTGTGCTTACCTTTACTATAATACAATCGGGGTCTATATTATCACAGTCAATTTTTAATCTGTATTTATATCTAGGATCTACTCCAAACATATCAGCAGGTACAGTATGTATACCCCAAACTCCAAAATAGGGTTTACCTAATAACTTATCTAATCCTATCCTATTATACGAATTTCTAAAATGAACATTCATCTTATCCTTTAAACTATCTTTAGATTCAATTTCAGCTAATTCTAATTTAGCTTCTTCACATCTAGGATTATCTTTTTCATTGGCTATAATTTTGAGTTTCTTAACTCGATCAACTAAATATCCTTTAAGTACTTTATCTTGTAAAGCCTTATTAGGAATATTCATTACATCATAGATATATTGACCGGATAATTTATTCCCATTTAATAAATAATGATATGTTATACGTGAAATTTGGGGTACACCTCCTTTTAAATTTTTTAATGTATTAAAAATGAATGTCTATACGAGCTAATGCTTCTTCATCTGAAGCAGCTTCTATTAAAGCCCTATATTGCTGTTTTAACAAATGACATTCAGCATATCTATTAAGCATCTGGTTATGGACTGATTTCATAGTAGCTAAAGGAATATTATAATGGGTCACATCATCTGCATCAGTAATATAACCAGTTTCTACATCGGTAGATTCGAGCAATTGAATAGCTCCAAACATCTTTAAAGAATCATCTGTATTAAGCTGCATCTTATAACCTTCAGTAGTAATAAATAAACCTTCTACAGCTCTATTAAATGCAGTTGCAGTCGAAATTGTAGTTGCTAGTTTAACTCCATGGTCCTATTGCAAACCAAGATATTCCTCCAGTATCATACACTAAATTTGTACCATTATAACTCGGTGAAATAACACTAAACCCAGTAGCACTTCTATTAAATACTTGTAACCCAAGTGTCATTTTATATTTTCCACCCCAAGAAGTATCAACAAATATTCTCGGTTCTGAAGAAAATGCTTTTGTGAAAGTTACAGATGTTCCAGCATCTGATGAACTATTATTCTGGTTAACTTGACCCCATTGCAGCTGTAATCCATTTGTAAATCTAATATAACCATCAGTGCCTATAGATGAAGAATCGACATTACATCCTTGTGCTTTAACAAAAGCAGTAGTAGCTATTTTAGTAGAATTATCTGTAGTAGCTGGAGTAGGGGCATACGTATAAGCATTTCCAGAAGCATCAACATTACAAGAAATAGTACAAGTATTTGTGTTGGTTGCACTTGTTAGATTATACGCTATCATACATAAACTATTAACATTACCAGTTGTTGTTTTGTGTTCTAGTATTGCTAATCTATTACTAAAAGTGTCCATAGCTGTCCCGTAGAATTCTATACCATTATATAATGTAGATGCTGGAGCAGTTCCTTTAGTAACAGCTCCAGTTTGGATCTGTATGGCATAATTTTGTCTACTACCAGTGATAGTTAAACTACCATCACTAGGACCCGTACCACTATCTTTATTAATAGTAACTTTTCCAGTAACTATACCACCAGTTAATGGTAGATAATTACTACAATTACTTTTAACATAAGCAGTAGTAGCAATTTTAGTACTATCATCATTAGTAGCTGGTGTTGGCGCTGTTGGCGTACCAGTTAATTCTGAATTAGATGCTGAAGCTGGTACAGGATATATTTGATTTAATTTTACTTTTGTTGTCATTTGAAATAACTCCCTACTAATATCTTAGCTAAATTAGATTTCTTAGTATCATCAGGGTTATATCCAACAATCATACCAACACAAATCCTATTATCCATTCTGGAAATAATCCTACCTCTTCCTCCTTCCCCTGGACCTACTAAGCAACCTAAATAGTTATTAGGATAATCTGGTTCTAAAGTATTTTCTAATTCAACCCAAACAGTACCGCATAAAGCTACTGGTAAAAGATTTGGAATTGATTCCATTTCTTCTTCAGAAGCTCCAAGTAAAGTACCATATGTATCTGAACAAACTCCAATAATAGCATAATCTGTAGTCTTACAAGGTCTAACTACTCCAGAAGAGCAATCTAAGGCCATGATCTTATGAACACAATTACTCATATTATATCCAGAATCAGCTTCAAATACCTCAGCAATATCCTTAAAGGCTGGGTTATATACTTTAGTTGCATGGAAATGACCTTCACAATTAATTCTTTTAGTGCCAGTGGGATTTACATTAGTATTAGTAAATACTACTCCCTCTGGTCCAAACATTCTATCAATATATAATTCAGACTGAGGAACTACATTACCAACAGGTGAAGTATCTTCAAGTATTTCTGGATTTTCAACATCAGGGTCATATGTATTATTATAAGTTCTATCTGAATTAGTAAGTATTGCAACTCCATTAGGAGAATTTTTTTGCTCTTTCTTGATATAATACTTTTCTACATCATTTCTAAGTTGCTCAATAGCTTCTTCCATTCGAGCAATTTCAGCTTCAACATATTCTCTAAGTTGCTGAATTTTATTTTCAAAATATGATGCATGATGACCATCTAATTTGTCAGCATCTAATCCACTATTATGACCATCATTAGATTCATTCCAGATAATACAGTTATTAATATAAGATCTTGAAGGAATTTTATTAGTTTTATCAGATGCAGTAAATATCTTAGTCTGAGATAATAAGTCTGGTTCTTTTTCAATAACATTGCATGGTACAATTTGATCTGAATCATAAACTATTTCATATACTTCTAATCCACCCTTAATATTTCCTTTAAATTTAGCATAAACATAATAATACTCTTCATTATTAGAATCTAACCCTTCATATAAATACAGATCATGATACACTTTATATCCAGTCATAGCGCTATCATTAGTTATAGACTGTGTATTAATTTTCCATTCAGAAGTATTTGGATCAATATAAAGAATATACTCATTTTGATAAAATTTTGAATCAACATTATATGTGGCTATAACTCTTAAAGCACCTTTAAAAGTTTCATTTTGACCAGTAGTATAATTATAATTATACTTAGGTAATGCTCTACATAAATAGTATTTATCTTCAGTATTATATCCAGAAATTGAAGTACCTTTAACTCTAATATAAGTTCCAATTAGATCAGCGATTTCTTCATTTCGAAGATCTCCAAAATAATTATAAATAGCTGAAGAAGTTACCGAATTGAGCTCTTGTAAAATCTGTTCATATACAATATTGTCCTTAGGCGTAATAAGTCTTACTTCTTCCGAAATATCACCATTTGAATCAAAAAATATTCTATGTAATCCTAAATGTATCTCTGGGTCATAATCTGATTCTTCTATAATTTCAATTTTAGCTATATTAGCAGGTATAACTTTCTCATACTTGTATGTAACAACTATCATTAATGAAGAATCCTTAACCTTATTCTTAAATTCAGCACTATGATAATCAACATACATAACTGTATCTTCTTTAAACTGAATCAATACCTTATCTTTAATAATTTGACCACTTTTAACAACTAATTTTAAAACATCATCCCTAACTGTAAATAACTCCATACCAGTTAAAATGATATTATTACCATAGATAGTATTGATTTGATTTAAAGTATTTGATTGTAATAACGAAAATGGATCTAATGTTCTGGTCTGATTTAACTGCCAGTCATTATCATTTTTAAAATTACAAATAACATTATCTATCAAATTAAACACACTTCCTTTCATTCCATAGAGTGTTGTATTTATCTTTATTTGTTCAGAAACTAAAAAGAAAGATACCCCAGCAAATGTGAGGTATCTTATCGATATAACATTATCTGTTCTAAATATTTGCTCATTTTATTAAAGTAAGCATTTTTACTAATATAATCAGTATATTTATATAATTGTTCTATATCTTTTTCAGTAGTAGTATTAACGCTAATAATTGAATTCTTTAGACATAAAGAACCGGTATTACCATCTTTACTTTTTTTAATCCAATCACTTATATAACTTATTTTATCATTATAAAAAAATCTATCTAACAAAGAATCATTCATTCGTTTTAAGAATTCTCTTATAACTAATGTATAAATATTTGGTTCATTTTTAGTAATACCTTTAATATCAACTTTATCATTGTATTGATTGATTTGTAATCCCTTATCCAAAAAATAAATACAGTTATATTTTAACACATTATATTCTCCAAAAACTTCTAAGCTGTTATAAGTATGTTCATTAGTTAAAACATAACAACCATCTACTTCAGATTTAATTATATCTCCATATCTACTTGCCAAATATAAAACATCTTCATAAACACCAGCTCTTAATTGATTAAGTTGTTCTTTACCACAACAGTTAGTTAGTATATTAGTAAGAACATAATTATATAAAAACTTCTTTGATTCAGGTAATAAATATGCTCTGGAAACTTTATTACAGAAATAATTATATAACTTAAGTTCTTCTTTAGGAAGATATTGTACACTATAATTAGTAAAAGCTCTTTTAAAGTCTATTTTAATTATATTAGTGTACTTCCCTTCTCTTGGTATAATAAGTTTAATTTTAGTAGTTGGTTCAGAGATATCTTTTTGCTTAGAAACTTTATTCCAAAAGTCTGAATATATTGTGTTAAAAGTATCTGTAATTACAGGTAAGTTTAAATTAGAGTAATTATAATGTCTAAGTAAATCTTGATGTAAACTCCCCCGAGACGAGATCATTTTGAAACTACATACATCTTTAAGATACTGGTATGTATCCAATTATGATTTCTCCTCTCAGGGGAATTTTAAGGTATTATAGCAGTATTAAGTAGGGCTGTCAAGCAGTTCTTCTATTCATAAAATTGAGTAAATAAGTTATACCAGAATATGCCTTTGGGTCTGTTTTTTGAAGAGTACCATCTTTATATAAAGCCCAAACTCGTTTACCATATGCTTTAAATGCTTCTTTTGCATACATAATTAATATCCCTAGATCAGGTGGTAAAGAAGCAATAAAATTTCCTATGGGTGAAGGTGGTGTTGAAGAAAAATAGGGCATAGTCCCTATTAAGTTATTTACATTGAATGGGTTTAGTTGACTCAATTCACTCATTCTTCCACTGTATTGAGGAATCATATTTATAGGATTATTGCCATATATAAGATTATTAACCCCTTGTCGAACAGTTCCAAAAGTACTTTTAACTCTGGGAGCTATTTTTGTAGATACCATATTTGATATTTTTGGATGAGATTGACTAAACTTTTGGATCTTTTCTTGTCCATATCGCTTTAAATCATTTAAATTACTTCTAATAGTATCAACCTCATAGGGGAATAATCTTTGAATGGAACCATCAGCCCATGCTGCACGTATACCTTCCCAAGCTTCAGTCCCAAAGATTGTTACCAATGCTCTAGTCATACCAAATTGCTGACATAAAGTACTTAATTTACTTAGTTCCTGTGGGTCGTTAGCAATTCTTTGATATTTAGCACTCATTTTTTGAGCGACATATGGGCTAATATGATGATATATTAGAGTAACATATTGTTTAAATCTTTGAATTGTTGGGTCTGTAAAGATATTGTCGTTGTAATTATATAGCCCTTCGTTAATTACTAACGACCTTTGGTAAAAAAATTATTGAAATCCTCGCTTAACATAATTAAACTCTTAACTTTCATACCAGCGATGTGATCTTCATTAAGAGTTAATGTAGTTTCATTCAATAAAGAATGTATCTTAGTTATCTTACCATATTGTTCCTGTAAATCGTGTTTAAATTTTCTAAGAACTTTGGCTTCACTAAAGCCATGACATCTGTGGTCAATAGCTTCAAATATCTTCCAAATTAAAAATAAGATAACACATTTACAAAGTTTACCAATAAAATCTTGACAACGACCACAGCAACCATGAGGATGTGGTTCACCTTCGTGGTGTCCTCCACAACATTCTGGATGATGATCGAGGTGATGCATAAGATGTGGTAAAGTGGGACCCTTCATAATATCCATTATATTATCTAAGCCACCCATCATCATTGGCTTACCAATAGAAATGAGTTTACCGCCAAAAGGATGATCATGCATTTCATCCTCAAATTTATGCATCATATCCAAACCGTGATGAAGAGCATCTTCAACATCTTCTTTTGGCATATTTGGAGATGCTATTACTTTAATTTTTTTTATAGAAGGCAAGTTAATATTTCAACTCCTTATTATATAGGTTGAGGAATAGGTTCTGATATAGGTTCTTTTTCTTTTTCAGGATGTTTTATTTTAATAATAGTAGTAAGTATGACTTTTAATTCAGATAACAACATACCTAAGGCAGCAAAGTATTCTCCCCAAAAACCAAATAGTCTAGACCCAAATTTTTCAACTAATTCACATACAAATAAAAAAGGTCCATTATGGATGGCATGTAGTAATGAGGGTAAGCCTTTTGGTAAGTCTTTGTCTTTGTCAGCCCATATTTTAGTATATAGTAAATGACCTAGTGTACATATAAATCTTATAATCATATATGGTATATTTTTAAAAGATACACCACCATACCTCTTTACATAATGTAGCCATTCACCTACATTAAAATAAAACCAACCCCATTCCTTTTCATCTAATTGAATAGTTAAATATTTATAAATTTCTTCTGTAATTGGAGCTACAATAACTCCAGTTAGCCAGCTATATGCTGGTCCTAAATGTGTTATAAAAAATATATCCATTATAGTATTAACAGCTACTACTATTGTGAATATATAAGTTACAGCCCACCGATTAATGAGTCTATCCGCAATTCTACCTTTGGTCCTTTCCCAGTTAGGAAAAATAGCTTCTTTAGTCCATAAGACTGCATCTTTTAAAAGTCCTATAATAGACCATTCTTTTAAATCTTTAGTATATTTATCTGTAGCTTTTTTCTTTATAGTAGTTAATACTTTTTTTGGAACTCTATTTTCAGCTTTGCTAATCCAATCTTTATATTTAGAGGTTTTCTTCTTACAATTAGATATAAACTTATCTCTATTTTCTTTTTTATTATAGTGTATAGTTAATCTTTCAAGGTTCTCTTTTTGGATTTTTTCCATTCAGATTCTAAATATCCTTTAAATAACTTTAAAGTATTAGAAGGATTAGTATTCTCCTTAAGATACTTTGAAGATTCTAAAACAAACTCTTTATACATAGTTTTAAAAATCTTTTTAGATTCTTCCAAACTAGTATTTGTAAGCTTAGAAATAAGTTTAATACATTCTAACATTGGATTCCGAACTTTACCTAATCTCTTAGAAGTTTCATGATGATGAACTTTTGCTTCAGCATCCTCTTTATCTCCAGTATTTTTATTTACTTTTTTATATTTATATGGAGATTCCATTTTATGCTTATGCTGCTTAAGAGAATTAGATACGGTATCCGCTACATCACCAATCATTTTAGCTGTTCCAAATGCAGCTGTACCTAATCCAGCAATAACTGGACCTACTTCATTTAACATAGTGTCTTTTCTAATAAGATTGTATTTCATTTTATATTATCACCCTCTTCTATTAGCCATAGCTCTAATGCCTTTTCTAGCCACAGCAAATACTCCATAAGCTACCCCCATAAATCCAATTGCAAATAATAACATCGGTACTCCAGCAACTCCCATAAAAGAGTATTTTAAAGCAACTGCATTAAACATAAAATGAAGTAAAATACATATGCCTAATTTAATTCCAGTCTTTACAGGGCCTTGGTTTTGTGCAGACTGATGTATTTTCATTGTAATTGCATGGAATATAACAGAGATAGCTCTAAGTATAATTACAAAACCTATAGAGGCTGTTCCTAATTGCAGAAACATTAAAATATATCCACCAAACTCCAATAAGTTAAACGCAAAAAAGAAGTGTTTACCATATCCACCTTTTACAGAAATCATTTTGGCGGGTTCTTCTACAATAGGTGCAATAAATAAACATGAAAAGAATTGGAATAAGCCTAATCCCCAAGTAGTTGTAAATTGACCTCCTGGAGTTCCACCTAAATATATACGTACTACATTGGTTAACACCATAGTAACGGCAAAAGTGATTAAAGTTAGTAATGTAGCTTTCATAGGCTTCGATCTAACTATTCTTCCAGCTGTTCTTCCTAAACGACTATTGGACCAACTACTATCATAATCATAGTCATAATCCCCTTCATAAAAAGGATTAACACATTCGGTCCATCTACTATTTTCACTTAAAGCTACTTTACCTGAAGTGTATTGGTTATTAGCATTATAATCTAATACCGTTTTAGCTTCTCTACTTCCAACAATATAGCGTTCGTAAAAATCTTTAATTGATTTTGCTATACTATTATTAAAAGTTTTTATATTAAGTTTCTTACTTTTAGACAATTGAGTAGCTGTAGAATTTAAAATCTCCATAAACTGATCTTTATATTGGCCTAATGATTGAGCACACTCAGATTCAATTCTTTTCATCTTACCTAGCGCATCTTGACTTAATTGTTGTACTTTTGGAAGTATGTTAATACTTTTTCCGTAATTTAAAGCGTTAGTACATTCACCCTTTATAGCAGTAGCACTTCTATTCATAGGTTTACTAGACTGTACCTTAGTAGTTTTGTTCATTGAGCTATCTAAGTTAGATCTAGTAGTTATAGTAGTTAGACGTGTAGATTCTGTAGGTAAAAATACTTCAACAAATCTTTCAGTCATTTTATCTAATTCAGATTGATTACAGATATCATTAATTATGTATTCTATTGTAGAAGTCACCTCCTTTTATTAAAAAATGTTACCTATATCAGACACATCTAAGCCAATTTTTCTAGCATCCTTTTTGTTTTGATCAATAAATTTGTCAAGTTTTTCTGAAGATTTCTGGAGTTTCTTTCCAGATATTTTTGATTTTTTAAATTTAGAAATATATTCGATAATAGCTTTTTTAGCTTTTTCAGTAAGATTATGCTTTTTATTTAAATACTGAATAATTGGATTAAGTAAAGCATATCCTGTAATTACTTTATGAATAGTTGGATGCCCAGAATTACTTAAGCCATGATTAGTTGTTAAGATTAAAGTAGACTTAACTAGTTCTTTAGCTAAAATTTCAACAGGATCTTGAAGCTGATATTGTTGTTTCAATAACTCAGCTTTCTTTTTCATAAGATTAGGCAATTCTTTATCATATAGTTTGTTAAGTTTACTATAGTTTCTATTGACCTTAAATTCATATGTTCCTGGAATATATTTTTTGAAATTAGTTTTATCAGTAGCATTAATATATTTGAACTTATTATCAAAGTCGTCTGATACAGATTTAAAATCTTCAGTTAAAAAAAAAAAAGATTCTTTTTAACCTTATTAACTAAATTTGTGTTTTCATTAAGATTCTTTTTAAACTTTTTAAAATATTTTTGACTTTCTTCTAACCCATATCTCATACCAATAGGTGTACTAAGATAGGCTGCAAATATAGCTGATTCTGAAAGTTTTGAATCTTTAATGAGTGTATTAAATATAACTCTAGCAGATTTAGATTTCTTAAGATTAGGTAAATCAAAGGATTCATATAGTGCTGAAGATCCTTCAGATAATTTTTTATTTTTACCAGCCTTTTTATCTTTATACTTTCTATAAAGTTTTCTGCCAGCAAGATAAGTACCACCTGCTAATGCAGCTATTGCAGCCGCAGAAGTTCCGTATTTAAAATAATCATTATTGTTCCAAAGGTCAGTTACATTCTGTATAAGTCCTATAGCATTTTTGTTATTATGCGACTGTTTTAAAGCATCTAAAGAATTTTGAAGTGCTTCTCTTGTTTTTTCATCTTTAATCAAATCTAATTTACCATCTAATTTTAATAAATTAGAAGGAGATAACCAATTATAACTATGTGAGCTATTTATATGATCAATAATCGAACTAGCTGTATTATGAGCTGTATTAGTTATAAACCTTTTAGTTGTATTATTAATACCATGTAATATATCAAATGAACCTTTAGCCATATTTAAAACTCGGTCTAAAGCTAAAATTGTTGCCATTCCACTCATACCTTTTCCATATATTGTACTGATAATATCTTTAGCTTTATTTCCATACTTTTGTCTTATCTTTTCCTGTAAAATTTTTTCATATGCTTCTAGTTCTTCTGGAGATGGTTTCTTTTGATATCCTAATTTTTTAGCAATCCAATCCTTTACGGATTCATCTAAAAATTTTTCATTAATAGATTCTGAAAGATTAGGATACTTTTTTTTAAATTTTATGCGAGCCATTTTTGTAATCTCTTCCTCCATTTACTAGGTTCTAATTCTTTTTCAACAGAACTTCTTTCCTGATTAAGAGCAGCATTCATATCTGGTATATAATCCATAGGAACTTTTCTATTTGCATTAATATAACTTAAGAGATCAGTTGTTTCACCATTATTTCCATTTCCGTAGAATAGATTAGGATGTTTGTTAAGCATATATCTTTCAACTTTATTAATCTTCATTCTTAATTTAGCGATGTCTCTTTTTGATGTAAAATATTTGCCTTCATTACGAGCATCGCTAACTAAATCTTGAATCATATTTTTCAGTTCTGGATCTTTCTGAAGTATGGGATTATCATAATTAATTACTCGATTATCCATACTATCGAAAGACATAAATTTACTTAATATATTTTTATTAAGTCTCTTATTGAGATAGCTGATTTCTCTATTCTGTTTCTTTCCAAAATTAAATAAACCACCTGTAATATTGGTATCAGAATCTAATCCTTTTTTCCTAACTCTTCTGTCAAACCTATCTTTAAGTCCTTTAGTTCCATAACCAGCGGCGAATGCAGCAGCATGTGTACCTAAAGTACCGAGAGAACCTAAAGAACTGGATGCATTAGCTGCTTTCGCAGTTTTATCAGCAGTATTAACAATATTTGGTGCTAATTCTGGAGCGGCATCTAATGCAGCATAATTTACAACATTCGGAGCTAATTCAGGAGAAGCGTCCAAGGCAGCATAATTTACAATATTTTTATGTGGTACTTTTTTAGCCTTACTTGCCATAGTTTTAATTTTACCAACCATATTTGGAACATAACCTAAAGCAGTAGCTCCAAAAGCAATATCACTTCCACTTGGAGTATATTTATATTCATTTGGATACTTTATTCCAAGTTTAGCATCATCTAAATGTCTGTTTAAAATAGTGTTTAATGCAGGATATGCATTAGATTTTTTTAAATCAGGATTTCTATAAAGAGCGGCATATGCATCAATATCTGCTTGAGTTAAATTTTCAGTATAGTGCTTAACTAAATTTTCTACCTTACCCAATTTATTTTTATGATTTTTAACCAACTATCTCACCTCACTTGGCTTCAAAAGGATTATTATTACCAATATAACGATCAACATCGCTTGCCATATAAGCATTCTTTACATTAGTTCTAGAATTAACTAATTTCCGTTCAGCACGCATTAATAGAGTATATAACTTTCGTTGTTCATCACTGCCAGGTTTAGCGTTATTAAATTTATAAAGAAGACTTCTAGTTATAGGATGCTTATTAAATATTTTAAGAGTATCATCACTAAATGGAGTTAAGGTTTTACGATGAGTACTTAAATATTCTTCAATATGATTAAGATCATTTCGAATCATATCTTTATGCTTTCTACTCATCCATAAATTACTTCTATTGTTACTCCAAGCGATATCTTTTTGTAACTTAAAAATCATGTTAAATAATTCAGGGTCATCTTGTTTAAGATGATTAAGTTTAACATTATCAAAAACAATGTTACCAGCAGCATCCTTTTTAAGGTATGGGCCTAAAACGTTTTTAACTATACGTTGATTTAAGGACTTAAAATTTGTAGAACTTAA
>JAEEGL012333188.1_pt1 | contig 15688 bp, 18 predicted proteins | sample 9134231 | NCBI WGS metagenome assembly JAEEGL01 (sample SAMN16246548, study PRJNA631951) | gut metagenome | biome: gut microbiome; feature: rumen; material: fiber-attached | host: Bos | place: Iran: Karaj | collected 2018-10
ATCGTGTTAGAGCGATAGACCCAGATTGTGAGATTATATATCTACGTAACGCTACTCCTGAGTTAATTAATGGTAAATCTGTTTATGTTCCACCTCTAACTAAGAGAATGGAAGTACAACATGGTGATAGCGTTGAATTAGAAGATGTTATCGTTGAAGATGGTCATATGATGGATATTATGCCAGCATGGTTAATGAGAATGTATGAGAAGAGTAGAAAAGAACCAGATAGAATTCATATCTTATTCTTTGATGAGTTATCTAATGCTATGCCAGCTATTCAAGGTTATGTATTTAATATCGTATTAGACCATGAAGTTAATGGTAAATGGGTATTACCAGATAATGTACGTATTGTTGCTGCAGGTAACGATATGGAAGAAAGTTTAGCTGCTAATGAAATAGCTCAACCATTATTCAGCCGTTTTGCTCACGTATATATTAATACTGATTTCAAAAGTTGGTTTGATTGGGCTTGTAGAAATAGAATTCATCCATTAGTTATTGCATATAATTATCGTAATAATGGTGACTTCTTAAGAACTGATTATACTGGTACTAGTCCTAACTGTGACCCACGTAAATGGGAAATGGTTTCAAAAGTATTATATGAAACTGGAGATTTATGTGTAATTGAAAACCTTATTGATAAAAGGGTTGCTGATGAATTCGTTAAGTTTGCTGTTACACCAATAGTTCCACTAAGTGCTATTGTTGAAAATGATTTATATGATCAAGCAGTACAATTTGCACCTGATTTTAGTGACGGTGATGAATCATTAATGTATGTTGCAAGTTTATCTCAAGTTGATGATGAACATATAGACGAAGTTTATCCTATTGTATTAAAATTAAGACCAAAATATCGTGCTTTATTTAATAGAATATGGATTGGTAATAACGAACAAAGAGCTAGAAAAGTACAAAGTTTAGACACTTCCAAAGGTAAAGCAATAGTTAAATAGAGGTGTTAACATGGAATTTGACGTTAATAAAGTACGAACTAAGGTTTTAGTTAAGTATCCATATTTTGGTACAATTACATCTAATGTAATCTTCTATGAAGATGAAAGAATTAAGACGGCTTGTACTGACGGATATAATATTTACTATAATCCTAAATTCATGAATAAATTTAATTTGGGTCAACAAGTATTTATTGTAGCTCATGAAATTAGTCATATTGCATTTAACCATATTAATCGTTGTAAAGATAAAAATAGAAAGGTATGGAATATTGCGACTGACGCAGTTATTAATGCCTTCTTACAAGAAGATGGATTACCTAAGATAGACAATATTATTGATTTTCCTTGGGCATCTGGATTTACTGCTGAGGAACTATATGAAGCTTTCCTTAAAAACAAAGAATTATTTGATAAAGTAATGGACGAATTACGTAAACAAAGACAACAACAAAAACAAGAAAATGGTGAGGAAGACCAAGATAGTGAAGAGATGGATGGTGACGAAGATAGTTTCGGTCATGATTCACATGAACGTTGGGACTCACAAAAAGATAAGAAAAAAGGAAAAGGTAGTAGTTCTGATAAAGGCGACAAAGATAAAGATGGTGATCAAGACCAAAATGGTGAAGGAAACGAAGAAGAAAATGAAGATTCTCCAGAAGAGAGAAGAAGAAAGAAACGTATCCAAAACCAACAAGAAGAATTAGAAGAAGAAGGCGAAAAGAAAGCATTTAATAAAAATAAAGGTGAGAAAAAAGACCTTCTTGAAAAAATGCGTGAACAATCAAGTCAAGACTCTCTTCATCAAGCTGGTAATCAACCTGGTGAATATCAAAGACGTGTAGGTGAAATCGGTAAGAAAACTAAAATAGTTGATTGGCGTTATTACCTACGTGAAAGTATTAAGTTTGATGTAGACTGGTCATATAAGAATGCTTCTATTGAAGATGGTGTACTAAGAGCAAACTTAGAAGATATTCCAAGACCTGAAGTTGAAATAGTACTTGATACTTCAGGATCTATTGATGAAGGTTTATTAAAGAATTTCTTAAGAGAATGTAAGAATATAATGAGTACATGTAAAGTTAAAGTTGGATGTTTTGATACTAAATTCTATGGTTTCCATGACGTTCGTAATGAACGTGATATTGAGAATATGCCATATGAAGGTGGTGGAGGTACTGACTTTGATGTTGCGGTAGGTGCATTCACAAGAAAAACAGTTAACAGAATTGTCTTTACCGATGGTTATGCTAATATGCCAAAGAATCCAGTAAGAGCAATCTGGGTTGTTATTGGTGATAACAAAATAGAACCAGAACTTGGTACAGTAATAAATGTTAGAAGAGAAGATATTGATAGAAAATATCGTTTACTAGTTAAAAAGTAAAAAAATAAAAAAGGGGTTAAATTATGAAAGTTAAAAAAGTATATTTAAAGAAAATACTTGAAGAAACTAAAGAAAACAACAGATTATTAGAACAAATACTTGCAAAACTTAATGGTATGCAAAATAATACACCAAATAATGTACAAGATAATATCGCAATAAGTAAACAAGACGTTATCGAATATAATCCATCAGATGCTAAAGATGAAGCTGGTTGGAAAGATGCTCTTGCTGACTTAGCTACAGGATTTACAGCTGATGAGTTTAAACACAAAAAAGTAGATATTCTTATAGATACATCTGGTTCAGCAGATCTTGATTTAATAAAAAAATTCTTAGCTGGATGCTTAGAAACAATGAAAGGTTGCGAAATCAGAGTTGGATGTTTCGATACAAAATTCTATGGTTATCAATCATTATATACTATGAATGGTATCAATCTTTTAAATTATGAAGGCTTTGGTGGAACAGATTTTAACGCAGCATTAAATGCTTTTGATAGTAATGTTTTAAATCAAATTATATTTACTGATGGATGGGCACATATTCCAGAAACAGATCATAAACCTTATTGGATTATATCTAATACTGATAAGTTTGAAGCAAAAACTGGTGCCGTATTACATATTCCTGCTGAAGTAATTAAAAATGATTTAAGACCAATTGTCATGGATGGATACATTAATGAAAATGATGTTCCAGTAACTAAAGTTGAACAAGTAACATTTTCAAAAAAATAATTAAAATATAGAGGGCTATTATGAATAACAAGAAAGTATTTAAAGAAAAAGTTGAACCTATAAAAAGTATTCTTACTAATTATTATGGGGATACATATAGTGATAAGATTAATCATAACTTTAGTACTTTACTATACAATTTTGATGATATATTTGCATCATCAAGTAGTACATTCGATAATAGCCCTAATATTTTATATGGATTATTAGATAATTATAAAAATATTAAAGCTAAGAATTTATTTAATAAATTATATCAAGATCATCTTGAACTAGCTTTATATAAAATTATGAAAATAACAGGAATTGATTTACATGATAAATATGATATTTTCATAAATCAATTCTTTTCATTAAGTAAATTTGAAATAATAATTGAAGATAAATCACAATTAGCAGTGTTTGCTATTAAGAATAATATTGATATTGATAGTTTAGAAGAAATAATTAATATTTTCTTTACAGAGAAAATAGTATTTTATCATGATTTGCTTAAAATACCATATTTTAAGCAATTATATAAAAATGTGAAAAAGAACTATAATTTGTACTTATTCTTTACGGAAGAAATATTAGATAGATATCCTGTGGTTTCAAAATATAAAACCACAGATAGTACTAGTAATTATTTATATTTTCCTTATGTTTCATTATATGAAGAAAATAATGATTTAGATACTATGCTATTACATGAATTAATTCATTTAGCAGAAAGTTCTTCTAAAGACTTTAATATTGGCCTAAATAACGGACATAATAGCTTCATTAATGAAGTTAGGACAGATTTACTTGCTAAGACATTTAAGAAAGAATTAAAGGGTAATATATTTGAAACAAGAGATATTCCTTATAAGAGTTTATATTTAAGAATAGCTTTTCCTTACTTAGGATTCTTTCATAAATATCAAAAACTATTAGCGGATATTGCAATCAAAGAAGATTTAGATAGACTAGAATACTATTTCACTCCAAAATGGAATGAATTTGATAAAAGAATGGATGAATTATTTATTAAAACTATGCAAAAAGTTCAATTTAGAGATCCTGGAGTAGATTCTGTACAAGTTGACTATGATCTAAGTATTATTCCAAATTTAATTAATGAAATGGAAAAAGAAGCTACTACTAAAATATTAATCAAGTAGGTGATACTATGAAAGATAATATACCATCATATATAAAAAACGATGAATATTATATATTATTTAATAAGTGTCTTGAAGGTAATTTTGATATTCCTGAATATATGTCTATAAAACCATATATTGAAAGAGTAGTTAAATTCTATGGAGATACTAAAAGATTTCAAAAAGATCGTGAAGGTATTTATACACGTGATTGTATGAAAAAAATATATGGTTTATTTAAATATATAAATGAACATAAAAACTTTGAAGACTTAGATAACTATATTAGTTTAATATTTGGTTTACAAATAGATATGTTAGATTTTTCAGATATACTAAGAACCTTTTTATATAAAGGTCATACATTTATATCTAGAAGTGAATATTATGAAGGTTTAAAGAAAGTATGTCACAGTATTAATATGTGTTCATTTCATAGTAGTATACCTCTTAGAATAGCTAAAATATTAAATATATATAACGATAGTCGTGTAGCCTGCTTGGTTGGTGATACTAAAAGACCAAATTGGGAAAGAACAATCTTTTATGAGAAGTATGTACCTTATATGATAGGCCACTTCTATAGAACAGATATGGAAGCCGATAAATTTAAAATCATCCTAGATAAATTTGTTGATAATATTGATGAAATAATAACTAAATCTAAATTAAATGGTATTAGTGACTTAAATCATATGGAATCATCTGTTGGTTACTTTGGTGAAGAAGCATTCACTAAATCATTTATTGAAAAGGAATTTACAAATAAAAAAGGAATTAAATAAAAAGGGGTATTAATATGCCAAACAATCAAGCATATAAAATAATTGAAAAATATCTTAATAAGGGAACAAATGATCCTAAGTACACTCCATATAAAGAGTGTTTACATGATATTATAATAAATTACTGTAATGATGTAAGTTTTATAAATGGATCAATTGAATTATGTGAGATTAAAGCTAAAAGTTTTGTAGATAGATTATTATCTCTTTTTAATGAAATAATAGATGATAATCTTACAGAAGATTTAGAAGATATAGTTAATTACGTAATGGCTATAACGTTATCTTGTAATAACTTTTTAAAGTTCTTAGAAGTAGTTGTTTTAAAGAATAAAGATAAAAATTACCATTATCATAATGCTGAACTAGAAATTTTATGTTGGAGTGGTAGAGAACATAATATTCAAAGAGGAGAAAATACAAGAATATGTAACTTTATAAATCTATATCATAAATATAAAGTAATTAATAAAAAGTTAAATTTATTTAACGATGAACGTTTAATTTTGGGAGATAATATTGAATATAATAAACTTGTTCCATATTTATTCTCATACTGTTACCTAAATGATTTTGATATTAATCTCTTTGAAAGTATACTTCATTATTATGTTTATAATGAAAATGGATTTAAAGATTATATTACAACTAATAATATACTAAATCAATTTGAAACTACTTTTGAAGAAGATGAAGAACCACTAGTTCGTTTCTTAATAGATAAAATTATTAAAGATACAAGTGAAAGAGTAGAGAATAGACAAACAATTAGATAAAGGGGTTTATTATGAAGAATACTGATTATTTAAAATTTTATAATGGTTGTCTTAAAGATAAATGTACGGTTGAGAAATATAAACCTGAACGAGAAAGAATAAAAAAATTAGTAGTTTATGCAGAATCTATTGATGGTTTTGTAGTAAGAGGTTGGAGAGATAAATATACTGAAGGTCAAATCAAATATATTAAAGATATCTTTAAGTTATTTACGAGAATAATGAAAGATAAAAATGCTGATAAATTTGATGAATATGCAAGTCTTTTTATGACAAGAGGACAAAAACCTGAACTTCTTATGAAAAATTTATTTATTTGCATGTATAAAGATGATTTATTTACTGAAAGTTTTTATTATTTAAGAGCCTTTCAAAATTTAGTTGAGGAATTTAAGTATAATGTGCCAACAAAACTAGCTCATGATGATGGTAGAATATTTGATTTAATAAGAGTACATAATTTCTTTGCTCCTGATTCATATCAACTGTTTTTTGAATCAGCTGCTGAAAATATGATAGCAGACTTTTATAAAACAGATTTAGATCCTAGTTATTTAAAAAAGATATATGAAAAAGCTATTTTAAATGGTTATAAAAATGTTTTTGATAAATATAAAATAAATAATGTATGGTATGAAAGATATCCAAGTGAAGTATTTATAAATATGATTATTAAAGATACTGAGACTCATTTATCAATTCATTAAGGAGAATAAAATGTTTAATGCATATTATGATAATTTCTATCAAGGATGTCTTAATGATAAGATAACTATTAAAAAATATATTCCTATCGAAAAATATTTAATTAAACTAGTTAATTATACTGAAAATCTTAGTAAATATCATACCATGAGTAAAGATTATAAAACGGTATTTACTATGAGTTTGTTATCGTTATCTAATATCATTATTGGTGATGATAACCATTTAAAACTTGATGAATATATTGACTATTTGATAGATAAAGAAATAGAGCCACTAAGATTAGTTAGATATTTAAATTTAATGTTATATAAAGAAAAAGGATTTAAAAGAGTAACAGATTATTTACAAGCTTTTAGTGCAATTGAATATGATTTTGAAGATTTAGATATCGAACCACAAGAAGGAGATCACAGATTAATACAATTAATAAAAATATTTATTAAACACAAACGTGATGAACAAATAACTACATATATAAATTCCTTTGGTAAACGTATAGTAGCTGATTTCTATAAAACAGAATTAGATCCTATATATTTAGATACCTTATTTACAAAAAAAGCTTTGAATCAATTATTATTTGAATTATATAAGTATGATAAAAATAATAAGTGGTATCAAAGATATACACCAGAAGAATTTACAAAAATGATTATGAATGATACAGGGATTAAGAGAACAATAAAATAAAAAGAATAAAAAAATTAAAAAGAATGAAAGGAGGGAATTATGGGTAATAAAGATTATAATGATTTCTTTGAAGGCTGTTTAAAGGGTGAATTTACTATTAAGTCATATCTTAAAGAAGAAAAAAGAATTAAAAAGATAATAGATTATTCAAAAAATAGTAATTACTTTAAAGGTGGCCTTTATATTGATGATATAAACATGAATAGAGTTACTTTTACTCAGGAAGTATTAAAATTATTTAAAAAAGTAATAAATGATAAAAAGACTGAATACTTAGATTACAGTATGGATAGTATGATGAAGATAGGACTTGAACCATTTAATTTAGTTTATTTACTTAAGTTAATTATGTTTGATGATTATTTCTTTACTAGTTATTCTAGTTATACATATGGTGTAGATAAATTTTGTGTTCATTTTGATAATATATATCCTAAAACTAATATTGATGAACCAAGACTATTTACTTTAACAAGAATATATAATAAGTATCGAAATGATGATAGTTTATCTAGAGAAGATGCTCTTGCTTTAAATGGTGTTGGTTATAGATTAGTATCAGACTTTAATTTAACAGACTTAGATCCAATTTACTTAGATAAATTATTCTTAAAAGCTATCTTAAATGGAGTAGAAGAAACATTAACTAAATATGAAAATATCTTTCCAACATGTAAGGAAGAAATTATTCCTAAGTTCGTTAAAAGACTTAAATCTGATATATATATTCCCCATAAGGAAATACTATGAAAAGAGTAAATAAAAAAAGTAATATTAGCACTAATAAAGTTGATGAAGATGTTTATGAACTATTAGATAAAGTTAGTGACTATTTTGATAAAGAAGATGTTTTCACAGATATTTGCTATCAATTCCTTTCTGATATAAAAGATAAGAAATTCTTTAGATGTGTATCTTTTGATTTAATTAGAGCAGGGAGAGATTCGTTAAGACGTAGAGACACTGAATATAATAAACCAATATATGTTTTAGGATGGTTAAGATATTTCGTTGACTATGAACGATATGGTAACCAAATATATGCTTTCATGTCTAATTTTATTTATAGAAATTATATAAACGGTACTCGTTGTCATATTATAACAGATAATAATTTAGAATGTTTGGTATCTCAGTATCAAAATATAGCTTATAAGATAGATTATGGGGGATTATTAAAAATTAGTAATAAAGATAAAGATCTTATAAAAGAACTATGTAAACTCTTACTAACATATGTATATATGAATATTGAATACGCAGAGATGAATTTTAATATCATAGAAGATTCAATGGATACATTATTAGAAGACGAATTATATGATCAAATGATAATGAATGGTGTTGATGAAGAAACTGCTTCAAATCATCCAGAAATTTGGATTGAATCATGTATCTATTTCATTAAGAAAGCAGTTGAAAAAAATCAATATCGTAGACTTAAGAAAAATATTTAGGAGGTGATAATATGGTAGATCTAGATGGAGTAATTGAATATGCAAAATTCTTTGATGAATGTCTAGAAGGAAGAATAATGTCATATAGATTTAAAAGATTTAAAAATCAAATATTAAAAATAATAAATCATTATAATGATATAGGTGCTTTTGAAGAAAGTACTCCTAGTTTTGAACGTTGTTATCCAGTTTGTTTTATTAGAGAATTACTAAGATTACTTTACCACGTTAAAGAAACAAAAGCCTATGATCAATTAGATACTTGTATTGATGTATTATTAGAAAAAAACATAAATGGTAATGATTTTCCAGCTTGTTTATCAACGTTACTATTTAAAAACGAAAAAGTCTTAGATTATTATGAATATACAGACACTATCGTTGATTTAATAGCATACTTTGAAGATATTGATACAACTAGCTTAGATAGTGATATTAGATTAATTAATCTTATAAAACTATATTATAGACATAAACCAGTTATTATACCTGATGATTACCATAGTAAAGCCAAATCCTATGATTATGATACTTATGCTTTAAATATTATTGGAGAATTCTACTTAACAGATTTAGATATAGAGTATTTAGACCAATTATTATTAAAATCTAGTACTAATGATATGCATGAAACTTTATCTATATACTATACAAGAAACGGTCAAGACAGTGAATCGTTCAAACAAAAAGTTTTAAGTCATAATCCATTAGCAAAGAAAGAGATTAAGTAGGTGATAGTATGACAGATAAAAAAATAATAACTAATATTTTTTATAAAATAGTTGCTATCTTCTCTAAAAGTGATCCAACTCATATATGTGGTAATGAAGAATTCTTCTTTCAAACATATAATGATGTATATAATGAATTATTAAAAATAAAAGATCCAGTATACTTACATGTTCTTAATGATAACTTAGTAAACTATATTTACGAGAAAGACTTTCTAACTTTTAATGTTAATACAAAGGATCCTGTTTATTTTACAAAATTTATTAGATTATATATTGATCATGAAAATCATGGTAATTATATATATCGTAATATGAGTAAATACGTATATTTTACTTATATTAAAGAAAAGAATGCTGCACCTGATGAAACATTAGAGTACTTAGTTAATCAATTTTATACCATCGCTAAAACAGTAAATAAAAATAATAAATATAGTACAGAGGAAGCTATTCAATATAATAGACTTATGGTTTATCTTTTAACATATATTTATATGAATAATGAATTATTAGATAAAGATAAAACCATATACCTTGATACTTTTAAAGTAATGAGTGAGAATGCATTCTACGATAAAATGTGTCTTAATGGAGCTTTAATTTCAAAAGATTTTAATGAAGAAGATGATACTAAAATTCATTATATTAAGAAGGCAATTAATGAAGCTTTAAAAGAAAAGATACTAGAAAAGAATAGGGGTAATTAAAATGAGACAATTAACAGAAAAAGAAATGGCATCATATCATAATATTATGTTTCCTTGCCAAGATCCAAAAGATGTAGATAATCTTATTAATTATCTTAATTATCATAATAAATTAGATGAATTAAATGATATAAAAGATTTTATTTATATCGCAAGATTCAATGTCATATTATTAAATATTATTAAATTAATGTTAACTCCCGAGATATTTAGACAAGAAAATAGAATAGCTTATTATGAAGCTAAAGAAGTATTATGTGCATATAACAGTGAAAGATATATATTTAGTAATAATACATATAATAAATATTTAAAGAAAGCATTTGATGTTTATAAATATCGAAAAAAATTACGTTTTATATTTTCAAAATTTCTTGATCATTCTTATTATGATGAGAGATTAAAGTGGTTTGTACTTAGAACACCAGAGCAACTTCTTCTTATTGATGAAACATTTAATTCTATTGTAGATACTTACTTTATAAATAAAGAATGTGATCCAAATATGGAATATCCAGAACTTGATACAATACTTTATACATACTTAAGTGAACCTAAAGATTTATATAATAAATTCAATTTTAATAGTGAAGAAGCTATAAGTTTTTACGCAAGTCCTGCAACAAAACATAATTATTTAACATATTTAGATTATTTTCAAACGCATTATAAAAATGATGATAAACGTCCAATAAGATAAGGAGGTGAATACTTATGTCTAATTATAATATTAGAATTAATAGTAAATTATTAAGAGATAATAGTAATTATAATAATAATGTAGGTTACTATTATGGATTATTTACTAAAAAATATAAACCTGAGAAAATTATATTTAATTCTCATACTGAGAAATATAATCATTATATTAGATTTTTAAAGAATTTTCTTAAAATCAATGGTTATGAAATAGATTATAAAGATGATGATTATATTAACTTAGTAATTGATCTAGAAAATGCAGGAAAACTATATTGTTTAACTAGTGAATTATTAGAAGTAGCTTTATCATGTATGTTAAATTTTATATCTAATATAAGATGTATCTTACTTCCAAAAGAATTTCACGATCAAAACATTGGAGACTATTATTATTTTAAAGACGGTATTCCTTTCGATTTTATGGATGAAAAAATGGCTGATAAATTCTTTATGCGGGATCAAAAAAGAATTACTTTTGAAAATGACTTTGTAATGAATCACCATGAAGAATATCAAAGATTAACAGATTATAAAATATTAGATGCTTTACATACATCAATAGTTTATTATTATGATAGTCATGAAGTTATTAATGAAGATGATTTAACTAAGTATCTAGAGAAACTAATGCGTAATCAAAAAGATTTTGAAATAGATATGAAATTAAATAATATTGAATACTTGAATCCTGAGCGTGACTGGATGGATAATAAACAAAGCCGTTCGACTCATGAAAGATTCTTATTATTCACTGAATATTATTGCAAGAATAATATTGATGGTAAGAGTTTTAATAAACTAGAAATAAAGTAGGTTACTATGGATACATATGAAACAATCGCAAACTTAATTATTGATTTAAGTGAAGCATACAAAAGAAGATATAGTGAAGCTACTAAAGATAATATTTTTCATCCATTAAAACAATATACTAAATTAAATAAGAATATCTTAGTTAAAAAACTCAGAAAGATAGATTCTTATGAAAAGTTAGAATCTATTAAAATAGAAAATCTTTATATTGCATGGATATTAGATGAACATGTGTTTAAAGAAAACTATGATATATATGATATCTTTGAATATTTATATATACCGGATATACTGTTAAAAGAAAATAAACTAGCTTATTATTTAATTAGTTACCGTTTATTATCTTATATAGAAAATAATTATTTTGATACATTTAAAAAGAATTGGTTAGATACATATAATCAGTACTTAGATGAATATGATAAGATTATAAACTTTATAAATGATTTTGAAGAGAATCTTCCGATTATGGATAAAGCTAAATATAATATTGAATTAAAAACAATGATTAGGTTATTAGTAATTATATACTATGCAAAATATGGAAAAGATCTTAATGGTATTATAGATATCTTAATAGAATATATGAAAGACTATGCAGATGAAATGAAATTACACGGTATTACTTCTTGGTATTTTCATACTGATCATGATAAATATGTCTTATTTCTTGAACATTATTTAAATAATAGTTTAAAAAATAAAAAAGTGATAAAATAATTATAGAGGTTTGTTATGGGCATAAATGATTTTATACAAAAGTCTAAGATTAAATTAGAACTAGGTAAATATAAATTAAGTAATGAACAAATAGATGATGTATTTAATATCTATAACTATGTAATTGAAATATTTTTAGATAAGTATAGTGAAGAGTTAAAAACAAATAAAGAGTTTAATCGTAATAAAGTAGATAGTAAACTGTTAGATGATATTGGTAAAATGGTATCTCTAGGTAAAAATTTTCTTATTAATGATTTAACTATGGACTATATTATTAATATAAAGAATAGTCAGACGATCTTACAATTCTTAAATAACTTTCACTATATAACACAAACTAATAGTGAAAATGATAATTACTTTTATTATTTAGCATCATTTATTGATTATTTAATGAATAAGGCTTACGAAGATAATGAATTTTTAAATAAAGTTAATAATGATAATAGTTTATCTAAGATTACTAATGATTATTTTAATGTAATAAATGAATTTAAGAGTGTATCTGATACAGAGAAAGCTATTGAAATATTTAATTATATAGTATCTATTATCTGGTATAATGAACATATTAAAGATTATCCTGATATCGTAGTAGACTTAGGATTACATGTAATTAATCATTTTGATGAGATTATAGAACAAATAAATATTAGTAGTGCATACAGTGATACAAGTTTTGATGATACTTGTTCTGCAATAGTAATGAACTATATAAGTAAGAAAGTGAAGAAATTAGGTTAGACATTTCATCACTTTTTTGATATTATTTAGGAGGTGATTTTATGGAAAGACTTCAAAAAGTAATAAGTGATAATGGTTATACTTCAAGAAGAAAAGCAGAAGAACTAATTAAAGAAGGAAAAGTATTAGTTAATGGAGAAGTAGCAACTATAGGGTTAAAAGTTAACCCTAGTGATGAAATTATTATTGATGGTAATATACTTGCTAAGGATATTGATTCTAAAGTTTATTACTTATTAAATAAACCTAGAGGGGTAGTTACTACAGCAAGTGATGAAAAAGGAAGAAAGACTGTTATTGATATTATTGAAACAGAAAAAAGAATTTATCCAGTTGGAAGACTAGATTATGATACAACGGGTGCTTTATTACTTACTAATGATGGTGAGTTAACTAATAAACTTACTCATCCATCTAATAATATTGATAAAGTTTATGTTGCTAAAATAAAAGGGATTATCACCGGAATAGATATTAATAAACTTAAAAATGGTGTTAAGATAGATAATTATAAGACTAGTAAATGTCGTGTTAAGTTAAAAAGCTATGACAAGAAAACCCAAACTAGTTTAGTAGAATTAACTATTCATGAGGGCCATAATCACCAAGTAAAGAAAATGTTTGAAAGTGTAGGCTATGATGTTATTAAATTAACAAGAGTTAGATTTGCATTCTTAGATGTTAAATCATTAAAGAGTGGAGAGTATCGTAGTTTACTTCCACATGAAGTTAAAAAATTATATAGTTTAGTTAAATAAAACTTGAAGATTATTATAAATTCTTATATAATATGGGAAGTTGGAGGAAATAAATGGAAAAGAATAAAAATAAACATGAATTTACAGTAGAAATAAAAGGTAAAGAATGGGAAGATGCTATTAAAAAAGCTTTTAATAAAAGAAATAAGAATGCTAAGATAGCTGGTTTCCGTCCTGGTAAAGCTCCTTATGATGTATTTGTTAAACATTATGGAGAAGCTAGTTTATATTTTGATGCTGCTGATGAATTATTACAAACTGCTTATACTAAGATGTTAGATAAAGAGAAAGTAATTCCAGTTGTTGAACCAAAGGCAGACATTAAAGATGTAAATAAAGATGGTATTACATATGTATTTACTGTTATTACAAAACCTGAAGTAAATGTTAAAAAGTATAAAAACTTAGGAGTTAAACAAGAAGCTAGTAAAGTAAGTAAAGAAGAACTTGAAGATGAAAAGAAAAGACTTCTTGAAAAATATAATGAACTAGTTATTAAAGAAGGTAAAGTAGAGAATGGTAACGTTGTAACTATTGACTTTGAAGGATTTAAAGATGGTAAAGCCTTCGAAGGTGGTAAAGGTGAAAACTATAATCTTGAAATTGGATCTCATACTTTTATACCTGGATTTGAAGAACAATTAATAGGTATGAAAAGTGAAGAAGAAAAAGATATTGAAGTTACTTTCCCTAAGGACTATGGAGAAAAGAGTTTAGCAGGAGCTAAAACAACATTCAAAGTTAAAGTACATGAAATTAAAGAAAAAGTTACTCCTGAGTTAGATAAAGATTTCTTTGATGATTTAGGTATTGAAGGAGTAGATTCTAAAGAAACTCTTGAAAAACATTTAAAAGAAGAAATTAAATCTAGAAAAGATAGAGAAAATGAAAATAAGTTTGTAGATAGTTTACTTGAAGAAATATCTAAGAATACAGAAGTAGATATTCCTGAAGAAATGATTGATGAAGAAGTACACCATATGATTCATAATATGGAACATCAATTAGCTAGCCAAGGTATTTCAATGGATCTATATATGCAATATACTAAGACAAGTCATGATGACTTACATAAACAATTTGAAAGTGAAGCTAAGAAGAATGTTATTTATCGTTTAATCTTAGAAGAACTATTAAAGAAAGAAGCTATTGAAATAACTGATAAAGATGCTGAAAAAGAATTAGCTGATATGGCTAAGAAATATAATCTTAAGAAGGAAGATGTATTATCACAAGTTGGTGGACTTGAAGGAATCAAGTACGATCTTGAAATGCAGAGACTTCTTGATAAGTTAAAAGAATATAATAAATAGATATTTTAAATATCTATTTTTTTTTATTAAAATATTTTGTATAATTAATATAGTATGGAGGATATATGTATAATGAGTTGATAGGTAAAAGAGTTAACGTTATCATATCTTCAAGAGCAGATAACTTACTAGAATATACAGGTACTTTAGTATCTGAAAATAATGAAATTATTGAATTATCTAATGTAAATATTTCATATTTAATATTAAATATTCAAAAAGGAATATTTGGCGATAACATTAATAGATATAAAGAAAACGTTAATAAAGTTATTGTTAATAAGAAATATATAATTTCTTGTAATGATTAATTATTGGTGATAATATGAGTGAATTAAATAGTACAAAGAAAACAATTGAAAAAGATATCCAAAAGACATTTATTAAGTTATTAATAATAACATGTATAATTGCTTTAATATTTACTATTATATTATTTAGTATAAATAAAGATTTAGGACTGGTAGGATTAGTATTTTCATTAATATTTATTGTTCCTATTATCTTAAAACTATATAGTGTTAGAAGTAATAAAGATATTAAATATAAAAAT
>JAEEGL013351654.1_pt1 | contig 15688 bp, 11 predicted proteins | sample 9134231 | NCBI WGS metagenome assembly JAEEGL01 (sample SAMN16246548, study PRJNA631951) | gut metagenome | biome: gut microbiome; feature: rumen; material: fiber-attached | host: Bos | place: Iran: Karaj | collected 2018-10
CCACTCCCGCCGGACGGTTTGTCTGTTTTTTGCGTTCAGTTATGCCATTCCCCGTTGAGCCAGTTGACGCGGGTATCGACCCAGTTTTTCAGGTAGTCCAGTTCCTCCTCGTAGGTGAACAGGGACATCCATCCGCGCAGATCGGACATTTTCAGCTTCTGCGGCCATTTCTTCTTGTCGAGCTTCTGGCTTTCGGAAATGGTGGCCGGGAGATCCTCGATGTACTGCTGGAACGCCGCGATCTTCCCGGAGTCGTAGAGCTCCGTCCAGCGATCCCGCAGAGCCTTTGAGAATCCCTCTTCCCGCACAAGCCTGTGATACCAGGGGGAGTACTTCGATTCCGACACGTGGAAGCCCTCGGGATACAGGCAGTCCGCCGCGCCCATCTGATTGCCCATGCAGGTGTCGTAATCCCAGCAGGGGCCCATGTGGAGCTTCCCGCCCTTCGCGTACATGTAGCAGCTCGTGGTGAAGCCGGAGTCGTAGTTCTTGACGAGCTCGTTCACGATGTACCAGTCGACGAAGGAGTCCACGTCGATGAACCGGGAATAGTCCTCCATCCCCCGGTACATAATGGCGTTGTCCGCTTTCACGAGGAGCTGGCGGTAGGTGCTCATGAGCTTTTCCCGCTCGGCGGAGTCGGTGACGTCCGTGATGGGCTCGATGAACATGATGTGCGTCCCGCTGGGGGTGACGATGCAGTTCGAGCAGTCGCTGTGGCGGTACTGCGCCTCGATCTCGAACAGCGCGTCCGCGGCCACCTGCTGGTCTCCGAGGCCGATCTTCTGGGAGAGCACGTAGAGGCCGTTGTACTTGCCGTTGAGATAGACGTCCACGTACCGGGTCTGCACGGAGTACTCCATCCCGACGAGGTCCGAGGCGAGATTGAGGGTGATGTAGTTGCGCAGCAGGGTCTTGTCCGAGAAGGTGGTGATGAGTACCCACTTTTTCCCGGAGTTCATGCCGAGCAGGGGAGCGTCCTCTTCCAGTTTCAGGGTGAAGGGCTTCTGGGGGAAGGACCAGCTGTAATTCGCCCGCCCCTTGATCTGGAGCGGCATGTCGACGATCCCCTCGCCGTTGTAAACGAGGGTGTACCGACCGTCCGTGTAGACGCCGTGCTGGATGGAGGACGGATTTTTCTTCCCGAGATCGATGTAGAGGGCGGGCAGGTTGGTCTCCTGGGGGTATTGGGCCATTTCCTCTTCCGTCAGGGGGCGCGTAAGCTTTTTCCCATCCACGATCACCCGGGGACCGGACGTGTCGACGGCGGTCTCGGGGACGGGGAAGGTTTCGGGAGCGGCGTCCTGCATCACGACTTCCGTCTCTTCTTCCGCAAAAGGAGCCGCAGTCTGACAGGCCGGGAGGAGGAAGAGCGCGGCCAGCAGCAGGGCGGGGAGGTTTTTCGTACTGTGTTTCTTCATGGGTACTCCGATTCTGTGCGGTTTCGGTTGATTTTTGTCCGCGGGGATGGTATAATGGGTCAGGTCAGTCCGTTCGGTTTGAAGCGGGGGGGGGGCGTTCGGATATTATTCAATAAAATTGAAGATTTATTCCCGCTCTGCGAAGGACCCGGGTTTCACGATTATCCCTCGTCCCCGATCCCGGCGAGAGCGGCGCCCATGACGGGACCGAAAGCCGAGTTCTCGGGGATGATGAAATTCATGTCGAACATGCGGTTGAGGGTGGAGAAGATCGGCTCCGCCTGGGTGACCCGGGAGAGGTTGCCGGTGAGCACCACGTCCCTCAGACCGTAGTTCCGGGCGGCGAAGAGGGCGATCATGCCGATGGTCTCGAAGACGAGATTGACGATGCCGAGGGCGATATCCTCCCGGGTAGCGAGATCGCTCATCTTCCCGAAGTTTGAGGCCGTCATGATATCGGAGAACCCCGGCACGATATCGGATTTCGTGATGTCCTGGATCTTGAGGTCCACCCGGTCGAGGGAGCCTCCCTCCGCCAGCGCGCAGATGTGTTCCACGTTGTCCATGTTCAGCATCTTCTTCGAGAGGCCGACGAGGGTGCCGCCCCCGACGCCCGTGCCGCCGAGATACTGGGGTTCCATGCCCCGTTCCGCGTAGACGAGAGCCGTGCCGGTGCCGCAGGACGCGATGACCGCCCGCTCGAGCCCGGAGAGGTAGAGCCCGCCGAGGCCGATGGATTTGAATTCGGCGATGGGTTCGCTCGGGAGTCCGTAGATGGGCTTCGAGAGATAGGAAGACCCCGCGCCCGTCACCATGACCTTGCGGATATCCCCGAGGGTCAGGCTGTTCAGATCGAGGAATTTGCCGAACGCGCCGTAGATCGACGTGATCGGGTCCGCCGCCCGCACGAACAGGGGATCGATGAGACGCCGCTCCCCGCCCGTGAGGTCGAAGCCGACGATTTTGGTGGTGCTCCCGCCGATATCAATGCCGATGATGATGTTGTCTGCCATTTCGCTACTCCGATGGACGTACATTTTTTCAGAATTCCCATCCATTTTAACATAATCCGGCGGAAAAATCAATGCCGCCGAGGAAATATTACATTTTCAAAGACATTCATTCACGGTTGGCGGGAACGCCCGTCCGCCGCGGCAGAAAGGATCCTCCCATGCTCACAGAAAAAAACGCCCCGGAAGCCGCAGATCTGCTTCGGAGCAAAAAACTGTTCGTATTCGATATGGACGGCACGATCTACCTCGGCGGCAATCCCTTCGATTTCGCCGTGCGCTTCATCAACCGCCTCAGAGAGAACGGACGCCGGGTGCTCTTCTTCACGAACAACGCCTCCCACGACCCGGTTTTCTACATCGACAAGCTGACAAGACTCGGATTCTCGCCCCGCCGGGAGGAGATCTGTACCTCCGGGGACGTGACCGCCGCCTTTCTCACCCGGAAGAGGGCGGGGAAGCGGGTCTATCTCATGGGGACCCCGGAGCTCTGGCGGCAGTTTTCCTTCTACGGCGTTCCCATGACGGACGGCCCGGACGGGGTGCCCGTGACGGACGCGGAGCCGGAGATCGTCGTCACCAGCTTCGACACGGGGCTGACCTACGAGAAGCTCACCCTCGCCTGCGACTATATCCGGCACGGAGCGGAGTACCTCTGCACCCACCCCGATTTCAACTGCCCCACAGAGACCGGCTTCATCCCGGACAGCGGAGCCATCGCGGCGGCAGTCACGGCGTCGACCGGCGTCCGACCGACTTATTTCGGCAAGCCCAGCCGCGAGACCGTCGACATGATCGCCGAGATCACCGGTGCGGAGAAGGAGGAGATGATCGTCTTCGGGGACCGGCTCTACACGGATATCGCCGTCGGACGCCGCCACGGGATCACCGCCGCCCTCGTGCTCACCGGGGAGACGACCATGAAGGACGTCGAAGCCGCAGAGGAAGCCGAACGCCCCGATCTGCTTCTGCCCTCCCTCGCCGAGGCGGACAGCCTGCTTTTCGGGGACTGAGTCTTCCGCGATTCATTCCTCTCCCCGGATCTCCTCGATCAGCGCGTCTGCCAGCAGATCCGCCGCTTTCTTCGCCTCTTCGAGAGAGCACCCCGACGAGCCGATCTCAATAAGGAGCGATCCGGGGGTATACTGTTCGTTGAAGGAAGCGGAGCGCAGATTGATATCCCGCATCAGATTGGGATGCTCCCGGTTCAGGGCGGTCTGCAGCCGGACGGCGAGCCCCAGGTTGTCCCGCCACCCGGGATGGATCGCCCCCGCCTCGTCCGTGCCCACAACGAACATCATCTGCGCCGCCCGCGTTCCGTCCTCCAGAGAAGCAGAAGTCCGGCAGACCGTCCCGTCCCCGAGCACGACGGAGTCCCGGTGCAGATCGAATATGTATCGGATGGAGGGGTACAGCGCGAGGGTGTCCCGGATGGCGGAGGCGGCGTTCGAATAGGCCAGATTGAAGTCCGGCGCGTCGAAAAGATCGCTCAGGCGGAGGGCGGAGATCCCCGCTCCGTTCAGCCGGTCCGCCAGCTGTTCCCCGAGGCAGAGGACGGAGAGGGAGGGATCCCGGCTGCGGTAGTTTCCCCCGGCGCATTCCCGGTAGGCCTCCGTTCCGTGGGTGTGCAGGATCAGGACAAGGGGCTCGTCCCCACCGGTTCCCTCCGTCAGATCCCCGAGGGGCGGGATCGCGCGGGCTTCTGCGCAGGCGGCAAGGTCCGGCTCGTACCCCGTTTCGTTCGTCAGCCGGAGGGGAAGAAAGGGGAAGGGGGCGGATCCTGCCTGCCCGTCCTGCTCCTCCTCCGCCTCTGTTTCTTCTGTCTCCTCCTCCGAAACGGACATGGATCCTGCGCCGGACGATCCTGGAACCGTCTCCGGCACATCCTCCTCCGGGACGGACTGAGCTTCGGAGACCGGGGGCGCGATTTCGGAAGAGTGCCGCTCAGAGCCTTCCGATCCGTTCGAGGACGCGAGGACGACGATGTTTTTCCGCCCGCCGAAGACCGATCCGAGCAGAAAGAGCTCCGCGCGGGCCCGGTTCGGCCTCAGATCCAGCACCGCCAGCGCCGCGCAGGAGACGAAGACGAGGGACGCGATTCCGGCCAGAGCCCGCGGCAGGACGGTTCGGAGGCAGACCGCCCCCGGTTTCACCGCAGTGGACACAGTCGGAACGGGCGCTTCGCCGGAAAGCTCTTCCTCTTCCGGGACGGGGGACCCTGCCGGGACGTCCGCGGAGGGCAGTTCCTCCTCCGTTGCGGGAGTGTCCCCATCGGCGGGACCGGATGATTCGGAATCCGGCGCCTGTCCGGGCAGAAGCGCGGCGGGAGGCTCGATGGGCGGGGTTTCCGGTTCCGCCGGGGTCAGAAGGGCGGGATCCGTCGGCGTCATGGCGGTCTCCTTTCGAAGTCGGTTCCGTTCCACTTTATGCGCGGGAGGCCGGGAACATGTCCTCGTCCGTGAGATTTCCCGAAAAGGCCCCGTTGACGGCGGACGCGATGAGGGAGGCGTAGCAGGAGACCATCGCCTCGGTGTCCGCGCGGGTGACGAACAGGGGCGGAGCAGGCGGGGCCTCTTTTCCGGTCCCGGGTTCCGCGGGGAGAGCCGAAGCCCGGACCACCGTCGGAACGCCCACCGAGAGAACGGGGCAGGGCATGGTCTCCCGGCTGATCTCCTCGGAGGAGTGCCCGAGAGCGGATCCCGGCGTCAGGCCGCAGTCGGTCACCTGGACCACTGTGCCGAGCCTCTCCCCGCTCTTCGCGCAGAGTGCGTCGACCGTCAATACGAGCGCGGCCCCCGTCTCCTTCGCCGCAGCCCGGACCAGCCCCGCCGTGGAGATCCCCGTCTCCCGCGGAATGCCGGGGCGGAAGGCGCAGACGGAGGGCAGGCCGGCGTCCCGCATGATTTTGTCCGTGACGAGGATCCGGGAGGCGGTTTTCGGACCCAGCGCATCGGCCGCGGCGCCTTCGCTCCCGATCCCGCAGACGAGGACCGGCCCTTCCCGGGGGATCTTCATCCTCAGCCGGTACGAGGCCAGAAGGGATCTCAGCGCACGGACGAAACGCTGACGGGCCGCCGGACCCCCGAGCCAGAGGGGACCGCAGAACAGGCTCCGGTAGCTCCCCTCTTTCCCCTGGGCCGCGCTGAGCGAGAATCCCTCGAGGAACGCGGGCTCGGGATCGGGAAACCGGAGGGGATCCCCCGCCTCCATGCCGAAATGCTCGATAAAAAGATCGCTGATCCGCTCCATTCTGCCTCCCCTCCGACCCCGCCGGCCGCTCCCCTGGGACCGATTTCCGCCGTATACTCCGAGTATTCCCGGAAAACCCCCTCTGCATGCGCGGGGCGGCGGCAAAACTGTGTTGAAATTGCACAAAAATTACGCTTGTAATTGTGCAGGTGGATGAATCTTGACCCTTGCGCAAAAGAAGTTGTTGATTCTCTCGGAGAAAAGTGTTATAATATGGTGACTGTAATTGACCCCGCAACAAACAGGCGCTCCGCGCGCCGAAACAGGAGGAAAGACTGAATCATGAAAAAGGTGTTGTCCCTGATCCTTTGCGCGGTGATGTTGGCATCCGCCCTCGCAGGATGCTCCACCCTGGAAAAGACCGATACCGGCGATTATGACAAAGGCGCCATCATCGACATGTACTTCACCACCGAGGTGTTTGATTTTGACCCCCAGCGCAGCATCATCGACGATGCGCAGCTCAAGATCATGAGCCAGATGTACGAAGGACTCACGAAGCTCGACGAGAACGGCAAATGGAAGAAAGCCGGCATGAAGAGCTATAAGATCGACAAGGACAAGGACGGCGAATTCGTCATTCTGGTCAACCTCAACTACAACCGCTGGAGCGACGGCCGTACCGTCCAGGCGTCGGACTATGTCTACGCGTGGAAGCGGATCCTCGAGCCCATCAATCCCTGCGAAGCGGCCTCCCTGCTGTATGAGGTGAAGAACGCCCGCGCCATCAAGGAAGGCGACGCGACCATCGACGACCTCGGCGTAGCTGCCGTCGATACCTATACCCTCGAGATCCAGTTCGAGCAGAAAGTCGACCTCGACCAGTTCTTCGAGGCCTGCTCCTCCATCGCGCTCGTTCCTCTCCGCGAGGACGTCATCACCCGTTACCGCACCGACGCCGGCGAGGATCAGTGGGCTGCCAAGTCCACCTACATCGTCACCAACGGTCCCTTCTGCCCGAAGGAAATGGTCGGCGGCTCCGTTCTCAGACTCGAACGTTCCTCCTATTATTATATGAACCCCGACAAGGAAGAGATCCCGGACAAGTACGTCATCCCGTTCCGTCTTCTGACGAAGTATGAGACCGGCAACGCGGAGGCTCAGCTGATGGCTCTCACCAGCGGCAACCTCTTCTACGACGGCGAGCTTCCTCTCTCCATGCGCGCTCAGTATGCCTCCAGCGCGACCGTCTCCGACATGATGGTGACCCATACCTACATGTTCAACGAGACCAACCCGCTGTTCGAGAAGCCCGAAGTGCGCCGCGCGCTTTCCATGGCCATCGACCGCAACGCCATCGTGAACATCCTGACCTTCGCGAAGCCCGCTACCGGCTACATCCCGTACAAGGTCTTCGATTCCGTCGCCGGCACCTCCTTCCGTGACGCGGGCGGCGCGATCCTCTCCGCATCCGCCGACGCATCCGGCGCCAAGAGCCTGCTCCAGAGCGCGGGCGTGACCTCCGGCTCCTTCACCATCACCGTCCGCAACAACGAAGTCGACATGGCCATCGCCGACTACGTCAAGGGCGTGTGGACCGACCTCGGATTCGATGTCACCGTCGAAGCCGTCAAGGGTACCGTGAACGCCGAAGAGCAGACCATCACCAACGACAACTTCCAGAAACTCTACGACACCGGCAACTTCGACGTCATCGGCATCGACACCGTCATGCTTTCCACCGACGCGTTCTCCCCGCTCTCCCAGTTCGCCGCCAACTTCTCCGGCAACGGCGTGGACATGGATTCCGAGACCTACGACCTCTACGGCCACATCAGCGGATATTCCAATCCCGACTATGACGCCCTGATCGAGTCCGCCTTCGCCGAGAAGGACAGAGCCGCCAGAGCGACCATTCTGCACCAGGCCGAGCAGAAACTCCTTGAAGACATGCCCGTCTGCCCGCTCGTCTTCCTCCAGGACGCCTACATCTACACCGACGTTCTCTCCGGGATCAAGAGCACCTACTACGGCACGAGAGATTTCAAGAAGACCAAGCTCAAGGACTACATGACCTACAAGGCCAAGACCGAATCCGCGGCAGAACAGGAAGCGGAAGCGGCGGTTGAGGCTGCAGGAAACGCCGGCTGATCCGGCAAGGCTGAACGCCGTATTTCACGAAAAAAGGAAACGGGGAGTCCTCCGACTTCCCGTTTTTCTTCTCAGGAGAGCATTTATGCCGGAAACATTTCATTCGTCCGAACAGGTGAAGGTGTTCATCCTCTACCTGCTCGAGAAGATCGGTTACCCCCTCGAATACAACGACCTGGCCACCATCGTGCTCCGGGACGGATTCGTCGATTATTTTGATTTTGTAAAGAATTTTCACGAGCTCCTCGAGCGCGGCCATATCTGCGCGGTGGACGCGGGTGATACTCCGTCCGCGGACGACACACGGGAAGAGCAGGCGGAAGCTCCGGTGCGGGTGGAACAGGCGGAGGAGCAGGTTCTCCGCTTTTCCGAGCCGACGGTCGTAAACGACGACATTTTCGCTTTCGACGCCCCGCCGGACCCGCTCCCGATCCGGGAGAACGGCGGAGAGCAGGAAGAAGTTCCCGATCCGGACGGAACACCGGATGAGCCGCCTGTCGAGGACGCCGGGGAAGAGAAGCCCGAAGCCCCCGCCGAAGAGGATCCGGACGCCGCCGGTCAGACCGGGCAGACGGAGGAGGCGGAGAAATCCGATGAAGCGAATTCCGCCGGATCCGCATATCCCAAACCCGCCGCCTATGTCGTGACCGCCACCGGAAGGACCCTCGCCCGGGGCCTCGCCGACGATCTTCTCCTGGCCGCCGTGCGGGAGAAGAGCTATATCAGCGCGATGCGGCACCTCTCCCTCGAAAAGCGGAAGGCCGTCTGGAACCACTCCATCGAACAGGACGGGGAGGGCTACATCTTCCACTGTTCCATCAGCGACTGCGACGGAATGGCCTTCAAGCTCGATCTCCGGGCGGATTCCTTCACCCAGGCCGACCGGATGCGCCGCAATTTCGAGGACAAGCCCGACGTCGTTCTCCGCGGGATCGTCGCGATGGTCACGGGGAACGTCAATTATCTCTTTGAAAAATGATTTGAAGCTCTGAAACCGTCCGCGGAGATGCGTAAAATCTCCGTATATAACGATAAATTCGTTATCGCTTTGCGTCCATCCTGTGCATTTTATCCCCGAATTCAGATCACAGACACAATTTTTCGGAAAAAAATAAAAAAATTGAAACATGTACTTGACAAAACTGAACTGTGTGATATAATGAGAGCAGATTTCAAAGAGTCTCGGAGAGATATCCTTGGAAACCACGGATCAGAGTCGCGCGATGAATGACGCTGAACTGCTCGCGTCCGTCCGGAACGGCGACGAACAGGCATTCCGGGTTCTGGCGGAACGGTATTCCGGCCTGACCGAAAGCGCAGTCAGAAGATTCGCGCCGTCCTTCTCCGGTACGGAAGGCGACGCGGCGTGGGGGGAGGACGATCTCCGCCAGTGCGCAGTCCTCGCGCTGTACAGAGCGGCCGTGACCTACGACCCCGAAGGGAAGGGGAAGGAAGTCCGGTTCGGGCTCTACGCGAAGGTCTGCGTCAACAATGCTCTGATCTCCGAGGTCAGAAAAGTCCGCGCAGAGGCGAGGCGCCGCGACGTCCGCCGGGAAAAAAGGAAGGAAACCCGCCGCGCCGCCGACCCGCTGGAGGCTCTCGTATCTTCCGAAGGCGTTTCGGGGCTGGTCGATTCCATCCGCCGCGTCCTCTCTCCGTTCGAGAGGGAAGTCTTTGAGAGAACCATCGCAGGTATGTCCGTTGAACAGATCGCAGAATTGCTCGGAAAGGACCGAAAATCCGTCAGCAACGCGCTGTATCGCATGAAAGTTAAGATCAAAGGACTACTGAGAAATCAAATTTGATTTTATTTCCCGAAAGGGATGTAAAATAACGGCAAACCGCTCCTTCGCGTACCCCGTGCGGTGCGCTGGGCCCGGCCGCCGTTCAAACGCCCGGATAGCTTAACTCAATAGCGTTGTTTTTCATGGTGACGGTGAGAGTCCGCCGAGGGCAAAAAATTCAAGGCCGATAAGGCAAAGCGAGGAAAGAGAAATGTTTGAGGACAAGACCTTAAAGTGCAAGGAATGCGGCAACGATTTCGTGTTCACGGCCGGTGAGCAGGAATTCTACGCGGAGAAGGGCTTCCAGAACGAGCCCCAGAGATGCAAGGCATGTCGCGACAAGAGAAAGAACGCGGGCCGTGAACAGAAGCAGATGTTCGACGCTGTCTGCGCGGAATGCGGCAAGCCCTGCAAGATCCCCTTCCAGCCCACCAACGACAGACCGGTCTACTGCAGCGACTGCTTCGAAGCGAGACGCACCCTCCGGTAATCGGAAACGACGTGCACAGGCTCACACCGGGCATCGTAACATCAAAAAAGAGACGCGATTTCCGCGTCTTTTTTTGTTAATTGAAAAAAATCTCTGTACAAACCGGAAAATGTGTGGTATAATACAGTAGATAAAAAGGTATAAAGGCGAATTCTGCCCGCGGAGGAAGACGGAGAAGACTGCATGGATAAGAACAGAAAGAAAAAATCGCCGGGCTTTTCCGCCGACAGCGCGTCCCCCGGAAGAAACCGCACAGGACCCGGAACCCGTCCGAAGGAATTCGGAAAACCCCGCATCCCGTCGGGGCCGAGGGAAAAGGCGGAGAATCTGGTCGTCGGCCGGAACGCCGTGGCGGAGCTGATCCGGTCCGGCGCGCCCGTGGACAAGATCTACGCGGCGGAGGTCGAAGGATCTGCCGTGGCTATTCTCGCCGAAGCGCGGGAATCCGGCATCACCGTGATCGACACGACGAACGAAGCTCTCAGCCGGATGGCCGGGGGCGAAAAGCATCAGGGGATCGCCGCCGTCGCCGCGGAGAAGGCGTACTCCACCGTGGAGGACATCCTGAAAATCGCGGAAGACCGGGGAGAGATGCCCCTCATCGTCGTCTGCGACGGGATCGAAGACCCCCACAACCTCGGCGCGGTGATCCGTTGCGCGGAATGTGCCGGTGCTCACGGAGTCATCATCCCCGAACGGCGCGCCTGCGGACTGACTCCCGCCGTGACCCGCGCGTCAGCAGGAGCGATCCACTACATGGCGGTGGCCAAGGTCGCAAACATCGCGAACACCGTCGAGGTGCTCAAAAAGGCCGGCGTGTGGACCTTCGCGGCGGAGGCGGGCGGACAGGATTTCTTTGAAACCGACTGGAATCTCCCCGCTGCCGTCGTGCTCGGAGGAGAGGACAGCGGGGTCAGCCGCCTCGTGCGGGAACGGTGTGATTTTACCGTATCCATCCCCATGTACGGCCATGTGAATTCTATGAATGTGTCGACCGCGGCCTCCGTTCTTCTCTGTCACGCCGCGAGGATGCAGCGGACGGGGAAATGAACGCGCGCCCCCGAACTCAGGACGAAAGGACAATGGGCTCCCGGACCCACGGCGGGAAAAGGAGCCAGAGATAAAGGATATGGCGAAGAATAAAAAGAAGAAGGGTTTTCACATTCTGCCCGGGAAGGACAGTCAGGATAAGACCTCCCGGCTCCCGGACGACGCCATCGATCTGACCTCCCCCGACAGTCAGGAATCCGACAGCGATCTGGATATCAACGAGCTCTTAAAAAAATACATGCCCGAATATCAGAACGAGAGCGACGGAAAAGACGGGGACGAGCTGCGCCTTCCGGACTCCGAGCCGGAGCAGGCCGACGACAGCACCGACCTCTCGAGCCTCCTGCGCGGCCTCGGAGACGAGAACTCCCCGGGTTTGCTCGACGCGTCGGACACCGGAGAGGAAGACGAAACCGTCGATCTTTTGAGCGGAAAATCCGGCGGCGGGGAAGAGGAGCAGGATCGGACCGGAACGGACAGCGATCCCCTTGCCTCCCTCCTCGCGGAGCACACGGAAGAGAACAGGACTCCCGCGGCGGTTTGGGCGGACGAAAAACCGGAACAGCCGGAGCAGCTGGCACAGCCTGCACAGCCGGAACCCAAGTCCGGTGACGCTCCCTCCCTCGCGGATCGCTGGGCCGCGGCCATGACGTCCGACGATGAGACGGATGCGGGAACGGAACCCGAATCCGAAGCGCCCGCAGAAGATACAGGGACCTCCGGTCTGTTCTCCCGGATCCTGCGCTCCTCCGAATCGGAAGCGATGGCGGAGGACGAACCCGGATCCGAACCTGCCGGGGACAGCGTCTTCTCGAAGATCCGCCGGACCGTCGAGGAAGAGGAGAACCGGCAGGCCGAACAGGGGCTGAGCGACGAGGCTCTCATGTCCGCCCTCGATTCCGCGTTTGCCTATCCCGCCGAAGAAGGATCACAGGGGAGCGATTTCCAGGTCCCCGTGGCGGAGAAGCCCGATCCATCCGCGGGACGCCGCTCGGAAGACCTCATTCAGGAATACGAATTCGACCGGGGCGATTCCACCGAGTCCCCCGACGGCGGCGCGTTCACCGTGTCCGACACCACCGACCGGATCGGCGAGGACGACCGCATCGACTTCAAGGACGATCTGGGAGAGGCCGAGGAAGCGGTTTACGGAAAGACGAACAAGCCCGTCGGAGAGGAAATGACGGACGAACAGGTCCTGGGCCTCTTCGGCGAGGTCAAGCCCCAGAAGAAGAAATTCTCCCTGTTCCGGCGCAACAAGAAGCCGAAGCCGATCCCGGTATCGGACGACGAATTCCTCCCGGACGACGGCCTGATCCAGGATGGGATCCCGGCGGAAAACGCTCCGACTGCCGAACCTGTCCCGACTGAACCGCCCGTATATGCGGAGGGACCCGCCGACGCGGCCGCGGAACCCGTTTCCGAGCCGTATCCGTCCGAAGCCCCCGCCTTTGACGACGCGGAGGACGATACCGACGCCCTGATCGCCGAAGCGACCGCCGCCATGTTCGGCAAGCGCAGAGCCGCCGCGGAAGGACCGGCCCCCGAAGCCTCCGCTCCGCAGGACGGTTCCGCCTTCTCCGATTCGATCGAGGACGCCGTGGACGCTCTCTGGCGCGAAGTCGGAGGATCCCTGGAAGGAACCCCGGATCTCGGAGAACCCGCGCCCGATGCTGTCGAGGAGACTCCCGCCGACGGATTCGAATCCGGCAAGTACGAGGAGATCGCCGCCGAAGCGTCCGCCGCTCTCGCCGAATCCGATGTGAACGCGGAGACGCCCCCGACGGAAACGCCCGAGGCAGAACTGCCCCCGGAAGAAGCGGCGCCCGCGGAGCCCGAAATCCCCGCCGAGGCGATCCCGTCCGCGCCCCAGGAACCCGCTCCCGCCGCCGAAGCGAAGCCCGAAACGCCCGCTCCCCGGAAGAAGGGAGAACTGCCCTTCGTGCGTCAGTCGAAGAGGTCCGCCGCCAATCTGACGGACGAGGAACTGCTCGCCTGGGCAGCCGAAACCCTCGCCGAAGACCGCAGGGAACACGATTTCGATGCATCCGCATACGGGAATGAAGAACCCGCCCCGGCTGAGACTCCCGCGGAAGACGCGACGAAACCCGTCGGGACCCCGGACGCCGGAGAAGCGATCCCGGACGTGGCGGCATTCGACGGCGGCGCGTCGGGCGAGATCCCGGCCGTCACCGCGGATTCCTCCCTCGAAGATCTCGAAACCTACCTCGCCGCCAGCGAAAAGGCCGCGGGGGACAACGCCGGATCCGGCACGTGGCAGAAGCCCGACAAGCCCTACGAGGACGAGGAATTCGATCCCACGGACATCAATCTGATGGTGGCCTTCGACCTCGACGACGGGGATTCCAAGAAGACCGGCAAGGCCAGCGCGTTCGGCGACAAACTGGCCGCGAAGCATCAGAACCGGGAGACCGTCGTCCGCCTCGACCGCCCCGAATTCGTCGACCGGACCCAGATCCCGGCCATCCGCAAGGAGTACCGCAACCGTTCGCTCTCGCTGTTCATCCGCCTGATCCTGTGCGTGGTGTTCGGCGTCCTGCTCTTCCTCTTTGAAAACATCGAACCCGTCACGAAGCTCGTCACCGGCACCGGTATGCAGTTCGGCGGCGTGCTCGATCCCCGCGTCTACCCCACGGTCTACGCGATGGTCAGCCTCCAGCTCATGCTCTTCTGCTGCCTCTGCGCCTTCGACGAGATCTACGACGGCGTCCGGGCCATCTTCACCGGGTGCCCTAAGCCCGAGAGCATGACCGCCCTGCTGGCCGTCGCCGGGATCCTCTACTCTGCCGTGATCGGCCGCGTGACCGTTTCGCCGGAAGAGCCCGTGATGTTCAACTACGTCGTCGGCCTCGCCTGCTTCATGACCCTCATCAGCGCGGTCTACCGGAACAAGCGGGAAATGATGAATTTCCGCATCATCTCCTCGAAAAAGACCAAGCACATCGTGCGCCGACTGAAGGACGACGAATCCGAACTCGAGACCAAGGCCTTCGCCGAAGCCGAGGACGCCTGCGACGTCATGAAGATCGAGAAGACCGACTTCATCGACGGATTCTTCGCCCGCCTGCAGAAGCCCGACCAGACCACCGGCACCTTCATGATGTTCGTGATGGGCGCGGCCGTCCTGCTCTCCCTCGTGATCGGCATCATCGACCGGGTGCGCGGCGGTTCGGGTTCCGACGTGGCGAGATCCATCTACGGATCCCTCCTGATGCTCGCCCCGCTCTCCGTGTTCATCTCCTTCTCGTATCCCTTCTACCGGGCGAACGTCACGGCGAAGGACTACGACAGCGCCATCATCGGCGAGACCTCCCTCGAGGAGTACTCCAACGCCTCCATCATCAGCTTTGACGACAAGAATGTCTTCCCGTCCTATTCCGTGAAGGTCCAGAACGTGCGGATCTACAACAACGCGCGGATCGACCGGGTCCTCTACTACGCCTCCTCGGTGTTCGCCTGCGCGGGCGGCCCGCTTCAGGATGTGTTCGAGGACGTCACGAAGGACCTCGGGACTTCGAACAACGTCAAGATCTTCGAGACCGAGGACGACTTCCTCGCGACCCAGGTCGACGGCGTGAACATCATCTTCGGCGGTTGCGAAAAGCTCAGAAGCCGCGGATTCGTGATCGACGACGAAGCGGCCGAGGACGACGTGGACTTCTCCGACGAGCTCTCCATCATGTACATGTTCCGGGAGAACAAGCTCGTCGCCAAGATGTACATCAAGTACGAAATGGATTCCGACATCGACACCATCCTCAAGCAGTTCTCCGGCAACGGGCTCTACGCCTGCGTCCGGACCTTCGACCCGAACATCAGCGAGGCGATGGTGGCGAAGAAGCTGAGCACGAAGAAGATGCCGCTCAAGATCGTCCGCTACGCCAACCTCGACGAGGTCGTGCCCTACGAGGCGAAGGTCGATTCGGGACTTGTGACCTGCGGACAGCAGAAATCCCTGCTCCAGGTGATCGCCTACTGCGGCAAGGTGCTGAGAACCAAGAAGACCCATATCGCGCTGAGCGTGCTGGCGGTCCTCATCACCACGGCCATCGTCGTGATCCTCGAGCTTGCGGATCTGCTCGGAGGCATGAACTCCCTGCTCGTCACCCTGTACCAGCTCGTCTGGCTGATCCCCACGATGATCACCTCGCGCGTGTTCATCCGGTAATAAACGGATCCGGATCTCCGGGTCTCCGACTCCTTTGTGGGTACGGGGACCCGGTTTTTTGCGTCATCGGCCCGGTTTTGGTTCCTTCCTTGACAACGGGGAGAAGATCGGGTATAATGAAGGGGAATACCAACAGGGAAAAGGATCGGGACAATGAGAGAAGAACTGCGGAGCTTTATCGCAAACGTGCAGAAGCCCGGAAGGTATACCGGCGGCGAGACAAACAGCGTGTACAAGGACCTCGCCGACGTGAAGATGCGGATCGCCTTCTGCTACCCGGACACCTACGAGATCGGCATGTCCAACCTCGGGATGCGGATTCTGGCGGACTGCTTCACCGCGGTGGAGGGAGTGTGGTGCGAACGGGTCTACGCGCCGTGGATCGACATGGCGGAGGAAATGCG
>JAEEGL013873174.1_pt1 | contig 15688 bp, 10 predicted proteins | sample 9134231 | NCBI WGS metagenome assembly JAEEGL01 (sample SAMN16246548, study PRJNA631951) | gut metagenome | biome: gut microbiome; feature: rumen; material: fiber-attached | host: Bos | place: Iran: Karaj | collected 2018-10
GATGCAGAGCAATACCTGACAGACCTGTTCTCGCATCCGGCAGGAACGATCATACTGCCGCTTGATACATGATATTCATTCAGGCTCACCTCACGGTGAGCCTGATGTTTTACTTGAGGACGTGGAATACTTGACGCTTACTTTTGGACTGGCTGCGCCTTTTTCTTTTTTGTTATATATGCGGTGTTGCCTGAAAGAAATGTATGCCAGCGCGTGAAAGCCACCTGCACAGACTTTGAGAGTCACCTTGCCAGAGTAGAAAGCCACATGACAATATGCACCAAAACTGCACCTATATGTATGCAGTTCAGACTGCCACAGTTGCGCAGGCATTTAGCACACCCTTGCCAGTGACTGCCGACGGACACTGCATGGCAGGAAATGCCCCCCCCCTAATGTGTGCTCCGACGTGCTCTTGTTAACAGGTATGATTCTATTCGTATTTGCAGATGATCTTCCGCAACTGCTCGTAAATATCCAGTTCTGTCCACTGGTGTTCATCGTCCAGTTCTTCAAAAACAGAACCAGTATCCCTGCTTAGGTTGCTCCAGGATTATTGCAATGCCAGACCCTCAGCCACTATTTGGTGTTCACTTCTTCTCTCGAAATTGTCATGGCTCGTCTCCTTCCGGAAGTTCATCAGCATCGAATCGAGTGCCATACGCAGTGACCTTGTAGGCGTTCCAGTATGACTTAGTAAAATTTACTCAAGCGGAGATGCCAATAATACTATATGAACGCCTTTCCTAAATGGGAAAACTAATACCCATAAAGGATTACTTATCACCCATATTAAAAATTAAGAGCATTTTCTTTTCGTGAAAAGAAATATACAGTTATCATACGCTTGTTGAGAAAAATAGGATAGAAAGAGCAATGAAGGAAGCATTACAGTATATGCGAACCAAAGTGGAACAAATCCATCAGTTCTGAAAAAAACAAATTGTAATAAACCGTACCACTGTCTATGAAATAAATAGGCTACCATACTTGAATAGCTTATTACGTATAATTTTTTATTTATATAATCCAACTTGGATAGTAAATAACTAACACAAAGCAGAACTTCCATTAACAGGAATGATATTATTATTGAAAAATACCATTCCGCATTCCATTTATTTGACACACATATTAACAATCCAAAAGCACAAGCGGAAATAATTAATCTTGGATAAAAATGATTATTATCCATAGTTTTTTCAATATTATCCGAGAATACAATTGGAATAAAATAAAACGGATAATACACTAACACTCTTGAATCAATGCAATCATACAAGTAATGCAAACTAACCATAACTAAATAAATAATTGATGTCAATGCTATTTTTTTTCGTCTGTCATTTAATAATATTATTATAGGCGTCATAAAATAAAACACAATAAGCATACTAATATACCATACGGTTTTGGGAGAATCACCAACGAAAACCGCAAGTCCCGTAATTGTAAATAATAATTGTCTAAAGCTGCCGATGTATTCATATCCAAACATAATATAGATCAGAAATAATGAAGTAGATGATAAGAAAAACAATGGATAAAAACGTAACAACCTTTTTTTATAGAAACAAATTAAGTCAGATTTCATAATTACTTTCGACTTTCCTAAAAAAAGTCCAGAAATAAAAGTAAATGAAGCTAGCACAGCATGTGTAATATGAATACCAGCTGAAGAATTAGCAACTGTTGTTATATCGCAGTATTCCAAAAGGTGCCATATTCCAACTATCCATAACATACATACAGCTCGACAATTATCCAAATATTGAATTCTTTTTTTATTATTGTCCAAACTATTCTCTCCTATCACAATCTCGCCTGAACACCATATTCGATTTGTTCATCAATTTCAGCCGTTTTTGCGTTCACTTCAAGTTGTGCTTATACCTCTGTCACTCGGAGACAAATTACAACGGATTTATCTGATGGTGGATCTTTACTTTTCCGTTTTTTCATATGAGTTCAGTTCCCTTTGTAATCAGTACTATTTCATTAATCTCTTCTAAACAAATCTCTAGTGTATACCTTCTCAGCGACATCAGCTAATAAAACAGCATCAAATCTATTAGCGAGAATAACATTACTCTCCGCTTTAAATCTCGCTAAATCGTTTACAACTTCAGATCTGAAGAACTCAGAACCATTCTCAAGTGTCGGCTCATAGATGATAATCGGGATGCCTTTCGCCTTGATTCGCTTCATAACGCCCTGAATCGCAGACGCGCGGAAGTTGTCCGAGTTACTCTTCATCGTCAGGCGATACACGCCGACAACACCGGGATTTCTCTTGATGATCTGATCTGCGATGAAGTCCTTGCGCACAGAGTTGCTCTTGACGACAGCTTCGATCATGGTCTGGGGGACATCGCGGTAGTTTGCAAGGAGCTGTTTGGTATCCTTCGGGAGGCAATAGCCGCCGTAGCCGAAAGAGGGGTTATTGTAGTGACTGCCGATTCTGGGATCCATGCACACACCGTCAATGATCATCTGCGTGTCAAGCCCTTTGGTCTGTGCGTATGTATCCAGTTCGTTGAAGTATGCAACACGAACCGCAAGATAGGTGTTTGCAAAAAGCTTGATGGCTTCAGCCTCGGTGAGGTGCGCCAGCAGAATCGGAATATCCTGTGCCGGCGAACCGGCACGTTTCTCTTCTGTTCTGGCTCCTTCAAGGAGTAATTCCGCAAACATCTGTGCGTCTGCCTTCTGATCATCCGTGCAACCAACAACAATTCGGCTCGGATGGAGATTGTCGTAAAGTGCCTTGGATTCACGCAGGAATTCTGGGCTGAAAATGATATTGCTTACACCGTATTTCTCGCGAATTGTGGCGGTGTATCCAACCGGAATCGTGGATTTGATGACCATGAGGACATTCGGATTGACTTTGAGCGTCCACTCAATCGCATCCTCGACAGCAGATGTGTCAAAGAAGTGGTTTTCATCGTCATAGTTCGTTGGTGTTGCGATGATAACAAGTTCTGCGGAGCCGTATGCAGCAGCCTTGTCCGTTGTTGTGTGAAGGTTAAGTTGACGCTTTCCTTCTCTCACTTCCTTGAAGAAGCGCTCGATCTCATCGTCCTGAATCGGAGAGATGAACTGGTTGAGTTTTTCAGCTTTCTTGTCGGTAGTCGTAATTGCTGTGACCTCGTGATTCTGGGCTAGCAGGACTGCAAGAGAGAGTCCTACATAGCCGACGCCTGCAACAGTAATCTTCATTAGGGTGAACCTCCCACTCTAGTTTTTCTTTCATATTGGGATTTCATACACAGAACAAAAAGTTTACAGCGTGGCCGGAAGGTCGACCATAGATTAGAGATACGCTGAATATAGTGTCTTCAACAGATTAGCATTGGGGACTCCGTCCCCTACCCCCTGCCAAAGGGACAATTGAGCAGGGTGCGGGCCAGAGCCGCGCATTGGTAATGCACAACAATGCGATAATCAGTGCTTCATTAAAAACGCTTGTCCATCTTGCTACGATATATAATGCAATTTTGCGTCTTTAAGTCAACGGAAACAGCATATATTTTTGATATCAGTACGAAGGACCGCTAGTGATTAGCTTATGGAATCATGGGGGACATCTCCGTTTACAATTCTATCTGACCAAACTTTTCCTTATACCGATTTTTGCACATTATATAGAAAACTAGTCCTAAAATCGACCATCCACCAACAATCACCCATTCTTCTTTGGTCATTGAGCATCCTGAATTTGGAATAAGATATAAAACAACCATCATGCCAGATAAAACAGATGCTGTGACACCAACAAATTTGTAATGCTTCACTTCGTAAGGACGATGCAGATCGGACATTTTTTTGCGCAGGACCAGGAACGACATCGAAACCATGCAGTATGCAAGGCAGCAGGCAAAGCTGGCTGCATCAGAGATCCAGATCAGCATCGTTCTGCCAAAGAACGGCGCGGCGAAGGAAAGCACACCGATCAGCAGAAGCGCATTGACCGGGGTTTTATATTTCTCGTGCAGCTTGGCAAATCTGCCTGGGATCATCTTGGATTCCGCCATGGAGAAGATCGCACGGCTGCCGCCGATCAGGAATGAATTCCAGCTCGTGACGACACCGCAGAGACCGCCGATGATCAGAACCTTTGCCATCACAGCGCTGTTGAAGACCTTTTCCATTGCACTTGCAGTGACCAAACCAGAGCCTTCCATTGCCTTGGCGATCCCGTTCGAATTTAGGGCATAGCCGACAGCGAACACGACCAGTCCGTAGAAGGCAACCGCACAGATGATGGAGAGCAGCAGCACTTTTGCGATTTTCTTGAGCGGGATCTTGATCTCCTCCGCAACCTGCGGGATCACGTCAAATCCAAAAAGGAAGAAGGGAGCAACAACTGCAACAGAGAGGATATTCTTGAAAGAGCCGATCCCTTCGCCGATGATGACCTGTCCTTCCAGATTATCAGCGGAACCGTTGATTGCCGAAGCGATGACCAGAATGACACCGACTGCGGCGATCACGATGGTCAGGACAGTCTGGAAAATCGATGCGGCTTTGATGCCGAGGATATTGATGATAATAATACCGATCGTTACGGCAGAAGCCAGGATGACACCGGTCAGATAGACGTCAGAGCCAGCGACACTGTACAGATATCCCTGCGAAAAGGAAGGGAATATATATTGAATAATCGTCGGCAGTGAAACGGCCTCGAAGCAAACCACACCGATATAGCTGAGAATCAGCGCCCATGTGCAAATAAAGGAACCGGTCGGGCCGAACGCCTTATAGCTGAACACATGCTCGCCGCCGACCTTCGGCATTGCCGGGGTCAGCTCGGCATACGTCATGCCGACGAAATAGATCATGATACCGCCGATAATGAAACCGATCACAGTTCCGATGACACCGGCATTCTGAATCCATCTGCCGGAGGAAACGACCCAGCCCCAACCGATCATCGCACCGAATGCGACAACTAGAATATCCGTTGCAGACATTACCTTTTTGAAATTATGCTTCATAAAACTCCTTTCAGAACACGAGCAGAGGTGCACGGCAGGAATGCTGCGGGCACACCTCTGCTATACTACATTTGATAATGACGGATCAACCCATGTAGAACTTGATAAACTCTTCCTGTGTCATATTCAGCTTAAAGCAATTCTCGGCCTTTTCAGGCTGCACCTTCTTGTACCATTCCCAGATCGTATCCATGGTCGGTGTGGGTACATCAAAGAGATCGGCAACTTCGATCATTATCTTGATGCCGAAGGTGAAGTCCGAAGCAAAGTATCTGGAATTGAAATCCGGTACATAGCCGAGCTCATCCTTCACGACCGGAGAATAGAGCCCCTTGAGGCGGTCCAGCGCACAGATCTTCGCTGCAAGCTCCTCCGGATTGCGGATGCCGTGTCTTGCCTGCATGGATTCCACGTCTCTCAGGTCCATCGGGATCGCCTTGCAGAGCTGCTGGAGCTCATCGCTGCAGTTCAGAAGGATCTCCGCGCCGTCGATCGTCCACCGCTCATAGAAGAGCTCATTGGTGGGATAGTGATTGCCGGGAATATAATCCTTGAACATTCCATAGATTCTCGAAGTGTGCAGTACAGGATTGGAGGGCGTGAATGCAACGGCAAGATAATTAGCAATCGGACGGCATTTCATACTGTAGAGCGGTTGGATTTCCTCGCAGATCTGCTTCGCATTCTTTGCGGGAATGCTGCCGATGAGCAGCTCAGGCGCCGGTCCGAGCAGATATGCAGACTTTCCGGCTTCCTTCACTCTGGCGATGCTCGGGACACGTGCAAGGCCGAAGAATCTTGCACCCTTCTCGATGATTCCCTTAAATGCAAACTCTGCGGCGCCCGCACCGGGGATGATACCGACCATCTGACCTTCTGCGACGAACGGCTCCATGGCCTTTGCCGTCTCAATGAACATCTGCGGCGGCACGGTGACCCAAATCACATCTGCGCCCTCGATTGCCTCTTTCCAGTCGCTGGTAATCTTGGATACGGTCCCCCGGAAGACGACCTTCTCTTCCTTGTCGTATGCTTCAAGCTCCCTGGAGAACTTCTCCGGTCTTGATGTGCGGATTGTGACTACATGCCCTCTGTGCGCAAAGGCTGCGCCCATGAGCGTTCCCAGATTCCCGCCGCCGATAATTGTTACTTTCATTTCAATTGTCTCCTTTTCACAGATTATTTGGATCATATTTTGCTGAAAGAAGTGACTTTCCTTCTGCGTTTGTCACTCGTAAATGCTCGTTCATAAATTGAAGGGTTTTCTTGATTTGTTCTTTATCCTCTCCAACCATAAAGAATGAAAGGATAGGTTTGTCAACGATCTTATCTTTTTTAATATGGCATCCCACATCTCTCTGCTGGATCAGGGCGACATAGGAATCCAGTGCCTTGACCTGTTCCACGCCTTCGATCTGCGCGACCGTCTCGTCCTCTCCTTCTAGCAGATAATTTGCCACCATGGCTACCTTCGAAAAATCAGCTGAACGAGAGCTAACCCGTTCTATGCTGTCAATCATCTTGCCAGTCAGCGCATACCGAATCACCATTTCTACAGGGTCAAGTCCAAGCACTGCCTTTTCCAATTCAAAGAATGATCCACCTAAACGGCACCCCATTTCATAGAAAGTAATACGATTTCCATCCGTATGCCCTTGTAAAAAAATCAGACCATCGGTGAATCCCAGTTCCTTAAACATATTCAAAATCTTTGGGTTTGCTTCCTCATAATATTTGTCTATTTGTTCAGGTGGACACAAACAAACATTGGAATAGTTGATTGCCGACCCTCGTCCCGGACTCATATATCGATCAAACATTGAAAGGAGCCTGAATTCGCCATCGACACCGACATAATCAAGAAGGAATTCTCTGCCTGTAATATAATCCTCTACCACAGCTGTCCTTGTAGGCGAATAACTAACTGCTTCAGCAAACTGTGCATCCAGCTCTTCCCTGTTATGGCAGGCACCTGCGCCACGAGATCCGCTGGAGTCGAGCGGCTTTACAAACACTGGAAATTGAATAGTTGTATAAGTATCATCCGGTATCTCTGATCCAATAACATACGTTTGAGGTACTGGCACACCATATTTCTCGCATGTCACCTTGAAGTCAATTTTATTTGTCGACATAGAGAGCATTTTTGGTGTAGCGTAGTAAGGAAGCCCAAGCCTCTTACACGCTTCGTAACAAGGCCCCATCAAGATATCGACAAACCCTGTTGTAATCCCATCGACGCATTCTTCCACGCACAGCTTAACAATTGCGTCGACATCTGTCGCACTAACCAGCACAAGTTTATCTGCAAACTCCTTAGCTGGGCAATTCGGATCTATATCAGCTACAATTACATACGCCCCCATTGCCTGGGCTCGTTTTACAATATCGCATTCCGTCTTTATTCCGCCTAAAACAAGTAGTTTCTTTCCTTCAAATTCTTTCATTTGATTTCTCCACTCTCTAATAATGTTTCTCCAGAGTTGATAAAAGACCAGTCCTGCATATGAGCATTTCTGGCTACTATGGCTCCACTGGATACAATACACCCTTTTCCTATGGTTGAGCCTATGTTAACAACGGCTCTTGCGCACACAACTGTACCAAAATCAATCTTTGAATCCTTCGAAACTACAGCCGTTGTGTCAATTAGAGTTGGTATCACAAACCCTGCTGATATCAATTCCTCAATCCATTTTTTTCGCAGTTCGCCCGATCCCACGCCTGGGATGGCAAGCGGAAATTCATCGATATATCGTCTCAAATTCAAGCACTTATCTAAAACACAATCTTCTTTATAATCATCCAAAAAAGCTATTTTATTAAATATACGCAAACCACCTGCTACTTCGTATACTTCTTTCCCATGACTTCCTGCACCGAGAATTAGAAGATTCATCTGTTTAGGGCTTTTGTTTTTATTTTTAGATAATTGCCATTCTCTTTTTTCTAAAGCTTCCTCATAGGATTTTCCATAGCAATATCCATATTGTATTTTTCCTTCCTTTGTTCGTCCTTTAATGTATCTCGCTTCATAACGGCCATCAGATCGTAATCTTATGTTTTCGCCAATTCTCATAATCGCTGCCTCCAACCATCCGGATAATTAAAGTGGTCAAATAATGGTCGTTCAAATGGCATAGAACAAAAGTTTATTTTGTTGCAGCAATTTCACATTTTGAGTGTTAAGCCATTGGATATGATTGCATGAATAATTATAACACACATGACCACTAATAGCAAGCCTTATTAGACTACATGACCACTTATAAAAATGGTCATATTCTATCGATTATATCTGTTTTGATTATATTAAATGCTCCATATCGTTAAGGTGTTTTATCAATTCACTTTTGATTCCTCTTTGATACACAATTTGTGGACCAATGTCCAATGCCTACAACTGTTATCCTTATAAATATTTCAAAACATTCATGTATTAAGAATAACACATCAGAAAAATCAAAATTCATCCAAGCTTTCTTTTTCTATCGCGTTTAAATACTCTATTGGCTAATCCTACCGCACGCTTTATTAACTGCAACGTCTCTTCGCGATCTGTGATGAAATCTGTAAATAGCACAACAATGCTAATCAAAACACCAATAAGAAGGGAGTGTAATAGCCACCCAAGGTAATTAGCTGCTATTTCTAGCGGGAACCATCGAAAGAGCAACAGGACTGCTGTCCCAGAGGCGACAGAAATCATAAGATGTTTAACAAACGAAGCAGCTGCTCCATCAATTAGATGATTTGAAATATAAAAAACATAGCAAATTGTCCGAAATGCATTAGCAACAAGCGTGCCAATTGCAACGCCAACGAGACCAATACGATAAACTAGAATAATTGAAACAAGAAGATTTGCTATTGCTTCAATATAAGAATACTTTTTGGTTTGTTTGTAATGTCCAATTGCTTCAATAACATTTTGATAAGGTACCCTTATTGAGAAAAAATAAGATGCCAGTGCTAAAATATAACCAAAAACAGGTCTGATGTAATCAACGTCTGATACTCCCTTGGTATAAATGCGGACAAATGATAGAATCATTCCAATGGTTACGGTAAACATTATTGTTGATATAGAAAAAACAAACACTACAAATTGATTGAATGCCCTTTTTATAGCTTCTTTTTCTTCTCGAGCAAACATCTCTCCAAACGCAGCATCTATACTCGGAAAAAAACATTTCAGAATTGTGTAGACGCCATTTACTATCTGATTATATACAGAATAGACTGAAACTTCTTCCAACGAAGTGAATATTGTTAAGATCATTGTATCTGTGTTAGTGTGTATAAAAAGAGCAACTTGATGAGCAAAAGCATCCCATCTTTGTTTAATAGATGTATTATCCGGTTCTACATCTTTTATGATCTTATATTTTTTGTGAGCATATATATAGAGAAATAACGGGTTAAGACAATATACTACTGCACTTCCAAGTTTGATAAGGTGGATTCCAAACCCAGATTTAATTAGAATTATTGCTAGAATAATGCTAAGTATCGTTGTGAGGGAAGAAATAAGGTCTCCAACATACATACGTTGATCAGCCCGGAATAAAAATCGATAAGTCGCTCCAAAGCAATACTCAGCAACTGTACTAGCTCCAATGATTAGTATTAGAGAAAAGGTGAAAAGCCACTCGAATTGTCCACGTATAATGAATGGGTATATACATGCAAATCCAACCAGAAAGGCACTAAACACTATTGCCACTCTTCTCAGAAATCTCTCGGTTGCTTTAAGTATCCGACTAATAGCAATCAAATCATTATTGGCTAATGGCTTGTATAAGGCAGCATATGTTACACCGCCTATACCAGATGACATAAGAGCAGCAACTCCCAGAAACTGCGTAATCGAGTTAGTAATTCCATTGTAATTAGATCCAAAACGACTAAGGATAAGCCTTGGGATGATGAATAAACTCAACATCCTGATAATTTGATATAAGAAACTCGAAGCTGAGTTTAGTGCTGCATATGCTGTCCTACTTCGACTTTTTTCTCTCATTCAAAGGAACCTCCCATTGAGCTGATTTTATATTACTATAATGTATGACAAAATGAGCCCAAGCCCGTTTATGTAGATAATTAAAAATGAAGTCACCCCAAACCCTATTCAACGAAAAATAACATCTCATGGTACAGGTGAGAACAGAAATGGAAATTGCAATGGATATCTACGAAAAGATCCATTATTTTCAGGCTCATATGAATTACAAGCAGCAAAAGCGCTGAATGTTTGGCATATCGAGAAACGCTGTTAAGAAATGCCAAAAGGTCAGGCAGTCCCGCGGGACTTCAAACACAGAAGTCGACGCAGGAATGGCATCATAACCGCAGATGGCAAAGAGTCAGTCGCAGACTGCATCGAATCCAATAAGAACGTACCGAAAAAGGAGTGGCTTACAGGTCACTGAATTTCCGAACGGTTGATCAATCCATTGCGGCACTTTCTGCAAGAGGGAGATACGCTGCTGCAATATCTGCCCTATGTAGATTCTTATGAAACGCTGTATGCCTGCACCTGCAAATTAGCAGAATCGACCATTTCCGCAATGCCGGAGATTCATATTCTGATGCCGAGCCTCAGCGTTATGATTCACTCCTGAGAGGCGGTGAATCCATATGAACAGCGTTCAAAAGAAAATGATCTGGCTCTATGCCAAATAACTTCGGCTGCCGACTTTCAACAGTTACGAGAAGATCATCCGGCAGCTTACCGCAGAAGACGGCTATGAGCAATTCCATATCCAGCTGATGAAGCAGGAGCTTGCTGAACGTTCAGTCACCGGACAAAAGCGGCGAATCAAAGCGGAAAAGTTTCCTTCTCAGAATACAATTGACGAATTTAATCTGACACGGCTGGAGAATGCAGACGAAATCACTGTCCGCCAGCTGGCTTACCGTGATTTCATCAAACAGCGGCATAACATTGTCATGATTGGCAATTCCGTAGGCGGCAAGACACATCTGTAGATTGCACTTAGAATGAACGCCCGTGAAGCGAGATACCGTGTGAAATTCTATACTGCAGTCAATCATGCAGCAGAGCTTACAGAGGCAGTACAGATGAACCAGCTGTCCCGATTTGAAAAGGGACTGAACAAAAATGGACTTCTGATCATGGAAGAACTGGACTATCTTGCTTTCTGCAGATACCAGTCCGAGATGCTGTTTCAGGTGATTTCCCAGCGTTCCAGCGTGATCATTTCGCCCCACCTAGAGTTCTAGGAATGAACACTGCTTTTCAACAACGAGGTGATGCTGGCAGCACTCATAAACAGTGTGACATTTAGATCTTTTGTGCTTAAAACGAATTGCTCATCCTCGCACTGCTTTGACGCAACCATCACCAGCAAAGGGCTCTGTATCGTTCTAAAACCGGTTCTGTTTTTTAGCGATCCGGCTCAGTTTTTATTGACAAAAGCAATTACCACATTGATATACAATATTATCATGTGGAATTGTATTGAAGGATATCATATCCCCTTATACAATACGCGATTATAATGAATTATCATGTAACACTACTTATCGGATTACAACATAACGGAATAACTAATTGAACAAGAAGGATTTATAAGGTGTGACCATATACCACTCTGGACGATAAATCATTATCACAGCATATTTTGCGAATAAAATAGAAAGTATACATAGATTTAACGCAGATCTGTTTTTTTCTTTTTTGACTTTATTAATCGAATGTGGGATCAAAATCAAACTAAAGATGCTGAAATAATGAACTATTCTGCCCATTATATTATTTGACAATCCGATAATATTAATCGATACAGCAAGTATCATCGCATTATATGCTATTGAATATTCATGTAAATGCATGGTATTACTTGATTCAGCGCCTTCTTTTTCCCATCCTCTTGTAAATGAAACAATAATAAAGAAAAAGGCACTTATTAATAATGTGAGCTTTACAGCGATATTCTCCGACATATTAAATCGATCGTCTGTTAAATAGTTTTCATACAAGCCAATCTTACTTGTAATAAATGTAAAGAAAGGCATTGCAAATTGCCATATAACAATGGAAACAATGAAAATGATCGATACTTTTTTATATGAAATTTTCCTCCTAGAAAAGGGATACATTACAAAAAATAGTAAGGCAGAGTAATGAAATGAAGTGGCTAGGAAAACAATTAGGCAGAAATGGAAAAACCGTCCATTTTTGATTGCTGAAATCGAAAAAATAAGAATAGCTACAGCAATCCACATTCTTACCACGTTCATTGTGCCAAAAAATAAATGGTTTGCCAAATAAAAGAAATAAGAAAACGATACACTTTCGGAATTATAATAGATCAGATAACCAATCGAAAAGCTGATAAAACCTGAAATAAAAAACTGCATGCAATAAAACGATAGATTAAGATGCGAAAATGCATAATTGAGTGCAACATATCCTGGCTCCATTCTCGAATTAACAATTGCTTCTGTTAATCTGCTAAACCTCGAAATATAATTAAAAGTATTGAAATAAGCTGATGTGTCCGGACCTATAGAAGTATCCCGAAAAGCAGATAGCAAGAACAGAGGTAGACCAAGCACTATTATTGTACGCATTTTCTTTGACGAAGCAGATTCTTTTTTGTTCGACAGACACATTACTCCGTAAATCACTAGTAGTATGTAGTAAATCATTGTTATTACTCCTGTGATATAACGTTTTCCAATATTGAATGTGTTTTTTTAGCAATTAATGTCCATGAATACCTCATTGAGAGATTAATGGCATTTTTGCTCTTTTCGCCAAATCCCTTTTTTTGAGCTATCATTTTATTAATTGCATCTGATAAGGCACTAACTCTGTTATCCGCAGTCCATCCTGCATCGTATTTTTCAATTTCACCTCTCATATTTGATCCAGTTGTCACAATACATGGGAGTCCATACGAAAGCGCTTCAATTAAAGCCATCGGATGCCCTTCAAAGCGAGAGGGTAATATAAACACATCGCTATTACGAAGAATTTTTGCTTTTTCTTCCCCATAAACTGCATCATGTATACTTATCACCCCTTCCAGACCTTTTTCTTTTATCAACTCTATGAGAGACTGGGCCTTTTTCTCATTATCCGGTCCGAAGATAGATATTGTACAATTAGATTCTCTCAAAGCTTTTTCAGATTCTTTACAAGCTTCTATTAGAAGATCAAGACCTTTTTGATAAGGCTCAATCCTCCCTATTGAAACACAACGAATTCTATCTCTCGGAAACTCTTTTTTTTCATGAGGTGGTAAATCAATGCCGTTTGGAATAATGACCGCTCTCTCGTTCCACGAATCACCAGAATCTCTATATTCTTGTTCTGTCAAATATTGAATTGCAGCCGCACGTTTAGCATATCGCTTGCAAAAAAGAATGTTTGCTATCGTCTTTTTTAACTTCTTTCTATTTTGTGCATTTTGGGTTAATTCTCCTCGCGGAATTATAATATACGGAATACTACCATTAATAAGTTCTACCCTTAATTTGCTTTTAGCCATATTATAAAACAGTTCAGCGATTATTACATCCGGATGATTAAACGGTCCTGGTAATCCACAAATGGATTCATTCGGATACTCTGAAAGATCATGATAATATGGAAGCGATTTCCATTTCTGAGGGCCTTGATAGGTGGCGTTATACCAAAAAACATTGTCAAAAAGAGTTTGCGCCTCAATTTGTTTTGGGACGCTATATGTTGGGCCAGCATATGAAGCACCACTTAAATGAGATACGTATAAAATGTTCATTATTTCAATCCTTTATGCCAAAATGCATTTTAACAGTACTTGATAAGAATTTGCCCTATCGAATCTTTGTTCTGCACATCTCCGAGCGTTTTTGCCCATCTGTAATCGCAGCTTTTCGTTTTCAATTAAAAGTAGCAGCTTATCTGCTAATCTATCCGCATCTTCGTTTTTACAATTAAACCCCATTCTTGTTTTTTTAACTAGTTCTCTGTACTCTTCGCTTTCTTGGGTATTTAATACTGGTATTCCAGCAGCCGCATAGTCGCCATGCTTGTTTATAATGCTCCCTGCCGATCCAGCTTTAATGGGGTTTACGGCAATATCGCAAGCAGCGAGCCATCCACACATTAGTTCGTAAGGCAATCTTCCAGTAAAGATACAGTCAATCTTCAAATCCTTTGCATGCTGTTCGAATTGTTCTTTTAACTCGCCGTCTCCTAACACAATAAAAGTTGGGACATTAACGCCTCTTCTCTTCAAAATTGAAAGAGCATCGAGAACAATGGTGATATCATAGCTTGAACCTAACGAACCACAATACCCAAGCCAGAGTTTGTTTTGAGGCTTTACGACAGGATTCTTAATGGCATACTCATCAAATGTAGCTAATTTTGTTCCGAGGAACGCTACATGTGCTTTCTTGCATTTATCATTCACTCTCGCTGCTCTGTTAGCATAGGTTTTTGAAACTGCGCAAATTTCATCTGCCCGTTTATAGACACCGTTAACATATGCGCTAAAAGGAGCGAAAACAATGTCACTAATGATGGGAATATGAAATGCCATCTTAAAAGCTTCAGGCCATAAATCCTGTATATCGATGATGAACTTAATTTCATTCTTTTCACAGTATTTCGCTGCTTGGAGCGGAGCAGTCAGAGAAGGCACTGCGCAGTAAATTACATCCGGTTTTTTTCTTTTACGAAGGTATTTTCCGACCTCTTTCCCCCACCTATAATGACTCACAAATCGTTGTACACTAATATTTTTTTTATAACCTGTCTCATGAAGAAAGGTTATTTTGAACGGCCACTTGTGAGAAAGCGGCGATTTATGTTTTTTTGCCGAGTGGTTAAAATCAGATGTGATGATCTCAACCTTGTTTTCCTTCGACAGCTCTTTACATAAATACATGAATCTGCCATTATCTGTCTCAGAAAAATCACGACAAAAGTTTGCAATAATCACTATGTCTTTCATACAGCAGCCCTCTCTTGGTTAATTAATTGCTTTGGGGTCATCGAATACTCTTTCGCTTTCCAGAATAATGGGCTCAACGTCAACATCACGTAAGAATACATAGGGCTTATCATAGTGATGGTATTGATCTCTGATGACTCGATCTGCATTGCCGTCTTCCAAGATTCTGATGGTGTCCTCGATCAAGTCAAACCCGACATGAGCCATTACACCCGTATAGGCCATGTGCCGTATATTCACTTCGGTAACCTTCATGTTCCCATCTTTATCTTCTTTCAGATCAAACGACAGGATACCGTGTGCAGGTACAGAAAGCTTCTGTTCCAGGTACTTTATGCATCGATCACAAAACTCATTGATTTGGTCTTCGTTAAGAAAACGGCCAAAATGAGTATTTCCGGTTACATGGGATGGCGCAGTATTAGCCATAACATACTCAACGCATTCCAGTGCTGCACCCTTAACATATTCTCCGTTATAGTAGAGCATCTGATTAGCCAAATGACGTCCAGTCAGGAATTCTGAAACAGTGAACTCTGGAATCCGTGCGTTGATGAACAGCCAACTCTTATAACTACTGATATCATCCAAACGCAAACTTCCAAGGCCGCCGGTACCTTCTGTTGCCCGAATCCAGCACGGAAAACCAATTATGTTTTCAACATCATCAAACCTTGGATTCTCTTGGGTAACCTTTATCGTTTTGGGGATAAA
>JAEEGL014635335.1_pt1 | contig 15688 bp, 9 predicted proteins | sample 9134231 | NCBI WGS metagenome assembly JAEEGL01 (sample SAMN16246548, study PRJNA631951) | gut metagenome | biome: gut microbiome; feature: rumen; material: fiber-attached | host: Bos | place: Iran: Karaj | collected 2018-10
AATATTTTACTCTATTCATTTTTCTTTCGCAACTTGTTTTCGGCTTTCCTTCGTATTCTTTCCGTACCTCTTTCCGTTTGTCAGTAAAGGATTTTTTCATGCTTTTCCCTTTTCATCCTTATACTCCTGTGATATAATCTGTTTATCAAAGATGAAGGAGGGTTCCTTTCCATGCCACTCGTAACAACCACTGAAATGTTTAAGAAGGCCTATGACGGCGGTTATGCCGTCGGCGCTTTCAACGTCAACAACATGGAGATCATCCAGGGCATCACCGAAGCTGCCGGCGAGCTGAAGGCTCCCGTCATCCTGCAGGTTTCCAAGGGCGCCCGTGCCTATGCCAACCATACCTATCTGGTAAAGCTGGTTGAGGCCGCCGTGATCGAGAATCCTGACATCCCGATCGCTCTGCATCTGGACCATGGCGACAGCTTTGAGCTGTGCAAGAGCTGCATCGACGGCGGATTCACCTCCGTCATGATCGACGCGTCCTCCAAGCCCTATGAAGAGAACATCGCCCTGACCCGTCAGGTCGTCGAATACGCGCATGATCACGGTGTCGTGGTCGAAGCTGAACTCGGCACCCTGGCCGGCGTGGAAGACGAAGTATCCGTTGACGCGGACAAAGCCATGTATACCCATCCCGAAGAAGTGGTCGATTTCGCGACCCGTACCGGATGCGACTCCCTGGCTATCGCCATCGGTACCAGCCACGGCGCTTACAAGTTCAAGCCCGGCACCAAACCCCAGCTCCGGTTCGACGTGCTGGAAGAGTGCTCCAAGCAGCTGCCCGGCTTCCCGATCGTGCTGCACGGTTCCTCCTCCGTTCCGCAGGAGTTTGTCGCTGAGATCAATAAGTACGGCGGAAATATGCCCGGCGCCATCGGCATCCCCGAGGAGCAGCTCCGGCAGGCAGCCCGCAGCGCGGTCTGCAAGATCAACATCGACTCGGATATCCGCCTGGCCATGACGGCAGTTATCCGCAAGTACTTCGCGGAGCATCCGGATCACTTCGATCCCCGCCAGTATCTTAAGCCCGCCCGTCAGGCTGTGCATGACATGGTGGCGCACAAGATTAAGGACGTGCTCGGCTGCGACGGAAAAGCCTGATTGTCCTGAACACAAAGCGGAGGCTCCTTTTTACGGGAGCCTCCGCTTTTTTTGTTTCATGTTTTCTCTGTTCCGGAAGCTGCTTTTTTCAGTTGTTCTCCCGGCTGTAAATGCCGACGTAGATCTTTTCCGGTTTGGGGTTGTAGGTGTCGGTATACAGGTATTCCCGGGCGGTTTCCCGGTCGTTGACGTATGTGACCCGGTAGCTCTTGTAGACATAGCCTTCCTTGGCCTGTGCCACAACCTTCTGCTCGTCCGTAAAAATCACATATTCCTTGTTTTTGTCCTTGATATACTGGGGTTCGATCGGCGGAAGGATCGTCTCGGTCAGCTCCGATATCAGGTCGTACCGCGTTTCCCCCAGATCTTCGCCATATAAGGTCACTTTCGCGATCAGTCTTTTTTTGTTGCTTGGATCCGTAATCACTTCTGCCTTGATATAGATCGGATAATCCGTGTTGTTGACGAATTTCAGGTTTTTTTCATGCCCTTTCGTATCCGATACGGTCGCGTCCGTTCCGTAATCTGCGTAGCTGACCGAATCGGAGTGGGCGTGCCGTTCCGTAATTGTCAGTCCGGCGCGGATCGCCGCCTGATAGATGGTGGTGCTGGCCTGGCAGACGCCGCCGCCAACACCTTCCACGTGTTCGCCGTACACGTATTCAACGGCTGTTTTAAAACCGTTCTTTGTTGACCGGTTGCCGACCACTTTATTGAAGCTGAACGTCTTTCCCGGCTGAAGAACATACCCGTTAATCTTTGAGAAAGCGAGCCTGATATTGTCGTTCCGGTTATCCGGCGAATGGCTGTCAATCCGCGTATAGACAGAGGACCGTTTCGCGTAGATTCTTTCGAGATCAGCCCGCCTGACTGACGGTTCAATCCGATCAGGAACAATCTCGACCGTTCCGTTTTCCAGCGTGGATACCATCTGGTACAGCCGGCTTTTCAGCGGTTCGGTATTCAGGTTCAGGCCGTATAATTCATCAGAGAATGTAAACGGGTCATTCAGGTCCGCCCTGAATTCGGACACGGTTGCATCCGCCGGGGCGCGGTCCATCTGGCGTTTAATTTCCGCCAGAATGCCGTCGATCACGGAGGTGTCGCCGGCCGGCTGGGCAGTATATTCATAGCAATGCTCTTCCCGCAGGCGGAGCATCGTATCATACCTTTCTTCATCAGTTCCGGTATGCCCCAGCGCCCATGCTTTTTCGAGCACTTCATCCGGATTGGACGACATGCCGAGCATACTGGCTTTGATGGTAACGACTTCCATACCCTGGTATGTCAGCGTGACGTGCCAGGCGTCGCTGCGCTGCCGGATCTGGCTGATTACCATGTTTCTGGCCTGCTCCCTGGTATATCCTCCCAGGTCGATGCCGTCCACAAAGATGCCGGGAAAATACAGATCGTCGTACCTGCTCAGTTCCCGCTGAATTGAGGCTTTTTGTTTCTGCCTGGTCCGGATCGCTTCCTCATCCTTGTTTTTATCGATCATGTACTTGATTCCGAGAAACGCCCCGGCCATCGCGGCCAGCGATACGACCACCAGCGTCAGAATCATCGCGGTTCTCTTTCGCGAAGGATTATTCGTCGCTGCCTTCGGCTGTTCCGGAGCCGGTGCGAAACCGCGCGTACCACCTCTCACCAACGGAGCATACTGCATATTGCCGTTATTCTGATTGCTCGGCGTTTGACGGAATGTTCCCGGCTGCGGATATCCCGGATAGCCAGCCGCAGGGGATCCGCCGGTATTCTGCCTCGGATAGCCGCCGGTGTTCTGTCTCGGATAACAGCCGGTGTTCTGCCGGGGATAGCTGCCGGTATCCTTTTGGGGCACATATCCCCGCTGCATCCCGGAAGAAGAGGAATAAACCATCGCGTCAGCCGCCTGCTGAACGCGTTCAGGCGTCTGCTGGCGCCGGGTGGACTGTCTTCTTTCGCCAGCCGTTGTTTTCCCCTCCTTTCTTAAATATCATCGGCGACGGCTTATGGCAGGTCGTTCTCTTTTCCGGATTCTTCAGGATCCCCCGCGTTTTCGGTGTTTTCCTGGGCCTGATCCTGCCCGGCTGCTTCCTGCGCTTTCAGCTGTGCCTGTTTCTCTTCGTATGCACGGATCGTATCCGCCGCGTCCCTCAGCACTTCCTGCGTTGTTCTCGGTTTATCTTCGCCGAGTCCTTCCGGTATAACGCCTGAGTCCATGAGCGCGAGGAACTCGGCCCGGTTCAGGGTTTCCTGCTGCAGCAGGGCTTCCACCAGTTTGTCCAGCCGGTCCTTTTTCTCACGGATAATGTTTTTGGCCACCTCATAGCAGCGATTCAGCATGGCAGCGACCTCGCGGTCGATCTTTGCGGCGACCTCCTCGCTGTATTCACGGCTCTGGCCGAATTCCATTCCGACAAAAACTTCCTGATCGCTGCCGAGATAAATCGTACCGATCTCCTCGCTCATACCGAACTGGGTCACCATCTTGCGGCAGATCTCTGTCGCCCTCTTCAGGTCGCTGGAAGATCCGGTATAGATTTCCCCAAGCGCTACTTCTTCCGCGGCGTGTCCGCCCAGCATCATGGCAATCTGGTCCATCAGCTGGCTGCGGCTGATATTGTCGTGCTCTTCAGCCGGCAGTGCCAGCGTATGTCCGGCGGCCTGTCCGCGGGGTACGATCGTAATCAGGTGTACCTCATCGCAGCCTTCCAGCATATGGCCGACAATCGCGTGGCCGCCCTCATGATACGCGACCATGCGCCGGTCGTGCTCGTTCACCTTGTGGCTCTTTTTCTCCGGTCCCATCTGTACCCGCGCAATCGCGTCAATCAGAAGCTGCTGGTCGATCTTCGTCTTCCGGGATCGTGCTGCCAGAATCGCCGCTTCGTTCATCACGTTTTCCAGGTCCGCACCGGTGGCAAACGGCATCCGTTTCGCGATATTGTTCAGATCGACGTCGTTATCCAGCGTCTTCCCCCTGCTGTGAACCTTCAGAATCGCCACACGGCCTTCCTGATCGGGATAATTGACGGTTACCTGCCTGTCAAAGCGTCCGGGACGCATCAGCGCCGGGTCCAGGATATCGCGGCGGTTGGTCGCCGCCATCACAATAATCCCCTCGTTCACGGCAAATCCGTCCATTTCAACCAGGAGCTGATTCAGCGTCTGTTCGCGTTCGTCATGACCGCCGCCAAGGCCGGCGCCGCGGTGACGGCCCACCGCGTCAATCTCGTCGATAAACACGATCGCAGGGGCCACCTTCTTGGCCTGGTCAAACAGATCGCGGACACGACTTGCGCCGACACCGACAAACATTTCCACAAAATCGCTGCCGCTGATGGAAAAGAACGGAACGCCCGCTTCTCCCGCGACCGCCTTCGCGAGCAGCGTTTTGCCGGTTCCGGGAGGTCCGACAAGCAGTACGCCCTTGGGAATACGGGCGCCGGCTTCGATATAGTTCTTCGGATTCTTCAGGAAATCCACCATTTCCTGAAGTTCCTCCTTTTCCTCATCCGCTCCGGCCACATCGGCAAACGTTACCTTGTTTTTGGACGGGTCCTGCATTTTGGCCCGGCTGCGTCCGAAATTCATCACCCGGCCGCCGCCGCCCTGTGCGCGCATCATCACATACCATGCGACGAGCAGGATGCCCAGCATGATCAGGTACGGAATAAATTCATACCACCACGGTACGGTGACCGGCGCCCGGTACTGGACGTCAAAATCAAGATCTTCAACCGTAACATCGTCGAGCGTATAGACTTTCCGCTCGCTGCCGGCTGCTGTTTCCTGGTCTTCGGTTGCGGTCTCCCGGCCTTCATTCAGCTGTTTGACCTTCATCCGGCGCGCTTCCTCGACAAAATCTTCAGGAATCGTCGTTTCAAAATCGTAGGTTCTTTCCGGGAATTCCGTATTGCTGGGGGTGTCTTTCTTCTCACCGACCAGATGGTTATTGCGGATAGCAACCCGCTTGATCTGATTATTCCTGATCCCTTCCATCAATTCCGGATATTCAATCCGCTTGTTTACCGTCTGGCCCAGACCGCCGTTCAGCAGGATGGCGATTACCAGCAGTGTGCCCAGCAGGATTACATAGCCGACAATCCCCCTGGATGATTTTTTCTTCAATGTCCTGTCCTCCCTGTCGCTGCCCTGCGGCAGCCTCTGTATTCAGTCCCTTATTTCCCGCTGTATATCCGCGGTGAAAGAATACCGATATCCGGCAGATTCCGGTACTTCTGATCGTAATCCAGGCCGTAGCCTACCACAAACGCGTCCGGTATGTCAAAGCACACGTAATCGACCTGAAGGTCCGGCACCTGCCTGCGGGCGGTTTTGTCCAGCAGCGCCGCGATCTTCAGGGATGCCGCGCCGCGCTGGATCAGGATCTTCATCAGGTAATTCAACGTGATTCCGGTATCAACGATATCTTCTACAATAATAACATCCTTATCCAGAATGTCCTTGTCCAGGTCTTTCAGAATCCGTACGACGCCGCTTGTCTTGGTGGCATTTCCGTAGCTGGAAATCGCCATAAAATCAGTCGTCAGCGGAAGAGGAATCTCCCGGATCAGATCCGTAAAAAATATGCATGCTCCCTTCAGGATGCACACCATGACCGGACTTTTCCCGGCATAGTCTTCGGCGATCTTTTGTCCGAGTTCTTTCACCTTCTGCGAAATTTCCTCCCGGGTGACCAGAATCCGGTCCAGATCCTGATAAATCTCAGCAGATTGATCCATGTCTTTCCTTACCTCCTTAAATTACGGGCGAATCCATGGCATATCGCCCTTCCAGACCAGGCGGATATGATCTGTGCCAGTCGTCCATTTCGGAACGTTCCCGGCTCCGATCCCACCCACCAGCAATACTTCGTTTCCGCGGCACACCAGCGGAATATCGTCCCGCCATGCAGCGTCGATTTTCCGGTCCGTCAGATAATCCTGGAGTTTCCGGCTCCCGGCCATCCCGAACGGAATGATCCGGTCTCCGGGTCTGCGGGTACGGATTACGCAGCCGTGCAGAAACCCGGCAGGTACTTCCTGTTCCCGCTTTCCGTCTCCGGGATCTCCCCTTCCGGGTTCGATCCGAAGCTCAACCGGTCCAAAGTCTGTTTTCTCGCCGGTAATTGGTACTTCCGCCATCGGTTTCATCTGCATCCCGGTCAGGTGCAGCGCCTGCCGGCCTTTTTCTGCATGCAGTCCGCCGGGCAGGTTGACTTTACCGTTGTCCGCGAGCGCCAGCGTGGCCAGCCGTTCCGTCTGTTCCAGGTTCAGCTCGTGTTCTTCCATCGGCGGCGCGCTCCGGCGCCACCATTCCCGCAGGATTCGGCGCTGCATGCCGGCGGGGTTTTTTTTCAGCGCTTCGGAATCCAGCCAGCGTTTCCCTGCATGTTCCTTCAGAAACCTGTTAACTTCCCCCGCCAGAATTTCATTCTCAGCGGCAATCTGGCGTGCTGTTCCGGCGATCCGTCCGGCGGCGCCCGCATTCATCTCTTCCATCAGAGGAATCAGGCGTTTCCGGACATCGTTCCGCAGATAAGCGGTGCTTTCGTTGCTGGAATCTTCCCGCCACGGAATGCCGTTCTCCCGCAGGGCGGCCCTGATTTCATCGCGCCGGATTTTCAGCATCGGGCGCAGGACACGGATTCCGCCCAGTGTATCCTCCGGTTTCATGCATCCCAGGCCTTCCGGGCCCGCTCCGCGCAGGAGCCGCATCAAAAACGTTTCCGCCAGGTCGTCCGCATGATGAGCCAGAACCAGATAATCTGCTCCTGTGCCGGCCAGACATTCCCTGAAGCAGCGGAACCGGGCTTCCCGGGCGGTGTTTTCATCCTTTCGCCCCTGCAGGTCAGGTCGGTATACACGGAGCGGTACGCCATACCTTCCGCACAGTTCCCGGACAAACGCCTCGTCCCCGTCCGATTCCTCCCCGCGGAGCCCGTGATTCACGTGAACTGCTTCGATCCGGTTCCCGGATGAATGAGCGTCTCCGGCCAGCATGATCAGCAAAGCAACGCTGTCCGCTCCGCCGGATACCCCGACCAGGCAGCGACCGTCCGGAAGGGGATCCATCTTCCCGCGCAGTTCTTCCATTTGTACCGTCATCGTTGTCTCAGCGGGGCACCGCATACGTTGCAGGGTTCCAGAGCAGCGTATTGCCCGTCGTTGATCTGCGAATAGGTAAATGTGCCTTTCAGCGGCGTGTATTTGCTGTGAACGCTCACGCAGTTCGGATCCAGATGATACAGTTTCCCGCCGTTCGGATTGTAATACAGCAGGGTGTTGCCGTCAATGTACGGCTCCGGCGTCGACGTAACGGCCGGTGTTACGTTCGGATCCGGCGTTTCCTGGATTTCATTGGATTTCAGGCTGTTCGGATCCACATACCATATACCGCTCTCGATCACCATCCGGACCGTCATCTGGGACAGAATCGGTTCCTTGCCGTTGTTTCGGCTGATTGTGACCTGCAGAATAAAACTCAGGCTGTCACCGTTCTGGGCGGGGTCGTTAACAAGATCCACATCTCCGATCGGCGTCCGGTTCTGCAGGAGCTGGAACAGGGTTTTCTTGGCGTTTTCCTGTTTTACGCGCCAGGAAGGAAGGCACAGTTCCACCATCGAGTCCAGGTCGTTCCTGCTCCAGGAAATGAAAACATCCCTCAGGCGTTCTTTCGCGGAAGCATTGGCGACATTCGATCCGTTCTGCTGCCCGTAACCGGTGGAATCACCCTGGTAATTGCTGCCGCCGTATCCGTCGGTACCGCTCCCGGACGGATTGTCGCTGCCGTTATAAGCGTTTTGTCCGCCGGTATCGGACGATCCGCTGCTGTCAGTATTGCCGCCGGCATCCTGCTGCGTCCTGCTTTGCTGACCGGCTGCGCTGTTCGTCGGATCTCCGTTATTCCTGCCTGACGAAGCGATCAGGCTGATGACCATCGCAATGCAGAGAGCTCCGGCAACAATCGTAAAGCAGAGCCGTTTGCTGTCATCCGTGACAGGCCTGATCCACAGCAGCGCCGTCGTTGCGGCGGCAGGAACCAGGAACAGCCACTTCAGCCACTGAAAACCGTCAACAGGAATAAACATACCGAGGATAAACAGCAGGATCAGCACGCCCCCGACGGCATAAAGAACGATATCGGAGGTTTCCGGAGGCCTCCTGCGGACCTTGACCTGCTGGGGAACGTATCCGCCGCCATTCAGCGGGACCTGAGCAGGTTTCTGCTGCGGCTCGTTATTCTGCGGAGCGGTCCGCCCCATCTGTGCGTAGGCGGAATAGCCCTGCGGGTACCCGTTGGCAGCCGGTTTCTGATACCCCTGCTGATATCCCGGAGCGGTATAGCCGGTACTGTAAGGCGTTTTCGGGATAAAGCTGCCCGCCGGCGACGATGGCGCAGGTTGTGGTCGATAGGCATTGTATACAGTATTCGCGGCAGCCGGCGGAACCGGGCTGTATCCTGTGTTGGCCGGCGTCTGAGGTATCGGATTGTATCCTCCCGTCACCGGCGTCTGCGGCATCGGATTGTATCCTCCTGTCGCCGGATTCTGGGGCATCGGGCTGTACCCGCCTGTCACCGGATTCTGGGGCATCGGGCTGTACCCGCCTGTCACCGGATTCTGCGGCATCGGGTTATATCCTCCCGCTGCCGGCGTCTGCGGCATCGGGTTGTATCCGCCCGCGGACTGCACGGGCGGTACCGGAGTATACCCGCCTGTCTGGGGTGTTGAGACGTATCCGTTTCCGGCCTGCTGAGCATTGAAACCGAAAGCCTGAGAATGGGCTGCCTGCATTCCGAATCCGCCCGGGATCTGCGTTCTGTCCTGCGGTGCTGTACCCGCTCCCGGGTATCCGTTCTGCGGGGCTGAATTCGGCTGCCCATATGAATAGCCAGGCGCTTTATTGCGCGGCATAAAACCGTTTTGATTCATGCATAAATCCCTTTCCGCCTGTATACGGCGACTGTCCGTGACTGCCGGAATCGTATAGCAGTTCAATATAAAATTTTATCATTCTTGCATGGCGTTGTAAACCATTTTTTCTTCGTTGACACATTTCTCTGTCATATGGTAGAATTTTGATGCATATTAAGGAAATGGAGGGGTTTCCCGGTGTCCTCTGAAACTCGTTCATTTCATCAGACGAAGTCAGACCTGCTGATCGGAGTGATGGCGTTATGCCTTTACTTGATGTTGGGATCAGCCTTTTTTTGGTTCATGTCCCGCCACAGTTTCTTCCTGCGGGTCATCAACCGTACCCTGGCGACCACGCTGCTGACCTTCTGCGCAATGACCTTGGCTATGCACGCCGTTTACGGCGGTTTCGACGTCGGCCGGAAGAAGTCCAAGCCGGTTATATCCGCCATGATCGCGGGTACGGTTTTTACCGATCTGGTCACATATCTGCAGCTGGAAATCATGAATGTCAATGAGAACAACAACGCGCATCTGGTACTTTTTGGCCCTGATTTCTCAATGCTGTTCCTGTGCATAATCGTTCAGATTGCTATTATTATCGTTTTCGTCCGTTTCGGCAACGAATTCTACTTCTATTTCCATCCTCCCCGCAGCTGCCTGATCATCCTCGGTTCCCCTTCCCAGGAAGAGGAAATCCGCCGGAAAATCGGTCGGTATCAGCTGCAGTGGCGGGTGGATGATGCCGTGATGTATAATGTGCCGGACCTGGAATCCCGGATCGACCGGTCAGATGTCGTTTTCCTGGCCCAGGTACCGGAGGATGCGAAATTTCCCCTCCTGAAGATTTGTTATGACGACCGGAAGGACGTTATGTGCAAAGCACAGCTGCAGGATATCATGCTTTGTAACGCGCGGCCGGCCATTGTGGACGATGCGGCGTTCCTGTCCATGGAATATAATAAGGTCACGGTATTCCAGCGGATGATCAAACGCCTCGCGGACATGATCCTGTCTCTTCTCGCGCTTGTTTTCTTCTCTCCGTTTATCGCCATCATCTCCCTGCTGATCAAACTGGAAGACGGCGGTCCCGTTATTTTCCGCCAGGCCCGCCTGACAGCGGACGGGCAGACATTCACGATCCGCAAATTCCGGACGATGATTCCGCATTCGGAAGATGAACATTTCCAGACGTCGATTACCGTTAATGATCCCCGAATCACGAAAGTGGGCTCCTTCCTCCGGAAATACCGTCTGGATGAGATTCCCCAGTTCTTCAACATCCTGATCGGTGATATGTCGCTTGTTGGTCCGCGGCCTGAGATGATGGCTAATGTCGCGCGGGATAAAATGGAGCTCCCGTCCTTTGTGTACCGTGAGAAAATGAAAGCCGGCCTGACCGGTTACGCGCAGATTGAAGGCAGGTACAATACGTCTGCCGAGGATAAACTGATGCTTGATATGATGTACATCGAAAGCTTTTCGATCTGGCTGGACATCAAGCTTCTTTTGCGGACGTTTACCGTCCTGCTGAAAAAGGAATCTACCCAGGGCTTTACCCAGGCCCCGGATAAGAATATTCTGCAAAAAGAGGAGATTATCGAAGATGAACACAACGCTCTTGATTATGGCAGCCGGACTGGGGTCCCGCTACGGCGGAAACAAGCAGATTGACAAGATCGGGCCCAACGGGGAAATCCTGATGGAGTATTCGATCCATGATGCAGTGGAGGCCGGTTTTACAAAAGTGGTTTTTGTCATCCGGAAAAGCATGGATTCCCTGTTCCGGGAAATGATCGGCGACAAGATTGCAAAAAAGGTCGAGGTCGCCTATGCCTACCAGGAATATGATACCCTTCCCGCCGGATTCGTACCTCCGGCAGACCGGGTCAAGCCCTACGGAACCGTTCACGCTGTAGTCTGCGCAAAGAATCTGATTCATGAGCCTTTCGCAGTCATTAATGCGGATGACTACTACGGCAAAGAGGCTTTCAGATCCATGTTCGAATCGCTGAAGCGTCTCAGAACCGCAGATAATAAGGCGTCCATGGTTGCCTACTATCTGAAAAACACAGTGTCCAAAAACGGCCATGTTACCCGCGGTATATGTACTACCGACGAAGAGAACCATCTGGTCAAAGTCACAGAAACCTACAGTATACTGCCCTTCCCGGACGGTACCATTCGTGATATTCATGACGATCCGAACGGTGTGATCCTGGATCCGGACGCTTTGGTCTCCATGAACCTGTGGGGATTCGCACCCTCCTTCTTTGAAGCCGGAGAACGTTATCTCGCTGATTTCCTGAAAAACGGTGAGGGCGATCCGCTGAAAAAGGAATGCCTCTTGCCCGCGCTGGTGGATACGCTGATGCACACAAAAGGCCTGCAGGTGGACGTCCTTTCCTCCGGTTCCGTCTGGTTCGGTGTCACCTATAAGGAAGACAAGGAATATGTTGCCTCCGAGCTCAGAAAGCTCCACGCCTGCGGCGCATATCCTCCTGCCCTGTAAGAAACCTCGTGCCGGTTTTATCGGTAGCAGAGCCGGGATCGCCTTCGGAAAAATACATCAATCCCGCATTCCGGTTCCGTACACCTCCCGGCATCCGGGTCAAAACTTCAGGCGCCGGAACATTTTTCTCACGAGATATGAAAGCGGAGGTTCCCATGAAAATTCTTCTGACCGGCGGTGCCGGCTTTATCGGTTCCCACACCTGTGTTGAATTGTGCAATGCAGGCCATGACCCCGTTATTGTTGATAACTTCATCAACAGTTCTCCGGAGTCTGTCCGCCGGATCAGACAGATCACCGGACGTTCTGTTCCGCTGTATGATGCGGATGTCGCTGACAGGGATGCGATGAACCGGATTTTTGACGAAAACAGCTTTGACTGTGTCATTCACTTTGCCGGTCTCAAAGCTGTCGGCGAAAGCGTTGCCCAGCCGCTCAGGTATTACCGGAACAACCTGGATACGACCCTGACGCTGTGTGAAGTCATGCAGGCCCATGGTGTGAAGCGTTTTGTCTTCTCGTCTTCCGCCACCGTATATGGCAACCAGCCCACCGTGCCATACCGTGAGGATATGATTTCAGCCGGCTGTACAAATCCATACGGCTGGACCAAATTTATGATTGAAAAGATTCTCGAAGGCCAGGCGGGCGCGGATCCTGAATGGAGCGTCGTGTTGCTCCGGTATTTTAACCCGATCGGCGCACATGAATCAGGCCTGATCGGGGAAGATCCTTCCGGCATTCCCAATAATCTGATGCCCTACATCGCGAAAGTGGCCGTCGGTGAACTCGAAAAGCTGTCCGTTTTCGGCAACGACTATCCGACGCCGGACGGCACCGGCGTGCGGGACTATATTCATGTGGTGGACCTTGCCAGGGGCCATGTAAAGGCCTGCGATTATGCCGCGAACCACACCGGAAGCGAAATCATCAACCTCGGTACCGGTCAGGGATATTCCGTTCTTGATCTGGTCAACACTTTTGTCCGGGTCAACAACGTCCCCGTTCCCTATGTGATTGCTCCGCGCCGTCCCGGAGACATAGCAGAAAACTATGCGGATCCTTCCAAGGCAAAAGCGCTGCTCGGATGGGAAGCGGAAAAAACACTGGAGGACATGTGCCGGGATACCTACCGTTTCCAGCGCCAGAATCCGAAGGGGTATCGTTCCTGAACCCCTCGACGGCATTCTGTTTTCTTGAAAAGAGGAAAAGCTTTTGAAAAACTGCCTGCTGAGTATCGGCGGCTTTCCCGGACGGGCGCTGTCGACGATTTCGTCCGCGTTTTCATGCGGCGTTGTCAACTCTGTTTCAGAACTGCATATTTTCCATATTTCCGCACAGAAAGCTGTCGTTTCAGCAGCTTCCATGATTGACAGCCTTTCGCGCTGCCATGATCTGGTATCGGTTCCCGGCGAACCGCTGCCTGTATTTCAGACCCGTTTTTTCTTTGACAGCTGTGCCGTCGTGCTTCCTTCGGAAGCTGATTTTGCAGCTGATCCGGACTCTTCCGCGCTGTTTTCCGCGCTTCAGGGAGAAGACCCTTCTTCTTTTCTGTATGACCGCGAATGGAATGAGTGGGCTTTTTCCAGTTTGCTTAATGATCGTCCGAACGCTTCCTGTGATGCATTCTTCGCGTTCCTGGAACCGTTTCGGGCGGAACTGGCGTCCGGCGGCAGCGTCCGTCTGTCGATCCTGTGCGATCTGACAGATCCGTTCTCTGCCGGCGTTGCGTTTGCACTGGTTCCCTGGATCCGCTCGTCCATGGCGGGGAATCTCAGCGTTTCCCTGATCGCACTGGCTGAAACGACATTCCCGATGGATGCGTCTTTTTTCCCGGATCTTTACCGGACGCTGAGTGACCTGGAGCAGCGTCGTTTCCTTCGTTCCGATGAAGATACAGCCTTCTCCGGCGCGGACGCTATGTGGTTCATATCCATGCCTTCCACGCTGCTGGACAGTGATCTTTCTCACGGTATTACGTTCTTTGCAGCTGCGCGTGCGCTCAGTGCTTTCCTCTCAGCGGATCAGCCTGTTCCGACGGGCTTTCACACCTGTGAGGCATCCGGCAGCGTTTCCCTGAGTGCCTTGGGATTCCGGGCCCCGAATGCCGCCGCTTTCATTGAATTTGCATCCTGGCTCATCTCCGATCTGCTGCCGTCGCTGCGTGGATATATGAATCATCCTTCTCCGTTCCGGGCGCTTCCGAATTCCAGGAATGCTCTTTTTAAATCGCTTCTCTCCCTGTCGCCTGCCGAATGGCTGTCCTCGTCGGTCGATATGCTGGAGCAGACTGTCCGGGCGCTTCTGCGGGAATGTGTATCATTCCTTCAATCCATCCCGTCTGCTCTCCGTTATTCGGAAGAATCGCAGTCCCTCTGGCAGAAGGCTGTGGATGCCTGCGGCCGGTATATTACTGTCGCGTCCGAGGTCGACGTCACCCGGTCGGAAATCCGGGAATCCGGCCTGGAATATGTCAAACCTGTTCACCGGGATTCTATGGCGGATACTGACGAAGAACAGCTGCAGAAACAGCTGGATCAGATGAACGCTCAGCTGGAAGCTGAAACCCGTATGCTGGACGAAGCGCTGACGGCTGTCGGTCCTTTTCGCGCCCTTCAGGCAATCAGGGACTGCCGCGCAAAGTGCGCAGCCGCGCTGGAAACAGCAGAAAAGAAAATGGCTGCGTTCTCCCCGGAGACGACGGAGCACCTGACATTCGCCTTGCAGGAACGCCGAATCCGTCTTCTTCAGTCTGCGGTCCGTCAGAGCGGGTTGGACCTTTCACTTCCCGATTCTTCCGCAGCGGTTCCCGATTCTTTCTCTCCGGCCATGGCGATCCCGGTTATCCTGACGCCCGCGGCTTTCCAGGCTCTCCGGAAACTGTTGAACGAAAATGCCGGGGACTCCTCCGGAAAAGAGCTCCGGGATTGCCTTCCCAACCTTCTGCAGGACGCTGCACTGCCGGACGCAAAAGAACTGATGAAATTGCTTCTGGGCGGATCCCGTATCAGGTCTTCCGGTCTGCCGCTGACAGATTTTCTTCACCGGGCCTGGCATATCTGTTATGCGGCCGCCTCCTCTCTCCGGTTTGTTTCGCAGGGCGACTGGCCCGCGGTTTCACTGCTGCCGGATCTGATGCCTTCCGGGACGGTCGACAGCCTTCAGTCCCTGATGCAGCTGTTCCCGCCTGACGCAGCGAATACCGGTCGGGATGAAGCAGAAAAACGCGGCCTGCTGGCGATGCTGCTCCTGGCATATTACAAGCGGCGCATGAGTGGTGAATCAAAGCTGTCCGCCGTTTCCTGCCGGAATGACGCAGGGCTCCCGCGTCTTTGGCTTCCCGGCCTTCATCAGTCAGGTATCCGAATTCTGTACATGACAGGTGAAAACGCCTCCCTGCCTTTTGCTGTCATTGTTCCGGGCCATCTGTTCATTCCGGCCTCTAGGACGCCCGGCCATCAGGCCCTGGTCCCCGGATTTGTCACCTGGTACCGGAAGGAAACCGACTCTTTTGAAGATCCCTGTCCTTTCCTGTCGGAAGGCGACCGTTCCCTGCTTTCTTCCCGCCTGGGTGAAATGCTGGCAGCATGGCCGGAAAACGGCAGCCCATCACTGAAGGATTTTCTTTCCTCCTTCCTGTCTTCCCTGTCTGCTGAGAAAGAGAAAGCGGCTGAGAATGAAGACCGAAAGCTCACCGTCCGTGTACGTGCTGTTTGCGGCCTGCTGCATCTGGCGTCTTACCGGGAAATCCTGTGCCGCACGCAGCGCCTGTATGAGCATCTGGTTGGCATTGATCCGGTTGTTTCCTGTCTGACCGGTGATGATAAAGTCTCTGCCGCACACTGCGACGATATTCCGGACGACGTGTTATATACATGGCGCGGAATCCCCTTTGCCCGGGAAAACTCCCGCCTGATTCTGGAAAGCACGCATGCGCCGGGAGAAGAGGAAGCCCTGAACGAAATTGAAGCGGAGTGCCGTACGCTTTCCGGCATGTCGGATGATTTCCGCGATGTCCTTTCCCGGGAAGCGGCCCTGATGCTGGAACGGTTTCCAAATGCGGATAAAAAAATAACGGAAGTTTTCCGCCGGGTGATCAAAAAAGCGGAAAAACCGCTTCCGGATCAGGTGCCGGAACTGGTCTGGCCCTGGGATCCGGCTTCGCC
>JAEEGL010524242.1_pt1 | contig 15687 bp, 14 predicted proteins | sample 9134231 | NCBI WGS metagenome assembly JAEEGL01 (sample SAMN16246548, study PRJNA631951) | gut metagenome | biome: gut microbiome; feature: rumen; material: fiber-attached | host: Bos | place: Iran: Karaj | collected 2018-10
AGAACAGCCAGCGTGACATTAACATCGCTTTTGTGAATGAACTCTCCAAGATCTTCAACAAGATGGGTATTGACACACTTGACGTTCTTGAAGCAGCAGGCACCAAGTGGAACTTCCTTCCTTTCCGCCCCGGTTTGGTAGGTGGTCACTGCATCGGTGTGGATCCATACTATCTGGCTCAGTGCGCTCAGCGTCACGGTTACAATCCTGAGATTATTTTGGCCGGTCGTCGTATGAACGACGGTATGGGAGAGTATGTAGCTACTGAGACCATCAAACTGATGTTAAAGAAAGGTATCCAGGTACTGAACTCCAACATCATTATTCTTGGCTTCACCTTCAAAGAGAACTGCCCTGATGTGCGTAACACTAAGGTCATTGATATCTATAAGGCTTTGAAGGAGTACAACCTCAACATCACCGTCTATGATCCTTGGGCAAATCCTGCTATTGTGGAGCATGAGTATGGCATCAAGGTGGTGAATGAACTACCTACTGAGCAGTTCGATGCTGCTATTGCCGCTGTGGCTCACAAGAAGTTTGACGGAATGGATGTACCTTCACTTCTCAAAGAGAAATACGTTATTTTTGACGTGAAGTGTACGTTAGATAGAAGTATCGTTGATGGTCGATTGTAATTAGAATTAGTAATTATGGATGAACGTAAAATGATTTATCTGTGTCTTGCTCATATGAGCGAAGACAAAATGGAAGAGAAGTATGTTAAGGAGGCATTTGACACCAACTGGGTAGTACCTTTAGGGCCAAATGTGGATGGTTTTGAAAATGACTTAGAGGGGTTTGTTGGGCAAAATAAGAAGGTAGTTGCTCTCTCTTCAGGTACTGCAGCTGTTCACCTTGGTTTGCTTGCAGCTGGAGTAAAGCCTGGCGATGAGGTACTTGTACAGAGTTTTACTTTCTGTGCATCAACTCATCCGATAACTTATCTTGGCGCAACGCCAATTATGATTGACTCGGAACCTGATACATGGAATATGGATCCAGAATTGTTGGAAAAAGCTATTATTGATCGCATAGAGAAAACCGGTAAGAAACCTGCTGCGATTGAGCCTGTTGCTTTATATGGTATGCCATACAAAATTGACCGCATTATGGAGATTGCCAACAAGTATGGCGTCCCCGTAGTGGAAGATGCTGCAGAAGGTTTTGGCTCAAAGTATAATGGTCAGGTGCTGGGCACCTTCGGTAAATATGGTGTATTGTCGTTTAATGGAAACAAGATGATTACCACCTCAGGCGGTGGAGCGCTTATCACGGAGGATGAGAACCATTGGCGTGAGATTATGATGTATGCGACCCAGTATCGCGAGAGTTATCCATATTATCAGCACGAAAAAATAGGTTATAACTATCGTATGTCTAACATTTGCGCAGGGATCGGTCGCGGACAGATGACAATGGTTGAAGAACACCTGAAGCACCATAAGCACGTGCAAGCTCTCTACGAGGATCTTTTGAAAGACGTGAAAGGAGTACACGTACACAGTCAACCCGCTACAGGCGAGTATGATGGTAATTACTGGCTGTGTACGATTACCATTGATCCCGAGGTGAAGATAAAAGGCCAGGAGAATGCTTATAAGACTATAGTAAATGGGGCTGTAGGGGGAGCTGCCGGGGTTATTCATATGGCAGAAAGTGCCACAACAGACTGCCAGCCTAATGAAAATGTCGAGGCATTAAGGGTTTATATGTTAGAGAAAAAGATAGAAGCTAGACCTTTATGGAAGCCTATGCATAAACAGCCGGTATATGCATCAGTACCTGCATATGTAAACGGAGTATCTGAATCACTCTTTAAAGTAGGTATGTGTTTACCTGCTGGTCCTTACGTTAGTGATGAAGATGTTTCGTATATTGTAAATACAATTAAAGAGGCTATTTTAGATTAATGGGTAGCGTTAATAACAAACAAATAGCCAAAAATACATTCTTCCTATACATTAGGATGATTTTGATAATGGCTGTTTCACTATATACATCAAGGGTTATTCTCAAAACTCTTGGTGTAAACGACTTTGGTATTTATAATCTAGTTGCGGGTTTTATTACATTATTTTCATTCATTAGTCAAGCGCTTGTTTCAGGAATTCAGCGCTTCATGAATGCTGCAATGGGGGAAAATGATATGAAACGCTTTCAAAGCGTTTTTTCCATGTCGCTTAATGTTATGGTGATAGCAAGTATTATCATATTTCTTTTAGGAGAAACTCTTGGTTATTGGTTTGTTTTGAACCAATTAAATATTCCAGAGGCAAGGCAATCTGCTTCTATATGGGTATACCAGTTATCATTAATAACATTTATAATTTCAATAATAAGGTCACCTTATAATGCAGCTATTATTGCGTATGAAAAAATGAATTTCTACGCGTACATAAGCATTTTTGAGGTTGTGGGGCGATTAGGACTAGTTTTTTTACTAGTATTAATACCATATGATAAACTGATTGTTTATTCCATATTATACTTGTTATTAATGTTGTTGGTTTATATTACACATTATTTATTCTGTAAGTTTAAGTTGTATGGTTGTAGATATTTCTTTATAAAGGATAAAACATTATTTAAGGAATTAGTTACGTTTTCAGGATGGTCGCTATTAGGACAGACTGCTGTGGTAACTGCAGGTCAAACCGATGCTATTTTTGTGAATCGTTTTTTTTATGTAGCTGCAAACGCAGCTCTTGGAGTGGCCTGCCAATTAACAAGTGCTATAGAGACATTCGTGTCAAATTTTCAGATTGCATTTAATCCTCAGCTAGTAAAATCATATGTTTTCAATGACAAGTCAGAGCATTATTTATTATTATTTAGATCCTCAAAATTTTCTTTTTTTCTTCAGCTAATATTAACACTCCCAATTATATTTAATATTGATTTCTTTCTATCGTTATGGTTAGAAGAAGTTCCTCCAATGACAGGACGTTTTTGTTTTTTTATTTTTTGTGGTTATCTTTTTGCGGCAATTAGTGTTCCTTTAAAGATGTCCATTTATGCAAATGGTGATATCAAACAATACGAGATATCAAGATCTTTATTATTCGGATGTGGGATTTTATTTAGTTTTCTCGGTCTTTATAATGGGATGCCAGCATACTTTGTAGCTATTGTCGGTTTTGCGATACAAGTCATTTTATTACTATTAAGGCTTTTTTATGCAAATAAAGTATCTGGCGTTGATGTCTTATCATTTGTTAAAGAGGTTATCTTACCATGTGGGTTAGTTTTTATAATATCAAGTCTTTTGCCTTATTTTTCAAGAAACATAATAGATGCTTTTTATTTAAATCTGTTTATTACAGTAGTTAATGTTTTTTTTGTGTCAATTGTTGTTTTAGCCGTGGGTTTAACCAAGGAAGAACGAAGAATGATTTCTAATGTAGTTAAAAATAGAATAAGTAAAAATGAAAGCATTGAATAAGTTGTTCAAATTATTCCTTACAATGCCGTTTTTCCGCAATTATGCTAATGTGTGGTACAAACAATTAGGTGTGTGTTTCAAAGGAAAAGCAAGTATTTCAAATCCCCGCATAATAGGTGATTATAATCATTTAATACTTCATAATAATGCCGAAATAAATAGTGGGTGTTTTCTAGTAGCTAAAGATGATATAGTGATAGGAGAGAATTCTACATTAGCTTATGGTGTTACAATCTTAACTACTGCTAGTCCTAATCCTCCATATAACGAGCTATCTAAAATATATCCTTCACTTAAGAAGCCAGTAAAAATAGGGAAAAATGTGTGGATAGGAGCTAATTCAACCATTTTACCAGGCGTTGTTATAGGCGATTTTTGCATAGTAGCCGCAGGGTCTGTAGTAACCCAAAGTATACCATCTCATACATTAGTGGCAGGAGTCCCTGCAATTAAAAAAAAGGATATAATTTTTTGAAAATAGTATATTATGATACCTGCGATTGTTATAGGAAGTGAACATCATAATACTTTAAGTATAGTAAGAGATATTGGAGAGAATCGTATTCCTGTTATTCTCATTCTCTATGGAGCTTATGATACATACATTTCTACTTCTGTATATATTAGCAGATTGTGTCGTGTGTCAAGCGCATCTTTAACGTTAGATGCTTTAAAAGAGGTTTTAAAGGAGTTACCGTTTAAGCCAGTTGTTATTACGTGTTCAGATGAATCAGCCTCAGTCCTAGACAATGCTTATGAAGAATTAAAAGGAAAATGCTTTTTTTTCAACGCTGGAGAATCTGGTCGAATAACTAGTTATATGGACAAGAATGTTCAAGCAAAAATGGCGTCAAAGTATGCATTTAAAGTCCCTAAAACTATAGAATCCACCTCTGGAGATATTGACGTAGATAATATACATTATCCTTGTCTAATAAAGCCAAAGGAAAGTATTCATGGTGGCAAAAACTTTCACATTTGTCGTAATATTGATGACTTAAATCATAATGTAAGTTTTTTTGACCCTAAACAGCCTATAATTATTCAAGATTTTATAGAAAAAGATTATGAGATTGTAATCTTGGGTGTTTCGGTTTGTGGAAAACACGTTGTCCCAGGTTATGTGAAGAAACATAGGGATTACAAAGGCGGAACAACATATTGTACTTCATACCCATCCAAAACACTTCCTCCTAAAATAGTTGAATCTTGTATTGCACTATTAACTGATATAAATTATACAGGTCTATGGGGGATAGAGTGTATAGTTAAAGGTAGCAGCTTCTATTTTATTGAATTGAATTTAAGAAATGATGCGACCTCATATGTGTTAACAAAAGCAGGATTCGATATGCCATATTACTTTTACAATGCTTTCATCCATGATAAGAATACAGCAAATGATTTGAAGAACCTCAAGGTAAGGCAAATTGACTCAATGGTTGAATTTGAGGATTTTAATTTTGTTCTTAAATTTAAAGTCGGATTATTTGATTGGCTTAAACAGAAAGGTAATTGCGAATGTTTGTATTATAAATCCGAAAATGATCCTGTCCCGTATCAAAACAAACGAAAAGAGTATTTGCGCTTTTTAAGAAAAAGAATTTTACGTTTTTAAGTATGTTGCTACAATCAATAAAGAGCAGACTCATGCATTATACATGGGATCTTGCAATAAGAAAGACAAGTCAATCTGATAAGGATTTAAAAGAATTGGCCTTATCTGATTTTAAAATCGTAAGAAATCCATATAAGAAAAAATGGTTTGCAGATCCTTTCATATTAAATTACGATGGAAAAATAGCCAAGGTTTTAGTAGAAGAATTTGATAGCGATGTGAATAGAGGACGCATAGCTCTATTAACTATTGATGTTAAAAATGCTATTATATTGAACTGTAAAATAGTTCTAGATATTGACACACATCTATCTTACCCCATCATCTATAGACATAAAGATAGAATTATTATTGCCCCAGAGAATGCTGATTCTGGTCATGCAGATTTTTATGAATATAATATAGATGATGACACTATTTCATATTTGCAAAAGTATTCAGATGAACCATTGGCAGATGCAACTATATTAAATTTAGATAATAATTATTATTGCTTTAGTACGAAACTTCCATACCCCAATGGTCGTGTGTTAAATATAAGTAAGTCAGGTGATTTGTTGGGCGACTACGAGAAAATTCAAGATTATGAATTCCAGAGTTGCATTGCTCGGATGGGTGGTGATTTCTTTAAAGATGAACGTGGAAATATTATTAGACCTGCCCAAGATTGCAATGGTGATTATGGCAGAAAAATATTGTTTCAAAAAGTAAACTTCAATGATGACCATTTTTCATTTAGCACTGTAGGGGAATTAGTGCCACGTGGCTATAAATATGCAGGACTACATACCTTTAATCAATCTCCAGGATTGCAAATTATAGATCTCAAAAAATATGATTTCCCAATTATATACTATCTTAAAAATCTTATAAAGAGATGAATATACTTTTTTACATAGATACTATGAATATGGGCGGTGCAGCTCGTATGATATCTTTAATTGCTAATAAACTGGCAGAGCGTGATTATCAAGTGTCAATAGCTACAAATACTAATAATGAAATAGTTTATCATATTGATGAAAGAGTTCATGTTTGTTCGTTGTATCCTAAAGATGCCTACAAGGGTACACGTATATTTAGACTACTCAAGTTAATTATAAATTCTCGAAAAATAGCTAAAAATATAAAGCCTGATATCATTGTAACCACAATTCCTGCTGTTACATTTTTTGCAAAAGTAGGGACTATGGGATTACATATCCCCACCATTTTTTGTGATGTGACGTCTTATGCTAGAAAGGATTCAACTTTTGTACATTTTGTACGCTATCATTTCTACAAATTAGCTGAGGCCGTTACAATTGAAACAGAAAATGATAGGAGATTATTAGGTAAAAGACTTTCACAAAAAGTTGTAATTAATGATCCTTTGACATTTGATGTATATCACGGAGACGAGAATCGTGATAAGGTGGTATTAGGAATAGGACCATTAAATGAGTGGGATATCAAGGGCTTTGATATGCTTTTTGAGGCATTTGGTATGATTGCTCATAAGCATCCGGATTGGCAGTTGCATATAGCAGGAGCCTTACACCAAAAATCACAGGATAAAATATTGAAACCAATTATTGAGAAATATGGATTCAAAAATCAGGTTAAGTTTCTTGGTTTTCAGAGAGATATTTCTTCTATTATGAGAAGATCAGCAATTTTTGCTCTTGCATCAAGAATAGAAGGTTTCTCTTTGTCGATTATTGAGTCTATTTCACAGGGATGTCCCGCTATTTGTTTTAAAACTGTAGGTGTAATGACTGAAGTAACCGAGAACGGAACAGGTGCTATTATTGTGGAAGATGGAGATGTCGCTGACTATTCAAGAAAGTTGGATGTCCTTATGAAGGATGAGAACCTTCGCAAAGAAATGTCTCGTCAAGGTCGTGATTTTATAATAAAATATGAATTAGGACATATTGTTGATCAATGGGAAGTGTTATTCAAAAAGATAGTGAAATAGTATTTCAACCTTCAAATCTGTTAGCATTACTACTTCTGGTTACTTTGCCAATTTTGACGGGATCAGTAGCAAGTTTTGCTTTTGCACTCTTTATTTGTTTTATGGGGGGTGTGACTATTTTGTGCTCTGTAAAGAATCAACAAAAAAGAATATTGTGCTTTAACTTGTTTTTTCTAACTTTCTCTGTTTATATTGTTTTAGTACTTCTTCAGTGGCTTGATACAAATGCTTCTTTTTCGCTGTTCTCAAATACAGATAATGATCATTATATGTTCTGGCTACACTCCGAAGATGGTGCTAAAGCTACTACTTGGAGCAAAATCTTTGAGGATACTATAAAAGAAAATATTTATGTTGAAAATGGAGGATACTATTTGTATATTCAAACACTTGGTTATATAGGCTATTCATGGTTTGATGGAAATCACATAGTTTTGCAGTATCTTGGGACAGCGTTTCCTGGCATAATTGGGTCTGTATTTGTTTTCTTGTTAATAGATAAATTATGTCCCAATGTAAATTCGTATAAGTATTCGTTATACTATGCTCTTCTATCTCCTATGGTTATTGAGTGTATGGGAATTCATAGAGATGGGCTTATTGCATTATTATATATAATTCTTATTTATCTATGGCAGGCAAAAGATTTTAAAATTTCGGTTGTTTTTGTACAAGCTCTAGTAGCTTTTGTTCTTTTGTATCTTAGAATAGAGCATGGATTATTTGCTTTCATTTTCATTCTGTTGTCAGCTTATACACACACAAAGAAAACACGGTATATCTTTTTATCATTATTAATAATACCAGTTATTATTTATGGATCTCTTATTTATAATTTAGTAACAACCGTATTTGATGCAACCACAAGTTATTATGAGCTAAGAGGAGAAGAAGCGCTTCAAGAAGTAAATTCTGGTTTAGGTAGATATGTTTATCAACTACCACCAGTAATAAAACAAATAGTTCAAGTAATACTAGTAAATGTTCAATTTCCGCCTTGGGTATATTTAGAGAAATCACTTACCCTATATGGCTTCTTTTTAGGTATATTCGTTTTGATTATCAATGTTTTTTGGTCGTATATTTTTATTTATACTCTTGTCCTTATTCATAAAATTGGATTTAGAAAACTACCCCCCAAATTGTTGTTAAGTTTTTTTATTTTTTTATTGTTTATTGTTTTAAATACGTCAAATTTGACTCTTCGTCGTGTTGTATGTGTCTTTCCTTGTCTTTATATTATTTGGGTTTACATTAAAGAGTTTTATAATCCAAAATATATTAGAAGTGCTTTCCCTAAAATATTTGGTCTTTCTTATTTAGGATTATGTATTTTATATGTTTTATTAAAGCTTAATTATAGTTAATTTACCACAAGGTATTATAGTATGAAGAAAGAAAAATTAAAGGTTGTTTTAGCAACCCCATATAATGGTCGTACTGGAGGTATATCTCGTTGGGCTCATCATATACAAGACTATTATAGAACTAATCATAAGGATGAACTTTGTTTGTCATTTATGCCAATTGATAGAGAAAATGAAGAATTATCTCATGGCCAAATTAAAAGAATATTTAGTGGTATAAAAACATATATGGTTTATTTGAAACGTGAAATAAGTTTTCTCCGGAATACACATCCTCACGTTTTTCATCTTGTATCAAGTGCATCCTTTGGCTTGATAAAAGACATGTGTATGCTATTCGTTGCAAATAAGTTTTCTTGTAAAACAATGTTACATTTTAGGTTTGGCAGAATACCTGAATTAAGAACGAAAAGGAACTGGGAGTGGAGATTGTTATGTAGAGTCATAAACAAAAGCTCTGTAACAATTGTTTTGGATGAAAGATCACGAGTTGCATTAATTGAAGAAGGGCTAAATAACGTAATAAAAATCCCCAATCCAATATCTTCCAAAGTTTTTGAATATGTAAATTCAAAGGAATACAAACGAGAGGAGAATTGTGTTTTGTTTGTTGGGCATTGTTATAGAGAAAAAGGTGTCTTTGAATTGGCTGATGCTTGTGCAACTATTCCTAATATTAGGTTGGTCTATGCAGGGACAATTTCCGAGGATATAAAAAATGAAATAATTAAAAAAATAGATAATAAGATAGATGTTCTTTTTACAGGAAATTTGAATTATGAAGATGTTCTAGATTATATGATGCGCTGTAGTGTTTTAGTACTCCCATCATACACTGAAGGATTCCCCAATGTAATATTAGAAGCTATGGCCTGTGCTTGTCCTATTGTTGCTACAAATGTAGGTGCAATACCTGAGATGTTGGATGATAATGCAAATCTTAAAAGTGGAATTACAATCCCTGTTAAGGATTCTAAAATTTTGCATGGAGCCATCTCTAAAATACTTGATGATAAAGATTTTGCCCAAGAATTAGGTCTAAGGGCAAAAAAACGAGTTGTGGATTGTTATTCTATGGAATCAATTTGGAATGAATTATCTAAAGCTTGGAATAGTTTGTTATGATAAAGAAACTAAAAAACAATCATCTATTGAGGGGGATTTATTCCTTGTATCGCCATTATTTTTATATTAACGAAAAGAAATTTGGGCGTTATGGAAGGAATGTAATTATTAGCCCACCTCATTGGTTTGGTAATCCTTCGAATGTGTTTATAGGAAATAATGTAGGTTTAAAAGATATTTTTATTTCTGCAACAAATGCAAAATGCATTATTGGTGATAACTGTGCAATAGGTCATGGTTTAACTGTTCAAACAGGGAACCATGCCAGGATTGTCGGAATCTTTGTGACCGATATTTTAGAAAAGAATAAACCAAAAGGATACGACAAAGATGTAATTATAGAAAATGATGTGTGGATAGGATGCAATGTTACTATTTTGTGTGGTGTAACTGTTGGGCGGGGTGCTACAATAGCAGCAGGTGCTGTTGTTAATAAAGATGTTCCACCCTATAGTATCGTTGGTGGCGTCCCGGCTAAATTTATTAAGTTCTATTGGACAATTGATCAGATACTTGAGCACGAGTCAAAACTTTATTGTGCCGATGAACGTTATAGTAAAGAAGAATTATTTGAAATTTTTTCCAACTATTCCTAAAAGCCTGAGTATTACATTAATTTATTAAAATTGTAATTATACTATATATTTGTATATTTAATGTTTAGAGGATTATTATTAAGAATTTTATTTTTTAAATACTGGTGTAGTCATCGGAAATTAACTTATAGAGGATGGAGTGTGATTTATGCCTTTCCGAAAAGTTTAATAAAGATTGGCGATAAAACATCTTTGTATTCTAGTTTTAGTAGCAATATGCTTGGTCTTTACCAACGTTGTATTATTGTTGCTCGTTATGGGGGGAAAATAGAAATCGGTGAGAATTGTGGGATCAGTGGAAGCACGATATATGCATGGAATAGCATTAAAATTGGTGATTATACGAGAGTTGGAGCAAACTGTAAAATTATTGATAATGATTTTCATCCCGTAGAATTAGAACACCGACATAAAGCTTTGAATGAAGAATATGCTCGTAGAGCACCTATTGAAATAGGTGACGATTGCTTTATAGGGATGAATTCTGTTATTTTAAAAGGTACCAAACTGGGAAATAATGTTATTGTTGGGGCTGGTAGTGTTGTGCATGGTTCCTTTCCTGACAATTGTATAATAGCTGGTAATCCGGCAAAAATTATAAAGATGTTAGATGAATAAAAAATCCATTCTAATAGTTTCAGCAGTCTTTCCGCCTGAACCTGTTACATCAGCAACGCTTAATTACGATCTGACAAAGGCTCTGACGGATGATTTTGAAGTTGTGGAATTGAATCCACAGCCATCGAGGCCAATGGGGTTTGATTTTCAGAATGCGCCTTCTATAGATTGTTGTGGTTTTAAGCAAATTAATGTCAATAGTTATGTTCATCCCAAATCTTCGTTTTGGGGGAGGATGAAAGAGAGTTGTAGTTTTGGAAAAATCTCAGCAGAGTACATTAAGACTCATCACAATGAGATCGATTTTGTGTATAATGATGGTTGGCAGTTGTTTGGCCTCTACATAGTAGCGAAAGCATGCGTTAAGTATAAGATACCTTATATTGTTCCAATACAAGATATATATCCTGAGTCATTGCTGACTAAACTGCCCAATAAATTTGGATTACATTTTTTAGTCAAATTGTTGCTAGGATGGATGGATAGGTACTATATAAAGCATGCTGCAGCTGTGAGAACAATTAGTGATAGTATGGCTGACTATCTGTCGCGAACGCGTGCGGTATCAAGAGACAAGTTCTTGGTCATTGCAAACTGGCAAAATGATGAGGAGTTCAAAGACTGGAAATCTGTTTTTAAAAAGGACGGAAAATTCATTTTTATGTTTGTTGGCAATAACAATATACAAGCTAATGTTGACTTAATGATAAAGGCCTTTCATAAAGCAAATTTGAAGAATGCTGAGTTCCGTATTATGGGAGGAGGAAATGCCAAGGCTGATTGTCAGGAACTTGTTAAAGATATAGGTTGTAATAATATATTTTTTGGAGAAGTGCCTGTTGGAGAGGTGGCTAATGTTCAGAAGCAAGCAGATGTTATGGTTCTGGCCTTAAAAGCAGGAACTGGAACTCAAGGAGTCCCATCCAAACTGACTGCTTATATGATGTCTGGAAAACCTGTTATAGCGAGTATGGAGGCAGAGGCAGACGCGGCTAAAATGATATTGAAAGCAGAGGCCGGATATGTAAGCCCTGCTGATGATGTGGAAATAATGGCAGAATCTTTTAGAAAGATGGCTAACCATACAAGAGAGGAACTACACCTTATGGGTGAGAAAAGTCGGAGGTTCGCAGAAAAATATTTGTCTAGAGAATCTAATCTTCAAATATTGACGAATAAAATAAAAGAGATAATACAATAATGGCAGAAGAGAAACAAATGCATGGATTTAGGGCGAGATTAGATTATGCTCTAAAGCACAATTATTTCATCAATAAGACTTTCAGGATGTCCATGAGTGTCTATATGCGGGCATGGGGACGTTTTGTTCCTATGGATGACAAAATGATTATTTTCAGTGGTCATACTAGAAAATACAATGATAGTCCTCGTGCTATCTATGAATACATGATTGGGCATTCTGAATACAAGGACTACAAATATGTGTGGGCATTGGAAGACCCTGAACACGTTGAAGTGCCTGGTCCTGCCATCAAAATAAAGGCAGATACCCCAGAATATTTCAAGTATACGTTGAAGGCCAAATATTGGATTACTTGCGTGAATATAGAACGTAGTCTACAGTATAAAAAGAAAAGGTGTGTTTATCTGAACACATGGCATGGAGTAGCTTTCAACTGTGTTGGAAATGCAGCTGGTGGTAGGAATGACTTCGATTTCAGTCATATAGATCTTTTCTGCTACGAGAGCGAATATCAGAAGGAGATATTCAAGCGTGACATGAACGTTAGAGAGGATGCATTAATACCTTCAGGACTGCCTCGAAATGATAGCTTATATCATGTAACGAAAGAAGAGGTGATTGCCATCAAGAAGAAGCTTGGCTTGCCGTTAGATAAGAAGATTCTGATGTATGCCCCTACATGGCGTGACAGTTATGACAAGGGAGCTTCATACGCCATCAGACCACCGATGGATTTGCAGAAGTGGGAGGAGAAGCTTAAAGATGAGTATGTCCTTCTTTTCAGAACTCATGCTTATACTACCAAACTACTAGGGGTGGAATTTGATGATTTTTGTTTAGATTATACTTCCTATCCCGTCATAAACGACTTGTTTAAAGTGGCAGACATCCTCATCTCTGACTATTCTGCTTGCATTGCGGACTACTCTATTCTGGAACGTCCTGTTATCTGCTTTGCGTACGACTACGATGACTATAAGTCAACCCGTGGCTTGTATATTGACTTTGCTAAGGAAATGCCCAATGGTATACTTGATACAGAGGACAAGGTGATAGAACACATACTGACAATGGACTATCAGAAAGAGTGTGAGAAAACCAGAGATATGGTGAAAAACAAGTTCACATACCTTGGCGGTCATGCAACGGAAATGTGTGTTGAAAAAATGTTTAAGTAATAATACAATATAATGATCAATTTTACTGTTGGCCCAGTACAGTCAAGTGATGCAGTACGGGCAATTGGTGGAAAAAATGTACCTTATTTCAGGACGGCAGAATTCTCGGACATAATGTTGGAGAACGAGCGGCTAATAAAAAAATTTGCTCATACTACAGATGATAGTCGTGTCGTTTTTATGACATGTTCAGGTTCCGGAGGTATGGAAACAGCCATCATGAACTGTCTAACTAAAGAAGACAAGGCGTTGGTTGTTAATGGTGGCTCATTTGGAGAGCGATTTGTAGAATTGCTTAAGTTGCACGAAATACCGTTCTCGGAGATTAAACTCGAGCATGGGAAGGCTTTGAAAGCAGAGCATCTTGCGCTATACGAAGGCAAAGGATATACAGCCTTTCTGCTTCAGAAGCATGAGACGTCAACAGGAGTACATTATGACATTAATCTGGTTAGTGATTTCTGCAAACGCAATGGTTGTTTCTTGATTGTTGATACCATTAGCACGTTCTTGACAGACCCGTTCGATATGGCGGATCTTGATGCGGGAGTCATGATTACAGGTAGCCAGAAAGCACTGGCTTGCCCTCCAGGTATTGCAGTAATGGCATTGGCTCCATCAGCATTGAGACGTATTGAAAAGACAAAGTGCTGCTGCCAGTATTTGGATTTGAAGCTTGCACTGAAGAATCAGGAACGAGGTCAGACTCCATGGACACCTGCAGTAGGTGTGCTTCTTCAGATTAACCAGCGATTAAAAGAAATAGATGCGGCAGGGGGCGATGAGGCAGAGATAGCACGTGCTGCTGAGTTGGCTTCATATTTCCGCAACAAATTGAAAGAGTACAATCTTCCTTTTGAGATTATCAGCGAAAGCTTAAGTAATGCAGTTACGCCATTACATCCCACCACACAGTCTGCTTATGAGATTTTCCTTAAGATTAAGGATGAGTATGGTATGTGGATTTGTCCCAATGGCGGTGATATGAAAGAAACTGTATTTCGTGTAGGACATTTGGGATACCTACATAAGGAAGACTATGACAAACTGTTTGATGCGTTCCTTGATTTAAGGGAGAAGAAATTTATCTAATGAAGAAGGTTATCACATACGGCACATACGATTTGTTCCATCAAGGGCACTATAACCTCTTAAAGCGGGCAAAGGATTTGGGTGACTACCTCATTGTTGGTGTCACTACGGATAACTTTGACTTTGAGCGAGGGAAGATGAATACCTGTAACAATGTGATGGAGCGTATTGAGGCAGTAAAGGCAACTGGTCTTGCTGACCAAATTGTTATCGAAGAGTATCGCGGCCAAAAAATCGATGACATTCAGAAATATGGCGTTGATATTTTCGCTATAGGTTCTGATTGGGAAGGGTATTTTGATTATCTGAATGAGTTTTGCAAGGTTGTCTATCTGCCCAGAACTGAAGGTATATCCTCAACCCAATTACGCCAGGAACGTCCTACGGTCAATATTGGTATTATTGGTACGGGTAGCATTGCTTCGCGTTTTATTCCTGAATCTGACAATGTGAATAGCGCAATTATTACAGCCGCCTACAATCCTAATCAGCCAGAAAATGCTGTCTTTTGTAAGCAGTTCAAGGTGCCAGTAGCAGCTCATAATATGGAGGAGTTGTATGATAATTGTAATGCGGTATATATAGCATCCCCACATTATACGCACTATGAATATGCAAAATCTGCATTAATGGCTGGTAAGCATGTGCTATGTGAAACTCCTTTTGTGTTCTCAAAAGGTCAGGCAGAAGAACTGTACCAAATTGCAGAGGAGAAGAACTTGGTACTAATGGTTGCATTAAAAACGGCCTATACCCCTGCTTTTGGTCATTTGTTCTCTTTGCTTAAGTCTAGAGTCATTGGCGAGATTGTTGAGGTTAATGCTTCTGTTACTACACTGACAGATGAGAAATCAGAGAAATTGGATAGCAGTAGGATTGGCGGTAGTATGAGCGAAAATGCTTGTTTTCCGCTACTTCCCATATTCAAGTTCTTGGGAACAGATTTCCGAAACATTAACTTCTATAGCAAGATGAAGAATGATGTGGATATGTTTACCAAGGCAGTGTTCCGTTATGACCATGCGGTGGCCTCTTTCCAAGTGGGCTTAGGTGTTAAAACGGAAGGCTCGATGACTATTGCAGGGACGAAAGGTTATGTGTATGTACCGGCACCTTGGTGGAAAACAGACTACTTTGAGGTACGCTATGAAGATCAGAATCAGAATAAGAAATACTTCTATCCATTCGTGGGCGAAGGACTTAGGTATGAGATAAAAGACTTTGTTGCATCAGTGCTTTCTAATGGTTCTCATTTCAGTAAAGTATCAAAAAAAGAAAACATGAAGATGGCAGAAGTGCAAGAGCTGTATATAAAAGGGAATAATTTGTTTAAACTCTAATGCAGGAAATAGATAACAAGCTTTGCCCGCAGAATGTTTGTACAGGTTGTTTCGCATGTAAACAGGTGTGTGCGAAAGGGGCAATTCATTTCAAAGAAGATAAGGGATTCTTATATCCTGAAATTGATGCTTCATTGTGTGTAG
>JAEEGL013068683.1_pt1 | contig 15687 bp, 16 predicted proteins | sample 9134231 | NCBI WGS metagenome assembly JAEEGL01 (sample SAMN16246548, study PRJNA631951) | gut metagenome | biome: gut microbiome; feature: rumen; material: fiber-attached | host: Bos | place: Iran: Karaj | collected 2018-10
TATCTGTATCTATTCTGATGATTTCTCTTATAACTTATATATCTATCTTTGAAAGAATTCATGAAATAGGTTTATTATCTTCCTTAGGCATAAATAAACACTATATAAAAAAAATATTCTATTACGAGAATATTATTACATCCTTTATTTCCTCCTTTATAAGCATCACTTTTATTATTATGATTAAATACCCATCTAATAAACTAATCATGCACTATATTGGCTTAAATAATCTCATAAAACCTAATATAAGAATTATTTCAACAATAATTATAATTAATATAATAATATCCATATTAGGAACTATTATTCCTTTAAGAAAGATCAATAAATTAAAAATAGTTGATACTCTTAAATATGAATAGTATAATCTAAACGGAATCGGGTGATTATATGTGGAAAATAGGTAATATTGAAATAAAAAACCAAATTGTCTTAGCTCCAATGGCTGGTATATCTAATACTAGTTATCGTAAGATAATTAAGGAAATGGGTGCCGGTTTAATCTATGCTGAAATGGTTAGTGATAAAGCCATTATGTATGGTAATGAAAAAACATTTACTTTACTTAAAATGGATGAATCCGAAAGACCAATAGCTCAACAAATATTTGGATCAGATATTGATTCTTTTGTTAAAGCAGCTCAAGAAGTCGAAAAAACTATGAAACCAGATATAATCGATATTAATATGGGATGTCCCGTACCTAAAGTAGCTATTAAATCCCAAGCAGGTTCTGCATTACTAAAGAATCCTGAAAAAATATATGAAATAGTATCTGCAGTTGTTAAAGCTGTTAACGTTCCTGTTACTGTTAAAATAAGAAGTGGGTGGGATGCAAACAACATCAATGCTGTCGAAGTAGCTAAGCAAATTGAAAAAGCCGGAGCTAGTGCCATAACTATTCATGCTCGAACTAGATCTCAAGGTTATAGTGGTAAAGCTGATTGGTCTATCATCAAAAAAGTCAAAGAAGCTGTATCCATACCTGTAATCGGTAATGGAGATGTAACAAGTTGTTATTTAGCTAAACAAATGCTAGATGAAACTGGTTGTGACGCTGTTATGATTGGTCGTGGTGTCTTAGGTAACCCATGGTTAATCAGAGAATGTGTTCAATATTTAGATAATGGAACTATACCTGAACGACCAACACCAAAAGAAATAATCGAAATGTTAAAGAGACACTTTAATTTATTGCTACATGATAAAGGTGAAAAACCCGCTGTCCTTGAAATACGTAATCATGCTTTATGGTACATCAAAGGATTACCCAATAGTGCTACGATAAAGAATCAAATATGTTCAACTAAAGATAAAGATAAAATATTCCAAATCTTCGAAGATTATATTAATACATTATAAAACTACAAGTTTCCTTGTAGTTTTTATAATATTCATTATTTATTATTGTTTAAGAAACTAACCAATACTACCCATATGTGAGCAACCATAACACGCCCAAAGTAACAAGACAGCGACATATATTATTCCTATTATTGATAAAATAAATAAAACAATATATATATACATTACTACTTTTGCAAAAGTATTTTGAGGATATTTAGTTCTAGCTACTATCATAAGAACAATACCTGCTATAGTTCCTAATCCTGATAATTCATATGTAATATAATATTCCTTAAGCAAAATGTTTAATAATACTGAAATAACTGGCATTCCAAAAAAACAAGCAAGCGATATAATACACAACACACCAGCATTACGATTATCTTTAGCCTCTGTAAGAGAATTTACTACAGGCGGTGTATTAATACTTTGATTATTTTCTCCTTCATTTAATGCTGGAACATGAGTTCCCTTACGCATACCACATGAAGTACAAAACATATCATTTTCTTCAAATTTATTTCCACAATTTGGGCAAAACATATAATCACCTACTATTAAATTATATCGAGATATAATTATAAAATAAATAAAAAAGGACTTATTAAGTCCATTCTTTATACTTTTTTAATACTTTTTTTACATAATCTTCACTATGTTCATTTAAGTTAATATGCATACTCTTTAAATAATCGTTATAGTATTCTATTGGTTCCATAACTATTATTCTTTTTAATATATCTAATGCTTCTTTAGGATTTTGAAGATAAATATGATATAGTTCAATTGCGGTTAAATATGGTAATAAATATACATATTCTTCTTTTTTAGAACCTGAAAACATCTTTCTCCCTTTAGTTTTAGTTATATCCAATCTTGATGCAGCATCATCAATAGCCTTCTTTAATGTTGTTGGTAAGTCAACACCATCTTCCATAATTGATACAATATATCTAGTAAAATTAACAATATTTTCTGCATATAAAGACATTACTTTAATTGTTAATAATCTCTCTTCATTAACTGGCTCATCCATACCCATAAAACTATCGCTAATCCAATCACCAAAAGCTAATTCCATAAATAAAGGTGGTAACTCAATAAATGGATAATTACTATCTTCATAATCTCTATAATATGTCATATCTGCAATAGTATGAGCATATTCATGCGCTAAATCTATAAAACTAGATACTTCACAATTTTCTCCTAGATTAATATAACAATAATCTGTACCTGGTAGATAAACACTATAACTTCTTAAATCCCCACGTCTAAAATTATCTTTTCTTTCTTTAAATACTTTGTTAAATTTTTGTTTCCATTCACCACCTAAATGGTTATAGAAATCATGTACTTCACTAAATAGTATTCCTGGATTATAATCTAAATCTATTAGTTCAATTTCTTTAGGTATATCATCAGTATATCCCCAAAAATTAACAATATCGTTATGAAAGTCAGGATATTTATTCATCCATCCTATATCATCAACAACAAAATCTTTAAATAAACGTCTCTTTTCAAACATAAAGGGTTCTTCACAACGTAGAGCTTCTAAAAAAGAAATATCATACTCAAATATTGGATTTGTTTTAACTTTTTCTAATGCTTCCTTATATTGTTTTTCTATAAGTTTTTTATTCCAACCATATTTTTTTTCTCTTTGTCTTTTTATTTTATTTATATCTACTTCAAATTCTGTCATATTATTCACCTAATAGTTATATATGTTAGCATAATTAAATTGAATCTTCAATGATATTATCATATAATATTTAATCGTTAAGGAGTGTTCATAATGGAATGTCATAAATGTCATAAAGAAGTAAAAAAAGGCCAAGAAGTATGTTTAAATTGTGGTCATATATTAGGTTATGAATCTCTTGAATGCAAATCATGTCCTCACTGTAATAGAGACATACCTGTTAATGCTACAAAGTGCCCGTATTGTAAAAAGAAACTAGTTCATAGTCTTAAAAAGAAAGCTATTATAGTTACTTTATTATTCTCATCAATAACTTTTATATGTTTATATTCTTTATATGGTATACCTAACGAAAGAATAGCTACTAATTATAAAGATCAATGTATTGAAATAAATTATGAAAATTTAATTAGAAAAGCTGATTATTATAATCATTATAATGTATTCTTCGAAGGTAAAATAAAAAGTATTACTACCGTAGATAAACATCGTAAAATAATGGAAATAGCTATTATTATGGATAATAATGAGGAACATAAAATAGATTTAGAATATCGTAATATTGAATCTATAGGTTATATGGTTGGTGATACAGTAAAAGTATATGGAAAATATTTAAGTTTAAATGGTAATATTCCTTATATTAAAGCAAAATATATTGAAATAAAAAAAGCAAACAATTAGTTTGCTTTTTCTTTCTTATAATTATTAACTTCTTCGACATCATCAAAGTGATGTTTTGTTGTACCAATTATTTGATAATTTTCATGTCCTTTACCTAAGATTAATAAAACATCATTAGGTTTCATCATATCTAATCCTTTATGAATAGCTTTACGACGATCTACTTCAATTTCATAATTATCTGTTTTAACACCTTCGACTATTTGCTTAATAATTGATTCTGGTTCTTCGGTTCTAGGATTATCACTAGTGAATATTACATAATCCGCTAAAGAAGAAGCAATATCTCCCATAATTGGTCTCTTTAATGCATCTCTATCTCCACCAGCACCAACAATTACTAAAACTCTTCCTCGTGCTGTTTCCTTAAATGAAGAAATAATTTTCTTAATAGCATCTGGTGTATGAGCATAATCTATAACGGCAAAACCATTGTTAACTTTAACTTGTTCACATCTTCCTTTAGGTGGATATACATTCGGAGTAACATCAATAATTTGTGTTACATCATATCCTAAACTACAAGCTAATCCAACAGCTGTTAAATAGTTATATACATTAAATCCATTTTTTAAATTAGTTTCAATTACATAAGGTTTATCAAAGTAAGAGAAAGTAACTAAAGTACCATTTTCATTATCTTCATATGCTTTAATCTTAATATCTTTACTCTTTGTACCTAACATAATTGGATTTTTAACATTCTTTTTAAATACATCAGCAAAATCATCATCATCATTAATACTAAAATTACCTGTTACCATATTACATATTTTTAATTTAGCAGATAAATAATTCTCCATATATTTATGATAATCTAAATGATCTTGGGTTAAATTAGTAAAAGCTCCACAAGTAAACTTTAAACCATCAACACGTCTTTGATCTAAAGCATGTGAACTAACTTCTAATACAGCATTTTCACAACCTTTATCATAAGCAGATAATAATAAATCATATAATTCACATATATCTGGTGTTGTATTAATCAAAGGTACAACATCTTCACCTGGTACATAAAAACCAATTGTACCTATATATGCCGTCTTAGAACCTAATTCATTTAACATTTGATAAGTTAAGTAAGCTGTTGTTGTCTTTCCATTAGTACCTGTAATACCAATTAATCTTAACTTATTGATTTTTTCTCCATATGTTTTAATTAAGTATTCAATCATCCAATTATATGTATCATCTACGATTAATTGTTTTTTTCCTAATCCTAAATCATGATCTGCTACAATCAATGATGCTCCTTTATCTAAAGCCATTTCTGCATACTCATGACCATCTTGTTTTTCTCCTCTTATACAAACGAAAGTATCTCCTTCTTCAACCTTTCGTGAATCACTCTTAATGGTAATCATTTTAACACCTCAACATAATTTTATAATTAAATACCATCTAATAGCAATAAATATAATCCACAAATAATAAAAAAAGTGGACAAAAGTCCACGTTTTACATAATTTTAAGTTCTGTAGCTACTTCTACCATATTTTCATTAGCATTTAATAATTTATTAACATTTCTAATAAATAAGTCTTTATCTTCTTGATACATCTTATATAAATTCATAGCAACTATATATGGTAATACATAATGCATTTCTCTTTTAGCAGAAACACTGAATAAACTTATTAAATCTTCTTGTGAGAAATCCATACCTAATTCTCTAATTATAACTCTTTTTAAGTTTCTTGCGTTAGATATATTAGGTAATAATTCTGTTATTTCAAATTTAGTAACTAAAGAACCAGCTTCATTGATAATTGAATTAAATGTATGCATTAATTCTAAATTACATTGTTCTGTTTCAATACCATGTTTCTTTAAATAATCTACAAATAATGTTTGCATTAACATTGGAAACATTTCTATTAATACTGTTTCAGGAGAATATACATTCTTTTTATTACTAATAACATCTTGAATACCATGACCAAATTCATGAGCCAAATCACTACATTCTTTCATCGTACCATTTTCATTAACGTTACATATCCAAGTACTTGGAGTATACATACTAAATGAAGGATTATTACTAAATGCAATAAAGTTATTATCATCAGTATATAATTTATAAAAAATATTAAACCAGTTCTTGTCTAATTCTTGAAAGAAATCAAATAGTATATCAACCATTTCTGAACGTTCTAATTGTATTTGTCCTAATGGTGTAATATTATCACTAGCTTTAGTACAATTCTCATCTACGAAGTTAAAAATAGGTTCTAGGTATGAATAATAATCTAAATGAATAGTTTTAACTTCATCACTATATAATTTACTAAAATCAGGTCTTTCTTCTAAAGCAGCACGAATAGCCATATCATCTTCGATTAAACAATCAATAACACTTAATTCATCTTGGCTTAATTGACCAGACTTAACTAAATTCTTTCTTAAGTCTCTTAATCTATTAACATCCCATGCTAAAAATTTACTATTTTTTACCCCTAAATTATTTGTCACGTTTTAAACCCCTCTCAAAAAAGATTTAGATATAATACCATATTTTGAAATAATTGCAAATAAATATTAATTATATTACAATATATCCGTTGGGAAGTGTTTTTTATGGAAGGTAAATTTTATAAATGTTTTAATGCCGATTTAACTAATCGTTATGGTTTTCAATATGAAGTAGGAAAAGAATATAAAAAAGATAGTATTCAATTTGGTAATGATGGTCATGGTTTCCATGTATGTTCTAATATGGTAGATACATTTAGATTCTTTGATACTGATAATTGTGCTCTTGCCGAAGTAACATGCTGGGGTAATTATCAAGAAACTGATGATGATTATTATGGTTACTATGGTATGTATGCTTTTGAACATATGCGTATTGATCGTGTAATTCCACGTGAAGAAATAATTGAAAGAATGTTAAATAGTACAAATCCAGATACCGTTCAAAGATTTCTTCAAACATTTCATTTAAAACCTGAAGAAATCAAATTATTCTTTGATAAGTTTTCAAATGATATAAATATTCTTAAATATCTTGCTTATTACCAATTAAAAGACACTAACGCCTTTGCTTTAAATAATAGCAAAGAACAAATAGGGGAAGTGTACGAAAAATGGACAAAATCATTGTAAAAGGTGCTCGTGAAAATAACCTTAAAAATATAGATATAGAAATACCAAAAAATTCTTTAGTAGTAGTCACAGGCGTATCTGGTTCAGGTAAGTCTTCTTTGGCGTTCGATACAATTTATGCCGAAGGAGAAAGACGTTATGTTGAATCTTTATCAGCATATGCTAGACAATTTTTAGGTGGTTCTGAAAAACCTAATGTTGATTCAATCGAAGGATTATCTCCTTCTATTTCTATTGACCAAAAAACTACTAATAATAATCCAAGATCTACAGTTGGTACTGTAACAGAAATATATGATTATTTAAGATTATTATTTGCTCGTGTTGGTGTACCATATTGTCCTAATCATAATCGACCTGTAACCAGTCAATCAGTCGAAGAAATGACTAATCAAGTTATGACATATGATGAAGGAACTAAAATTGAAGTATTAGCTCCAGTAGTTCACGGTGAAAAAGGAACTCATAAAGATGTTTTTGATAAATTAAGAAAAGATGGTTTTACTCGTGTAAGAGTTAATGGTGAACGTTATGATTTAGGCGAAGAAATAAATTTAGAAAAAACTAAAAAAGATAATATTGATGTTATCGTTGATCGTATTGTTATTAAACCCGAAGAACGTGGTCGTATCTTCGAAGCTATAGAAACATCTACTAAATTAGCTAATGGCAAAGTAGTAATAAATATTGTTGGTGATAAAGAAATAATCATGAGTGAACAATATGCTTGTCCTGATTGTGATTTTACTTTACCCGAATTAGAACCAAGAATATTCTCATTCAACGCTCCATATGGCGCCTGTCCTGAATGTAAGGGATTAGGTATATCTAAACATATATCTGAAGAATTACTTATTCCTAATCCTAAATTATCTATAATCGAAGGAGCTATTAAAACATTTACTTTCGAAGATAATATTGAAACTACTAAATTAGTAACTGTAGCCAAATATTATGGTATTGATTTATCTGTACCAGTAAAAGATATGAAACGTGAAGACTTAGATATTATTCTTTATGGTTCAAACCATATGTTTGATTATACATTTATATCTAAAAATGGTGGTCGTAGAGAAACAAGAGATACTTACGAAGGTTTTATACCTAACCTAGAAAGAAGATATGTTGAAACAGCATCTGGTTGGATTCGTGATTGGATAGATGGTTATATGATTGAAACCACTTGTCCTTTATGTCATGGTTCAAGATTAAAAGATGAAGTTTTAACTGTTAAAGTAGGTAAAAAGAATATTTGGGAAGTAACTAATATGTCTATTAAAGACTTAATAGAATTCTTCGATAATATTAAATTAAATAAAACTCAACAAGAAATAAGTAACTTATTAATCAAAGAAATTAAATCTCGATTAAATTTCTTAGATAATGTTGGTTTAAATTATTTATCATTATCTCGTTATGCTGGAACTTTATCTGGTGGTGAAGCCCAACGTATAAGACTTGCTACTCAAATAGGTTCTCAATTATCAGGTGTATTATATGTTTTAGATGAACCAAGTATTGGTCTTCATCAAAAAGACAATGATCGTTTAATAACTAGTTTAAAGAAAATGCGTGACCTAGGTAATACTTTACTTGTCGTAGAGCATGATGAAGACACTATGCGCGAAGCCGATTACTTAATTGATATTGGCCCTGGTGCTGGTAACGAAGGTGGTTATGTTGTAGCTGCTGGAACACCTGATGAAGTAGCCAAGAACAAAGATTCATTAACTGGCCGTTATCTAGCTGGTATAGAAAAGATTGATATACCTAAGAAAAGAAGAAAAGGTAATGGTTTATTCTTAACCGTTAAAGGTGCTAAAGAAAACAACTTAAAGAATATCAATGTTAAATTCCCTTTAGGAACATTCACTTGTGTAACAGGTGTATCTGGTTCTGGTAAATCTTCATTAGTAAATGAAATATTATGTAAGTCATTACAAAAGGAAATATATGGTAGTAAGGTTGTAATTGGTAATGTTAAAGAAGTACTAGGTATGGAAAATGTTGATAAAGTAGTACAAATAACTCAAGAACCAATTGGTAGAACACCACGTTCAAATCCTGCTACATATACTGGTGTATTTGATGATATTAGAGATGTTTTTGCCGAAATGAAAGAATCTAAAATTCGTGGATATAGCAAAGGACGTTTTTCATTCAATGTTAAAGGTGGACGTTGTGAAGCATGTTGGGGTGATGGTGTTAAACGTATTGAAATGCATTTCTTACCTGATGTATATGTTCCATGTGATGTATGTAAGGGTAAACGTTATAACTCTGAAACTCTTGAAGTTAAATTCAAAGGTCACAATATTGCTGATGTCTTAGATTTAAGAGTCGAAGAAGCAATGGAATTATTTGAAAATATTCCTAAAGTTAAAAATAAATTACAAATATTGATGGACGTCGGCTTAAGTTATATTAAATTAGGTCAACCAGCACCTACTTTATCTGGTGGTGAAGCTGGTAGAGTAAAACTAGCCAAAGAATTACAAAAGAAACCAACTGGTAAATCTGTCTTTATTTTAGATGAACCAACAACTGGTCTACATACTGAAGATATTAAACATCTATTAGCTATCTTACAAAGAATTGTCGATAATGGTGATACTGTAATTGTAATTGAACATAACTTAGATGTTATCAAAGTTGCTGATTATATAATTGATTTAGGACCAGATGGTGGAGATGGCGGTGGCCAAATAGTAACTACTGGTACTCCTGAACAAGTATCTAAAGTTAAAGAATCCTATACTGGTATTTATTTAAAAAAGAAATTAAGTTCATAAAAGTAAACATTATTGAATATTATTCGTTGATATCTTATAATTTATAGTAGGAGAGTGAATATATATGGATCCAGTGTTCTTAACCATCGGTTCAATTGAAATTAGATGGTATTCTGTTTTAATCTTAGCTGCCGTCTTCATTTGTTGGGGATTAATAAAAAGCGAAGCTAAGAGATTTAAATTTAATCTTGATAAATTATTTAATATGATGTTCTGGGCTTTATTATTAGGTATAATAGGTGCTCGATTATATTATGTAGTATTTAATTATCAAGAATTATATGTATCTGATCCAAAAAGTATTCTCTATATTTGGGAAGGCGGATTAGCTATTCATGGCGGTATTCTCATGGGCTTAATTGCGGTAGTTACATATTGTAAATTACAACAATGGCGTATCGTTAAACTAACAGATATTATTGTAGTTCCCTTACTATTAGGCCAAGCAATAGGTCGTTGGGGTAACTTCTTTAACCAAGAAGCCTATGGTGCAGCCACTACCGTAGAAACATTAAGAAAAGTATTAGTACCAGAATTTGTTATTGATGGTGTAACCATTAATGGTGTTGTATATACTCCAACATTCTGGTTTGAATCTCTACTATGTTTAACAGCCTTTATTATTCTTCTATTTGTAAGAAGAAGTCGTATGATAAAAACAGGTACATTAACAGCAATCTATTTAATATTCTATGGCTTAGTAAGATTCTTCATTGAATCATCTAGATTAGATGCATTAATGATTGGACCAATCAAAGTAGCTCAAGTAGTATCAGTTATAATGATAGTCATAGGTATTGGTATGTTAATGCTAATATCACGAAAAGGTAAATTCGATGATTTATATAATCCAATGGAAATAGGTTCTTAGTAACCTATTTTTTTATTGTTTAGTTGCTAAAAAAACAAATAAATGTTATTATTTAACCGGTGAGAAAATGAACAATTTAGTAGTAGCATATCTAGGCGATGCCGTATATGAACTCTACATCCGTGAATATCTTATAAATAAAGGCATAGCTAAAGTTAAAGAATTACAAAAAGAATCATTAAAATATGTTAGTGCCACATCTCAATGTCGTATTCTTGAAGATTTAATAAATAAAGATTTATTAACTACCGAAGAAATTGAAATTGTTAATCGTGGACGTAATGCTAGTTCTCATAAGAGTAAAACAACCGATATTATTACATATAAGAAAGCAACAGGTTTAGAATGTCTTATTGGTTATTTATATAATAATGATAAAGAAAGATGTAATGAAATAATGCATTACATAATAGGTGAATAATATGAAAGTATGTGGAAAGAATGTCTTTAATGAAATTGAATTAAAGAATATTAGAAAAATATATTTATCTAAGAACTTCCATGATGATGCTATCATGAAAAAGATTAAGGATAATAAATTAAAATATATTGAGTCTGATCCTAAAGTAATGGATCGTATGTTACCACGTAATCAAGGTATCATTGTTGAAATAAATGATTATGAATATAAAGATATGAGTGCTATATCTAATGATGAAAAAATGGTACTTATGTTAGATCATCTAGAAGACCCTCATAACTTTGGTGCTATTATCCGTACTTGTGAATCTAAAGGAATTAAATCTATTATTATTCCTAAAGATCGTAGTGTCGTAGTAAATGAAACTGTTATGAAAACTTCAGCTGGTGGTTTAAACCATGTTAATATTATTATGGTTACTAACTTAGTTAATGCTATAAATGAATTAAAAGATCGTGGATTCTTTATATATGCTGCTGAAGCCGATGGAAAGAATTACAAAGAAGTTGATTATGCCGACAATGTCGTATTAGTAATAGGTAGTGAAGGATTTGGTTTATCTCGTTTAGTCAGAGAGAATGCTGATGAAATAATAAGTATTCCAATGCGTGGCGAAATAAACAGTTTAAATGCTTCCGTATCTGCCGCAATATTAATATATGGAATAGGAGAATAAAATGTACGAATATCCTGATGAGGAATTAATCAATTTATTAAATGAAAATAATGAGGATGCTGCTGATATCCTTTATAAGAAGTATGGTTATATTGTTAATGTTATCTATAATAAATATAAAAGAAGTGCTTATGCTTTATCTATTGATTTAAAAGAATTAAAGCAAGAAGCTTTATTAGGATTCTCTAATGCTTTAGCTACTTATAATTCATCTAAATCTGCTTCTTTACCAACATATATATCTTTATGTGTTGAAAGAAAAATAACATCTTATATTCGTAAAGCTGATACTACTAAAAGTAAATTAATGAAAGAAGCTTATTCATTAGATGTTCAATTAGATGAAGAAGAGAAATTATCTTTATTAGATATTATCGGAGATTATAAGAATGAACCAGGACAAACACTTGAACAACAAGAGCATATAAAGGAGATTCAAAGAAAGATTGATGAACTATTAAGTCCTAACGAAAAAGAAGTATTTGAATTGATGCTAAATGACTTTAATTATAATGATATTGCTGAAATATTAAACAAGAGTCCTAAACAAATAGATAATACTATTCAACGTATTCGCAATAAATTGCGTGAAATTGTTTAAAAAATAGTTGAAATAAACATTTTTGTGTGCTATATTAATGGCGTACACGAAAGTGTTTTTTTTATACAAAAAAATTAAGAGGTGTTTTGATGAGTAAAAAAGAAAAAGAAATTCTAGAAAACGAACTAGAAGATACTATGGAATTAGATGAATTAGAAGATTCTGAAGAAGAAGTAGTAGAAGACGAACCAGAAGTTGAAGAAGAGGAAGAAACTGAAGTCGAAGAAGAATCTGAAGAAGAGGAAGAAACTGAAGTCGAAGAAGAACCTGAAGAAGACGAAGAACCTGAAGAGGAAGAAGAATCTGAAGAAGAACCTGAAGACGAAGAAGAAACTGAATCTGAAGAAGCTCCAAAAGAAGATAAAAAAGCTGATAAGGAAAAAGAAAAAGAAGAAAAGAAAATAGCTAAAGAAGCTGAAAAAGCTGAAAAAGAAGCTGAGAAAGCTTTAGCTAAGAGAGAAAAACTTGAAGCAAAAGCTGCTTTAATTAATCGTAAGAAAGAATTAGAGCATCAAATAGATAAATTAGAAAAAGAATTAAAAGAAACTAAAGAAAAACATGTTAAAAAAGAATTAAAAAAGAAGATTAAAGAGTTAAAGAAAGAAAGACCTAGGGTTGGAAAAAGAGATACATTCCTTGGCGATGTAGGCAAAGAAATGAAACTTGTTAGATGGCCTAAGAGAGAAGAAGTAGTTAAATATACTATTGCAACATTAGTATTTGTAATCTTCTTCGCATTATTCTTCTATGCATTAGACACATTATTTGCTTTAGTAAAGGGATGGATTAGTTAATGGAAAAACAATGGTACGTAGTTAATACTTATAGTGGACATGAAAGTAAAGTTAAAGAAAAACTTGAAATGAGAACAGAATCTATGGGATTCGAAGATTATATCTTTAGAGTTATCATCCCTGAAGAAACTGTTATTGAAACAACTAAATCTGGAGAGAAAAAAGAAAAGAAGAAAAAAATATTTCCAGGTTACATCCTAGTAGAAATGATAATGACTGATGAAGCTTGGTATGTAGTTCGTAATACACCAGGTGTTACAGGATTCATCGGTTCATCTGGTAAAGGAGCTAAACCAACTCCATTATTACCACAAGAAATAGATAAAATCTTAATCAGCATGGGTATGTCTCGTGTAGATGTTGATGCTGAATTAACTGTAGGTACTAGAGTATCTATCGTTGACGGACCATTCAAAGGTATGGAAGGTAAGATTGATAATATTGATGTTGAAAATTCTCGTCTTACTGTACTTATCGATTTATTTGGACAAGAGACTCCAGTTGAAGTTGAACTATTCCAAGTAAATGTCGCAAAATAATAAATAATGTACAAATAAGCAACTATTTGAAAATAATAGTTGTTTTTTTGCTTTTTTTGTGTTAGTATCTTAAGTGCTAAATTATTTTTAGTTCAAGTGGGAGGGAAATGCGGATTGCCCAAAACCACTAGCGAAAATACGAAAGGAAGTGTTTTACGTGGCAAAAGAAGTCGTTAAACAAATTAAATTACAAATTCCTGCTGGAAAAGCTACACCTGCACCACCAGTTGGTACAGTTTTAGGACCTGCTGGAATTAATCTACAAGAGTTCTGTACAAAATATAATGACGCTACTAGAGACAAAATGGGAGATATTATTCCAGTTGTTATCAATGTATACGAAGATAGAACATTTGACTTTGTACTTAAGACTCCACCTGCTGCTGAATTAATCAAGAAATATGCTAAGATTAAGTCAGGATCTAAGAAGGGTGCTAATGAAGTAGTTGCTACTATTGAAAAGTCTGATCTTAAAGCAATAGCTGAAATTAAGATGCCAGACTTAAATGCATATGACATCGAAGGAGCTATGAACATTGTTGAAGGTACTGCTAGAAACATGGGAGTTGCTATTAAAGGTGTTAATGATGCAGAATTAGCTGAACAAGGTGCTGAAGCTGCTGAAGCTGAAAGAGAAGCTGCTGCAAGAGAAGCTAAACTTGAAGCTATGGAAGAAAGTGCTTCTAATACTAATGTTGAAGCAGAAGTAATTACTGAAAAAGTAGAAGAATCTGAATCAGAAGAATAATTAAAATAATTAAATAAAAAATTTATCCGCTAAATTGACCACGATTGGAGGTAAAGAAATGAGAAAATTTGGAAAGAAATATGTGGAAGCTTCAAATAAAGTTGAAAAGAATAAAGCTTACGAACTTGCAGAAGCAGTTAAGTTAGCTAAAGAAACTAGCACTACTAAATTTGATAGTTCTGTTGAATTAGCAGTAAAACTTAATATCGATACAAAGAAAGCTGACCAACAAATGAGAGGTTCATTTGTATTACCAAATGGTAATGGTAAAACTAAGAGAATTTTAGTTTTAGCTAAAGGATCTAATGCTGAAGCTGCTAAAAAGGCAGGAGCAGATTTCGTTGGAGAACAAGATATGATTGATAAAATCGCTAATGAAAATTGGTTCGATTATGATGTAATCATCGCTACTCCTGATATGATGCCTGCTTTAGGTAAAATTGGTAAAGTATTAGGACCTAAAGGATTAATGCCAAACCCTAAGACTGGTACAGTAACTGTTAACCCAGCTGCTGCAGTTGAAGATGTTAAAAAAGGTATGATCGAATATAGAGCAGACCAATATGGTAATATTCATTGTTCTGTTGGTAAAGTATCTTTTGATGCTAAAAAGCTAGAAGAAAATATTTCATATGTAGTTGCTGCATTAATGAAGGCTAAACCAGCTACAGTTAAAGGTAAATACATTCAAAATATTTCTATATCAACTACTATGGGTCCTGGTATCCATGTAGATCAAAATTCATTTGACATGTAATAATTATCATGTTATATTAATTTAGGTAAAAAAACGAGTACCGAAGACAGTAGGGGAGCAATCTTAATAATCCTACCGAGGGAGAGTTATGATTCTTTTAGAATGACAAACTTTCCTGCACGGAAAGTTTTTTTATAAATATATTAAGGAGGACATATAATGGCAAGCGAAAAAATTCTTAAAGCTAAAAAAGAAACAGTTAATGAAATAGCTGATAAGTTAAAAAATTCTAAGAGTGTATTAATTTTCAACTATAAACAATCAACTGTTGCTGATATGCAAGAATTACGTAGAGAACTTAAAAAAGTCGATAGTGAAGTAAAAGTATATAAGAATACTCTTGTTACTAGAGCCTTAAATGATATGAAAGTTACTCTTGATAATGAACTTGAGGGACAAAACGCTATCGTATTTGGTAAAGAATTATTAGATCCAATTAAGATTTATGATACTTTTGCTAAACATCATGAAAATGTAACTATGGTTACAGGTTTAATTGATGGCGAAGTAGTTACTCTAAATACTATTAAGGAATATGCTTCTATACCATCTATGGAAGGATTACTTACTATGTTTGCTGGTGGCTTGATAGAACACGTTAAAAATCTATCTATTGCACTTAACTTATATGCCGAAAA
>JAEEGL013700747.1_pt1 | contig 15687 bp, 3 predicted proteins | sample 9134231 | NCBI WGS metagenome assembly JAEEGL01 (sample SAMN16246548, study PRJNA631951) | gut metagenome | biome: gut microbiome; feature: rumen; material: fiber-attached | host: Bos | place: Iran: Karaj | collected 2018-10
ATTTATCATTTAGATGAGAAAGATATAAATATAATGTATAATGAACAAAATTACCAAATTATAATAATAATGTTCTATTAAGTACAATTATAACAAAAGGGGAAAATACAATAACAATTCATTTAGAAAGAAAAGATGCAATCAGAAAAAAATTAATTAATTCTTTAAAGGTTTCAACTTCTGATACAAATGTTAATGAAAAACAATTTAAATCAATGAGAAATAAATTTATGAAAATTAATGAATCTTATAATAAAATTAGTCAAAAAATATCTATAATAAAATTATAAAAACTTAAGAGAATTTGAAGAGCAAATAATCAAATTAAATAAAAAACTAAAATTATTTTATAATAATGAAAGTTTTAATAGATTAAATGAATTTATTGATGAAAATCAACAATCTACTAATTTAAGTGATAAAGATTTGAAAATGTGTAAATAATGAAATTGAATCATTTATTATTAATTATAAGTTTTTAATTACTCAACATAATTTTCAAGAAAATATTCTTGATTTTATGAATCAATAATGATAAATTTAAATAATAAAATTTAAAGTTAAAAATGCGTCATAACATATCAACAATATCAAGAGAATAATTTGATGAAAATATAAATCTATCAAAAAAATATATTTATAAAAACTTTTAAAATTATTTTTATAATATTCATAAAACAAAAAAGAAAAAAAATAAAAAATAAATAATAAAAACTTAATTAAAATGCTCAAAAAAAGATATAATTCTTACTTGAATAAACTTGCTCTTTTAGCAATTTCATTTTGTTCAACTGAGGGTAAAATAGTTTGAGTACTATATTTAAAAGAATCAATAAAAGATTTTCTTATATTTAAATTTATAGAACTTCTTTCTAATTCCATTGGCTCTAAAATATTATCATTTCCTTTATTCACATTTTCATTTTCATAATCTAAATGAATTAAACCTAATAAACTTGATCTTGTTGGTTCAAATTTTTGAGTGTTTATCTTATCTCCTTGAATTTCATATACTCTTTCTTTCATTCTTAATAATTTAAAATTATTTAATGATTCAGTTAAAAATTCTCTCATATCATTTGTACATTTTATATTATCTAAATTATCATTTTCAATTGGTATCTCATTTTTAGCTAAGTTTCTTAATACTTTTTCATCTAAATTTTTTTCTTCTGTTGTGTGATTTGGTAAATTCCCATTTGAATTTTTCTTTAAAAATTCAATAAATTTTTCTCTTAATAATAAATATGATTCTTCATTATCATCTTCTTTATTAGTAATGTTATTACCATCTAAATTATTATTATTAACATCATCATTATTATTATAATTATTATTAGTATTATAAAAATTATTCTCATTATTATTTTCATTACTACAATTATTACTTTTATTATTATTGTTTATATTATTACTATTATTGTTATTATTATGGTATATATTATTATCATACATATTATTATTAAGGTTATTATCATCACTCATTAAATTATGAGATTGAATATATTTTTTATTTTGATTTTTTATTTTATCATTTTTTAATGAATCAATGATTTTTTTATAGTTTTGATTAATATGTTTCATATTTGATGAAGTTTTCAATATATTTTTATGAGGAATATTTTCATTTTTTTTCTTTTGAGGTGTTATAGAATTATTTTTATTAAAGATTGGCTTTGATTTACTTTTTTTAAAACCTTTTTTATTTGAATTTTCATAATTAATATTAAATTGATTTCCTTTATTATTATTATTAAGTGTGTTATTATGTAAATTATTATTAAAGCTTTCTTGAGTTTTTGAATCTTTACTTATATTATTTCCACTATTTCTTCTTTGAGAATTAAATGAATTTCTTCTATTAATTTCTTCTTTTTTTTCTTTTTTGATTTGCTCTATTATTTTAAAGTTTTTTGAATTTCTCATTGATTTAATTGATCGATGAATTCCTTTTGTAGTCTTAAAATTTTTTTTTAAATTGTTATAATATTCATCATTAGGTGATAACATTATTTTATCATTATTTTGATTTTTAGCATTTACTATTAATGAATTTTTTGGACTTTTTATTGATATATTTTTATCAATTGATTTACTAATACTACCATGTCTAAAAGTATTTTCTTGATTTAAATTTTTTCTATTTCCTTTTGGAGTACTAGTAGTTATATTATTTTTAATATTTTCATTTATTTTCTTTTCATAATCCTCATTCAAATTAGTATCTTTATTATAATTATCACTTTTATTATTTTTTAAATTATTATCAATATTAATTTTAATCATACTATCATTATCTTTTTTATCTCTAAAATTATCATATTCATTACTTTCACTATCACTTTGACTTGAACTTGAACTACTTTGACTACTTGAAATACTATATTCACTTTCAGATTTTTTACTTTTATTATCATCCAGATCTTCAACTTTTAATTTAATATCATTTTTTTTCTTTGTTTTTTTAACATTTTGTTCTTTTTCAATTGATTCATTAAAATATTCAAAAGGATTTAAATGATTATTTTCTTTAAATTTACTAGATGATTTTTTATTAGAAGGATTAATATTAGGAATAAAAACACTATTACTTCTATAACCTCTAACATTAGGTTTATTTAATGAAAATATATTTCCATTTTCTTCAAGTTCTTTTGGTTCAAATTCAAATTCTTTATTATTAGAAACTGTAAAAGCACTATTAATATGTTTCATATTATTATCTGTATTAACATCAAATAATAAATTTTCATTATTAATATATTTATTTGAAGGAGTCATATAATTATCATTTAATAGTGGTTCATCTGTTATTTCCAATAAATTATTATTTATATTTTTAAATGCTCTTTCTTTATATTCTTTAAGTTTTTCTTTTTCTATTTTTGGAGATCTACTTATTTCTTTAAAATTATTTGGTAAATAATGTTTTACTGACATTGGTGTTGAGAATTTCTTTTTCTTTTCAATATTATTATTTTTTTCTTTATAAATTTCATATAATTTATTATTATCATTTGTAATTTCTTCATCAATCTTTTTATTTTTAATATCATTATTATTCTTAATACTATTATTTTTAATATTATTATTACTTATATTATTGTTTTCTGAGTTATTTTCTTTTTTTTTAAATTCATTATTTTTTTGTTCCAAAATATTAATAATATTAGGTCTAAAAGTTCCTTGTCCTCCTATTTTTTTATTTGGATTTTTAATAAATTCTTTTTCTTGAGGAGAAAAATTTTTAGATAAACTTCTTCTATTATTATTAGAATTTTTATCATAAATATAATTTGGGACTCTAGAAGTTTTTTGACTCTTATTTTTCTTATTATCAGAACTATTATTATTTCTTTCTTTTTTTTTTTCTTTGATTTTTTTCATTAGAAATTTTAGTTAAATTTTGATTTGAATTATATTTTTTACGATTTAAATTTCCTACCATATCTTTTATTAAATTATCATCAGAAATATCATTATTATTTATTGATATTGGTTCAATATGATCAAAATTTTGAGACATTTTCTTTTTTTCTATATATTGATCATTTAAATTATTATCATTTGTATCTTTTATAAATTTTTTTTTATTTTTATTTTTTGTTTTATGCATATTAGAATTATTTTCTGTATTTTCTTCTTCTTTTCCTTTTTCATTATTTTTTATAAATTTTTTTTCTGTTGAAGATTGATTATTTTTATTCAATTTCTTTCTATTTAATTCTTTTGGATTATTTGAAGTTGAAATGTATTTAATTTCATTTGAATTTTTTGGACTTTTATTTGATTTATATAATTTTTCCTTTAAATTTTCATTATCTGATATTTGATTATCTTCATTTATTTTTTTATTTTCATTTTTATTTATTTTTTTATTGTTTTTATTATTAATATTATTATCTTCATCTGATTCTTTTTTATTTTCATTTTTGTTTCGTATAAATTTTCTTTTTTTATTTTCCTGATTTTTTTCATTATTTTCTAGAATATCTTTATTTATACTATTTTTCTTTTTATTTTTATTTAATTCTTCTTCTTCATTATCTTCCTCTTTTCCTGAAATTATTTTATTTTTATTTTCATTATTATTATTAATTGTTTTTATTGAATTTTTTTTATTTTTTGTTGTATTTTCATTATTAATGTCTTCTTCTTCTTCATTTATATTATCTTTTTTTCCTAAAATTTTTTTCTTATTATTTTTTGCTTTTTTTTCATTGTCATATTCATTATTTTCTTCATCTTCATTATTTTCAATTTTTTTATTTATATCTTTTTTCTTATTTTTTTTTGTTTTATTATCATTGCTATTATTTTCTTCATTTTCTTCTCTTTTCTTATCTTTTTTTCCTGAAATTTTTATATTTTGTTTTACTTTATCATAATCATTATCTTCTTCTTCTTCTTCTTCATTATTTTGATGTATACTTTTTTTCTTATTATTTTTTAATTTATTATCATTATTATCATTATCTTCTTCTTCATTATTTTGATGTATACTTTTTTTCTTATTATTTTTTAATTTATTATCATTATTATCATTATCTTCTTCTTCATTATTTTGATGTATATTTTTTTTCTTATTTTTTTTTAATTTATTGTCATTATTATCATTATTATCATTATCTTCTTCTACATTATTTTGATGTATACTTTTTTTCTTATTGTTTTTTAATATATTATCATTATTATCATTATCATTATCATTATCTTCTTCTTCATTTTCATTTTTTTTATATAAGCCTTTCTTTTTATTATTTTTTAATTTTTTATTTATATTATCTTCTTCTTCATTTTCATTTTTTTTGAATGAGCCTTTCTTTTTATTATTTTTTAATCTATTATCATTATTATCTTCTTCTTCTTCTTCTTCTTCTTCATTTTCATTTTTTTTATATAAGCCTTTCTTTTTATTATTTTTTAGTGAATTATCATTACTGTCTTCTTCTTCTTCATTTTCATTTTTTTTGTATGAGCCTTTCTTTTTATTATTTTTTAATGTATTATCATTATTATCATTATCTTCTTCTTCATTTTCATTTTTTTTATATGAGCCTTTCTTTTTATTATTTTTTAATTTTTTATTTATATTATCTTCTTCTTCATTATTATTATTATTGTTTTTTTCTAAACTATTCTTATTGTTTTTTAATTGTTTTTCATTTATATTATTTTCTTCTTCATTATTATTTTCTTGGTTTTTTCCTATTTTTTTTTTCTTGCTATTTTTCATTTTATTTTCATTTTCTGAATTGTCTTCTTCATTATTATATTCATTTTTTTTCTTTAATCCATTATTCTTTTCTTCTTTTATTTTATTATTATCTGAAATACTTTCATCTTTATAATTATCTTTTTCTATATTTCTTTTCTTATCATATAATTTATTATTACTTTCTCCAGAATTAACTTCTTTTTCATCTATTTTTTCATTTTTATTTTTTAATTTTTTATATTTATTTATTTTTTCTTCTTCTTCATTTTTGTTTTTGGTTTTCCTTGATTCTTTGTTTTCATTTTCTTCTTCATTATCATTAACATTTAAATTTTTCTTTTTACTATTTTTATTATTATTTTCTTCATAATCTTCGTTATTTTCCTTCTCTTCTTTATAATTATTTGTTTTTATATTTTTCTTCTTTTTGTCTGTTTTTTCAATTTCTTCTTCATTATCATTGTTTATTTTTATTTTTTTCTTATTTTTATTATTTACATTTGTATTTTTGTCATTGTTTTCAGATTGCTTTTTGTTTTTTAATTTTTTATTATTTTGATTATCATCATTATCATTTTCATTATCTTCATCATTATCATTATCATTATTATTTCCCTTTTTTTTTAAATTTTGTTTTTTTATATTATCATTATTTTTTTCATCATTATCTAAACCATATTTATCATCAAATTTTAAACGTTTATTATTTTTTTTATGATGTTCTAAGTCTTCTTCACTTTCATCATCACAATTTTTTAATATCCCTTTCTTTTTGTGTTTTTTATGATTTTCTTCATTACTTTCTTCTTTTTCAAATAATTTTTTATTTTTTTTTTTATTATTATTTTTATATGATTCTTCATTACTTTCTTCATCATCAGATAATTTTAATATTAGATTTTTATTGTTATTTTTGTTTATTTCTTCATCACTTTCTTCATCATTATTATTTTTTCCTTTTTTATTTTTTAATTCATTATTTTTATCACCCAACCCATCTTCATCATCATTTTCATTTAATAAACCTTTTGAATTTTTATTTTTAATTCTTTTTTCATTTTTAATTTCATCATCATCTAAATTATCATTTGATTTTTTATTTGTATTTCTTTTGTTTTCACTTTTTAATTTATTATTAGAATTAATATTATTTTCATCTGGACCAAATAAATTTGTTTCATTTTTATTTAAACTATGTTCATCATTCAGATTTTTATTTTCTGAAAAATTACCTTCTAAATCTTTAATTCTTTTTAATTTTAAGTTATTTATATTTTCTTTTTTTTCTGAATTTGTTTTTGAATTTAAAGGATCATCATCATAAAATTGATCAGACTTTCTTTTTAAATTACTTTTTAAATTATTATAATTTGGTTTTTTATTGTTATTTATTTCTTTTTTTATTTCCTTTACTATTTTATCTTGTTCTTCTCTAAAAATTTTATTTTTTTCATTCAATTCTTTTTCTTTTTCAATTTCATTTTTAAATTTATCTAAAATTTTATTTTCTTTTCTTTCAGGACTTTCATCAATTTTATCATTAATATTCTTTAAATTATTTATTAAAATTTCTTTATTTTTATTAGAAATATTAATATTTTGTTTAATATTATCTTGAAATTTTTTTTTTAAATTATCCATTTTTTCTTTAATTTTTTTACTTTGTTCATCATTATTATTGATTATTTCATTTTCATAATTATTTCCATTATTAATATGACCAGAAGAAAATCCTCTGAAATTTTTTTCATTATTTTTATCATCATTATTATCACTATTAATATTATTATTATTTTCAATTTTATTAGAAGATAATCCATGATATAAACTTGATTTTGAAGTTGAATTTGCTCTACTTTTTTCTTCATCAAATAAATTTCTTCTTCCTCTATTTCTTTCTTTGAAATTTTCATTTATTGGAATATTTAATATATTACTTGTTAAATTTGATACATTATTATTATTTAATATTTCACTTATTAGTTCATTTTCTAAAAAATTAACTCCTTCATTATATTCATAATCAATTTTAATTAGTTCTATTCTTTTTTTTCCTAATAAAAAAGCATTTCCTTCAGCATTATAATTTATTTTAGTTTTATTAATTATATCATCTATTTTTCTATCTAGTAAATTTCCAAGCATATTAGATATTTTTGATATTTTACTCATTGAGGATAAATTATTAGTTATATTTGAATTTAATGAATTAACACTATCATTTGTATTATAAATATTATTATTTATATTATTAGAAGTAATTAAAAAATCTTTTGAATCAGGATTATATTTTCTCTTAAAAAATAATTTTTCTTCTCCTTCTTCAAAATTTCTCATATGATAATCTGAACATTTAATTTTAAAAAATATAACTTTAACATAATAAGGTTGACTTATCATTTCAATTATTGAATTTTCATTTACATCATATTCGTTTTGAACATAATCAAATAAATCAAAATCTCTATTTTTATAAGAATAATTTATAAATTCATATATTATTGAATTATTCTTTGAAATAGCATAAAAAGTCCTATCTATAAATTTAACTTTATCAATTGAAAAATTGTTCTTTCTTTTATCTTCAAATAAATTAATTTTAATATTTTCTTGATTATCACTATTTAATTTTACTTTGTATAACCCTTGTAATTCAGTATAAATGAATAATTCTCCTTTTTGATTAATAAAAGTTAATAATTCTTCTCCGCAAAAAAGATCTGTAACTTTATCATTATTAATTTCATCAAAATTAGAGTTGTCGTTGTTTTTAATATTTAAAAAAATAATACTTGAATTTTTTTTACTAGCATTATAAACATTATTTTTACTTTTATAATTAATTAACCCAAATTTAAAAACTGTTCCTTCATTAGTTATTCCAGCAGTATAAAATTTCCCACATTGAATTTTATTAACAATAAAAGTAGAATTTAAAACAACTTTTTTAGGAATAAAGCAAATTTTATTCAAACTATTGTAAACATGATTATTAATGTTATTATTATCTTTATTATTTTCATTATTATTTTTATTTAAACCACATTGTCCAAAAGAATCATCTCCCCAAGTATATAAATTTCCATTATAATCAATTCCTGCTCCATGAGTTTCACTTAAAGAAATATATTTAATATTCAAAGAACTTAAATTTTTATTTAAAGTAGGAATTTTAACTTTAAATATATTATCTCCTAAAGCAAGAAGTCCTTTTTGATCAATATCATTTCCCCAAGAATATATTGAACCTCCCTCTGTAATTGCATGACAAACATCAGTATTACAAAATATATATTTTATTTTTAAACCAAAATTTGAAAAAGAAATTGGTGTTGATGATAAATATTCTAAATTATCATCATATAAATTTTGAGTTTGTGGTATCCATGCTATTAAATAATGTTCATATATTGCATATGTGTTGTTTATTGAAAAGGAAAATGACTTTAAAGTTATCAAATCTGTTAATGATAATTTTGATAGGAAATGTTGAGTAGATAATTTTTTGGAGGATGAATAAAATATATACTATTTTTTATTATAAATCATTTTTTCTTACATTTTTGTTCATTTTTTATTGATTTTTATATATTTTATTTTTATTTTTTTAATTCCCTAATATATAAAAATATATTTCTTTAAATTTATTCATTATATAATATTTTTTTTTTGTTTAAATTTAATTTAAAGAAAAATGGAAATATAATTTTTCAAACATTTTTAAATCAATTTTTCTTGTTTTTTTTCAGAATAAAAAATATTTCTTAAATTATATGATTTTTATCACCAATCATACAATAAATTAAAGTATTAAACTGAAAAATTATATTACACCTTTTATGAAAGGTCCTTTCATCTAAATTTTTTTTTGAGATAAAAATATTGATTTTGGTTATTTAATTCTTCAAAATTCTCAATTATTATTATATGTTTTCAAAGTATAACTAAAAAAATTTAGGTTATTGAGATAATTCTATAGGATTATTATGAATAATAATTCAATTCCAATTAATAATCAAATAATATTTTTGTTTCATACTTTTCTTTCCAAAATTTAGTTTTATCATTTAAGAATTTTGTTTGCTTTTTTTACTTTAAATTTTTTAAATGAATTTGAAGAATAAAGGAAAAATTATTTAATTAAATTAAACAATTTAAATAAATTTAAATTTTTTGTTAATCATGAATTAATCTCGTATTCATTTTTCAGTTCTATGAAAAATAAATATGCTTAATAAAATATTTAAAAAAAGAAAAAAATACTAAAAAAATAATTTTAAAATTGTTTATTAATACATCAAAATTAAAAATAAAGAAAAAATAAATAATTCAAAATAAAAAATTAAATGGAAGGAGAATTTGGAAAGAGAACAGTTTTAGCATATTCTAACTTTATGAAATATATAATTCCATTTGCCTTATATAACATAATATTAACAATAATAGAAAATAGTGCATGCATATATTCAGTGGATTTAATGTTTGGAGGTGATCACATTTTATCAGAACTTTTATCTCCATTATATTTCCTAAGTCCACATATTTATTTAGATATGTTAAATGAACAATTTCCAAATGAATGTGATTTAATTTTTAATTATAATGGAACAAGAGATGGAAAAGAAGAAGAAGAAGAAAGAAGAAATTTAAGATATAATAGAAATTTAGATGAAGAAGATAATAATGAAGAACTAAGAATGTATCAGAGATTTAGTACAAATAAGCCTTATTTAGATATTAAATTCAGAGGAAAAATTTTATATACTTTTGATAATTCATATTGTGTTTATAGTTCAAAATTAATATTTATATCAATTGCAATTGTAATAATAATGGGAATCTTATGCATTAGTTTATTTTTTTTAGATACAAGAGGAAAACCTAATTTAGGTATAAAAATTGCAGCTATAATATTAACTAATACTGTAAATATTATAATAAGACCACTTTTTATTTTTATTTCTGTTGTTTTGGTTAATAGACCTATTGTTTATTTATATAAAGGAGAATATATAAAAAGTGAATATAAAACAAATGAAGTTATTTATATGGTTCTTTCTTTACTTGTTTTAATTATTTTTATACTTTTTGGTTATATGTATAATAGTTATATTAATAATTCTTTCTGTACTGAAACTTTACCTTATGATTCTTTTCAATCTAGTTTAGAAGTTAATTTAATTATTATAAAAGTGTTTATTGGATTTAAAATAACTTACGATAAATTATTGGGAATTAATAATTTTACTGTGATTAATTTAATTGTTGCATTGTTTATATTTTTAAGAGGAATAAGTGCTTTTAGTTCCAAAGAAAAAATTGTAAATCATGTTTATTTACGGAATATTAGGGCTTTTATTTCTATTTTTTGTTGTATTTATATTACTTTGAAATTAATGAATCAATATGTAAATTATTTAAAAACTTATTCTGGAATTACTATTACTTTAGAATTAGCTTTAATTGTTGTTTTAATTGGAGGTTTAGTTTTTCTTTTTACAGAAGGAAATGAAGAATTTACTTTTAGAGATAAAGGTGAATTTTTAGATGAAAGTATGAAATTTCTATATTATATTACTAGAACATTTCCAACTGATAATTTAATAAGTTTTCGAGAGAAAAAAAAAGAAAGAGAAGATTTTATTGATAGTGTTATTATTGGACATAAAATGAAATGCAATATGGAAGAATGCATCATTTGCTGTGAAGATATTTATAATCCTGATTTAAAAACTTTATGTTTAATTTTATATCAACAATTTTTATTAAATGAAAAAGAGTATAAAGAAAAAGATGAAGATTTAACTCTAATAATTAAAATAATGTATTTAAAAATGATTGATGAAGATAAAATACATCGATTAGCTTATACAGTATTAAAAAATTTAAAAAGTAAAAATATAGGTTTTGATACTATGTTAAAAATAACTTATATTTATCAGAAAAATTTAGATGAATTAAATACGGATTTAAAAGGTTTATTAAAGATAAAATATGGAGAAGTAAATGATGAATTATTAATATGTATAAAAAATTTTGAGGAAATTTTAGGCTTTATAAAAACCAGAACAGAAAAAGTAGAATTAGTAACAAATAAAACAAATTTAATAGGAAGTTTATATAATACATTATTATCAGATCTTTATTTTTTAAAAAAGAATAAAAGAACATTTTTTGATACTCCAAGTTTTTTGCAAATAATATGTATAGTTAAATTATTATTTCCACGTCCTTTAGACAATGAATTAGTAGAGAGTTTAGACTATAATTTTATAGAGTTTTTAGATTATATAGATAGAGAATTTGCAGAAAACATTTCATTTTTATTAAAATATGATTTTAATAATAGAACATGGAGAATAAAAAAAATACCAAAAAAATTTATAGATATGACAAATTATAAAATAAGTGAATTACTAGATCAATCTCTTGAAAAAATATTCCCTAAAATTTTAGCAAAATCACGTATAAAAAAATTAGAAAATGAAATAATATTATCAAATATGACAGATCAAAAATTAGAATTTAAAACAGTAATATGTGATAATGAAACAAATGCAAGATATGTTAAATTTATAATAGATATAATACCACATTTAGAAGATAATTATTTATTATATATGTATTGTCATTTTCATAAAAGAAATTTAATAATAATAGATGAATATGGTAATTTTATTAATGGTTCAGATGTATTATATGAAAAAGTTGGAATTAATGCTGAAATTGTTGCAGCTAGTAAAGGAAGAATAAATATGTTTACTATGTTTAATTTAGATAAAAAACAAAAATTAGAAGATGTTAAAATAGTTTCTATTGCAAATGAAGGTGTTTTAGAAGCTACAAAAAATTTATTTCTTTTAGAAAATAATAATAATTTTGATAAAGTTAAAAATACAGCAGCCCCAAGTTTTTTAAATTCTTTTATCAGAAATGATGTAAATGGACAATTTAAAAAAGATAAAAGTGTAGTTTTTTTACATTTATTTTCAAAGGAAGTGATAAATGATGTAAAATATTATATATATAATATTAAAATATCTAATCCAGAGGACAAAAAAAAACATCAAAAAGAAAATGAAGGAAGTAACATAAGCAATGAAGATAAAGTAAAATCACATACAATGACAGTTAAACATTTAGCAACAGATTATAGTAATTCAAGTGATGAAAAAGAGCCTTTAACAAAACAAGAAAAAGAAGAAGAAAGAAAAGAAGAAGAAGACAAAAAAAATAATGCTAAAAAAGAAGATAAAAAAGATGATGATATTAATACTTATCAAAATTATGTTAATTATTATAATACTTTCTATGAAAGTCAACATTCTATGAGTATGACAATGAATACTAAAACAAATGCTAATTCTTATGGTTCTTCTCAAGCTAATACTTCTAATTCTGATGTGTTTGGTTATTTATTAATGAAAACTGTTGGAAATAAGAGTTCTGCTAATAAATTTGAAACTTTTATTTATATTATTTTTATGTTTAATATTGGTTTAGTTTTATTTGGTTTAAGTTGTATTATTTATTTAGAAACTTATTCTAAAAATTCTTATCAGTTATTAGATACTATTGATTTATATTATACTATGGTTTCTAAAGTTTTTAAGGCTACTATGATTTTTTTTTGCTTTTTTAAATTTCAAAGTAATGATTCTAATACTGAATATTATGATTATTTAGTTAATGAATTAAATATGAATGAACCTATTGCTTATGATTCTTTGATTAAAAATTTAATTGAATATGATTCCAGTTTAACTTTAAATGATATTATTCAATTTAATAATTATGCTTATGATTATTTTTCAAATGAAAAATATTCAGGAGAGATTAATTATAATACTTATTTTATTCATTTAGACCCTTCTGGTTCATACAATATTAAATTGGAAAAGCTTAAAAATATTATTGATTTATTCACTCTAACCATAAATCAACTTTCTAATGAACAAACTTCGAAATTATTTTTAGATCCAAAATATTTAGAATATACATATTATGATACTTCATCTTTAGTTTTTCCATATTTTATGACATTAACAAGAGTAAACTCATCTCATTTAACCAAAGAAGATAAAATGTATTTTACTGATTTAATAAATATATATCATCACTTATTTAATTATTTTAATTCTTATGTGATTAACTTTGAACATATATCAAAATTTCTAAATGAAACAAGTGATAAACACTTCCATAATTTACATGAAACAAATGAAGTTTTATTAATTATATTCTTAATATTTAACATAATATTTGTTTTAATATGTTTATCATCTATAATAATATATAAAACAATTTTAAAAACTGAATTTCAAAATTTATATGGTTTAAGTGAAGACAATATAACAAAATTACAGGAAAAATTTCAATATGTAAAAGAATTAATAAAAAGTGAACAAAGTCCAAGTAAAATATATAATAAAATTAGAAAAATGAGAGAAGAAATAGAACAAAATCAGTTAGAAGATAAATTAAAAAAAAAGAGAAAAGAAAATAAAGAAAATATACAGAAACAAGAAAATAAAAAGAATAATCCTGAATCTCCAAATAATAATGTAAATGAAGAGAGTTTATCAATAATGACATCCAATTCAGTTGGAGATAAAAGTGAATATTTACAATTTTCAGGAGCTGTAAAAGGTTTATTCAAAAGTTCTACTTTAAGAGCTCAACAACAATTAAAAAAATTAAGTAAAGAAGCAAGAAAAGCAAAAGCAAGTCAAGATTTATTAAGAAGATTAAATTTTGATTTTGAAATGGTCAAAAATTTTATTCTTTTTATTGTTATTATGGCTATTTTATATTTAATTATTGGAATTGCTGTTATTATTGTTTCTCAAACTAATTTTACTAAAGTTGAAATTTCTATTTATTTTACTTCTAATTTAATGGAGAGATTTCATTCTTTATTTAATTTTTACACTTCCGTTAAATTGTCTATTATTTTTAATAAAAAAAGTCCTTATACCTTATATAATAATAGTTATAATCCTGAATGTGAAAATTGTGTTTTAGATTTTTTATATAGATATTCTTCTATTTCAAGTGATTTATCTAATATTGAAAGTAATGAAAATAGATTTAATTCTTTAAGTGAAATTGATTCTTTATTACAAGGAACCACAATTTGTTCTTCTTTATTTTCTAATTATACTAGTACTTTAAATTCTTATTTAACAAAAATTAATAGTAAATTAAATTCTCAATTAAATGATATATGTAATAGTATTCCCATTTTACAAAGTAATGTTGATTCAATTTTTACTTATATTACTGTTTACACTCGACAAATTTATTCTATTTTTTTAACGAGTGATAAAACAGTTGAAACAAGATTAAACTTATTAGTAAAAAAATTTATGGAAACTGATATTATTATGACTACTTTTACTAATTTTTATTTTGAATATACATTTCAAAAAATTATTATGGGATTGAATAAAAAAATTGCAAAGACATATTATTCTTTTTGTGTTAGTGTTTTTGTCATTAATATTATGGTTGATTTACTTATGATTCTTTTCATTTGGTTTAAAATTTATTTTCAAATAATTAAATCTGTGGGAAATGTTCAATTAGTGACAGATTCAGTTTCTATTGTTTAATAATTATATAATAATTATATTTAATTAATATTATGTATATTATATATATATATATAATATGGTCTTTTAACATTTTTTATAATATGAATTGTTAATTTTTAAAAAAGAGTTTTATTTTTTTTATGATAAAATTTAATATATAAATAAATAATGTAAAATATAAAATATTGTTTTAAAGACAAATATATTTTATATTATCTTCAATATTTTTTGGAGGAAATTTCATTCTTTTTTTACTAAAATTAATAGAAGCTTCTGCAAAATTATATAAAGTAACACCCATATAATAATTTCCTTCTTTAATTCCTTCAATTTTTATAGGTTGTTCAATCCCATTTAAATAATATTTAATATAGCAAATATCTTCTAAATCTTTTTCAAGATGAACATTATTTTCTAAAAACTTAGGTTTAGGTGGTTTTAAGTGAATTAAACAACCAACAATATCACCATTCTTAAATATATTATTTCCAGATAAATATTTTCCTCCTTTTAAACAATTTCCATCATTTGCTCTATAAGAATATGAATTTCCAAAAGCTCCTATTGGAATTTTTAAATCACATTTTGAATTAACTATTCCTACTCTAATATTTGGTAAATACATATTTGTATTTTTTAATAGAGGTTCATAATATTTTTTTTGGACTTCATTTGTACATTTTGATTTTATATATGATGATATATCAAAATTTAAATTTATTACTTCTACTTCAAAGTAAAAATCTCCTGTTGATATTATTTCTGAAGAATAATATGTGAAATGACCTTTTTTTGAAGTTAGTTTAAAATTTGGATGAAATGAAATATCTAATTTAAAATCAGGATTAAATATTTCATCTTTTTCTTCTATTA
>JAEEGL016724471.1_pt1 | contig 15687 bp, 10 predicted proteins | sample 9134231 | NCBI WGS metagenome assembly JAEEGL01 (sample SAMN16246548, study PRJNA631951) | gut metagenome | biome: gut microbiome; feature: rumen; material: fiber-attached | host: Bos | place: Iran: Karaj | collected 2018-10
GCGGCGAGAATGGATGGTGCGAATCGTTGGTATCGCATCACTAGAATCACTGTTCCGATGATTGCCCCCACAATCATATTATTTATGATTCTTTCTATATCCGGTATTTTGAATAACGGATTTGATCATATATGGGTATTCCAGAATGTTAAGAACCTAGCACGAAGTGAAGTGTTAGATACATTTGTTTATAAATATGGTGTTGTCACCCAGCAATATAGTTATACAACCGCGGTTGGTCTATTTAAATCAGTGGTGAGTATCATCTTGTTATTTGTTGGTAACTTAGTGGCTAAGAAAACCACTGGAAGTGGGATTTTCTAATATGGTGTTAAAGAAGAAATATAAGAAAAACCCATTGATGGTGGGAACAACTGGTAAGAAAGCGAGAAAAACCGCTTTCGACTGGATTAATCTAGTATTGCTAGTTGGTTTTGCGGTTATCTGTGCCTATCCTTTAATTTACGTTTTAGCGGGTAGCTTTAACCAAGGTAAAGATTACGTTAATGGTGGTATTTGGATTTGGCCGCGTGTCTTCTCTACAGAAAACTACTATGTCGTCTTAAATGACGTCAGATTATGGAAGAGTTATGGTATTACCATTGCGAGAACTGTTTTAGGTACAGTCGCCGGTATTTTATTTACTGCGATAGTGGCCTATGCGATGTCTCGTCCCAAACTACCTGGAAAGAAGATATTTTATTATATCTTCATCTTCACTATGTTCTTCTCAGGTGGCTTGATACCATTCTTCTGGGTGATATTAACTATTCACCTGTTTGACTCGTTCTGGGTATACATTATACCTGCCTTATTTAGCGTGTATAACATGTTGGTATTCGTAAACTTCTTTAAAACAATACCAGAGGAGATTCATGAATCCGCGGTGATGGATGGAGCTTCTGAATTTACGATATTCTTTAGAATAATTTTACCTTTATCCACACCAGTAATTGCCACGGTAGGTTTGTGGATTGCCGTCGGTCATTGGAACTCCTTCTTCGATACAATGATTTTTACTTCTAATAATAATTTATGGACACTTCAATACTATCTAATGAAAGTCATTAAGGAAGCATCTCTTCCTTCGGCTTCTGGTGCCTTACCTCCTGATTTCTTAGAGAACATCGCTCCTGAAACTGTTTCTTTGGCCGCTATCATGGTTAGTGTTGTTCCAATATTTGTCTTTTATCCATTTATCTTTAAATCGCTTACAAGCGGTGTTGTTATAGGTTCATTGAAAGGATGATTTATATGCAAACCAAAAAACGTATTCTCTTAAGTGTTGTACTCTCCTCACTAGTTGTAGTGGGGGCAACCGGCTGTGTCGGAAAAGCCGAGAAAAAGATTGTCTATCCCGATTATCCAGAGACTCCTGCGGATAAAAATTCCTGGGAATATCTCCTTGATGATAATGGAAAACCAAAAGAACAAGTAACTTTTGAATGGTATGTCAATGATTCTACATTCTCTTGGCCAGGTTATGGCACAGATGTTGTCAGTAGAGTTATTAAAGAAAAAACAGGGGTTACTTTAAAATTTATTACCCCAGTTACTGATGATGGTCAAAAGTTAGCGACGATGATTTCTGGTGATATCTTGCCAGATTTAGTCTCTATTCAAAGTTGGTATCCCCAGTGCTCACAATTAGCATTACAAAACTATCTATTCCCTGTCGATGAACTAATGAAGAGATGGGCCCCTAACTTCTTAAATACTGTCGAAGAAGACTTGTGGAATTATTTCCAAGAAGGTAATGGGCACAATTACGGTTTCCCAAATATCTGTTTCTCAGAGAACTATTTATCAGGTGAACAATTATATCCCAATGGTGGACTTCTCGTTAGAGAAGACTGGTACAAAGAAGCTTATAATGCCGGTTATGATATGACCACTCCTCAAAGCTTTATTGATGGTTGTAAGTACATCAAGAGTGTTCACTCTGACGCCACACCTTTCCAATTAGATCCATTTACTAATGAAGGTAATAAATCCATTTCTTGGTTAGCGCAATATTTTGCGACACCATTTGAAACTGAAGATGGTGAATATCAAGATATTAGAACCGATAAACATTATCAACAAATGCTTCGTTTTTTAAACGAATGTAATAAAGAAGGCTTAATTAAAGCCAGCAACTATTCTGATACCTATTCACAAATTAAAACTAATATTTCTAGAGGTAAAGTTTTTGCTTGTATCGCCACTCCTCAAGATTATCAAGTAGCGTATCAAAACTGCTTTGAAAATGGAATTAATTATATTCCTTTAGTGCTTCATAACTATGATGGTGACGCTCCTGTATTACAAGATATCTCTGGTCAAGGATATCTCTTCTCTATGATTTCCACAAATTGTAAGCGTCCAGATATCGCTATTAAATTACTAGACTTCTTGCATTCTGAAGAAGGTCAAAGACTTGTTACCTTTGGTATCGAAGGTGAAACCTGGGAATGGGAAGATGAAACTCATACCAAGATTAAATGGACTGATCGTTATATTAGTGGTGCTTTAAATAAGAATCAAGAAGATGCCGCTTGGTTATCTGAATATGGTCTTATGGCCATGACTCTTATGATGAATATGAGTTATATCTTCAAATATCGTCCAATGGAAGGCAGAAAACCAGAAACCATCTATATCGATAATCAAAAACGTCCTTTAACTCCATATTCTTATGACTTTAGACCAAACTTCTTAAAACATGATAGTGGTCATAAAGATTATTTCACCGTTACCACAAAAGCCAAGAAGATTGACACTAAATGGTCACAAGCTCTTGTTAATATCATTCAATCTAGCGATTATATGACAACATATAATAACGCGATTAAATATGCCCAAAAACAAGGTCTAGATGAAGTAGTGGACTTTTATAAGATTAGTTATAAAAACACCTTACAAGTCTTAGGTTTAACTAGAGGCTATCCCACCCATCAAGAAGGATATGTCGCTCCTCAAACTGGACCTAATGGTGATTTCAGCTATTGGATTGGAGCAACTCATGAATAAGTTACCAAAGATTATTTTAGACACCGATGTCGGTGATGATATCGACGATGCTTTCGCTATCTTGTTGATGATTCAAAGCAAAGCTTTTGATATTTTAGGTATCACCACAGTTTTTAGAAATGCCCGTCAAAGAGCGCATATGGCAAAATACCTTGTCAATGCCTTAGGAGCAGATATCCCTGTTTATCAAGGATGTGATTATCCAATTATTTCTGATCCCGAAAAACTCAATACTGAAGAGATTAGAAAGAAAGAAAAAAGAGACCGTTTTGGAATGTATCAACTACCTCAATGGAAAGATGAAATGGAACAAGCTAAATACGAAGAGGGAAACGCTGTAGATTTCATCATTGAACAAGTCCATAAATATCCTCATGAAGTCATTCTCTGTGGTGTTGGTCCTTTAACTAATTTTGGCATTGCTTTACGAAAAGACCCCACAATAATCCCCTTAATTAAAGAATTTCGCTTAATGTCTGGCGGCAGAAACATCACCTTTAGTGAGTGGAATGTGTACTGTGATCCCGAAGCTAGTTATATCGTTTATAACTCTGGTGTACCCACCGTGGAAATCGGTATCGATACCACACATGTCGCGGCATTATCTAAGCAAGACATAGAGGATTTAAAGAACTCTAACTCTAAAGCCATTCAAGTGGTGTATGAGATGATGATGAACTGGTTTAAGCATTATGAATTTGCCGCACCTGTGATGCATGATCCTATTGCTGTGGCCACAATTGTTAAACCAGAATTATGCACTTACGAAATGCATCCAATGGATATTGAACTTCATAATCCAAGAGGAGGTTCTTTTGAGAATCCAAATAAAACACACTTAATCAAGATTTCTACTGGAATTGATGTTAGAAAATTCTTAGATTATTTCAAATCATTGATATTAAATTAATTTATTAATTTAAGTATAAATTCATAATCATTTAGTTAGAAAGGAGGAAAACTAATATGAGAATGAAAAGAATAATTGTTAGTTTAGCTGCCGGCTTCCTTGCATTGGGTGGCGCATTAGCCGTAAAGTTAAACGAACAAAAAGAAGTATCTGTCGCTAGAGCAGACGACTTCAATCCTGCTAATGCCCACATTCGTGGCGGTGCTAGAATGACATATGTTGCACCAACCGATGCCAACACTGGTTGGACATATGTCCATCAAGTTATGATGAACCAAAACTCTTCTGGTGGTGGCATTTACATTAGAATGCGCAATTATACAGGTATCATCACACCTCTTGATGTCCAAATTTGTGACAATGGTGAAGGTGGAGGCCTTTGTTGGACTGTTGCGACCGCTGGCCTAAATTATTATCTATATGATAATCAAGGTGAAAATGAAGTCGAATGCACTTATTTTTCCACAACTTTTATTCAGTTGCCTGTTTATTTTGATGGAATAGTTTATTTACCATATGCGAATTATACAAATAACGCTTGGGGTGGAACTCAAAGAACAAGTATGAACACCTCGCTTATTTGGAGAGTAACATTTGGTTTGCAACCACAATATAACGGTTTTGCTAATTTCACGATTGGTGATGCTTATACTGCAGAACACATCAATTTTGACGCCACTCAATTAACAACTCAGAAATTGTTTAGTGACCATTTCCCAACTGAGAATTATTCGGGTGATGGCCAGATTATCGCTACCCAAGAATTATTCACCGATTTCAATCCTGTTGGTAAGGATTTGCTCGGTGGTAATATGATCAAAACCACAACTGCAGATGATTATCAAGGCCCAACTGCTGACTTAGCTAGTATGGAACGTAGCATCTTCGGTGGTGGCTTCTATATGAGAGTTAGAAACTACACTGATGATATTTGGGCCACCTTACAAGTTATGGGATGCGATGGTGATAACAGCTTACCAAAAGCTAATAAACCATTCTATTACTATGGATTAGATGGTAACTATGTTACCAACTATATCATCAATGGTAATGAATTTAACGGATTCTGCATTCCTGGTCATTTTGATGGATTCATCTATGTGCCATTATCCTCTTTGTATAATGCCACAAACATCGCTCAAAGATTTGACTGGATTTGGGGTATCTTTGTTACTATCGATGCCAAGTCATTCCCCAATAGAGTAGTGGTTTTTGGTGACGTCTTCTCATTTGCGGATATGTTAAGAGATGGTAGCACTACCTCCCATAGTTCTTTTGCCGCTTTAAGAAATACCAATCAATATGGTAAAGTCTGCCATTATCCCGGATTCACCGATGATGGTGCTACTGAATGGGCAGAGTACTTCTTACAAGATACTTATCCATGTGATACCGCTGCCGCGGGTGTTTGGAATGATTATGCTGGTGAATTTGCTTCATTAGCGGCTGGCGATCAAGCCATCTTATTAGAAGCTGTTTACGCCGGTTTAACCGATGCTCAAAAGAACTCAGTTGAAAAAGCTATGGAAAGATATGATTTAGCCGTTGCTAGACAAAGCTTAACCAACTTCATCTCCCGTGCTCCATTAGCATCCAACAGCACTAATCTTTTAAAGATTAACAACACATCCACAATTGTTATCGGCATTATCTGCGCTACAATCGTGTCATTATCTGTCGCTGCTTTCTTCTTCCTCAAAAATAGAAGAAAACAAGAACAATAATTTATTAAACTAAGGGGGCCTCTTATTGGGGCTCCCTCAATCCTTGAGGTAAACTGTTATGAAAAAAACCAAGTTTATTTTTGCCGTGCTACTCGCAGGCATGGCTTTATCTATCGTTCCATCGATTGCTAAAAACATAGATATTAAAAGAGCGGTTGCTGACTTAGATGTTGTCGGTGAACTCAATGGTGGTGCAAAGGTTACTTATACCGCCAGCGAACTAAATACTGCTGAGCAATATGTCTCCGCTAGTTTAGTCGATACTAGTAATAGTGGTAATGATTTCTACGTGAGAATCAAGAGCTATTCTAATGCCGCGGTTGATGTCCATGTCATTATGGAAAGTGTTAACGGGCATGGTAGTCAAATAAAGGCCAATGGTACTTATATTACATATACATCTGTCGGTGAGCAAATCGCATCCAATAAATCCACCAATGGAAGATATGTTACTTTACCCGCCAAATTTGATGGTATTTTTTCAATAACAAGTTTAAATCTAGCCGATGTTCCCGAATGGGATCAAGGCGAATCCACAAAAGATGTTAAAAATATTAAAGCGATTCATTTTGGAGTCATTGCGCAAACTGAGAATATCATTTTAGAAATTGGTGATGTTTTCACGAGAGACAAAAATAATTTAGATGCTTCTGAATTAACTAATACACAATATGAAACTCATTATGCAATTAAGTCTGGTTCATCAAGAATTCAGATGGAAAGATTGCCAGTCGATGACTTTGTCGCCAACCACGATTTAAATGGTGCGGCTCTCGCTATGGTACAGCAGAAGAGTGATGATATTCCTGCTTATTTCATGTTCCTCCCAGAGAATATGGATTTATCAAACGATAGTTGCATTTATTTTAGAATTAAAAATGCATGGCTTTATCATTTTTACGTTCAATTCTATGTTTTGTCAACTAATGGTCACAGAATGGCTTTAGGAACCAATCAAGTGACTTTCAAATACGACGCTCAAGGTAAAAACAAAACCCTTGATAGAAGTAGAGAATTTGATTCATTTTTGCACATTGAGGGGAGTTTTGATGGATATATTGGCGTTCCATATACTTCTTTAATCGATGATCCACATTGGGAAACCAACCAAACTTCACCAACTATGGATTATTCATCTGTCTATGCTTTAGTGATTGGTTTATCCACTAAATACGACTTTGCTGCTCAACCAATATTTGGTGACATCTTTACCAACCACGCCACGATATTTGATGGTAGTGAATATACTCCCGCTCAATTTAACGAAAGAGTGAAACCAGATGAATATGGCAATGGTCAATATATCAACCTCAGTCAATTAACTGGTTATAAAAATGAAACCGCTGTTGATTTTAGTGGTACTACAAACTATATGACTGCCGCTATCAATGGTGGTGTGGAAGTGACATTAAATAGAACTGAAGAAGACTTATATTCTTCATTTAAGATACTGGCTGACTTCAGCATTCCTTCTTCCTCTCCAGCGATTGCTATGAAGGTGAAGAATTATACATATGATTATCCTTATATTATTTATGTGAAAGATAGTAATGGCAAAGAAGTGACCACTCAAGGTCAATTCTTAGGCAATGTATATTACATTGATAATAAAGGTGTTTTATCTCCTAACGAATGGGGTGGCAATGTTGTAACTGTTAAAATCCCAACTGGTTTTGATGGTTTAATGATTGTTCCATTTACTTCATTATGTGGTGGTGAGTATTTAGATAAAGAGAATATCGTTTCTATCGAATTTTCAATGAACACTAAATATGACTATGATTTCCATAGTTGCTTTGGTGATATCGGTTATTTAGATAGCTCTTTAGCGTATCATCCAATTATCACTTGTTCTTCTATTTCTGACGAAGATTGGGAAGAAACCTTTGTTAAAGGTAGAAATCCAGATGGCATTAATATTAGCAGAACCCAAGTGGCACCTAAATGTTCATGGATTGGCGATACCAAGATTCTCAATTCATTAATTTATCAAGATGATGCTTCCATGGATACTGAGTTATTAACTGATGTCGCTGATAACCCCTTAACTTATACTAGACAAGATAACGGTTTAGTCATTACACCTAGTGAATATGAAGTGGGACATGCGAATGGTCCATATTCCGCGTTAGTGTTAAAGAATAACGCTAATTTCTCTGATCGTTTAGTGATGACTAGGGAATCTGATGGCATGGTTGCCAAAGGTTTAACAATGTATGTGAAGAATATGTCTTCTCGTGAAATCGGTGTTTCTTTAGCCTTTGACCAAGTCACCCTTAATGGTGGTGTACAAAGATGGGCACTAATTGGATATCCATCCATGTATTATGCCTATGATGTCAATAAAGATGCTGATTACATCTTCTACTTCAAGAGAGACCAATTCCAAATTCCTGTAGGATTTGAAGGATATATCAGATTACCATTTGAATCTTATGGCATTCCAGATTGGTGTAAGACTAATGAACCTCTTGATTTAGAGAGATTTTCCGGGAATATGTATATCACCCATGATAATAGATCTTATGGTGGGCTTTCATACTTAGCCAGGAATGTCGGTGTTTACTTTAACACCACAACCGCAGGCAGTATGTTTAGTGATGGTGATACTATCAAAACCAATATGGGTTTATAAGGAGGGAATAACTATGAAAAAGAATGTTTTATTAACACTTATTGCGATTCCTTTTATCGCATTAACTTCTTGTAATAACAAAAAGACTTATAAAACCGCTTTAGGGACTAATATGATCTGGGCGGATGAAGTTGGTTATTTCTCTTCTGCCGCTTCTGTCTTTGAAGAAGACGGTACACGTTATTATGTCTATGAGACAAATAAAACTAAAAATGATGAAACCGTTTCCTTTGCTATTAGAAGTGAAAAAGACGGCAAATTCTCAAAGCAAAGAATAATCTTAGAAGCCTCTGAAAAAGGTTGGGATAAACATATCTTCTCACCTTCTGTTGTGAAAGGCGAATTTAAAAAAGGTAGTAAAACCTATAACTACTTATTAGCATACGCTGGCAGAAGAGGCGATAAGGATATCGCTAACCAAGTCGGTATCGCCTACGCTGAATCATTAGATGGTGAATGGGTTAGACATGGTGAACCCATCATTAGGTATGATGCGGAAGAATCCGGTGATGAATTTGGTGCTGGCGCTCCATCACTAGTGAGTTATGACAAAAAAGGCAAAGTGAGAATGTTCTATTCCTATGCCGAAACTAATTTAGCGAACGAAAGAGTAGTGGATTGCGATTTTTCAGATTTAGATAATATCGTCATGGATAAAGGTACTAGACAAATTAATGTTGAAGGCCTAAGAGATAACGCCGATATGGTCATCTTCTCCAATGCTGATTTTGCTTTAGATGGCAACGGACAATTATATTGTTCTCGTGATGTCTACCCCTTAAGTGGTAATATCCCTGGCCACGCGACAAGTATTCAAACCGCAGTCGCAGATGTCAGAATTCTCAATGATTTTGTGAATTATTCTTGGGATATCAAGATGACTTATAACAACTCTATGACTATCGATTTTGAAGATGATGATTCCATGGGTTGGGATGAGATTTATTCTCCCGCGATTGTCACCGATCCATATGGTTATATTGACGAGACAAAAGAACAAATTATCATCGTTTATTCCACTGCAGTGGAACCAGAAGATAGAGAGGACGAATCCTATAAGTGGAGTCCTTGTCTCGCTTATCACGAGGTTAATATTTAATGTTAAAAGCCTTACTAATTCCTCTTGTGGCATTTATGAGCTTTGGTTTAACAAATAAAGCAGTTCCAAATAGAAGTGGTAGTGATAACTCTCGTTTTGCTCCTATTGGAAATGCGGTTAAACTTTTTGACCATGGGACGATGGGAACTAGTAGGTATTACAATTATTGTCCCTCCATTTTTGAAGAAAATGGGGTGAGACATATCTATTATTGTGCGAATAGAGATGCTGGGAATGTTACTGACTATATCGCTTATCGTTCAGCGACATATAATGCCTCTACTGGTTGGACATACTCCGATATGCAAATTGTCTTAGGACCTACTTCTGGAGCGTGGGATTTAAGACATACCTGTGACCCTTGTGTGGTTAAAGGTGAATTTCAATACAATGGTGTAACTTATTCATATTTAATGAATTATCTTGGATGTAGTCAAGATGACTCCATGGGTAATGGTACTGGTTTTGCAGTGAGCAATAATCCAGCGGGACCATGGACTAAATGTGAAGCGATTAATCCTTTTATCCCTTTTAATCCTGATTTAGATGTCTGGGGTAATGGACAAGTATCGATGATCAATCTCGATAAGAAAGGTCATATTATCTATTTCTATTCCTATGGAGGAAAAGATGGCACTTATGAGATAGTGAAAGAATATGATTTTTCAAATTTGAATAATATTCAATTAATAAGAAGCAATAAACTACCCACAACTGGACAGATAAGTGGTGATATCACCAATAATGATGCGGATTTCTCTTATGACCCAGTCAATAAGAAATTGGTGATGGTGAAATCCAAACACCCATATAACACCGATGGATTAGAACCATCTAATATATGTGAAAGATTAATTCTTTATTATTTAGATCTCGGTGAAGACGTTTCTCCTTTTGATGAAGTCTTTAAGTCAGCGGGCACAATGAAGAATTGGCAATATATCGGAGAAGTATCTAATGATATAACTAACTATCCTAGAAACCACAATCCCGGACTGGTCACCGATGAATATGGTCATAGTTTAAGTGACGAAATCATCGAAGTGAACTTCGCTGTCTGCGTGAATAGCGATTCATTCTGGACTCAAATTGCTAATTATCGTATCTTTGCGACATCATTTAGATTAAATTATGGCAAATTTGCGCAAAATAGGCTCAATAGAGGCGCGAAATTATCATTTAAGCAATCTTCATCAACGACAGATTTTTCGACGATTAGATTGAACCTTGGCACAGATAGTAACACCAAAGGTGATGGGCTATATATCAGAGTGAGAAATTATAAGAGTATCGATACTCCTATAGATTTATCTTTTGAAACAAATAGCGGTTATAAAGTATCACCCACAAGTGGTTTGCCTTTTACTACTTATTCCTTAGATGGCAAATCAAGTGTTCAAAAAACTTTTAGAAGTGGTGATGCCAAATTAGTGATACCTAGTATGTTAGATGGATATATCTATATCCCTTATTCATCTTTGACTTCTAATGAGGTAGGAAATAGAAACCTTGATAGTGTGCGTTATATCTTTATCAAAGTATCACTTTATTATGATTACTTTGCGAGTTTCTCTATTGGGGATATCTTTAATGACAGTAGAACCATCTTTGATGTTTCTGAATTCTCTGCGGGTGTTTTTAATTCCAAAGTCTTAGTGACGACGAATTCTTCCTATACCACTTTAAAGAGACTACCTGCGACTGATTTTGATCCAAACGGAAAAGACTATCTCGGTGGTATCAGAATGACGATGAATTATAGCGATACCGATTATCCCGCGCAGTGGATATTAAGAAATGGAAACTCAGATTTATCTGGTGAAGGATTATATTTCCGTATGAAGAATAATACGGTTAATCCCCATTGGTTAATTTTCTATGTCTTAGCCACAAATAATCATAGGATGAGATTAAATAACGACTATCCTATCTATTACTACGATACTTCGGCGAATTATATTAATGAAATTGCCGCGAGAGAATTCGGAACATATTTCTATCTTCCTTCTTCTTTTGATGGTTTTATATTTATTCCTTATTCTTCATTAATTGATGAAGAAGGTTGGAGTGGCAATAGTGGCACAACGATGCGATACGATAGTGTCGCTCATATCTATTTTGGAGCTTCATCCAAATATGATTCTTCTTTAGATATCATTATCGGTGATGCTTTTACCACGAATACCTATTTATATGATGGTTCATTATCAAGATATGATGACTTCAATACTCACGCTCAAAAAGTATATTATGAAGACTATGTGAATATTGAATATGTGGATGGATATCTTAAAGAATTAGATTGTTTTGCTATTGATTTCTTAAATGATACCTATCCATGTACCACAAAAGCACCAGAGATGTGGAATACATATAAGAGTAAGTTCTTAGCCTTAAGCCAAGAAGATAGAGAAACCTTAATTAACACTAATTATTCTAATAAGTTTTATAACAATTGTACGGATTTAGAAAAGTGTTGTTGGAGATACGATTTAGCGGTTTCTAATCTCGGTTTAGAGAACTTTATGAATCGTTCAATTAGTAGTAGTAATATTATGCTAAAACATAATATAGATAATAAATCTGGAATCATTTTATTGATTTCTAGTGCGATGATAATCCTTAGTTCATTAGCTTTCGTATTACTGAAAAGGAGGAAAGAAGTATGAACCGTTTCTATAAGATAACATTTGCCCTTTTATTAGCGAGCACGCTCATAGGTTGTTCCACGAAAAGCGCCGAGACAAAACCATCATTTTATGCACCGTTTGATAAGACGATGAAGTGGTTTGACCACGGTACTGCTGGAGAGACATTATTCTATAATTATTGTCCATCTACATTTATCGAAAATGGTGAAAGATATGTCTATTATTGTTCTAATCGTGATGAAGGTAATGTCACCGACTATATCGGATACCATCACGGTGTCTTTAATGAAGAAAACGGTTGGGAATGGGGAGAGATGGATTATGTCTTAGGCCCCACACAAGGAACATGGGATCAAAGACATACTTGTGACCCCACAGTGGTTAAAGGTGAATTCAATTATAAAGGTGAAAAATATAATTACTTAATGGGATTCTTGGGTTCTGTGAGAAGTGATAATAATGGTAATGAAACTGGATTTGCTGTAAGCAAAACACCAGATGGACCATTCATCAAAGTGGATGAAATCAATCCATTATTAAAATATGATGAAGCGACGATGGTGTGGGGCTTAGGCCAAGCCAGCTTAGTTAATATCGATAAAAAGGCCGATATCCTCATGTTCTATTCCTCTGGTAATAAAGATGGAACTTATGAGATGGTTGCCGAATATGATTTTACCGATGTGGAAAATCCTATCTTATTACTAACAGCTAAAGTTCCGACAAATGGATTATTATCTGGCGACAGCATCATTACCGACGCTGATATTTGTTATGACAAAGTGAATAACAAATTATTGATGGTGAAAGGCAAATTCCCATATTCTCCAGATGGTGAATCACCAAACTTTATCGCTAGCACTTTAGTGGTCTACTATATGTCATTAAGTACGACAGACACAAAACCCACAGATGAATTATTTAAGGGTGCGAACGCGAAAAACTGGAGACTAGTTACCGAAATTGGTGAGAGTGTTACTGGTTTTAGAAGAAATCATAATGCTGGATTAGTTACCGATCCATATGGTCACTTATTAGCGGATACCGATTTTATCGAAGTCGCTTTAACTAGAAGTGATACCGGGAATAATATCTGGAGTTATTTATCTACCTATAGAATTTATTCTATCTCTTGTAAATTACCTTATTTAGAAGACTAATATGAGCAATCAAGACTTTGAGAAAAAGACACGCTCAAAAGCTTATATATTTTTTAAGATGGTGGGTGACACAATCATCCTCAATTTAATATTTGTCTTAACGAGTATATTATCCGCTTTTGTGTTATTTTTCCCTGGTCTAGTGGCTTTAACTACTTGTATTAATAAAATGATTAGTTATGAGTATTACAATCCCTTTACCTCTTTCTTTGAAGAGATTAAAAATCAATGGTCCTTCATGTGGAGATTAGAAGTATTAGGAATGTCTGTCCTCGTCGCTTTAGGAGGTATAGGATATCTCTATTATGTTTATATTGTGAATTATGGATATACATGGATAATTTGGTTAGCCATCGCCATTATGGCGGCGGTAACCATCATTATAATCATCGTGTTTTTGCATCTATTAATATTCAATGAATATTTTAAAGACGACACATTCTTCATGATGATTAGAAAGTCCGCTTTAATTGCAAGAAAGAAACCCTTAATCTCTTTCTTGTTATTCATCATCTTTTTAGCGATGGGAGTGGTGAACTTCCTTGTCCCATTTATATCTATCTTTTTCACCTTTTCAGTACTAGCAATTATCAATCTCAATATTGCTAGAAAAACCTATAAAAAGCTTTATATGGAAGAAGAGAAGAGAATGCAGATGGGAGAAAACCTTTTCTTACCCGCAGTTAAAGAAGAAAAGGATATCGAAAAGAATCATTGATTTAATTAGATTTATCTAGGAGTATGAATTATCCCCCTAAGGGGATTTTTATTTTGGATGAATGAATTGAATCAAGAAAAGCATAGTATAAATATATATTTTTAGGGAACAAATTAAGCTTTTTTACATCAAAATGTTCCCTAAAAATTATTGATGATATTAATTGGTGTGAAACAAAATCAGCAAAAATGTTTCACACTTAATCATCGACTTTCTAAATAACAAACATCTCCATAGTAGGTATTTTATTTTTGAATTTCATAGGATAAATATTAAAATGAAAAAGGGTGTTTTCTATGAAAAAGTATTTTATTGATCCGCATCTTGAGTGGCATAAAGCCAACATGCATACACATACAAACCTTTCTGATGGTTATTTTTCTCCTGAAGAGATGAAAAAGGTATACATGGAACATGGTTATAGTATTGTATGTTTTACAGACCATGAAGTTATTTTTGATAATTCTTATCTAACAGACGATAAGTTCGTGGCTATTACTGGTAAAGAACACTCCATCACTCAATATGTAGATAAAGATGGTAATCCGTTAAAGTGGAGAGATATGAAAACTGTCCACCTTAATTTCTTTGCTAAAGATCCTCATAATCTTCGACATGTCTGTATGGATTATGACCACGCTAGCGAGAAGCAAAGGGAGCAGTTTAAAGAAAGACATGGATTTGATATTCCGGTGGATCATTATCACGGTGAATTTAGTCAAGAAACACTGCAAAATATAATAAATAAAGCCAATTCTGCGGGCTTTTTAGTGCAATTTAACCATCCAAACTGGTCTTTAAATACTAGAGAAGACTACATTAATCTCAAGGGATTATGGGGATTTGAAATCTATAATTATCTCACCGATTTAGAAACCGGCGCGGAGTATTGTCCGAATATTTACGATGATATGTTAAGACATGGACATAGATTATTCTGTACGATGGGTGATGATAACCATAACTACCAGGGAAGTCTTGAAGGATCCTTTGGAGGATTCACTTATATCGGCGTTCCTAAACTTACATATGAGAATGTTATCAACGCATTAGAAAAAGGATGTTTCTATTGCTCTATGGGACCAGTCATCAAATCTATGTATTATGATAGCGAAGATAAAAAGATCCATATTGAATGTTCTAAAGCCGAAGATATTGTCCTAGTGGGATACAATAGACACTTCTTACATGTCTATGGTGAAAACCTCACTCATGCAGAGTTTGATATAAATGGTGAGGAGGTTTATGTGCGCATCTCTGTTAAGGATAAGAATAATAGATGGGCCAACACTAACCCAATATATATAGAAGAAATAAAAGAAGGTACTTATGAGTAACATAATTAAAAAATATTTAAATGCACAATATAAGTATCGTCTTGATACTGATATTTTATTTGAAAAACCTCAGATGAAAGTGGAATTAAGTGGTTTGTCAAATAAAGCCGTTAATTTTGTTATAGGACATCAATTAACAAACACTGATCTTTGGACCACTTTTGTGGATCAATATAGAATTCAAGACGATGGTCCTGAACAAAGGTGGCGGGGAGAGTATTGGGGTAAGATGATGCGTGGTGCTTGTTTTATGTATAAGGCCACACAAAACCCAGAATTATATAAATCCATAGTTAAATCTATTTTAGATATGCTTTCCACTCAAGATGATGATGGTAGATTTTCAACATATAAAAAAGAATATGAATTTAAAGGATGGGATATTTGGTGTCGAAAATATGTCATGCTTGGATTTATTTATTTCCTTGAAATATCTCATGA
>JAEEGL010176830.1_pt1 | contig 15686 bp, 13 predicted proteins | sample 9134231 | NCBI WGS metagenome assembly JAEEGL01 (sample SAMN16246548, study PRJNA631951) | gut metagenome | biome: gut microbiome; feature: rumen; material: fiber-attached | host: Bos | place: Iran: Karaj | collected 2018-10
GAACCTGTATCAGAGATTATATCCACGTCGTAGACCTCGCCAAAGCGCACATAAAAGCTCTTGAAAGAGCCGAAGCGGTACAGAACGTTACCGAAGTATACAACATCGGAACAGGGAAGGGCTATTCGGTTTTCGATATAATCAAAGCCTTTGAAAAGGCGTCCGGGAAAAAGATCCCTTATAAAGTGATCGGCCGCCGTCCCGGAGACGTACCTGTCAGTTATTCCGATCCGTCGCTTGCCCGCAGAGATCTCGGATGGGAAGCGGAGTACGATATCGACAGGATGTGCCGCGACGCCTACCGCTGGCAGACGATGAATCCGTCGGGTTACAGAAATGATAACTGAATCAGAATTCGGAAAGATAACTCTGAGTCCTTATGCGAAGGGAAAAGCCGCTAAACTGTACCTCCTTTCCGCTCCCGGGAATCCGTTTTCCCTGACGGTCTCGGATTATGGAGCGACCGTCGTCGCCGCCTGTCTTGCTGACGGTGAAGGAAAACAACACCCCATCGTAAGAGGTTATGACTCGCTCGGTTTTTACGAACGCGCGGAAGGCTATCTCGGAGCCGTCGTCGGCAGGTTTGGCAACCGCATCGCAAAAGGCAGATTCACCCTTGACGGAACAGATTACACCCTTTATACGAACAACGGAGTCAACCATCTGCACGGCGGCAGATACGGATTCGATAAAAAGCTTTATTCTGCCTTGCTTTCGGACGGTAACGAGCCGTACGCAGAATTTTCTTCCTTTTCTCCCGACGGAGAAGAGGGATACCCCGGAAATCTTTCGTACTCCGTCAGATATACGCTGGTACGAGGCGGTTTTACCGTCTCATACAGAGCCGAAACGGACGCTCCCACGCCGCTTAATCTGACAAATCACACCTATTTCAATCTTGACGGCGAAGGCGTGATAGAAGATCACCTGTTTACGATCGACGCGGACCGCTATCTTCCGACGGATGAAACACTTATTCCGACGGGCATACTGAAAAAGACATCGGGTTCTCCGTTCGATTTTGGCGACATTAAATCTTTCGGCAGCGCCCTCTCGTCAGACGATCCGGATATCGAAACCGCAGGCGGAATCGACCACTGTTTCGTTTTTCCCGATGAGAAAACCGGCTTCCTGCCGCGCGCCGTGGCGGTTTCGGAAAAAAGCGGTATAAGGATGGTTTTTTCGACCGACCGCCCCGCCGTTCAGGTCTATACGGGAAATTTCCTCGGAGATCCGGATTTCCCTTTTTCCGGCGGAGAACGGCAGAAACGGCGCGCCGCATTCTGTCTTGAATCGGAAGGATTTCCGGACGCGCCGAATCATACGGCTTTTCCAGACTGCATTCTGCGTCCCGGAGAAGTTTTCCGCAGCCTTACAGGATATACCTTTGATTTTTTGAAATAAACAGACCGAAAGGACGTATTTCGAATGATACTTAAACTCGACGATCGATTTGTCAGACCGTTCATCACGGACGGTGAACTGAACGCGGCTCTTCCCGGCGTACGCAACGCCGTCGACCTCATCAGAAACGCAAACGGAAGAGGGCACGAAATGCTCGGATGGCTGGATCTTCCCGCCGCCTACGACAGAGAAGAGTACTCAAGGATCAAAGCCGCCGCCGAAAAGATCCGCAAAACCTGCGACGTATTCATCGTTATCGGTATAGGAGGATCTTATCTCGGATCAAGAGCGGTCATCGAATTTATCAGGTCACCGCGTTATAATCTGTTAAAAAAAGACACGCCGGACATTTATTTTTCCGGGTGCAACATCAGCTCGGGAGATCTGCGCGAGCTACTTGATATATGCGAAGGAAAAGACGTCTGCATCAACGTGATTTCGAAATCCGGAACGACTATGGAACCCGCCGTCGCGTTCAGGTGCTTCCGCAGGTTTCTTGAGGACAGGTACGGCAAGAAAGGCGCGCGAGAGAGGATTTTCGTAACGACCGACCGTTCGCGCGGCACGCTTAAGAAATTCGCCGACGAATCGGGATACGAAACTTTCGTTGTACCGGACGCCGTCGGAGGGAGATACTCGGTGCTCACGGCTGTCGGTCTTCTTCCTATAGCGGTGTCGGGGACCGATACCGACGCTCTTATCGAAGGCGCGCTGACCGCGATGAAGGAACTTGATACCGTTCCCGACGAAACCTGGAGCAATCCCGCCTGTTATTACGCGGCTATACGCAATATTCTTCTCGGAAAAGGAAAATACACCGAGATTTTCGTCGGATACGAGCCCTATCTTGTTATGTTCTCCGAATGGTGGAAACAGCTTTTCGGAGAAAGCGAAGGAAAGGACGGAAAGGGATTGTACCCGGCGTCGGTCAATTTCTCTACCGATCTTCATTCTCTCGGTCAGTATATCCAGGACGGGCAGAGAACCGTTTTCGAAACGGTTCTTTCGATAGAGAAACCGGACAGCGATACCGCGGTACCGTACGATCCCGCAAATATCGACGGACTCAATTTCATTTCCGGAGAATCGCTGTTCAGCGTTAACCGCAAGGCAATGAACGGCACTCTCATCGCCCACGTTGACGGCGGAGTTCCCAACGTGCTTCTCCGTGCAGCCGACAGGAGCGAAAGGACTCTCGGATATCTTATTTATTTCTTCGAATACGCCTGCGCCGTCTCGGGATATATGCTCGGAGTCAATCCGTTTGATCAGCCCGGCGTCGAAGCATACAAGAAAAACATGTTCGCTCTTCTCGGAAAACCCGGATACGAAGAACTTACCGAATCATTAAGATCAAGACTTGACTGAAAAAGGAGACGAAAATGATCAAGCTCATACTCGGAGTAAAGGGCTCCGGAAAAACGAAATCGCTCATCGCCATGGTTAATCAGGCAGTCGAAGAAAGCAAAGGAAACGTCGTCTGCATCGAAAAGGGCATCAAGCTCCGTTATGACATCAGCTACCGCTGCAGACTTATCAACGTCGACGAGTATTACGTATTCGGTTCAAGACAGCTGTACGGATTCGTTGCCGGAATACTTGCAAGCGACAGCGACGTATCCGACCTTTATATAGATTCGGCGCTTCGGATCTGCAACAACGACACGGACAATTTTGAACGCCTTGTAAACGATCTCGACGAACTCGCCGACAGATACAAGGTCAATATCGTTATGACCTCCTCGCTGGCCGTCGAAGCGGCAACCGAAGGCCTTAAAAAATTCATCTGAACGAAAATGAGCGATTCGTCATCACGCCCGCTGCGGATCATCTCGGTTTCCGACGCATTCATGCGTCCGGAATACTACCGTGCCGCAGACAAAGTGTCGGACCGTTTTGAATTCGGCGAGATTCTTTCGTTCGGCCCTCCCGACAAGGCATCCATGCGTCACGTTGCTTATATCATCGAGCGCGGAGGACCGGAGGCTCTTCCGGCTCCGGAAGAGCTTTATGAAATAGCACCGGGCTACGATGCGATCATGGTTCATTTATGTCCGGTAACGCGAAGACTGATCGAATCCTGGCAGGGGCTGAAGCTGATAATGGTCAATCGCGGAGGGACCGAAAACATAGATCTTGAAGCAGCTTCCGAGCGCGGGATCCCGGTTATTTCGAATCCTTCGCACAACGCTAACGGAGTGGCAGAACTGACTGTCGGACTTATTCTGTCGCAGACACGGAATATTTCTCTCGCTGATAAAATTATGAAATCGGGCGGATGGTGCGAATCCTATCCGAACGCCGGGCGCGAGTTCGAACTCCGGGGGCTATGCGCCGGCATCATCGGCTTCGGTTCCATCGGCAGACGCGTCGGAAGGTATCTGAAAGCGCTTGGGATGAATCTTTGTTTCACTGACCCGGCAGTGCCTTCCTTCGATCCTGACGCCCTCTCGCTCGGATGTGAGAAGGCTGATCTCGACGAACTGATGAAACGCAGCGATATAGTTACGCTTCACGCAAGATCAGACGATCTGATCGTTTCGCGCAGGGAATTCGAACTGATGAAACCTTCTGCGTATTTCATCAATACCGCGAGACCTCATCTGGTTGATTACGCCGCTCTTTACGAGTTTTTGGCAGAAAAAAAGATCGCCGGTGCTGCTCTGGACGTTCATCTGGCGGAACCGACCGATCCGTCGGATCCTCTGCTTAAACTGGATAACGTAACGGTTACCAATCACCGGGGCGGCGCGACAGTCAACTCTTATTCGGACAGCCCTTCGGATATGATCCGAAAGGCGGAAGAAATGATGTTCAGATGAAAAAGATTTTTTGCAGGACACTTTCATTAATAATCGTTACGACGGTTGTCGCAACTTCTCTGTTTTCATGCGAAAAAGGAGGGCACGAGGATACCGGAAGCAGTTTCCTGGAATCCGACGAGCCCTCTCCCGTTTCAACGGAATCCGATACCGAACCCTGGGAGGAACTGCTTTCCGGCGGAGAACCCGTGTATACCATAGTCAGAGCGGATGAAGATCTGACTGCCGCAAATCTGGCGAATTTTCTTTCCAAATGTCTTAGGACGGCAACAGGTACCGTCTTTTCCGTCGAGTCGGATATCATGAGAAAGTGGGATACTTCCGACAGATTTGAGATTCTCGTGGGTTCGACAAACCGACCCGAATCATCCGAAGCAGCCGGGGGACTGAGTGCGGACAAGCGTTCCGGCATATCGCGGTCCGGAAATAAAATCGTTATATCCGGACTTGACGAAGCGTCTCTCGCCGACGGCGTTGAAGCGTTTCTGCTTGAGTATACCGGACTTGAGTTCAACGCCGGGTTCGTTCCGCGTGAAACCGCCGCTACCGCCGTCCCTGCGCGCAGTGATCCCGTAAACGCCGTCATTCCCGAAGGATGTCCGACCGGAGATCAGACCGGACGTCCCGAAAATTCCGCGCCTTCAGTAGATGTCGAAAAGCTTCTACTGACAGATCCGTCTTTTGATTATTCTCGGGATTATGCCGTCAGATATTCCGGAAGCGCGTCGGCTTCGAGCATACCGGCGGACAGGATCGAAACCGGGCTGATTGAAAACAGGTACGGCACGCCGTACAACGTGATCGCAGATTTCAACGTGCTTTCCTTCGGTGCCGCCGGAGACGGGGTTTCAGACGATACCGCGGCATTTAAAAAAGCGATCGAAGCGGCCAACGAAGCCGGCGGCGGGACCGTATTTGCGCCGCGCGGGTTTTACTGTCTTACCGAGCCGCTTGAACTTCCGGCGCTCGTCACTCTTTCCGGCGAGATCAAGTCAGGCACTGCCGATGGCACGGTGCTCGGCATTTATCACGGTAAAGGAGTTACCGACAGAAAACGTGCTGCCGTAATATGCGGTCCGTACACTTCGGTACAGAATCTTGCCTTCTGGTATCCCGAGCAGACGATCGTGAACGGAAGGGCGATACCTTATCCCGCTTCGGTTATGCAGAAGTATATCAACGGCTGCACCGTGCGCAACGTGACGTTTGTCAACTCGTACGTCGGCATCGACGCGTCGGAATACGGAGCGGTCCTCGCTCTGCAGTATATACGCGACGTCTGCGGCACCTGCCTTGAAACGGGATTTTGCAACGACTACAACCTTGACATCGGTAAGGTTGAAAATTTCAGCCTTTCTCCCGATTACTGGCTTTCAAGCGGCCTTCCCGGCACGCCTAAGGCGGAACTGCTTCGGACGTATATGCTGAGAAATTCCACGGGCATCCTGATGGGACACGCCGACTGGTTTTATTTCTCGGATATCACGATCAGCGGTTATTTCCGCGGATTCTGCTTTACCGAATCCTCAAACATCCCGAACGATACTTCGGTGGCCAACGGTCAGATCCTCAATCCGGTGATAACCGACTGCTATTATCCGATTTTCGTTAAAAACGTTTCCTGGTTCATGGTAACCGGAGGAGAACTCCGCGCGACGGGGAACGGCGGAGCCGCTGCGCTCTTTTTCCGCCCGGAAGCCGGAACCCTGCGCGAAAATCAGCGCGGGTCGCTGCATTTTGCCGGAACAGTAATCGACAGCGCAGGAAAATACGCGATTATACTGCAAAGCATCAAACCTCAACTGATATTTGATTCATGTTCCGTTTCTTCGGCTTCCGGAGAAATCTTCGGACGGACCTCCGGCGGCAGGATCTCGGCGGTCAACACAAGTTTTTCGGGTGACTGCAGAGAAAACGATTCGGTTGTCAACACCGACAAAGCGCAGGCGGTGCCTTCATTCGATACGGCTTCCTGCGTAAAAGAGACGAAGCCCGGCTCCGACGCTTTCATCGATCTTTCCAAAGAGCCGTATAACGCAAAAAGCGGAGAAGATATCGGCGATATACTTCAGAAAGCGATAGACGAGCTTGCTTCGTCATCGGGAGGCACGGTTTACCTTCCCGCGGGGGTTTATTACGTCCGCAGGCATATCGATCTGCGCGCCGGCGTCGAGCTTCGCGGTTCGACGATGGCTGCTCACGTCGATATCTACATGAAACCTGCTGCTTCGGGTCAGGAGTGGTCCGAGGGAGGAACAAACCCGTATCTGCCTTGCGGAACAGTGATCTTCACCGATTTCGGCACCAACGATCCCGACGGAAAAGAGTTTATTTCGATGTACGAGGGTTCCGGACTCTGCGGGCTTTCGATCGAATACGACAGTCAGTCGAGCACCTCGATAAAGCCGACTTCTTTCACGGTACGGGGACACGGAAAGAATATTTACGTAATCGACGTCGGTATGACGTCCTCGTATAACTGCATCGATTTTTCCGCCGAAAAATGCGACGGTCACTACGTCGAATTTCTGTGGGCAGTCGGTCTTAACGAAGGTATCCGAGTCGGAGCGGGAAGCGAAGGCGGAATTATCCGAGACTGTCATTTCACCGTCAACTGCTGGCAGCCGGGCAGATATATCGATTCAAAATACTGGGATCACGTGGCTGCGAAAGCCGTCGACACCGGAAAGACGTACATTATCGGCGAATCGACAGGTGAGATACTCTACAATAACTTCACGATCAACCAGCGGATCGGAGTCAGTTTGCTCGACGGAGCAAAGGACGTAGTTCTCGCGGGCACCGCCGTCGATTATTCCGACTGCGATTTTTATCTGGAAGGCAACTGCACGGCGACTATATTCAACGCTCAGCTGGTCTCGCAACGTTCGGATTCAAATTACCGCTACGGAGCTTCGATATACACTTCCAATTCATTCACCGGAAAAGCAAGTATATACAATATGACCTGCTGGGGAAATCCTCTCTATACTATGATCATTAACGGAAACGGAAACGTTTACGTCTCAATTGCCGACGCATCCAACAAAATTCCGTTTATCAACCTTCAGGGAGGAAACGCGGCGATCGCGGCGTCCGTGGGGACGAGAAGTTCGAACTTTGAAGTCGCAGGTTCGGAAAACGCAGGGCAGCTTCTTGTAATAGGATTGTGGCCGAGCAACCGGATTTCGATCCGCTCGGGTTTGCCTAAAGACAAAGTGACGGTTATCAAATAACGGAGCGTTCCCGCTCAGAAAATAATCAAAGGGGTTGCTAAAAGCTCGGTCCACGAGTTTTTAGCAACCCCTGATATATGTCCGAATTATTCCAGAAGATCAAGAAGATCGAATACGCTTCTGACCGGAATCAGTCTGACTCCGCTCGCGGGATCGGGCTTTTTCTTAGCCAGATTTCTGTGCGGAACGGCTATCCGGTCAAATCCGAGTCTCTCGCATTCCTTTATACGCGATTCCAGCCCCGAAACCGATCTGCATTCTCCCGAAAGACCGATTTCACCGATTGCGGCAAGAGTATCGGGAACCGGTTTATCCTTTACGGATGAAATCATGGCGAGTGCAATTGCAAGATCGGCCGCCGGTTCTTCTATCCGCAGTCCTCCGATAACGTTCAGATACAGGTCCTTGTCTCCGAATCTGATTCCCAGCCTTTTTTCAAGCACTGCAGTTATAAGACAAATCCTGTTATAATCGACTCCGTTTACGGTCCTACGGGGGGAAGGGAAGGAAGTGGGCGCGGCAAGCGCCTGTACCTCGGCTATGAGCGGCCTTGTGCCTTCGACGGTACAAAGGGCGCAGTTACCCGATACGTTCTTCGGTCTGCCTTCAAGGAGCGTCTCGGACGGATTGGGGACTTCCGACAACCCACGGTCGGTCATTTCGAACACACCGATCTCGTCGGTGGAGCCGTAACGGTTTTTGTTTGCTCTGATTATCCTGTACGCCTGCTGACGTTCTCCTTCGAAGCAGAGGACGGCGTCCACCATGTGCTCGAGAATCTTCGGTCCGGCGATCGATCCTTCCTTGTTTACGTGACCGACAAGAATGACCGACGTTCCGTCGTTTTTCGCCTTCGCGATAAAAGAAAGCGCGGATTCTCTTACCTGAGTCACGCTGCCGGGGGAGGAAGCCGATTCCGGAGTATAGGTCGTCTGTACCGAGTCGACTATCAGAACGTCGGGAGAAACGCTTTCGCATTCTTCGAGTATCCTGTCGATATTCGCTTCGGTGAGGACGAAAAGATTTTCTCCCGCCACGCCGAGGCGCTTTGCCCTCAGCTTTATCTGACCTGCCGATTCCTCGCCCGATACGTAAAGCACCTTGCGTTTTTTGCCCAGGATGCCGCTGATCTGAAGCAGAAGAGTTGATTTCCCGATTCCGGGCTCTCCGGTCAGAAGTACCACGGAACCGCGGACGAGTCCTCCTCCGAGAACTCTGTCAAGTTCTCCGAGCCCCGTTTTGGATCTGATAAAAGTGTCTTCTTCGATCTGATCGACCGGAACGGCGCGGCCTTTTTTCCCAACGGACCCGCGCTGTCTGACTTCCGGCTGTTTTTTAGAAGCCGGTTCGCTTTCTACAACGTCCTCGACGAATGAGTTCCATGCTCCGCAGTTGGGGCATTTTCCCATCCATTTCGGACTTTCGAACTCGCAGGACGAGCATATAAAAACCGATTTAAGCTTCGGCATCTTCCTTTTTCTCCGGTTTTGCTTTAAGGATATATACCGGTTCTTCGGTTCCGCGGATATATCCTCCGGTGATCCTGACTTTTTCGACGTCCTTCCTTCCGGGAAGCTCGTACATCAGTTTCATCATAGCGTTTTCGAGTATCGAGCGAAGTCCGCGCGCGCCGCTGTTCCGTTCGAGTGCAAGTTCGGCGACTGCCTGTACGGCGCTGTCGTCGAAATCAAGATCGATACCGTCCAGTGAAAACAGCTTTTTGTACTGCTTCATCAGAGAGTTCTTCGGCTCGGATATTATTCTCTTGAGTGCGTCGGCATCCAGACTTTCCAGCGGAACGATAACCGGTATTCTACCGACAAGCTCGGGGATGAGACCGTATTTCACGATATCGTGAGGAGTGACGTCGGAAAAGATATCCGTCCCTGCACCTGCCTTTTTGGATATCAGTTCGCTTCGGAAACCGATAAGCTGTGTCCCGCGACGTTTTTCGATAATCTCCTGAAGACCGTCAAAAGCTCCGCCGCAGATAAACAGTATGTTCGACGTGTTGATTCGTATAAACTCCTGATTCGGATGTTTTCTCCCTCCGTTGGGCGGAACGTTGGATACGGTACCCTCGAGAATCTTCAGAAGAGCCTGCTGAACGCCCTCGCCGGAAACGTCCCGGGTTATCGAACGGTTTTCGCTTTTTCTTGATATTTTGTCGATCTCGTCGATATAAATAATGCCTTTCTCCGCTTTTGCAACGTCGAAATCCGCCGCCTGGATCAGGCGGAGAAGAATGTTTTCGACGTCCTCTCCGACGTAACCGGCTTCGGTCAGCGTCGTTGCGTCGGCGATGGCAAACGGGACCTGAAGTGTCCTTGCAAGGGTCTCTGCAAGATAAGTTTTTCCGACACCGGTCGGTCCGATAAGAAGAACGTTGCTTTTCGTCAGCTCCACGTCGTCGTTCCGATCGGAAGAAGAGGTTTTTTTCTTTCCGCTTCCGGTACGTGCGGATCGTTTTTCAGCGTCCAGTATACGCTTATAGTGGTTGTAAACCGCGACGGACAGGGCGATTTTCGCCTTGTCCTGACCTATTACGTACTTGTCGAGTTCTTTTTTGATCTCGGACGGTACCGGAAGGTCTATGCGAATCCCGGACGACGCGTGCTTCTGATCTTCAAACCTTTCGCTGATGATTTCGTGGCAGGTCTCGATGCAGACGTCGCAGATAAAGGCGCCGTTTTCGGAAGGAATCAGAAGATTGACTTCATCGTCGGTCCTTCCGCAAAATGAACAGCGGTAGTGCCGCGTCGTTTTGTTTCCGTTGTTAGCCATAAACGTATCCGTATCAGTGATGCTCTATGATCTTATCGATAATGCCGTATTCAAGAGCTTCTGCGGCAGTCATGAAATTGTCTCTTTCGGTGTCTCTTTCGATTACTTCGAGCGGTTTCCCGGTCTTTTCGGAAAGAATACCGTTCAGCATCGCCTTGGTCTTTTTAAGCAGTTCCGCGTGAATGAGAACGTCCGTGCACTGACCCTGGGCTCCGCCCATGGGCTGATGGATCATGATCTCACTGTGGGGAAGAGCGATGCGCTTTCCCTTGGTTCCGGCGGCAAGAAGGAAAGCTCCCATGCTTGCAGCCATTCCGACGCATATCGTCGAGACGTCGCATTTTACAAACTGCATGGTATCGTAGATTGCCATTCCCGCGGTCACCGAACCGCCGGGGCTGTTAATGTAAAAAGAGATATCTTCGTCCGGATTCTGTGATTCGAGAAAGAGCATCTGAGCGATTACCAGAGACGCCGTCACGTCATCGACCTGATCTGACAGAAAGATGACTCTGTCGTTGAGAAGCCGAGAAAAAATATCGTAGGACCTCTCGCCGCGTCCGGTCTGTTCTATGACTATCGGCACAAGTGCGCTTTTTCTGATGCTGTCGTTCATTGTCTTCTCCTTTTATTGGTTGTAAATCGGTATTATTCCTTGTCCTCGGGCTTTTCTTCGGGTTCGGGAGCCTTGTCGAGATAAGTAACGTCTGCCGCCGCCTTGACAATATCCATTGCCGCGCGAAGCTTAAGGGTTTCGACTATTTCTTCCTTCGGAAGATTTTCTTTAGCGTAGTCAAGCTCTACGTTGTATCTTTCGGCGACCGCCTTGTATTCGTCTTCGATCTGTTCGTCGGTGATTTCAACCGATTCAAGTTCGGCAATCTTTTCGAGAGCGAGTCTGGAGCGGACACGATCTGTAGCGGCGGGACGGGAGTTCTGCTTGTACTGATCAAGCGTCATTCCGAAATATGAAAGATAGGTTTTGAAATCGATACCGTTCATGCTGATGCGGGATTCCGAGTCGCGGACCATCGCCTCGACCTCGTTGTCGATCATACATTCGGGTATCTCGCCTTCGAGAAGTCCGGAAAGCGCTTTGTCGAGTTTCTCGGAAAGCTCGAGGTCTGCGCTGTCTTCGTGACGCTTCTGAATCTTTTTCGCAACGTCTTCGCGGTATTCGGCAAAGGTGTTGAACTCCGAAACCTCAACGGCAAAATCGTCGTCGAGAGCAGGAAGCTCTTCAAAAGTGATTTTCTTAAGTTTAACTTTGAAAACGGCAGGCTTGCCGGCAAGTTCTTTTGCGTGGTACTCTTCCGGGAAGGTCACGTTTACGTCGAACTCGTCTCCGGTATTCTTTCCGACGATCTGATCCTCAAATCCCGGAATAAACTGCCCGGAACCGAGCTTTAAATGATGATCTTCTCCCTTGCCTCCTTCGAAGGCGACTCCGTCGCAGAATCCCTCGTAGTCGATTATGACGGTATCGTCCTTTGCGGCGGGTCTGTCTTCCACGTCAAGCTCTCTTGCGTTGCGGCGTCTTACCGAATCGATTTCAGCGTCGATTTCCTCGTCGCTTACCGGTGCCTTGACGACTTCTACTTTTATTCCTTTGTATTCTCCGACCTTAACCTCGGGTTTAACGTAAAACTCGGCTTTGAGGATAAGCTCGCCTTCTTCTTCGGAAACCATATCGAAGGAAGGAGCGCTGACCGCTTCCTTTCCGGGAGCGGCGATAATAGCGTCATAAGACTGATTTATCAGCGCGTTTATCGCATCCTCAAGAAATACGCCCTTTCCGTACATCTTTTCGATAATTGAACGCGGAGCTTTTCCGGGTCTGAAGCCCGGAATCCTGAATTTGGAGGCATTCTTTTTGAAAGCCTTTGCTTTTTCGGCTTCGACCGATTCCGCGTCGAAGGAAAACTCGACCGTGGCAAGATTCTTTTCATTGATCTCGCATTTTCTGACTGTCATTTGGATTGATCCTTTCAGTGTGTTTATCTGTTTTATTTTTCAATCAAAAGAGGAGTAAAATTGAGTCTGTCGGCGCTGATCATTTTAAAGCTTATGCCTTCGAACTCAAAATCGGCCCCGGGACCGTAAAACCCGTGTATATGGCCGAAATAGCAACGTACGATCCCCGCTTCGTGCATAAGATCGATGATACCGCGGCATACGAATCCGTTCCAGACCGGAGGGAAGTGTATGAAAAGGACGGTCTGCCCTCCGCTGTCACGAGGAACGGATGAAAGTGACAGTTTAAGCCGGGATTCCTCTCGACGCGATATCTTTTCCCAGTCGACTTCTCCGACGGTTTTCTGATTTGAAGGATCGGGGAACCATCCCCGAGCTCCGACAACGTTAATACCGTCGAAAGAATACGAATTGTTGTAAAGAATATGAATACTGTTGAAGCCGTGACTCCGGAAGAAGGCGTTCATGCTTCTGGCGGTCGTCCACCAGAAATCGTGATTTCCCTTGCCGACGTATTTTTCGCCTGGCAGAGAGTCGATAAAGGCGAAGTCCTCCGCCGTTTCTTCAAGCTTCATTGCCCAGGAAACGTCTCCGGGAATTATGACCCTGTCGTTTTCTCCCACGGCGGCTCGCCAGTTCTTTTCGAGTTTTGCAGCGGCACCCTTCCAGCGGTTTTCAAATACGGACATCGATTTGTCCTCACCGGCTCCGCCGGGAAGATGAAGATCGGCTATTGCGAATACCGACATCAGATTCCCGCTCCGGCGAACCCGGCGACGGCGGAAGCCATCTCCGATGGGGAAATTACGTCAGGGAATCTGATTTCCCGCCTGTCGATATCAGTCAGCGGTCCGGGTATAGGTGTACCCGTCGCGTCGGCAAGCGCGGAAAGCGCGGCGTATCCCTCCGGAGCGTCAAGCGCGGTAACCGCGCTATATACGCTCGCGGCGAATTTGTACGGACTGGCCGTGGAAAGAGTAACGCATTTTCTTTCGGCTTTTGATTCGCTTAAATACCTGTCGGCGCAGGAGAGTGCGACGGCAGTGTGAGTATCCGAAAGATAACCGTAACCGCGGTAATACCTTCCTATCGTTTCGCTTACTTCGGTTTCCGAAGCCCAGAGACCGGTGAACGACTCTCTTATGCGAATCATTATGTCCACGGGGACTGTGTAACGGCCTTTTGCCGCAAGCTCGCTCATAAAGAACGCCGCTGCGTCGCTGCCCGCCTCGAGGCAGAGAAGTCTTTCAAGATTGCTTGAAATCAGGATGTCCATAGAAGGGGAGGTCGTCGTAATGAATTTTCTGTTTTTGTCATATACGCCGGTTTCAAAGAAGTCGGTCAGTACTTTGTTCGAATTTGACGCGCATACGAATCTGCCGACCGGAAGCCCCATTTTCGAAGCGATAAATCCGGCAAGGATATTACCGAAGTTTCCCGTGGGAACGCAGAAGTCGATCACGTCTCCGGCCATTATTTCACCCGAAGCAATCAGATCGCAGTAGGCGGAGAAATAATAAACTATCTGAGGAACAAGTCTGCCCCAGTTTATCGAATTGGCGCTTGAAAGAATATATCCCGAATCGGAAAGGGAAGAAGCGAACGACCCGTCACGGAAAATCGCTTTTACGCCGTTCTGAGCGTCGTCAAAATTGCCGGATATCCCCTTAACACAGACGTTTTTACCTGTTTGAGTGATCATCTGCAGCTTCTGAACCCTGCTGACGCCTTCGGCGGGATAGAATACGAGGATCTTAATCCTGTCAACGTCTTTGTAACCTTCCAGAGCGGCTTTCCCGGTATCTCCGGAGGTCGCGACCAGTATAAGTGAATCCTTCGTCTCGCCCGTCTTGCCGAGAGCAAGAGACAGCAGTCTCGGCATAAGCTGAAGCGCCATATCCTTGAAAGCGCAGGTCGGTCCGTGCCAGAGTTCAAGACAGTACCTGCCGTTGTTAATCTTTTTCAGCGGCGCGGCTCCGTCCGGGAAGGATGATACCGAATAAGCGCTGCGGCAGCACTCCTCAAGTTCCTCTCTCGAATAGTCGTCGAGGAAAAGAGAAAGTATTTCGACAGCTCTTCCGACGTAATCTGCTTTTGATATTTTATTTATAAAATCGAGTCCTACTGAAGGTATGCGCTCGGGCAGATATAGCCCGCCGTCGGGGGCAAGCCCCTGCTTGATTGCGGCAGCCGACGTTACGCCGCGTTCCTTTCTCGGGTCTCTTGTGCTGAAATACAACATAATAACTTCAATACCTTTTTTTGGTTCCCCTGAATGCTCCGGGGATGTGGTTTATTCTTTCAGGATTGCCGGATTCAACTTTTCCGCTTTCGTCCTTTTTGAAGTAGACCTCAATCACGTCGAATCTCGGAAATCTTCTTTTTGAATATGTCTTAAGGAACTCTCTCGCCGCGGCGACGGTGTTGTTCTGCTTTTCAATGGTGACAGAAGAAATTGCCCCGCCGAATCTTGACGCTCGTTTGTCGGCGGAAGTTCGCGTTTTCACCTCGCAGAAAACTACCCAGCGGCTGTCGGAACAAACAATATCCAGTTCGTGCTTTCCGTATACAAGATTCCTGCCTTCTATCGTGAATCCCTTCGATTCAAGATATCGGCACGCGGCTTCCTCTCCCGCCTTTCCGAGGGGGCCTATCTGCCGGTCCGCCAGTTTTCTCATTCTTTATCCAGAAAACGTATGAACTGTTTTCTGTGTATGGGAGAAGGTCCCAGGATACGAAGCGCCTCTATATGATCCTTTGTACCGTACCCCTTGTTTTTCGCAATACCGTACCCCGGAAAATCCCTGTCGAGCGCTTCGCACATGCGGTCTCTCGTAACTTTTGCAACGACCGACGCGGCGGCGATCGACGGAACAAGAGCGTCGCCGCCGATCACGCATTTTCCTGGAATATCGAATCCGCGGAAAACGTTTCCGTCGACCAGCAGAAAATCCGGCCGGACGGGAAGGGAAGAGACGGCTCGACGCATAGCAAGAAGCGTCGCTTCAAGAATATTGAGTCTGTCTATCTCTTCAACCGACGCTTCTCCGACGGAGCAGATCGCCTTCTCGAGAATAGGATCAAACAGCGCTTCTCTTTTTTTCGCCGTCAGTTTCTTCGAGTCGTTCAGCCCTTCGAAAACAATTCCAGAAGGAATGATGCATGCCGCTGCTACAACAGGTCCGCAGAGCGGTCCGCGTCCCGCCTCGTCGATTCCGCAGATAAGGGAGCCGTTTTCGGAAGTTAATGATTTTTCGTATTCTAAATCAAGCATCTGCTAAGTCAATACCGCACAATTCGATGCACGGATCTTGCCGGCCCTTTCCGCACCTGTTTTGGCGTCGAAATCTTGAAAAACCGCCTGTTTTCCTGCGATTTCTCAGCCAAAACAGGCACATATATTACTCGGCAATCTCCACACACGAATTGTGCGGTATTGCCTTAAGTCTGTCTAGTGTGATCCTGC
>JAEEGL011076806.1_pt1 | contig 15686 bp, 8 predicted proteins | sample 9134231 | NCBI WGS metagenome assembly JAEEGL01 (sample SAMN16246548, study PRJNA631951) | gut metagenome | biome: gut microbiome; feature: rumen; material: fiber-attached | host: Bos | place: Iran: Karaj | collected 2018-10
TATAAATAAATACAAATCACAAATTAATTAAAAATAATATTCTGGAATGAAGAAAAATAATTCAGAATTAAAATTTTCTGTACTTAAAGTAAAAAAAATAATACAAGAAAATAAAGAAATTGGTAAAATTGCAAATATGACACCATTTGTTATATGTATAAATATAATAAATAATATTATAGCAAAATCATTAGAATATTTTATCAAAGATGTTTTAATTGAATGTTCAAATTTAGTAAAGAATAATGGGGGAAATAAGGTCACTCCTGCTCATATGTAATAATATATATTTTTTAATTTTCTATTAGTAAAAAAGTTATTATGAATAATCCAGATTATCAATTTCTTTCTAGTTTAGTTCAAGATATTCCTGATGAAGGACCTTCTAAGAAAAAAAATAGAAAAAACAATTCTGAAGGAAATGAGAATAAGAAATAACATTTATTTTTTTTAATATTTGATAAAAATGATAATTTTTAATATTTAATTTTTTAAATTATTAACCTAGATAATTCTTAAAAAGAATATAATTAGTTTCATAAAATAAAAATATTATAATTATTTAATATTTAAATTTTTTTATATATTGAAAAATAAATTGAAAAATTTTGATGTCAATTTCAAGTAAAGGTGTTGATTTAAAAAAACAAAATTTTGCAACAATAACATATGAAGAAGAACTTGAAAATGATAAACAAAGAATATTAAAAAAATTTAATTTTTTATCAAATAGTAGAAATCAATTAATAACAAATATAGAATCAATAGAAAATAATTCAAATGAACAAATTAATCAAAGTGAAGTTTATTATTCAAACGAAAATAAAAAAGAAAAAAAAAATAATAATTCAGAGTTTAATACAATTAATTCAATTTTAAATTTTAATTACAAATATAATACAGCACAAAAATCAACTATGGCAAATAGTATTCAGGCAAGTAAACAATATTTATTAGAAAAAAATAATACAATTAATTCAACTATTCAGAATAATAAAAAAAATATTGTTAATAAAACACAACAATTAAATGAAATTAATACAGAAACTATTACATCAAATAAAGAAAAAGAAATAGGTAATATTAAAATAAATCCAAATCAAAATTTTGAAACTATTTATTCTAAAAAAGAAGATAAAGCAGAAGAAATAATTGATTCAGATTCAAATACAAAAAAAGAAAGTAGTAGAGAATTAAATTTTAAAACTAAAAATATTTTATCTGGTGATTTTGATATTGGAAAAGATTCTGATTCAATTTCAGATATTCAACAAAATGATAGTTTTCATAATAAAAGTGATAATAATGACTTTGAAAATGATAATAATGCCAATTTAATATCTCCTTATCAAAAAGATTATAATAATAAAAAGTATTTAAAATTCTTTACTAAAAATCCATCATATATTATATCAAGTAGATTAATTAATGATGATTTAAATAAATTTCATACAATTAATCAAAATCAAAAGTATAAATTTATTTCAAAAATAAGAGAAGAAAACGAACAAATAAAACAATTAAATATAAAATCGTTTTTAAAACTTAAAGATTATGCTCTTTATAATTTATTAAGTTATTGTTATGAAATATATAATACATTATTATCACATACAAATAAATTTATTTCAACAAAAATAAATTTAGTATTTAATAACTTATTTGAAAAACCAATAAATTCATTTTCAAATATTTATAAAGAATATTTTGAGCTAACAAATTTTTATTTTATAGAAAAATATTTCAAAAAAAGTAAAAAAAACATATCTTTAATAAACTTAGTTATACAATGTAAAATAATAACAGAAGAACTTAACAAATCAATAGAATTTGGTTATAATTTCACAGTAAACAAAAAAAAATATAACAACTTATGGATAATAGATATAAAAAATAAAAAAAAAATATCTCTTTGGATAAGTAGTGAATTAGATTTATTAAGTAATCATTCAAAAAGATTTTGTTATACATCACCAATATCAACTTTTTCAAAAGGAGATTTTTTTCAATTAGATATAGTAATTTATAGTAAAAATGGTCCAATTGAACCAAATTCAATTGAATGGACTAAACCAATAATTTCAAATACATCTGAAGGAATATTTGTAAAGAAACCAGTTGGTAATTCTTATCCTTATGATCCTTTAAGAGCTTGTGAAATTGAGAATATGATTCATTTATGGAGAAGTGAATATGAAATTAAAAATGTTTCATTAATTAATGAATTTAAGAAAATTTTTGGAAAAAAATTTTATATTAAATATATTTTTTTTGATATTTCAAAGTTTTATTTTTATAAAATTCAAATGATTGCTTATAATATTGGGAAAATTAATAAGAATATTTTTACTAATTTTGAAATTGAAGTTATTCCTTTTGAAAGTGAATTATTTAACGAAATTCAATGTATTGGTTTGTTGAATACTTTTTACTTATCTTCTTTTAAAATTAGAATTGGAACTGAAGTTACATTTTATTTAACTGATGTCAAATAAAAATAAAAAAGTTATTTTATTGATTTATGTATATAATTTTAATAATTATTATTATTATTTTTCAAAAAAAATTTATTAAAATAAATGCTTGAAGAAAAAGATGAATATTTTGAAAAAAATTCTTCATCTAGATTAATTAATCTTGTCAATATTGTTTATGATGATGAATTTGTTCACATTATAAATAAATTATCAAGTTCAATAAAATCATATTATAAAATGACAAAAAATATAATTTCAGATATTAATGAAAATTTATCAAATTTAATTAATGATTCATTATATATAAAATGTATTTTTAATGAAATATCAATTAATAATGCTATACCAAATATTGAAACAATTCCAATGAAAATTGAATCAATATTACAAAAAAAAGGAAATATAGATAATAATTTAAATTATCTTGATGTAAATTTAAATTCTTTTTTTGATGATGCAAAAAGATTATTTAAAACTATGAAAAATACACGTAATAAAAAAATAAATGAAGTAATGCAAAATCCAGAAAAAAATGAAAGTTCTCTAAATAAAAGTAATCATACTATTCAAGTATCTCAATTAAGAAGTCCTCTTTTTAATAATAATAATATTTTAAATTCTTCAAATAATAAAAAACGTATGAGAAGTTCTTCAGGAAAAAAAAGGAGTAAAACTTTAGAATTAAAGAAAAAATTAATTAATAACAATATCTTTTTGACTGAATCTAATTATGATTTGGCTTTAAATGTTATAAAATTTTTAGAAAATTTAGTAGAATTACAAGAAGATATTTTAAATCATTCACTTAATGTCAAAGATAAAAAAAAGAAATTTGAAATAGAGAAAAGAAGATTAAGAGAACAAGCAAAATGTATTATTGAAAAAGATAATAAAATACAAGAAGAATTTCATACAATGAGTATTAAACAATTATATGATGAAAAAATAAATCAATCAAAAGAAAATGAAAAAAATGAGAAAAAGATTCAAACATTACAAAAAAAAATTTTAAAATTAGAAGATAATAATAATAAATTATCAAATGATTTAAGTTATCTTTCTGATATGAAAAATTCAGCATTTGAAAAAGGAAATTCAATTGAAAAAATGGAAAATGAAATGAAAAGTATTAAAAATATGTATGAAGAACAAATTGTTCATAATTCTCAATTAAATAATGAAAATCAAAAATTAAATCAACAATATAATAGTTTAGGTGAAAAGTATTTAGATATAAATCAACAGTTTGAAAAAATGAATAAAGAAAATAATGACATGAAAAAAAGTTTAAAAATAAAAGAAAATGAATTAATTGATTTAAATAAAAAAATAAAACAATTAAAAGAAAAAAATATATTAAATGAGAAACATATTAAAGAAAAAGAAATGTCTATAAATTATTTAATGAAAAATATATCTGAGTTAAAAAATTCAAAAGATAAAAATGTAAATGATGCCATTCAAAAAAGTGTTACATTATCAGAAAAAATAAATGAAATTTCTAGATTGACTGAACAAAATGCAAATTATGTTTTACAAAATTCAAATTTAAAAAGAGAAATTGAGAAATTAAAATCAAATAAAATTAAAAAAAAAAGTAAAACTGATAGTCAAAATAATTCATTAAGAAAAACAAATATTAATATAATTGAAGAAAAAGATTCATTAATAGAAACACTAACAAAACAAAATGAAATTTTATTAGGAAAAATAAAAGATAAAGAAAATGAAATAAATAAATATAAAAATACATCAATTAAACAAAAAGAGGAAAATAAAAAAAATATTTTAGAAAAAGAAGAAAAAATTGAAAAATTAAATAATGTTATTTTAGAACAATCAAATAAAATAAATATATTAGAAAGTGGATTAATAAATAAGTATGATGATACAAATCAAGAAGAGTCAAATTTATCACTTGTAAATCAAATAATCAATTTACAAGAACAATTTAAAGCTGAAAAAAATAATAATGAAATATTATCACAAGCAAATCATGATTTAATTCAAAAATTAAATGAATTACAAAATGCTGTTAATAATTCAGCAATTAAAGTTTCTGAAATTGAAGAATTATATTCTAAACAAAATGTTGCAATATCAGAATTTAAAAATGCCATTAAATTAACTAAAAAAATTGATAAAGATAATTTAAATAAAGATATTATAATTAAAGAATTACAAGAAAAGAATGAGAAAGTTGAATTAAATAATAAAGAATTAAATATGAAATATCAAAAATTAATAGAAGATAATAAAAAAAATAAAATAAAAGAAAAAAAGAATAATATGCATGAAAAAGAAAATGAAAAATTAAAAAAAAAAATAGAAGAATTAAATGAAAAGATAAATAAAATGAATGAAATTAATAATGGCAATAATAACAAAATTGAAAAATTAACAAATGATAATAAATTGTTAAATAATTCATTAAAACAATTAACAAATTCTTTAAAAGAAAAAAATGATACTCTTGAAGAAACAAAAAAAAATAACAAAGAAGCCCAAAATAAAATATTAAAACAAACAAATGAAAAAGAAAATCAAATTCAATTGTTAAGTGAAGAAAATACAAAAATTAAAGAGGAATTAAATCAACAAAATAAAATAAATGAAGAAAAACAAAATAAATTAAATGAAATTGAAAAAGAAAAAGAAGCTTTAATGAAAAGATTAAATTCTTTATCTAGATTGAATGTAGATTTAAATAAAGGATTAAACAATAAAAAAGAACAAAGTGAAAAATTAAAAGATGAATTAAAAAAATCAAATGACCAAGTGACAGAAATAATAAGTTTAAGAAAAATTAATAATGATTTAAATGAGAAAGTAAATCAAATAAAGAAAAAAATGAATGAAGAAAACAAAAAAAATTTAGAAATTATTGCGAATAAAGAAAAAGAAAATAAATCATTAATAGAGAAAATGAATTTATTATTAAATAAAACAAATGAAATTGAAGAGAAAAAAAGTAAAAAAAATAACAAGAAAAAAGATGATTTTTTACCTGTTGAATATGATAATGATGATTTAAAAAAGCAAATAGATTTTTTAACAAAAGAAAAAGTTGATTTATTATCAAAAATAAATGAAAATACAATCCAAAATAATTTCTTAAATAATTCTAATAATGAATTATTAAATCAAATTAAACTTATGAAACAAGAGAAAGAAAATAAACAAAAGGAAGTTGAAAAATTAAATAATATTATTCAAGAAATAAAAAATGAAAATGAAAGACTTTTAAATGAAAATTCAAATTTAAAAACTTCTTTAAATCAAAATAATGAAAATGACAACATAAAAAAATTATCAAATCAAATTAAAGAAATAGAAGAAGAAAAAAAAGAATTAAAAAGTCAAATTATAGAATTAAAATCTCAATTAAATCTTTTTGCATCTCAAAAAGAAGAAACAATAGAACAATTTGAAGAAATGAAAAAAAATTTTGAAATAATAAAATCTGAAAAAGAAAAAGTTGATATACATAATAACGATTTAAATATAATAATTGAACAATTAAAAAATGAAAAAGAGAAAGAGAAAGAAAAAGAAAAAGACAATAATAATAATAAAGAAAATTTAAATGAAAAGTCATTTAAAGTAAATGAATATAATAAATCTATTGAATTATTAGAAAGTACAAACAAAGATTTAACAAATCAACTTACTAAATCAAAAGATAAAATTCAAGAAATGAAAATAAAAATCAATGATCTTGAAAATCAAATTAAATTATATCAAAACAAATCAAATGTTCTTAATAATGATTTAAAAAGTAGTGAAATAAAACCACCAATTAGTTTATCAGAACCATCTAAAAATGAAATTACTTTATATGAAAAAAATAAAGAATTAATTCAATTGAATAAAGTATTAGAAAATAATGTTATTAAACTTCAATTAGAATTGAATAACTTATCAAATAAAAATAATAAATTAAGAAATCAATATTCAAAAGAAAGAAGTAGTGGAGAATTAATGAAGAGATCTAAAGAGTTTTCAAATGAAGAAATATTACAAATTCAAATGGAAGAATTTAAAAAAAGTCATCAAGAAAAATTAGAAGAGAAAATGAATGAAATAAATGATTTAAATTTAGAAATAATTGAATTAAAAAGTAAAATAGATATAAATGAAGAAAATAGAAATAGTATTTTATCAAAAGAAAATGAAATATTAATAAAAACTGATGAATATGAATCAAAAATTAAATTTTTAGAAGATAGAAAAACATATTATGAAAAAACTATAATAGACTTAAAAGAAAAAATCAAAGATTTAGAAAATAATAATAACAAATTAAAAAAAGAATTAGAATCTATTCATCAAGAAAAAAATATTGAAATTTCAATAATTCAAAAAGAATATCAATCAACAAAAAAACAATTAGAAAAAATAAGAAAACAATCATCTAATATTGAGCCATTTTCAAGTTCTCGTTCAACTATTTCAATATATTCTCCAGAAACACACTTAATATTATGTGATAAAAATTATAATAATTTACAATGGTATCTTTTAGCTCCTATAGACACAAATATAAAAACAGTAAATGATTATCAAGATTTATTTTGGATTGAAAAAACAAAAATAATAAATGATTTAGATAAATATAATAAATTTATTAGTGAAATGGATGAAGAAAATCAAAGAATACAAAATACAATATTAAAAATTGAAGAAAAAGATAATATAATAAATCAATTAAATAATCAAATAAAAAAATTAAATAAAATATATCAAAGTAGTTCTATGCCTGAAGGAGAAATTTCAATTAAAAGTGAACCATTAAGTATAAAAAAAAATAAATCACAAGAAGACATAAGTCCACTTTCATATTTAAATAAAGACACTAATTATAATAATAATGATTATATTAATCAAAAAGTAAATGAAGGAATCCCAATAGAAAAATTTAATTTAGTTTTAAAACAATTAAATGATTCTGAGAGAAGATATCAGAAATTACAAGAAGATAATATAAAATTAAAAAAAAAATTTAATGAAAAACTGAATATTGAAAATAGTACAATAAATGAAAAAAATAATAGTGGATTTATTGATGATGATGTTGAAGGAGTTATCAGTGAAATTTCAGATGATAAAAAGAATAATAAAAATAAAAATGAAAAAAATATGCATAATCTTAAAAAACTTGATAATATGAATTCAAATATCAATGAAGAGTTAAATAATACTAAAAATCAATTAATACTTATAAAATCATTATTTAGAGAATTAGATACTAAATATAATGCAATTAAAAGTGAAATTAAAAAATTATTTTCAGGAATGATATTTAAAAAAAATGAAATTGAAATTGTAAATAACATTTTGTCCTTATTAGATTTTAATAATCAAGAAATAAATGAGATAATTAATAATAATCATTAAAGTAATAACTATAATTTTTTTTATTTATATAATAATTTTAATAATAAATTTTTAAATGTAAAGAATATATTAAATAATAGATAATACGAATCGATTTACAATCAAGTATTTTTATAAGATTAACTATTATTGTTTTTAAAATGTTATTCATTTACTTCATTTACTTCATTTACAAAATATTTAATATCATAATATTAAAAATAAATTGTTTTAATATAAAAAATTCAAATACCATTATTCATATCTCTCATTTTATAAGATAAATTATGTTTTTCATATTGAACTAATTGTTCTAAAAAACCATAATTAGGCATAACTTGTTTTCTTTTTCTTTTAATAAACTTTAAAGCACTCATAACTTTATATCCTAAAGATTTAACAAAATAAGCAATTAAACAAGAAGTACTTCTTGAAATTCCCATTTGACAATGAATTAAAATATTAGCTCCTTTATTATGTGCTTCTTCAATAAATGAAACTGCTTTATTTAAATGAGGTAAAATTTTAAAATTTGGTAAATCATTTATTTTTAAATGACAATATGTAATTTCATTTGGAAAATGATTATAGCATTCAAATGCACAATTTAATATATATTTTATATTTAAAGAATTTAATTCTTCTTTATCAAATGCATTTCTATAATTACCTAAAAATAACCATGGTAATATTTGACTTGGATGATTAGAAAAATGATAATCAAATCTATTTAATTGTATTTTTTTTTTGCATAATGGACATAATTTTATTTTATTTGGTTTGTTAATTGTTTTTAAATATAAATTTTCTTTTAATACATTATAATTAGATGTATAGACATTAAAAGCTATTGAAGAAAAAGTTTTTTTCTTTTTTAAAATTTGAGGTTCGGTTTTTATTATTTGATAATAATGAGAATTAGAGTCTTTTATTATTTCATAAGCTCGTTTATTATTTTTTGGTGTATTACTTTTAAAATCTTTGATATTGTTTAATTGTTCTATTTTATAATTTCTAATTAAATTATTATTGATTTTATTAATATTCCCTGTTTCTTCATTTAATTTGAATTTATTTGATTTGGAATCATATTTATTATTTGGGGTGAATGAATTTCTTTTATTTATTGATGATTCATTATTATTTGGTTTCTCTATATTAAATGAATATTTTTTTTGTTTTGGAATTAGTTGTCTCTTATGAATTATTGGTAAATATGATATTTTTCCACAATTCGATACTTCATTCATTTATTTAATATCATTAATTATTTCAATTAAACAAATATTTATTATTATTTAATTAATAAATGATTTATTAATATTCAAATATTTAAAAAAAATTATTTTTTAAAAAATATTATTAAAAAAACAAAAATTTCAAATATTATTTTTCACTCAATTATTTTTATTAAATTTTTAGAACATAATTATTGTTTTTCATTTATTATTTTCCATTTTCCTTAAGATCTCCTTCTTTAGTATCTTCATCTTTATTTTCAATTTCTTTAACTTTTTCATCTTTAATTTTTTCTTCTTTTACATTATCACTTTTAATTTCTTTATCTTTAATATTATCATCTTTTATATTCTTAACTTTAACTTTTTTAACTTTACTACCTTCTTTTTTGTCTTCTTCAACTTTTAAATTTTCTTTATTATTTTCATTATTTTTTTCTTCTTCTTTTATTTCTTTTTTTTCACTTTTATCAATATTACTATTTTTATCATTTCTATTCTCATTTTCAATACTATTAACTTTATTATCAATACTTTCTTTTTCTTTATACTCAAAATTTTTCTCTTCAAACTTTTTATTCATATTTTCTTTTTTACCTTTTTTTTTATATCTTTTATTAATATTATCATCATCATTTTTTTTAATATTATTATTATGATACTTTTTCAAATTAATAGTCTTATTTTTACCAAAATTCATAACTAACTTTTTCTTATTATAAAACATTCCTTTATATGTAGCAGCCATAGAACTAAAAACACCAGTAGAATTGAAAGAAGCATTTATACTATCATTATTCTTATTATTAACAGAAAGAGTTTTTCTTTTTCTTAAACCAATATCAGGTTTTTTACTTCCATAAATACCAAATTCACTAAACATAGTATAAGAACCAGGACCAGGAGTTCCACTATCTCTATCAAAAACTCCTCTATATTTTTTTGCAATTGTATTCGAACTTGATGATCTATAAATACTATTATATATCTTTCCAGTACCATTTATTAAATAACCTAAATTATAATCACTTGGTCCTGGTGTTATATCTTTATTATATTTAAATCTTTTTTCTTTACCAATTGAATATAATGTTGAATTATGGAAATTACTAAGGAAATAATTACCTGTTTTATTTAATACTAAATTATTTTTATATTGTGCTGGTCCTGGAGTCATATTATTACTTGTTAAATTCTTTGAATAAAATTTTAAACCCATTGAATATTTTGGAGAATAACTTCCAAATGGTTTTAAATAATTATATTCTGCTGGTCCAGGAGATCCTTTTTTTATTTCTGAAGTTCTACCATTTATTACTCTTTTTAACATATGTTCTTTAGATAAACCAAAAGAATAATGTGGGTTATTTTTAAAGTCTATATAAGGATGATCAACATTATCAAATTCTCTTACTATATTATAATAATGTGCATTTAATGGTACTATTTTTGTAAAATCACTTTTTGTACCATAACCAATAAAAGTTTTTCTTTGAGAAGCTTTTGAAGGAATATTATAAAAAAATGTTGCACTACTTGATTTATTTAATTCTCTAAAACGAGGAGATTTTGGAAATGAATACATTTGTTTAGAAAGAGAATGATTTAATGAATGATTTGATATTCCTTGACCTGTTAAAACTGTTGTCATTGACATTATTGTAATTAATAAATAATTAATAAAACAAATTAATCAATAATTTCTAAAAAAATTATAACTAAAAAATAAATCATTTTAAAAAAAATATTAAATAATTTAAATATAAAAATAAATTAAAAAATGTCAAATCAAGAAGATAAAGAAGATTTATATAAAATATTAGGAATATCTAAAAAAGCATCTCAAGAAGAAATAAAAGAATCATTTCGAAAATTAGCAAGAAAATATCATCCAGATAAAAATCCAGATGACGAATCAGCAGCAGAAAAATTTAAAAATATATCTCGAGCATATTCAATTCTTTCAGATGAAACAAAAAGAAAAAGATATGATAAATATGGAACAGTAGATGAAGACAATTTTAATTTTGATGATTTTATGAATAATTTTACTTTTAATTTTAATGACTTCTTCGATATTGATATGGAAGATATTCCTGAAATGAGTTTTCCATGTCATCATTTGAAATTTTTTATTATTAGAAAAGGAAAAGAAATTAAAAGTCATATGAATGAAGATAAAGATAAAGAAATACAATTTCAAAATAATTTACCATTTTTACTTTTTGGAAAAGGAAAAGGATATAAAAATGTAAATAAAATTTTAAATGATGATGAATGGGAAGAAATTGAAGAAGAAAAAAATAATTTTGATAATGAAGAAAGTGATGAAGATGAAGATATTGAAGAAGTTGATGTAGAATTACAAAGTTTATATGATTTTATTGAAGAAAATACAAAAGGAAAAGGAAAGAAAAAAACTTGTAAAATATGTAAAAATAAATTTAATGAAGATGATATTGAAGAACATTTTATTCAAAAACATGAAAATGAATATAATAAATCAAAATATGCAAAAGAAACTAAATGGAAAGATGCAGTTGATGCTTATGAAAATTCAAAAAATGAAGATATGAATGATATTGAAGAATTATTTGGAGGAAAAAAAGGAAAGAAAGGTAAAATGGGATTAGAAGATTTATTAGGAGAAATTATGGGTATGGGAATGGGAAGTGGATTTGGTGAAAAGAAAAAAAAAAAGAAAAAGAAATAAATGTTTTTTATTAAATAAAAAAAATAGAAAAATAATTTTATTTTTGTATATTTTTTAAATTTTTGAGTTTTATTAATTGATAAAATTTAAAAATTTGAATAATTAATTAATATTAAAATTTATTTAAAATGTCTCTAAGTCTTGAAAATAAAATTCTAAAATTTCCTTATTTAGCTTATTCTAAGAATTTAATAGAATGTTTTAATATAATTGGTTATATGGAAGTTCATATGGGAGAAATAATAAAAGAAATAAAGAAAAATTTTGAGAAAAATAATGAAACAATAATAAAAATTAAAAAGATGAATATGAATTATTTAAAAGAATATAATACTACAATTAATCCAATAATAATAAATTCAATTTCATCTAATTCAGAAAAAGAAAATTTTATAGATTTTGATTTATTAATTAAATCAATATTTCCATCATTACCTTCAATTTATTATAATTTAATTGAAAATAGCAAAGATTATAAAATTGACAGTTATAATGTGATTTTTTATTTAGATATTGAACAAAAAAAACCAATTTATTCATTTTCTTTTGTTTTTTATGAAATGATTCATGTTTCAAATTCTCTTAAAATTCATGTTCCAAAAGTTTTTAATATATTATCACAATATCCTTATTTTATTGAATTCAATAATTTATTTGAACATATTTATAAATTATTTAAAATTAATAATCAAGAAATTCCTCTTGAGATAATGTTATATAATATTATAAATTTTATACCAAGTCCAATTAATCATGAAATGTTAATTTCATTATTCCCTAATAAAGATTTAATTTCTTATGAAAAAGAAGTTCAAAAAAAAAAAGATGAAACAACAAAAAACCCAAATCATAAATCAAATGAAAAAAATGAAAATGGAAATTATAATCAATTATCAGGATATCCTTTTTTTCATTTTAAATTACAGGAAATTTTTAAAATTGTCTCAATTCATAATATCATTAAATTAATTATTTATCATTGTATTGAATGTAAAATAATTTTTTTTAGCTATAAGATTGAAATTTTGAATACTATAATGTATATGATATCAAAATTAATTTATCCTTGTACTGATTCATCTTCTGTGTCTTCCATAATTTCAATATCCAAAAACGAATTTTTAACAAATAATATTAAATATTTGGATAAGATAAATCAAAATTTTTTTGGAGTCAATGCTAAATTTAAAAAAGAGGAATTTAAAATAATAATCAATAATTATTATTCAGATTATTTTATTATTGATTTAGATAACGATGAATTCGAATATTTTGGTAAAAATAAAGAAATATATAAATTAAATGGATATATTGAGAAAATATTAGATGAGAGAAAAGTTAATTCATTTTTCTTAGAAAAATTTATAAAAAAATTATGTACAGATTTTAAAGATATAACTACAAAGGTTTCAAATACTAATTATGGAGAAGATGATGAAGATGAAACACCAAAATTTTTTCTCTTTGATAATATATATTTTTCCAAAAATCAATTTATTCAAGAAACAATTTATGATTTTATTTTAAATATTTTATATATTTTTCATAATATTTTTCAGTTAACTCTTGAAAAAGAAGAAAAAAATGGAGAAATAATCAATAAATTTACTTTATCTTTTAAAAACGAAAAAACAACTCAGGAAAATTGGTCTGAAGAAGAAAAAATATTTGCTAATTTTTTTTATAAAACTAATACCTGGAAAAAATATTTTCAAAATTATTTATCTCAAAATATATTTCATAAATTATTTACAATTCCATATATATTTAGTGAAGAATTTATTACTGCTAAACAAACAAGTAAAAATATTATTAAAGATTATTTTCATATAATTGACAAATTTTTTTATCACAATAAAAAATTTGAAAATGTTGATTTTAACAAATTTTATATTTATTATGAAAAAAATTTAAAGGAATATTTTTTTAATGAAAGTAAAATGTCAAAAATATTAAAAATTGATTATAATATAAATGTAGGTAAATTAAAAATTGGATATAAATATAAAAGAGCAGAATTAGACCAAAACATTCTGTTTTCTTATATCAATTTTATTGAAAATTTAGAGGAGTCTGAATTGATAAATATTTTCCCATCAATAAATTTAAAAAAGCAATTGAAAATAAAAGAATCTAGTACATTAAATTTAACTCAATATATACAAGATACTTTATTAACTCAAAAAATACTTTCAAATGAAGAAATTATAAGTTTTTATTGTTTATCAAATTTTATTGTTCTTAGTGATAATGAAGATATATGTCCTCACCTTGAATACTTATTTAGTATATTAAAAAAACAAATATTTTTATATAGAAGAATTATAAATATTATGTTATCTATTCTTTATAAATTGAGTGTAAAAAATATGCAAGTTGACTATCTAAAAAAAAATTTATTGATATATTTAAAAATAATGAATATATTGATTAAAAATAATATTATTCCTGATAATCTATTATGGGATTTAATAGAAAATTTCAAAGAAATTGAATTAAAATATAATACAATGATAAAAGATATGAATGAAAAATCTGATAAATTTATTCCAAAAGTTTATCCTGTTGATAATGAATTAAAATTTAAAACTTTTTTAAGATATAATTTCTGTAAAGATGGAATTTTAGATGAAAATTATTTTATTGAATTATCAAAAAAAACTGATTCAAATTCATATCTATCTGAACATTGCCAGATATGTAATATTAATATAACTCCAAAAATTTTTATTAAAGATCTTTCCAATCCTTCAAATAAATATTTAGTTAATCTTCTTGCTCCAAAAAAAATATATGAAAATACAAGAGAGATAATAAAAATTGTTTATTACAATTTAGAAAAAAATGATGAAATAAAAAAAACTATTCAAGAGAATATAAAAAATTTAATTTTTTATACAAATGCTTATAATATGAATAAAAGTTTACAAAATTTTTTATTTTCCCTAATAGAACCTTAATTATAATATTTATTTAAAAATTATAAATAAAAATATTAAATTATATAAATATTTTAATTAATATTTTTTAATTATAAATGATGAATTTATCAAACAATTCTTCAAAAAAGAAATCAGTTCAACCTTCTATACTTTCATTTTTTGGATTTAATAATTCACAATCATCACAGCCAAAGAATAATATATTAACAACAAATAAAAAAAGAACATATAATGAAATGTCAAATGATAAAAAATATCATTCTGAAAATCCCGCCAAGAAAAAAAGGAAGGAAATAATAATTATTGATGATGATTCAATAGAAGAAATAAATAATTATCAATTTAATCAAAATGATGAAATAATAAATTTATCAAAAAAAGATATTCAAACCCCAAGTTTTCAAGATATAAAAGATAAAACTCAAAAAAATAAAAAATCAAAAAATAAAAATGATAATGATATAGATTTAATTGAAATAGATGAATCAATAAAAGAAAATAATTTTAATTTAAAAGATTATGATAAATCAATAATAGAAAAAGAATTAAAAGAAAATCCTCATTATTTAGATTTTTCATTAAAGAAAAATTACTCAACAAAATATTTATCAGATCAAGAAAAAAATTTAGAAAATTACATATCAACAACAAATAAAAAAGAGAAAATATTACAATTTCCAACAACAAATACATCATTTAAAAAATTAAAAAATAAAAAATCAACAAATAAAAAATCAACAAGAAATTCAATAAATTCAATAAGTGAAAATGACAATATATCATCAATATCAAATGACGAAGCATTAAATCAAAATGAACTTTTTCAAAATCCACAAAATGGTTTACCAGATTTTTTAAAACCAGAAAATATAAAAGATAAACAAGGAAATAAACCAGATGATCCAAATTATGATCCAACAACTTTATATGTTCCTAATGA
>JAEEGL011426046.1_pt1 | contig 15686 bp, 15 predicted proteins | sample 9134231 | NCBI WGS metagenome assembly JAEEGL01 (sample SAMN16246548, study PRJNA631951) | gut metagenome | biome: gut microbiome; feature: rumen; material: fiber-attached | host: Bos | place: Iran: Karaj | collected 2018-10
CTCGGTATTTACCAGCATGCCCCCCAGGGCCGAAACGCGGCAGCAGTTGTTGTATCCCGTCCCGAGAATAAAGGATACGTCGGGAAGATCGCCGTTTTCGTTTCGGCAGCCCATGAAAGCGGCGCAGCTGTCGTTGGTCACTGCGATGGTCATTCCGGGCTTTCCCAGCCTTTTAAGGGCTTTGTTTACCGCGTCTCCGACGAATTCGCGCCTGACATTTTCAACCGTCAGCTCTTTGCTGAAGCTTTCTATGAGCACATCTGCATTCTCTGACGCCCTGCCTATGAACGAAAAGCTCACACCGGCTCTTTCGCAGCCGTATTCCGCCATTTCCCGGGCTATTGTTTCGAAAAAGCGGTCCTGGGTGACGCTGAAGAGCTTGCCGGGGGTGGGGACGGTCCTGACCGGCCCGAGGCTTATCTTTCCTTTATCATCACGGCGGGCGACGGCAAAGCGGGTGCTGCTGCCCCCTATGTCGACGGCAAGCACAGGCTTTTGCGTATCTGCTCCGGCTTCGGGGAAGACGTAAGATCTGATCATGGGGAAGGGGCCTGTCCTTTCTTCCTTAAGGCTCTCCTTCATGACGAGGGCCGTCCTTAAGGTGAGATCGAAAAGATCCTCTTCGGGCAGCATGTCATGGCGCTTAAGAAAGCCGGCGGCTTCATGGCTTATACTTTCGATATCGCTGAACAGCATGGGTCTCCTCCTCAAAATCATCATATTTTAGCATAAAAAGACTAAAATGTCACCGAGGTGGCGTTTCTCTGAAAGGCGTGGTAAAATAAACCGAAAGAGGAGGTGCGTTATGGCGCTTATAAACAAGATACATCACGTGGCCATGAGAGCTCCCGAAGGGGAAGGCTACGAAAAGGCTCTTAATTTCTATACGAAGGTGCTCGGGCTTTACGTCCTGCGCAGCTGGCCCGCCGGCTGCATGATCAGGGCGGGAGAAGCGGTCATCGAGCTCTTCAACGGCGGAGACGCGATCACCGGGGTCAAGGGCACCTATCAGCATCTCGCCCTGGGCACCGACGATATCGACGCCTGCGTGAAGGCGGTCACCGAAGCCGGTTACGTCGTCTTCGACGGTCCGAGATCGGTGGTCATCAAGTCGGATCCTCCTTTCCCCATCCGCTGCGCCTTCATAAAAGGCCCCTTGGGCGAGGAAATAGAGTTCTTCCAGGAGCTTTAGAGCCCCGGACCTGTTGAATTTACAGAAAATGCTTGCATTTTCCATGCGCTGCTGATATTATACTCCTGCATACGTTATCGCTTAAGAGTGGACAGAGGTCCACTCTTATTTTTGGAGAAAAAACCAATTGGCTAAGAAAAAGATAGGAGAATACGTCGCGGAGTGGATGGACGGGTTCGGAAAGGAAAACCCTTACGAGCTCTCGCGCTGCGAATTCGTTAAGGAAGGCCAGGACTGGTACCTTAGGGTATACGTGGATAAGCTGGAAGGCGAAGGCTACGGAGTCATGGGAACCGACGACTGCGAGCTGGTGAGCCGCTACCTGAGCGAAAAGCTGGACAAGGCCGACCCCATAGAGCAGAACTACTATCTGGAGGTATCTTCTCCCGGGCTCGACAGACCTCTCATCAGCGAGAAGGATTTCAGGCGCTTCATGGGCGAGTTGATAGACGTTAAGCTTTACAAGGCCAGGAACGGATCCAAGCTTATCACGGGTACCCTCGCCGGTTACGAAGACGGAAAAGTCACCGTCGATCTGGGCAAGGGGAAGACCGAGGTCATAGAGACCTCCGAAGCCGCGAAAATCAGCCTTGCCGTGGTTTTCTAACTTCTAACAGTATAAGATAAACGAAAACATAGATCTCAAGGAGGCAAACTCAAATGAATCTCGAATTTCTCGAAGCAGTAGAAGCTCTCGAAAGAGAAAAGCACATGCCCAAGGAGCTGCTTATCGAGGCCATAGAATCCGCTCTGGTTTCCGCGTACAAGAAGAACTACGGAGCCTATCAGAACGTCCGCGTCAACATCGACCAGGAGAACGGCGACATCAACGTCTTCATGCGCATGGAGATAGTCGAAGAGGTCGAGGATCCCTATTCCCAGGTGAGCCTCGAGGACGCTCAGGAGATAGACCCCGAGTACGAGCTGGGAGACGTGGTGGAGTACCAGGTGACTCCCACCGATTTCGGCAGGGTCGCGGCCCAGACCGCCAAGCAGGTGGTGGTGCAGCGCATCAGGGAAGCCGAGCGCAGCATGATCTACGATGATTACATCGGCCGTCAGGGTGAGGTGGTCACCGGAGTCGTGCAGAGAGTCAGCAACGGCACCGTCTTCATCAACATAGGCAGAGCCGAAGGCATACTCTCGGTCAACGAGCAGATCCCCGGCGAGAGATTCAGGGTCAACGACAGGGTAAGGGTCTACGTCATGGACGTCAAAAAAGCCAACAAGGGGCCCCAGGTCTTCCTTTCCCGCACCCACCCCGGCCTTGTGAAGAGGCTGTTCGAGCTTGAAGTTCCCGAGCTTCAGGACCACACCATAGAGATCAAGAGCACCGCCCGCGAGGCCGGCTCCAGGAGCAAGATCGCCGTCATGAGCCACGACGAGAACGTGGATCCCGTCGGCTCCTGCGTCGGAACCAGAGGCGCCCGCGTCCAGGCCGTCGTAGACGAGCTTAGGGGCGAGAAGATAGACATAGTCGCCTGGAGCGACGAACCGGGCAAACTGATATCCAGCGCCCTTTCTCCCGCCAAGGTGGAGATGGTCCTCATCGACGAAGAAGGCAAGTCGGCTACCGTCGTTGTGCCCGACTACCAGCTGTCCCTTGCCATAGGCAAGGAGGGCCAGAACGTAAGGCTCGCCGCCAGACTCTGCGGCTGGAAGATAGACATCAAGAGCCACAGCCAGTACTTCCCCGACGGCACCCAGCTCCCGGAGACGGGCGAGATAGTCGTCGAGAAGATCAGCAGGATCAGCGATGCCGTCGCAGGTCCCGAGGCTGAGGATGAAGAGGGCGGAGCCCTGGTAAGGACCAGCTCCCTCAAGTCCATGAGGAAGGCCGAGCTCATAGCCTACGCCGCAGAGAACGGCATAGAGCTCGATCCCAAGGCGACCAATGCCGCGATGATAGAGATCATAGCAAAGGCCATGGAGGAGCGCTGATGCCGGAAAGAAAACAGCCTGAGAGGCGCTGCGTGGGATGCATGCAGAGCTTTCCCAAGGCTTCGCTGATAAGGATAAGCAAAGGTGAGCAGGGCCTGATCATAGGCGATCAGAAGTCTCCGGGAAGAGGCGTGTATCTCTGCCCGAAGGCCGAGTGCGCCAGGCTCGCCGTAAAGAAGAACGCCATAGCCAGAGGCTTGAAGGAGCCTGTCGGTCAGGGGGACCTTGACAGGCTGATGGAGAAGATCGAAGAGATCGAAAGGAACGTTAATTCCCACGGAGGTCATGCAGATGCCAGATAACAAAAGCGAAACCAAGATAGTCAAGGCAGCTAATACCAGGACGGCAGAGAAGGATACCAACGCGTCCAAGGTACAGATCCGGGCTGTCGACAGAGCTATAATCGAAGCTCAGCAGAAGAAGAATACGAGGCAGACTGCCGCTCCCAGGACCCAGCAGACAAGCGCTGAGGCCCCGGTCAGACCTGCCCCGATAGGGAAACCGGTCCCCAGGGCAGCCTCCCAGGGCTCAAAGCCCACTCCCTTCGGCACTCCCATGAGAAAGAACGCCGTTCCCCAGAATGCGGTGCCCAGAAAGAAGAGCGAGACTCCCCAGAACCTCGAAGAGGAGAAGAAGCCCCTGCAGGCCGAGGCCGAAGAGGTCAGGGCCGCTGAGGCAAAGCCCCTTGCGGAAGAAAAGCCCGTCCCCCAGGCCGTACCCGCAAAGGAAGAAAAGCCCGAAGTCAAGGCCGAGCCCGAAAAGAAGGCCGAGCCCGTCAAGGCTGAAGAACCGGTAAAGGAAGAAAAACAGGCTGAGTCCGCCGTGGAAGAAAAGGCCGAGGTCAAGGCAGAAAAGCCCGAAGCTAAAGCCGCAGAGCCTGAGAAAAAGGCCGAAAAACCCGCTGAAGAAAAGAAAGAAAAGGCTGAGGAAGCCCCCAAGGCCGAACCCGAAAAGAAGGCGGAGGAAGTAAAGCCTGCAGAGGAAAAGAAGGCCTCAGAGCCTGAGAAAAAGGCTCCCGAGGCAGAGGCCGAAAAGCCCGAAAAGGCATCAGAACCCGAGAAAAAGCCTGAAAAGAAGGAAGAGCCGGCTCCCGCCGTCAACTACACTCCCGGCATAGGCCTTAAGATCATAAGCAGGGCCGCGGACCAGCCCAAGGAGCAGCCCAAAGAGAAGGTAAAGCCCGCCGCGAAGCCCGCAAGAAAAGACGAGAAGAAGGGCGACCGCAGCGACAGAAAGGGAAGCCAGCAGGTAAGGCCCGACAGACCCGAAAGAAGCGACAGGAGCGGAGCGCCTTCCGGCGACCGCAGGAATTCCCAGGGAGGAAAGTCCCAGAGCGGGCAGCAGGGAGACCGCAAGAACTATCCCAAGAAGCCCGCAGGCAAGACCGACGGCTCCCGCGAGAAGGTGGTCGCCTACACAGCTCCCGCCGACGACAGCAGAAGACCGCGCAAGGACTCCGGCAAGAAAGTAGCCGACAAGAACGGCAGAGACAAGAGGGAGAAGTTCGATCAGATCCCGACCGACCTCACCCGCAGCATAAAGAAAAAACACAGCAAGTACAAGGACAGGACCGAGCTGGAGCCCACTGCCGAGCAGGAGATGATCCAGGAGGCTCAGGCCACCGGCAGCGTCCTCATCGACGTGCCCATCACCCTGGCCGGATTCTGCGAGCGTATCGAAAGAAGCACCTCCCAGGCCATCATGGCCCTCATGAAGATGGGCATCATGGCCAACATCAACCAGAACCTCGACGAAGAGACCGCCGTGCTTCTGGGCATGGAGCTGGGCGTCTCGGTCATGGTAAACCACAACGAGGAGATAGAGGACGAGGACGGCATAGACAAGTCGGCAGACAGAGAGTCCGATCTGGTTCCCAGGGCGCCCATAGTCACCGTCATGGGCCACGTAGACCACGGCAAGACCTCGCTCCTTGACGCAATCAGAAAGACCAACGTCACCGCCGGCGAAGCGGGCGGCATCACCCAGCACATCGGAGCTTCCGAGATCGAGGTCAACGGGCAGCACATAGTCTTCCTCGACACCCCGGGCCACGAGGCCTTCACCGCCATGCGCGCCAGGGGCGCAATGATCACCGACATCGCGGTGCTTGTGGTCGCAGCCGACGACTCGGTCATGCCCCAGACCATAGAATCCATAAGCCACGCCAAGGCAGCGGGCGTACCCATCATAGTTGCGATCAACAAGATGGATAAACCCACCGCCAACCCCGACATGGTCAAGACCGACCTGTCCAACAACGGCGTACTGGTCGAAGACTGGGGCGGCGACACCATATGCGTCCCCGTCTCCGCAAAGACCGGAATGGGCATCCAGAACCTGCTCGAGATGATACTGATGCAGGCCGAGATGCTCGAGCTCAAGGCCAATCCCGACAGGCTTGCCATGGGAACAGTCATCGAAGCGAGGCTCGACAAGGCCAGAGGACCTGTCGCGACCCTGCTGGTCACCAACGGCACCCTCCACACCGGCTCCGCCATCGTAGCCGGAATGGCCGCCGGACGCGTGAGAGTCATGACCAACCCCAAGGGCGAGATCATCAAGAAGGCCGGCCCCTCAAGAGCTGTCGAGATCACCGGACTCACCGACGTCCCCGAAGCCGGCGACGAGTTCTATATGGTCAAGGACGAGAAGACCGCCCGCGAGATCTCAGAGAAGAGGAAGCTCAAGCTGAGAGAAGACGTGATGGCCAAGTCCTCCGCCGTCTCCCTCGAGAAGCTCTTCAGCCAGCTCTCGGAAGGCGAGGTCAAGGACCTCAACATCATCATCAAGGCAGACGTCATGGGTTCCGTGGGAGCCCTGGAGCAGTCCCTTGAAAAGCTGCACAATGAGAACGTCAGAGTTCGCATCATACATACCGGCGTAGGCGCCATCAACGAGAGCGACGTCATGCTTGCCTCCACCTCCAACGCGGTCATCATAGGCTTCAACGTGCGTCCGTCCTCGGCCGTACAGGCCCAGGCCGACCAGGAAGGCGTCGAGATCAGGACCTACAGGGTCATATACGAGATCATCGACGATATCGAAGCCGCCATGAAGGGTATGCTGGCGCCCGAGTTCAAGGAAGTCATACTGGGCAAGATCGAGGTCCGCGAGACCTTCAAGGTATCCAACGTGGGGACCATCGCCGGCTCCTATGTTACCGAAGGCAAGGTCACCCGCTCAGCCAAGCTCAGGCTGGTCAGGGACGGCATAGTGATCCATGAAGGCGAGATCGGATCCCTCAGAAGGTTCAAGGACGACGTCCGCGAGGTGGCCCAGGGTTACGAGTGCGGAATCTCCATCGATAAATTCAACGACATCAAGGTGGGCGACATCATCGAAGCCTACACCATGGAGGAGGTCAAGAGAGCTTAGCCTATGGGTAGATCGCACAGGCCTCAGCGTCTCGCTGAGGAGATAAAAAAGACCGTCGGCTCCATGCTCCTTACCGGAAGGCTCAAGGATCCCCGTTTTCAGGGAATGATAGCGGTGAGCGACGTTGAGGTCTCAAGGGACGGAAGCTACGCGACCATTTACGTGACCGCCATGGGGTACGATCCCTCTATGGACCTTTCGGAGAGCGAAAAGCAGAGCATAATGCGCGCCTTCGAGAGCAGCAGCGGGTATATAAGAGGGGAACTGGGCAAGAACCTCAAGGTGCGCCACGTCCCCGAGCTCATCTTCAGGGTCGACAACTCCTTCGAGTATGGCAAGAAGATGGACGCCCTTCTGGACAGCCTCGACATCAAGCCCGAGGAACCGGAAGACAAAGACGAAGAGGAAGACATCGAGGATATCTACAGATAATGCGCGATTATTCCGAGATAATAAGACTTATAGAAGCGTCGGAGAAGGTCCTGGTCTTCACCCACGCCAATATGGACGGAGATGCCCTGGGTTCAGCCGGGGCTCTTTGCCGTTCATTGAGGGCGATGGGAAAGAAGGCCTTTCTTCTTGCCGGGAAGCCCTGCCCGGACTACCTGGCGTTTTTGGCGGAGGACTGGCTGGTCTTTGAGGCGCCCTACGCGGCCGATCTGTCCATAGCCGTCGACATTGGCCAGGACAGCAGGCTCGAGGGTCTTAAGGACGCGTTCTACGAAGCTCCCGAAAGACTTTGCATCGACCACCACGTGAGGACTGAGGATTTCTGCGGCGCTTTTGTCGTGGATCACAAAGCGGCGGCCGCGGGCTGCCTGGTCTATGAGCTTTTAAAGCTCATGAAGGCCCCCGTTGACATTAAGACCGCGGCTCTCCTCTACACCGCCATACTCACCGACACCGGAAGCTTCAGGTTCTCCAATACCGACGAGGAGGCCATGAAGGCAGCGGGAGAGCTTATCGCCATGGGCGTAGACTCCGGCGCCATCTGCACCGCAGTATACGACAGCGTGCCCCTCTGCCAGCTCAAGCTCGAAAGCCTCATCGTCGAAAGGGCGGAGCTCATGGCTGGGGGCCTGGGAATCGTCTCTTACTGCACCGAAGAGGATTACGCAGCTCTTGGCGCAGAGCCTGAGCACGCCGAGACCGGTATTGAGAGGCTGAGAAGCGTAAAGGGAGTTGAGGCAGCGGCCCTTCTCAAGGAAAGGGACGGGGCTTTCAAGCTCAGTTTAAGGTCAAAGACCGGGGCCGACGTAAGGTCTGTCGCTTCGGCCTTCGGAGGCGGGGGCCACAGGATGGCCGCGGGAGCGACAGTAGAGCTTCCCCTTGAAGAGGCCGTAAAGGCCGTGACCGAAGCTCTCAGCGAAGAGCTCATGCGTTTTAAAGAGGCGGACTCCGCCGTAAAACCCTGATATGGACGGTTTTCTCTGCATAAACAAGCCTGCCGGCATGAGTTCCAGCGATGTGGTGATCAACGTCAGAAGGCTGACCGGCGAAAAGAAGGCCGGCCACTGCGGGACCCTGGATCCCAACGCCTGCGGCCTTACGGTCGTAGCCCTGGGAAAGGCGCTGCGCCTCATCGAATACATGGATGCGGCCCCGAAGCTCTACCGCTGCCGGGCCGTTCTCGGTCTTGCTACAGACACCCACGATGTCTGGGGCACTCCGGTAAGAGACATAAGAGGCGGCTTTGAACTGCCTTCTGAGTGCGCCCTCGAAGAAGCCTTAAGCGCCCTTGAAGGCCAGATCGAGCAGGTCCCTTCCAAGTATTCGGCCTTGAGGTCTGAGGGCAAAAGGCTCTACCGGCTGGCGAGAGAAGGGGTAGAGGTCGAGGTTAAATCCCGCCTGATAGGGGTCTTTTGGACTTCGCTGATCGATTACGACAAGGGTAAAGGCAGCTTTTTTTTCGACGTCTGCTGTTCAAGGGGCACTTACGTCAGGACTCTATGCGACAGCGTCGGCGAGCTGCTGGGGTGCGGAGCCGCCATGAGTTTTCTTTTAAGGATCGAAGCCTGCGGACTCAGCCTTGAAAACGCAATAAGCCTCGAAGAACTGGCTGAAATGGGGCGAGGGGAGATCGGGAGAGCTCTGGTTCCCTGCGAAAAGGCAGTAAGCTCCATGGTCCGCTGCGAGATATCTTCCGAGAGGGGAGAGCGCTTCCTCGACGGGCTGGAATTCTCCGAGGATCAGTGCTCATTTAGGGGAGGCTTTCCCATACCGGGCTGCCCGGTCGCGGTCTGGCACGGCGGAAGATTCATCGGCACAGCGGCTCCGTATCTGAGCAAAGGAAGGATGCTTTTCAGGCCCGAAAAGGTCTTCAGGCCTTGATATAAAAACAATATGATAATATACGAATCACTTGACGATCTTCATATAAAGCTTCCGGTCTGCCTGGCTCTCGGCAACTTCGACGGCCTGCATCCCGGCCACAGAATGCTCATAGAGCGCTGCGTCTCCATTGCAAAGAGCAGGGGATGGGCTCCCGCCGTCTTTACATTCAATGGGCTCACTGCCAACGGCGTCGGGGGAAGCGGCAGGGTAAAGCAGCTGCTGCCTGCCGGTGAAAAGGCCCGCCTGCTCGAAGAGATGGGCATAAGGATGATGATATCGGTCCCCTTCACGAAGGAACTGATGGAGCTTTCCCCCTCGGAGTTCATAGACAGGCTGGCTTTTGCCGTCGATCTGCGCTGCACCGTATGCGGCTTCAACTTCCGCTTCGGCTACAGGGCGGCCGGCACGTCCAGCTTTCTGGCCGGCATGGGTATGGCCTACGGTTTTGAGGCAATTACCGTGCCCGATGTGAGATACAAGGGCGAGACGGTATCCAGCACGCTTCTGAGGAAGCTCCTTGAGAGCGGAGACCTTTCGGCCTACGAAGAGGTATGCGGCTCTCCCTTCTGTCTGACGTCGGAGGTGCTGAAGCTGAAGGCGATGGAAGACGGTGAAGAGATATACATGATCGACCCGGCCCAGGCCCTTCCCAAAGACGGCGTCTACAGGGTCATCTTAAGCTCCGAGGGTGTTTCCCGGGAGCTTTCCTCCGAGATCCTTGAAAGCGGGGAAGGGGAAGAGAGGCTCATAAAGCTCCGGGGCTTCGGCATCACCGATTCGCCGGACTTCAGACTTGCGTTTCCGAAGCAATAACAGTCAAGACTGTTTTGATTGATATTTCAATGGAGGTAACGGTAAAATGGAATATGTCAACGGTTTCAATATCAACGTGACCGGCAACGAATGCTTCCTGACCTTCGTCCAGAACATACCCAAGGGCGAAGCGAAGATCACCGAAGAGGTGGAGAATCTTGTCATGAGCGAGCGCACCGCCCGCCAGCTGATCTCGGCCCTGTCCCAGGTCTACGCCAAGGTGGACGCCGACCGCAAGGCCATGAGGGACGGGAACCATGAAAATCCCGGAAAAGTTTCATAATTCGTGCTTTACAGCCCGTTAAGGCTGTGGTAATATATACAAGCTGTTTTTAGAACTTACCCGAGACACAGGTCTGCGACACTCCGGCGCGACGCTTTGCCCCGGGCGTATCAGGAAAAGGAGAAACAAAATGATTACAACCGAAAAGAAGCAGGAGATCATCAAAGAGTACGCTACCCACGAAGGCGACACCGGTTCCCCCGAGGTCCAGGTAGCCATCCTCACCTACAGGATCAACGAGCTGAACGAGCACCTGAAGCAGAACCAGAAGGACTTCCACTCCAGAAGGGGCCTGCTGAAGATGGTCGGAAAGAGAAGAAATCTTCTCGCCTATCTCAGAGAGAAGGATATCGAGCGTTACAGAAGCCTGATCGCCCGCCTGAACCTGAGAAAGTAATTAACTTGTCTGAGAGCGGGGCCTTCAAAAGCCCCGCTTGATTTTGTGTCAAAAACCGCATCTAAAGGATAACTATTCAAGGGCCGGGCTTGAGAATAAAGGGCATCCGCGGGACGCCCTTTACTGTCAAGCCGGACCTGAAAGCAAAGAAAACGAAAGGAAAGGCTAAATGAGATATCAGGATTACAGAACATTCAGGACCGCCGTCGGCGGCAGGCTCCTCGAGCTTGAGATCGGCAAGGTCGCCGAGCAGGCCAACGGCCAGTGCGTCGTACACTACGGCGACACCGTTGTCAGCTGCACCGCCACCATGGCGAAATCGCCCCGCGAGGGCATAGACTTCTTCCCCCTGTCCTGCGACTTCGAGGAGAAGATGTATTCCGTCGGAAAGTTCCCCGGCGGCTTCATCAAGAGAGAGGGAAGGCCCTCCGAGAAGGCCATACTCTTCTCAAGACTGATGGACAGACCCTTAAGGCCCCTCTTCCCCAAGGGCTTCTACAACGACGTTGAGGTCACCGCCACCAGCTGGAGCGTCGACCCCGACTGCGCCCCCGAGATCTGCGCCATGATCGGCTCCTCCGTAGCCATCGCAGTCTCCGACATCCCCTGGGACGGCCCCACCGGCTCCGTCATCGTAGGCAGAGTCGACGGACGCTACGTCATCAACCCGACTCTCGAGCAGAGAGAGCGCTCCGACATCAACATGTATGTCGCCGGAACCAAGGAAGCCATCATGATGGTCGAAGCCGGCGCTAAGGAAGTCCCCGAAGAGGAGATGCTCGACGCCATACTCTTCGGCCACGAAGAGATCAAGAAGATCGTTGCCTTTATCGACGAGATCGTCGCCGAGATAGGCAAGCCCAAGATGGAGATCACCCTTTGGAAGCCCGCCCCCGAGATCGACGCCGCCGTCAGAGAGTACGCCGTACAGAAGATGCACGACGCCATCCTGACCAAGGATAAGCTGGAGCGCCTCGACAACATGGACAAGGTCGAGACCGAGACCAAGGAGCACTTCGCCGAGATCTATCCCGAAGGCGGAAAGGATATCGACGCGGTTCTCTACAACATCACCAAGGAGCAGGTCCGCGGAATGATCCTCGACGAGGGCATCCGTCCCGACAACAGAAAGCTCGACGAGATCCGTCCCGTATGGTGCGAGACCGGGCTTCTTCCCAGAGCCCACGGCACCGGCCTCTTCAAGAGAGGCCAGACCCAGGTCATGTCCGTCGTGACCCTGGCTCCCGTAAGCGAGGCCCAGGTCCTGGAGGGCATCATCGAGGAAGAGACCGAAAAGCGCTACATGCACCAGTATAACTTCCCCGGCTACTGCACCGGAGAAGCCAAACCCTTAAGGAGCCCCGGCAGAAGAGAGATAGGCCACGGCGCCCTCGCTGAGAGAGCCCTGCTGCCCGTCATTCCTCCCGTCGAAGAGTTCCCCTACGCCATCAGAGTGGTCTCCGAAGTGCTCTCCAGCAACGGATCCTCCTCCATGGCCTCTACCTGCGGAAGCTGCCTCGCCCTCATGGACGCCGGCGTTCCCATCAAGGCTCCCGTAGCCGGCATCGCCATGGGCCTGATCGAGAGAGTCGAGGAAGACGGTTCCAGCCGCTTCGCCATACTCTCCGACATCCAGGGCATGGAAGACTTCCTTGGCGACATGGACTTCAAGGTCACCGGAACCTCCGTGGGCGTCACCGCCATCCAGATGGACATCAAGGTCCACGGCCTTTCCAGAGAGATACTCCACAACGCCCTCAAGCAGGCCAGAGCCGGCCGCATGTGGATCATGGAGCAGATGCTCGAAGAGATCCCGACTCCCAGAGCCGAGCTGTCCAAGTACGCTCCGCGCATCATCCACATGGTGGTGCCCGTCGACAAGATCAGGATAGTCATAGGCAAGGGCGGAGAGACCATCAACGGCATCATCTCCAGGACCGGAGCCGACGTGGACATAGACGACGACGGCAACGTCTACATTTCCTCCCCCAACCTCGAGGCTGCCGCCATGGCCCAGAAGGAGATCGAACTGATCACCAAGGATCCCGAAGTCGGCGACGTCTACACGGGCAAGGTCGTAAGGATACTGACCGGCATGAGGGGAGAGCTGGGCGCCTTCGTCAACATCCTGCCCGGAAAAGACGGCCTGCTGCACATCTCCAAGATCTGCAAGCAGAGGATAGCCAAGGTCACCGACGTTCTCGACATAGGCGACACCGTCACCGTAAGGATAGACGAGATCGACGAGAAGGACCGCATCAACCTGACCAGAAAGGGTCTGGAGGATACTCCGATCATCAAGGCCGGCGAAGAAGAGGAAGACGAGTAAGCTCGCAAAAAAAACACCGAATAAGAGGGCCGGCGCTTGACCGGCCCTTTTCAATACTTTGATATCGGAGGTAGACAAATGTATCAGTACAAGAAGCTGGCCTGCGGGGCCGGACTGGTCACCGAAAAGCTGGAGCACGCCCAGGCCGCCTGCCTTGGAATATGGGTGGGAGCGGGCTCGGTCTGCGAAAACACCGGCAATTCGGGCGTTTCCCACTATATTGAGCACATGTTCTTCAAAGGGACCTCCACAAAGAACGCAGAGCAGCTGGCAAGGGCCATAGACGACCTGGGAGCCTCCGTCAACGCCTTTACCGGAAAGGAAGCGACCTGCTTTCACATCAAGGCCCTGACCGAGTCATTCCCCCAGGCGACGGCGCTGCTGCTTGAGATGCTCACCGATTCAGCCTTCGACCCTGCCGAGATGAAGAGGGAGAGGGGAGTCATACTTGAAGAGATGCAGATGTATGAGGACGCTCCCGACGAGCTGGTCATGGACCTGGTCACCGAGAGGGTCATGAAGGGGACACCTCTCGCCAGACCCGTGATCGGCACCAGAGCGTCGCTTAAGAAGATCGACAGAGACGCTATACTTTCATACATCGCTGAGCACTACAGGGCAGAGAACATGGTTGTCTCCTGCGTGGGCAGATTCGACGAGAAGAGGCTCGAAGAGCAGGTCAACGAGGCTTTGTCCCGTTTTGCCGGAAAAGCCCCGGAGAAGGGCGATTACGGGCCTTCAAAGACCAGGAGCTTTTCGGGCAGGGCGAAAGACATCGGCCAGACCCACATAGCCCTATCCATGCCGTCCCTTTCCCTGGGTTCCGGCGAATACTACGCCCAGGCCATAGTCAACGACGTGCTGGGCGGCAGCATGAGCTCGAGGCTCTTCCAGAACATCAGGGAAAAGAAGGGCCTTGCCTACACGGTCTACAGCGCCCCCATCGCCTACTCGAAGATGGGCATGTTCTTCATCTATGCGGGCGTGAGCCTGGGAAGGGAAAAGGTCGCCATAGACGCCATAGCAGAAGAGCTTGAAAAACTGGGCAGGGAAGGCCTTACCCCCGCTGAGCTCGCCGTCTGCAGACAGAGGCTGAAGAGCGGCTACATCTTCGGCCAGGAGACCATGGGAAGCCGCATGAACGCCCTCGGAAAGAACAGGCTGCTTCTCGGACGCAATTACAGCGATGAAGACGTGATGGCGGAGCTGGACGCTGTTACCCTCGACCAGGTCAACGGGATCTGCCAACGCTTAAGCGACATCAGAAAGTACAGCGGCGCCATAATAAGCAAGGACAAGCTGGATCTGAAGGCGCTCATAGGCTAGCACAGGCTGCATTTATAGGAATACCCGTTCCATTGATTTATTATATTGTTTGCAAGGCGGCGGATGTTCATGATATATTCTAATAAATAGTTCCCGCGTTTCCATGAACGGAGGTATGATCATGAAGCAGCTTATTATGTATTCCAGCAGTCATTGACCGGGCTGCCCCCCGGTGAAGGAAGCCCTCACCGAGGCAGGTATCCAGTTCGGATACATCGACATTACCAGCGGAATGATGCCCCTTAAGAAGTTCCTCAAGCTGAGGGACAATCACCCCGCCTTCGCCCCCATAAAGGAGCAGGGAAGGGTAGGAGTCCCCTGCCTTGAGTACGACGGCCAGCTCTATTTCGAGCTGCCCGAAGATCTGAGCATATTCAAGGAATGAACAGAATAGCGGAATTTGAACCGATAACGGGATTCGAACACGAAATAAAGATGCCGGCGAGAGCTACCAAAGGCTCCGCCGGCTATGACATTTTTACCCCGGTGCCCATAGACCTTATGCCCGGGCAGTCGGTGACGGTCGCGACCGGCCTCCGCTGCCGCATAGAGGAGGGCTGGGTGCTGCTTATCATGCCCAAATCGGGCCTGGGCTTTAAATTCAGGCTCCAGCTGGACAACACAGTGGGCGTCATAGACAGCGATTACTACAACGCCGACAACCAGGGCCACATAATGGTCAGGATCACCAATGACAGCCGCGAGGGCAAAGAACTTCACATCCCCGCGGGCAAGGCCTTCGCCCAGGGCATATTCGTCCCCTTCGGCATCACTGAAAGCGATGAGGCTGAAGGCGAGAGGCGCGGAGGCTTCGGGTCCACCAAAGTATAGATATGAGACCGGCTCAATGCCGGCTTTTTGTTTGCAGTAAGTTTAAGTGAGGTCAGTCATGGTCTTGAGAGAAAGCCTAGAGCAGAGAGAATACCGGCTGCTTTCGCCTCTGGCGGCGAAGGCGGGTGACAGCAGGGGAAGGCTCATTCCCGAGGAAAAGTGCGATATGCGCACCGATTTTCAGCGCGACAGAGACAGGATAATCCATTCCAAGGCTTTGCGCCGCCTGATGCACAAGACCCAGGTCTTCCTCGACCCCGAGGGAGACCACTTCAGGACCCGCCTCACCCACACCCTAGAGGTCTCCCAGATAGCGAGGACCATCTCAAGGGCCCTAAATCTCAACGAGGATCTGACCGAGGCCATAGGCATGGGCCACGACCTGGGCCACACGCCCTTCGGCCATCACGGGGAATCCTTCCTCAACGAGCATTATCCCGGAGGCTTCGCCCACAATGAGCAGAGCCTGAGGGTCGTCGACGTGATAGAACGAAACGCAAAAGGCCGCGCCATGAACCTTACCGCCGAGGTCAGGGACGGCATCCTCAACCACAGCGGGCCGAACCTTCCCTTTACCCTTGAGGGCAGGGTGGTGCGCATCAGCGACCGCATAGCCTACATAAATCACGACATAGACGACGCGGTGAGGGGAGGCATCATAAAGACCGAAGACATACCCAAAGACTGCCTGGAGCTCTTCGGCTTCAGCCACGGTGAAAGGATAGACTCCCTGGTCAAAGACCTGATAGCAAACAGCGACGGCAAAGACGACATAATGCAGTCGCCCGAGTTCGCTTTTTACATGAATAAGCTGAGAGACTTCATGTTCGAGGCGGTATACAACAACCCGGTGGTCAAGGGAGCC
>JAEEGL012248947.1_pt1 | contig 15686 bp, 15 predicted proteins | sample 9134231 | NCBI WGS metagenome assembly JAEEGL01 (sample SAMN16246548, study PRJNA631951) | gut metagenome | biome: gut microbiome; feature: rumen; material: fiber-attached | host: Bos | place: Iran: Karaj | collected 2018-10
CATCGCGCTCACGAAGGCCTTTGACCAGACTGACGCGATAGTGACAAGGTCCGGGAAGAGGCTCGCGGAGCTCCCTCCCGGATCCAGGGTCGCCTCAAGCTCGGCCCTCAGGCGGCAGAATGTCCTCACCGCGAACCCGGGCGTCGTTCCGGTAAACGTGAGGGGCGACATCATCTCCCGCCTCGCGCAGCTTGACCGCGGCGACTTTGACGCGCTTGTCGTCGCCTCCTGCGCCCTCATAAGGCTGGGGCTCGGGGACAGGATCACCGAGCGCCTCCCCTTCGCGACACATCCGCTCCAGGGATGCCTCGCCGTAACGGCGTCCGCAGGCCGGGCTGAGGAGCTCGCGCCGCTTTTTGAGAGGATTGACACCAGGAAGAGCTTCGGACGCGTCCACCTTATCGGGTTCGGCCCGGGAGATCCGGATCTCATGACCGTAAGGGGGCAGCGCCTCCTCCGGGAGAGCGATGCCATCGTCTACGACGCGCTTACCGACGCGGACTTTGTCAAATCCTTCCCGCAGGAGAAGCTCTATGTCGGGAAGCTCAGCGGCTCGCACTCCGCGGATCAGGCTGAGATCAACGCTCTCCTTCTCCGCCTTGCCCGCGAGGGAAAGACGGTGGCTCGCCTCAAGGGCGGCGATCCGATGATCTTCGCCCACGGGCGCGAGGAGCTGGACTTCCTCCGCTCGAACCTCATCGAGGCTGACGTAACGCCAGGCATAACCGCGGCATCCGCGGCGGCTGCCTCAGCCGGCATTCCGCTCACCCACCGCGGCCTCTCCTCGTCCTGCGTGCTCCTCTCGGGGCATCCTGCCGGAAATGACTCGCTGGAGCGCCGCCTTCAGGAGGTGCGCGCTGACACCATGGTCTTCTACATGGCGGGGAAGCAGGCGCGCCGCGTCGCATCCGCGCTCATCGCGAACGGAAGGAGCGGCAGCACGCCTGCGGCCATCACGAGCCGCGCGAGCCTTCCTGGCGAGAGGACCATCATTACGACGCTCTCGGATCTGAGGCTCTCGGTTCTCACGCTCCGCGATCCGGTGCTCCTCACCGTCGGCGGCACCGCGGGACTCTCCGCCTTCCGCCATGTCAGGCTTGACACCGGCACCTCGCCGTCTCCGTCGAACGGTGATTTCGTTACCCATGTGCCCTTCATTGAATTTGAGGGGATTGATGAGCCGGAGCTCACGACTGACGACGTGAGGAACGGAGGGATCTTCATCCTAACGAGCCCGCAGGACGTCAGGTTCTTCATGGCTCTCATCAGGAAGTGGGGCGTTGAGCTCCCGGAGAGGAGGTTTGTTGTCGCGGTCGGGAGATCGACCGCGGGCGCGCTCGCCTCGTACGGGGTGTTCGCTGACGCTGTTCCCGCCGAGGAGAGCGCTGAGGGAATAGCGGATCTCATAAGGTCAGACGGGCTGCTCCGGACTTACGGAACCGCGGTCTATCCGCACTCCGACATCTCGCCCGCGTCTCTCTCGCCCGCGCTCGAAAAGGCAGGATTCAATGTGAAAAGCGCTGCAGTATACCGGACTGTTCAGAGAAAGGACATCCCGGACATCGACCTCAGCGTGTTCGATCAGGTTTATTTCGCGAGCCCCTCGGGGGCGGAGGCATTCGCCGCGAAGTTCGGCGGGCTCCCGGAGGGGAAGCAGTACCTCTGCCGCGGCGAGACGACGCTCCGGAGAGTGCGCGAGCTCGCGGGAAGCGCTGCGCTTTGAGGATTTTAAGGAAAGGCAATGAAAAGATTCAGACAGTTCAGGGCAACAAGTGAGCTCAGGGATATCTACAGCGAGGTCCCGCCCATTCTGGCGGATGATCTCATATACCCGTATTTCGTGAATAACGGGAACGGCGTGCGCGATGAGATCGTCTCGCTCCCAGGAGTATATGAGCTCTCGCCTGACACCCTGGTGAAGGATGTCGGAGAGATAAGGGCCCTGGGGCTCAACAAGATCCTCCTCTTCGGCGTTGTCCCGGAGGAGGCGAAAAACGAGACCGGCTCGGCGGCCTGGGATCCGGAGGGGCCCGTCCCCTCGGCCATCAGGGCGGTGAAGGAGAAATACCCTGAAATAACCGTGATCGCTGACGTCTGCCTCTGCGGCTACACCTCTCACGGCCACTGCGGCCTCATCCGCGAGGTGAACGGAAAAAAGGTCATCGACAACGACAGCACGCTCCCGCTCCTTGCCAGGACCGCTGCGGCGTACGCTGCGGCCGGCGCGGACTTCGTCGCGCCCTCCGCCATGATGGACGGTCAGGTTGCGGCCATCAGGGCAGAGCTTGACCGGGAGGGGCTCGCAGCCGGGATCATCGGCTACTCAGCGAAGTACGCCTCCGCCTATTACGGCCCCTTCAGAAGCGCCGTCCACTCCTCTCCCGCCTTCGGCGACCGGAGGACCTACCAGATGGACTACCGGACCGTAAGGCAGGGAATAGAGGAGATTGAGGCGGACATCGAGGAGGGAGCAGATCTGGTCATGGTGAAGCCGGCGCTCGCCTACCTCGACATGATAGAGCGCGCCTCCTCGAAGTTCGGCTCCGCGAGGCTCGTTGCCTACCAGGTCTCCGGGGAGTACGCGATGCTCAAGGTCGCCGCGGCGTCAGGCTGCTTTGACGAGAAGACCATCTTTGACGAGAGCCTCACCGCGATAAGGCGCGCGGGCGCGAGGTACATCATTTCCTACTATGCCAGGGAATATCTTGAAAGGCAGGAGAAACAGAAATAATGCTTACACATCTTCAGGAACTTGAGGCTGAGGCCATCTATGTAATAAGGGAGCTTGCGGCGCAGTTCGAGCGCCCGGGGCTCCTCTTCTCGGGCGGCAAGGACTCCATCGTCATGGCGAACCTTGCGCGCACCGCCTTCTATCCGCAGGCGATCCCGTTTCCGTTCCTCCATATCGACACCGGGCACAACTTCCCGGAGACCATCGAGTTCCGCGACAGCCTGGTCAAGAGGCTCGGCGTGAAGCTCATCGTCGGCAGCGTGCAGGAGAGCATCGACACCGGCAGGGTCCGCGAGGAGAAGGGAATAGGCGCATCGCGCAACCGCCTGCAGACTGTTACGCTCATCGACACCATCAGGAAGAACAAGTTTGACGCGCTCCTCGGAGGCGGCCGCCGCGACGAGGAGAAGGCGAGGGCCAAGGAGAGGTTCTTCTCACTCAGGAACGTATTCTCCGAGTGGGATCCCAAGAACCAGCGCCCGGAGCTCTTCGGGCTCTACAACGGCCACAAGGACCGCGGCGAGCACTTCAGGGTATTCCCGCTCAGCAACTGGACTGAGCTCGATGTCTGGCAGTACATCAAGGAGAAGAACATTGACGTTCCGTCCCTCTATTTCTCGCACGAGCGCGAGGTGTACGAGCGCGACGGCACGGTCCTCGCCTACAGCCCCCTCGTGCAGCTTGCCCCGGGAGAGACGGTGAAGAAGATGCGCGTGAGATGCCGCACCGTCGGGGACATCACCTGCACGGGACTCACGGTCTCAGACGCGTCAACGCTTGACGACATCATCAGGGAGGTTGCCTCGACCCACGTTACCGAAAGAGGCGGAAGGGCCGATGACAGGCGCTCCGAGACGGCAATGGAAGACAGAAAGAAGGCAGGATACTTTTAAGGAGGGAGCACATGGAACTTTTGCGTTTTATTACCGCCGGAAGCGTCGATGACGGAAAGAGTACACTGATAGGAAGGCTCCTGTACGATACCAAGTCGATATTCGATGACCAGCTGCAGGCAATCGATGAGGCGAGCAGCCGGAGCGGAAGCGACGAGGTGAATCTCGCCCTCCTGACAGACGGCCTCAGGGCAGAGCGCGAGCAGGGCATCACCATCGATGTCGCCTATCGCTACTTCTCGACTCCGAAGAGAAAATTCATCATCGCCGACGCGCCGGGCCATATCGAGTATACGAGGAACATGATTACGGGCGCCTCCACCTCAGACGCAGCGGTCATCCTCATTGACGCGAGGAACGGCGTTGTCGAGCAGACCAGGCGTCACACCTACCTGGCTGGCCTCCTGGGGCTCAGCGAGGTTCTGGTCGCGGTCAACAAGATGGATCTCGTTGACTTCTCCGAGAAGGTCTTCAATGACATCAAGGAGGAGTACCAGAAAATCCTCGCGAAGACCCCGCAGATTGCCCACGTGAACTTCATTCCGATCTCCGCCAAGAACGGCGACAACGTCGTGAAGAAGTCTGACGCTATGCCCTGGTACAAGGGCGACACGCTCCTCGGCACTCTGGAGAATGTCCAGATCCGCGACAGCTCGGCTGAGAGCCCGTTCCGCTATGACGTGCAGTATGTCATCCGCCCGCAGACCGACGAGTTCCACGACTACCGCGGCTACGCCGGGCGCGTCCTCGGCGGATCGGCCAGGGTCGGCGATGAGGTCGAGATCCTCCCCTCGCGCACGAAGTCCCGCATTAAGTCCATCAACCTGGGCGAGGAGGAGCTGCAGGGCATCGAGTTCCCGCTCTCCGCCTCCATACAGCTCGAGGATGACGTTGACGTCTCCCGCGGATCGCTCATTGTCTCGGCAGGCAGCGCGCCCAAAGGGACAAGGAGCATCAGCGCAGTGCTCTGCGTGCTGAGCTCAAACGGCCTTAAGGAAGGCGTTCCCTACTTTGTCCGCCATGGGAGCACCGAGGTGCAGGGCATGGTGAACGCTGTCAATTACCGCCTCGACATCAACACCCTGGAGAAGGGCGATCCCTCTGGCGAGCTGAAGATGAACGACATTGTCGGAGCTGACATCGTGCTCTCCGATGAGCTCTTCTGCGATCTCTTCACGGAATGCAAGGGCACCGGCTACTTCATCCTGATTGACGAGAACACCAACGAGACGGCTGCAGTAGGCCTTATAGAGGAGTAGGCGATGGCAGAGACTGCGGATAAGGAGGCGCTCGAGAAGGAGGTCCCTGAGCTTCAGGAGCGCTTTAAGGACAGCACGCCGGAGGACCTCCTCCGGTACTTCATCGGCCGTTTCGGGAAGCAGATAGCGCTTTCCTCGAGCCTCGGCAAGGAGGATCAGGTTCTCCTTGACATGATCATGAAAATTGACCGTGAGGCGAGGGTCTTCACCATTGACACGGGAAGGCTCTGCCCCGAGACCTACAACCTCATCGCGACCGATGAGGACTATTACAAGATAAAGCTCGAGGTGTTCTTCCCTGACCGCGCGAAGGTCGAGGAGTACGTGAGGACCTACGGCATCAACGGCTTCTACGCGGGGCACGAGGCCAGGAAGGCCTGTTGCGAGGCAAGGAAGCTTGAGCCCCTGAGACGCGCGCTCTCCGGTCTTGACGTCTGGATCTGCGGCCTGAGGCGCAGCCAGTCGGTCACCAGATCTGAGGATAAGGCTGTCGAGTGGGACGCAAGGCACGGCCTCATCAAGCTCAACCCCCTGATTGACTGGGAGGAGTCTGACGTCGACGCCTATGTGAAGGAGCACAGCGTTCCCGTCAATGTCCTGCACCGGAAGGGCTATCCCTCGATTGGCTGCCGTCCCTGCACCAGGGCGGTGCAGCCCGGCGAGGACATCAGATCCGGGCGCTGGTGGTGGGAGAGCCCCCTCCACCGTGAGTGCGGCCTGCACAGGGACTGAGAGATGGGGAAATACAGGTACTCATTCCTTCCCATCGGCATCCGCATTGAGGGGAGGAAAATCGTCATCGCGGGAGGCGGCAATGTCGCCTTCCACAAGGCGTCGATCCTTTCCCACTACACGGACAATGTAACGGTCGTCTCACCGGAGTTCAGGAAGGGCTTTGAGGAGCTCGGCTTCACGCTTGTGAGAAGCGAGTTCGGGCCTGAGCACCTCGAGGGCGCCTGGCTCCTCTACGCCTGCACCGGCGACAGCGCGGTGAACCGTGCGATAAAGGACATGGCGCATGAGAAGGGCATCCTGGTCTCGGTCTGCGACTCGCCCGCGGACTGCGACTTCATCTCCCCCGCGGTCTTCCGCGACGGGTGCATGACCGTCGCAGTCGGCTCGGACTCCAGGGACGTGAGGCGCTCCATCAGGGTGAGGGACAGAGTGCGGGTGCTTGCCGGGGAAGGGCTCTTCGGCGCGGATCTCGGAACGGAAACAGAGGCGTGAGGCAAATGATCAGCGGGTACTTCGTAAGCGGGCGTCATCATTCGATCGAGCAGAGGAACGAGCAGAGGAGTAACTGCCATTTTGACTCCTCCCTGCCGCACGTCCTCATCGACACCTGCTGCCGTTATGAGGTCTACAGCGGGACAGGGCGCATACCTGATGATGTTGCGAGGCACCTCTACCGGGTGGCAGCGGGCCTCGAGTCCGAGCTCCTCGGGGAGAACGCCATCCTCGGGCAGGTCAGGAAAAGCTACCTTGAGGCAGCCGCGAGGTTCCCGCTCGGGAGCTCCCTCAACCGCCTTTTCCAGGGGGCGATACACACCGGAAAGAGGGTCAGGAGCGAGACCGGCATCTCAAGCGGGGCGATGTCCTGCGGCGAGCTCACCGTTGAGCTCATGAAGAGGTCAGGCTTTCCCTTCCGCAGGAGCACTGTCGCCGTTATCGGCGTGAACGCGCTCACCTCGAGCATCCTCCGCTTCCTCCGCGACGAGGGCGCTGAGAGGTTCTACCTCTCGAACAGGCACTATGACAAGGCTGAGTCGGCAGCCCGCGAGTTCGGCGGCACGGCGGTTGACTTCGCGGGGAGGAAGGAGATCCTCCCTAAGGCTGACGCCTGCATCGTGGCCGCGAGGGCTCCACACTACCTCGTTGGGCCGGGCGACCTCCCGCCAGACGGGCACCGGATCCTGATCTTCGACCTCTCGGTCCCCCGCAATGTCGATCCTGCTGTCGGCAGCGTCAAAGGCGTGAGGCTCCTTGATCTTGAGGACATCGAGAAGGCGGCCGCGGAGAACGAGAAAAGCCGCGAGCAGGCCGCGGTTAAGGCTGAGTCCATTATCGAGGACGAGCTCCTGAAGCTCAGGAAATGGGAAGAGCACTCTCCCCAGGCAGCCTGATATCCTCCCGCCGCGCCTCTGATGCATAATGAGGTTCGGAAAATCATTTGTCTGGAGATGTGAAAATGTCGCTTAATCATAAGAGATCGCACGAGCTTGCGGTCGAGGCCGGAAAGTACCTTGTAGGGGGCGTTGACAGCCCGGTGAGGGCCTTTAAGGCGGTAGGATCAGATCCAATCATCGCGAAGTCCGGAAACGGCGGATACATAACGGACGAGGACGGCAACAGCTACCTCGACTTCTGCCTCTCCTGGGGCGTCTTCATCCTGGGGCACCGCTTCCCCACGGTTGTAAAGGCAGCGTCAGACGCGCTCTCTGACGGATCGAGCTTCGGCCTCACCTCGCGCTTCGAGGCTGAGCTTGCCTCGAGGATCACGAGGGCGGTGCCAGGCGCGGAGAAGGTCAGGTTCGTGAACTCGGGCACCGAGGCCGTGATGTCAGCGCTCCGGCTCGCGCGCGGCTACACCGGGAAGGACTACGTCATCAAGTTCGACGGCTGCTACCACGGGCACTCCGACAGCCTTCTCGTGAACGCTGGATCAGGCGTCTCGACGCTGAACCTCACCTCCTCAGCTGGGATCCCGAAGGCCTTCACCGGCTATACGCTCTCCATCCCGTTCAATGACAGGAAGATTTTCCGGGAGACAGTGGAAAAGTACAGCGGGAAGCTCGCGGCGGTGGTTCTGGAGCCGGTGCCCGCGAACATGGGCGTCATCAGGCCTGATCCGGAGTTCCTCAAAGACGTCATTGAGCTTACCCATAAGGCAGGCGGGCTTGTCATCTTCGATGAGGTCATCACCGGGTTCAGGTTCAGCGAGTACTCGGCGCAGGGGCATTACGGCCTGAGGCCGGACCTCACCACGCTCGGGAAAATAGTGGGCGGCGGCTTCCCGGCTGCTGCGTTCTGCGGTCCTGCCGGGATCATGAACCTCCTCGCGCCCGTGGGCCCGGTCTATCAGGCCGGCACTCTCTCCGGCAACCCGGTTGCCATGAGGGCCGGCATCGCGACGCTTGACGAGCTCCTCTCCGGCCGCGTCTATAAGGCGCTTGAGGAGAAGGCGGAGAAGTTCTTTGCCAGCCTTGAGAAGAGCATAGAGGGATTCCCTGTCAGCCTCTCAAGGAACGGCTTCATGTTCACGCTCTTCTTCAGGAAGGGCGCGCCAAGGTGCTACAGCGAGGTGAAGGAGTGCGACTTTGAGGCCTTCGGCGCCTGGTTCCGCTTCATGCTTGACCACGGCTTCTATGTCTCGCCCTCGCAGTTCGAGACCGACTTCCTCTCCATCGCGCATGATGATGGGAAGCTCGCGGAGATGGCAGAGACGACCGGAGAGTTCCTGAGGAGCTATTACGCTGCCTGAGGGCAGGCGCAGCCTCACAGAAAAGGGCGGCCGGCGGCCGCCCTGAAAACTGAAAGCCTGGCAGTAAGATCAGCGGAGCTTTTCCGCAAGGGAGAGGATCTCAGCCGTGCCTATGGGCCTCGCCGGGCTCACGGAGTAAGAGAAATTCCCATCCTGCCAGGAGGCAAGGGACCAGGATTTTCCGTCATTGCCCTTAAGGGTCAGGGTCCTGCCGCCTGAGTCCTTCCTCTCTTCCTTTCTCTGATAGTCGTTATAGTCGCCTGAGACATCATCAGTGCCGGCGCCTTTCCTCACCCGGTACAGCTCATTGTCTCCCTTCAGGCAGATGATCTCGGCAAGGCTTCCCTTTATCACGCGGATGACGCTCTTTCCTGAGCACGCTCCCTCAAAGCTTACCGGGAATCCGGCAAGCTCCGCGGCGCCTTTCAGATCCGAAACCTCAATGAATGGATTCGGCATCCCCACGAAGGCAGGCTCCGGCTGCTCTGAATCGCCTGACGCGGCGCAGCCTGAGGCAAGAACGGCAGACAATGCGCAGGCTGAAGGCAGGATAATGGATTTTCTCATGGCGTGCACTCCCCTGAAATCATGGCAGAAGCGGCCGGCACGGAGTCCGGAGCTCTTCTGATTTTATCATCGGCCTGCGCAGCGCCTCTTATTCAACGAGAAAATGCCTTCGCGGGTATACTTTGCGGGAATCTTAAAGAGGCAGGTATGAAGATTGATGAGAATGTTCTGCAGATAGCGGACGCGCTGTCTGCTCTTGACAGCACGATGGCTGTAGTCCTTGGCGGATCAAGATCGCAGGGGCTTTCCGACGCGGACTCGGACTGGGATCTCTATGTCTATCAGGAGAGCGAGGCCTCGGATGAGAGGAGGCGCGAGCTGCTGCAGCCTTTTGTCTCGAGGGCTGAGATCGGGAACCGCTTCTGGGAGACCGAGGATGACTGCCTCATGAGAAGCGGCGTGCCTCTTGACATCATCTACCGCGGGGTGAAGGACACCGAGGAGAGCCTCATCAGGACAGTGGTGAAGGGAGCACCCTCGTCAGGGTACACGACCTGCATCTGGCACAATATCCTGCACAGCCAGATCCTCTCAGATCCGTCAGGATGGTTCGGCGAGCTGCAGATGCACTATCACGTGCCGTATCCCGAGGAGCTCAGGAAAAACATCATCAGCCACAACCGGGTGCTGCTCTCAGGCTCAATTGCCTCATACGACCGCCAGATTGAGAAGGCGGAGAAAAGGAATGACATCGTGAGCATCAACCACCGCGTAGCGGCATTCCTAGCGAGCTACTTCGACATCATCTTCGCCATGAACAGGATGACGCACCCCGGGGAGAAGCGCCTGGTGCCTTACTGCATCAGGAACTGTCCTGCACTCCCTGATAAATTTGGGGATAATATAGCATCGCTTACCGGCTCATCATCGGGCAGGGCTGAGACGGTGTCAGAGATGGTCCGCCTCCTTGATGAGGCGCTTGTCCGGTCCCTCTAGGCTTTGGTTTTCAGGAGAACAGAATGTTCAGAAAAGGACTCATTGCAGCGGCCCTCGTTACCGCGGCTCTTCTTTCGGCATCACAGACGGCAGAGGCGAGAAAGCACCGCGACTCAGGAGAGGCTGCGGAGAGCAGCCAGACCGAGAGGAATTTCATGGGAGCGAAGCGGCAGCTCACCAAATTCTATTTCGAGCACAGGAATGATCCTGAGGCCGTAACCTTCTACTGCGGCTGCCGCATAAACTACGAGGGCACCGCGCGCGGCAACCGGGTGAAGATGTCCGGTCCCGACTGGAAATCCTGCGGCTATAAGTCAAGGAGCAACACCGACCGGGCCGAGCGCATTGAGTGGGAGCACATCATGCCTGCGCACCAGTTCGGGAGCGCCATGAAGAGCCACTGCTGGCAGAACGGCGGCAGGAAGAACTGCGAGAAGACCGATCCCTATTTCATGAGCGTCGAGGCCGACATGCACAACCTTGTGCCCTCGGTCGGCGAGGTGAACGGCGACAGGAGCAACTTCCGCTACGATGACCTCGGAGAGGAGCCCACGCAGTACGGGCAGTGCGAGATGGTCGTTGACTTCGATCACAAGGCGGCGCAGCCCCCTAAGGCAAGGAGGGGCGTCATTGCGAGGACCTACCTCTATATGGCTGACCGCTACGGCATAAAGCTCAATAAGAACCAGCAGAGGCTCTTCGAGGCCTGGAACAGGCAGTATCCGGTCTCCGACTGGGAGTGCACCAGGAACAGCTGGATAAAGAAGGTGCAGGGCAACGGCAATAAGTTCGTCGAGCCTTACTGCAAGTAACCGGAAATCTGGAATACAGACATGGCAAGAACTATTCTCGGCTTTGATTTCGGCACGAAGAGCATCGGCGCAGCGGTGGGTCAGGACCTAACCGGCACTGCCTCGCCCCTTGACGCGCTCAGGGCGCGCGACGGCATCCCCGACTGGAACGAGGTCGGAAAGCTTTTTGCGGAGTGGAAGCCTGATCTCGTGGTCGTGGGGCTCCCGCTCAACATGGACGGGACCGAGCAGCTCATGACCTTCCGCGCGAGGAAGTTCGGGAACCGCCTCAGGGAGAGGTTCAGGACCGAGGTCAGGTTCCAGGACGAGAGGCTCACCACCAAGTCGGTGCGTGAGGAGCTCTTCGCGGGAGGCGGCGCCTCAAGGCTTGAGAAGGGCAGGGTGGACAGCTGCTCTGCGGTGATTATCCTGGAGGAGTGGATGGAGGAGAATCCTGCCTGAGCGGGATTACGGAGCCTATGGAAGAGAAACAGTGGAAGGAGACCGCCGCGTCAGACGGTTCCGGGAAAAAGTCCTGGAACCTGAAGGTCGTCATGCACTGCCCCAAGTGCGGCGGCACGAAGCTCGGGCTCAAGGGGCATCATCTCGCGAGGCGCGCGCCGGAGGACGGCGACACGCTGGTGTGCCTTGAGTGCGGCGCCGAGAGCGACTTTAAGGCCCTCAAGGACCGCGCGGTCGAGGACGCCGTGAAGAATTTCATGCGCGAGCAGGGCAAAGGGCTCGTTACTCCGGAGAAGCAATAGTCTTCTGAGGCTCGGCAGTCTTCCTGCTGAACATGCCCATGAGCCTCTTCTTTAAGGTCATGGCGTCATCAGAGACCTCGCGGCAGCCGGCCTTCGCGAGCTCTTCTATGATGGCGCTCCTGTCAGTCCCTTCAGTCTCGGTAAGCGTAATAAGGCCGGTTGTGCTGTCGGCAGTTGCTGACACGACGCCGGGGACGCGGAGCAGGATCCTTGATATCTCGGCGGCACCTGCCTGGTTTTTTATCCCTGAGACTCTCACTGTGTCGCACTTGAAGAAGGCCTTCACCGACTCGTTCCTGAGCTGGGAGGCGATGCCGGCGAATGGATTCCCCCGATCTGCCCTGACTGTGACGGTGCCGTCGTCCGCAACCTTGGGATGCGACGCGCCGCTGTTTAGGAGTATGACGGAGGTTCTCCTGAAGTCTTCCCTGCCGCCCTTTACCTTGAATGTGAATTCAGCCATAAGGGTCCTCCGTAATTTATCGGACTGATTTTAACAGCGGGATCACACCGTTTCAACGGGTCATTTTCAGGTCATGGGCTGTTTGCCCCGCAGCTTCATCAGCCGCCCAGATCTGATCTGTTTTATGTCTGTTGAGGAATTTTCTGTAAAAGTTGCAAAGTTTATAAAAAAAGTTGCGAAATTTTTGCAATTAGTTGCAAAGTTAATAAAAAAGTTGTGAAACTGCCGAGGTGAGTTGCAAAGTTTATGAAAAAGTTGCAAACTGAACTTTGAAAATCTGCAGAACGGAGAACCTTTATGCAGGAGCAGGAACTTCTTGAGCTAATCCGAAATATTGAAATAAGGAAAACCGAGAGCCAGACAATTGAGCTGAAGTCAGCAGAGAAAGGCTTTCCGGGACGGATATACGATACTCTCTCGTCATTCTCCAATCAGGATAACGGCGGCATACTGATTTTCGGCATTCAGGAAAAACCTGAGTTTCATATTGTGGGTGTTTATGATGCCAGCGAAGTCCAGACAAGAATAATGGAAGCATGCCAGCAGATGGAGCCGCAGGTCAGGGCTGAGATCACAATGTGCCGCATAGACGGAAAAACAGTAGTAGCTGCTGAGATTCCGGGAGCTGATGTAGCAAGGCGCCCGGTGTACTACAGGGGAATTGGCATTCTGAAAGGCTCATATATCCGGGTAGGGGATGGGGATCTTCCAATGACTGCCTATGAAATATACTCCTACGAGGCGTACAGGAAACACGCAGAGGATGATTTGCGGACTGTTGCCAGATCAGAACTGGATGTGTTCGATCAGAATCGTATCAGCCAGTATCTGCAGAATATAAAGTCCGAAAGGAAAAATCTGTCAGAAATTCCGGATGATTCCATCCTTGAGCTTGCCGGCGTGACCAAGGGGGGACTTTATACTCTGGCCGGAGTTCTGACATTCTCCATGTTCCCTCAGATATATTATCCTCAGCTTTGCATCACAGCGGTGTCGGTTCCAGGATTGAAGATAGGCGATCAGACTGATGATGGCCTGCGCTTCATTGATAACAAAAGAATTACCGGAACAATACCGGACATGGTTGATGAAGCAGTCTCGTTTGTAAAAAAGAACAGCCGTGTCAGTACGGTTATTGATGCGGACGGGCAGCGCAGAGACAGACCTGAATACCCGCTAAGGGCTGTAAGGGAGGCGGTATTGAATGCCCTGGTTCACAGAGATTACAGTGAATATACCCAGAATACGCCTGTCAGCATCGAGATGTACCGGGACCGGATTGTGTTCCGCAGCCCGGGCACGCTGTTTGGAAGAGCAACAGTTGATATGCTGGGAAAGAGCCGGCCTGAAGCCAGGAATGCTGCGCTGATTAATATGCTGGAAATTCTGCATGTAACAGAGAACAGATATTCAGGAATTCCTACGATGTACCACGAACTCCAAAAACAGAGACTCCCTGATCCGGAGTTTGAGGTATCAAGAGGAGATTTTGTTGTAACTTTCCGCAACAGCATATTCCCCGAGGAAGCTGCTGCAGACAAAAGAGATTTGGAAAAAGCCATTCTGCAGTACTGCATGGTTCCGAGAAGCAGAAAAGAACTGGTTGCCTTTACAGGTCTGTCACAATACTATCTGAACAGGAAATATCTGGAGCCGATGCTGGGAAATGGATCACTGAAACTTACGATTCCGGATAAACCGAGAAGTTCAAGACAGAGATTTGTGTCATGCTGATTATGGCCTGCTTCTGTGTTTGCCATTTGATGTTTCAGGCAGGCATAAGGCCGGTTAACAAGTGGTTTCAGAAAAAGCCCCTGAAAAGGGGCTGAAGGAAAGCAGAAAAGGAGGGAACGCTCCCTTTGTCCAGTTCTGCTCTCAGGCGGGGCTGAAAGTCTTTATAGCAGGACCGCAGGTCCTCTGCAGCAGGTTCAGCCGTCCTGAAGATCCGGATGTGAGTCCGGGAAATCAACAGAATATGCAGGATATCTGTGGACGGTCTTTCAGGTGCCGCATACGGAGGCGGTTCTTTTATATAAACGGAACTGAGCCGTGCTTCCGGTACGCCTTGGATCCGCAGAGCGAATCCGCTCCATGACATTCGCCAGGGAGGTGGATCAAAGTCCAGTGAGAGCATGTTATCTTTCAGGGCATCTGTGCATCCAATCCAAAAGTGCCGGAAAGTCATGCTTTTCGTCCGTACTCAGGCAGGATCCGTCCTGAAATGCCCTGGCCTGATGGTTTAATGTAGGATATTTCAGTATGGTTTTGTAGGAAATCTGCCATACATTTATAGGCAGATGTGAGATTATCGTGTGGGATCAGCATGTAAGACTTTTTGCAGATGATTGATTCAGCTGAAGTTTTCGGCGGATTGTCTCCAATTTTGCTGCTTTTGTAATTTTTCAGCGTGTTGCATTGACTCAGTAAGGCAGTAAGATATCAATACCGACATTTGAGCCATGGATTTGGCTGGGCCGCACGGACGCGGCCTTCAGTTCCCAGGGACGGGATGCAGCGCAAGATGCGCGGTGCCGGTTGTTTTGAGAGGCGGAAGCGGCTTTGGCCGCGCTCCGCCTTCTTCTTTTTAAATTGCCGCAGCGGATGGCAGGAGATGCTGCTCATCTATTCCCAGGAGCGTTTTGCATGGGAACTGCTGTTCCATCTGCTGCTGTTTCAAGGAATGCCGTTAGGTCATTATCTCCGGCGAGCTGCCTTTGTGAAAAAGAAGCATTAGATGGTCAATTACGCAAAGGCCTTGCCAGGCAGTTCCGGACCTGCCGCCTTTGCCGGTTATTCAGCTCTCCGAGCGGCCTTCTTGGTAATGATTCCACAAATTACGGCAGCCTGCAGGAGAATTTCGCCTCGGAGGAGCTGACCGCGCATGTGTTTGGCCTTTACTGTCTCAGCAGCAGGGCGCTGGGCGCGCTGGATTTTGTTATTGTGAAGGATGGGAGGGCAGTGCCGGTTGTGGTGAAGTCAGGTAAGAGCCATCCGCGCCACAGTGCCCTGAGGAAGGTCCTCTCCGGTGGCGGCAGCGGCATCAGGGAAGCGTATGTGCTGTGGAATGGCAATGTCCGCGCTGACGGCCGGATAACGTACCTTCCGGCATACATGGCCATGTTTATCAGGAATGAATGAGATGGCGCACAGACTCAGAGCCTGAGCATGAACGTTTCTTGATTCTGATAAAGAAGTGGTATCAGATTGGGGAGTGATGAACATGTCGGCAGCTGATGCGGATTTAATGAAATGCTGCCGGGGACACGGACCGTCAGGCCTGAACTGCTGAAGTCCGGCCCCCTCATGCAGGGATCATGCATGGAGCGTAGTTGAACAGGAGGAACGGATCCGCCGGGTTGGGCTCCATCGGCTTAAGTTACCTGATGCTGCGCAATTCTTAAAATGCCCCTCTCTGCAGGAACAGGATGACAGCGCTGTCTGTTCATGATTTTCCTGCTGCAGTGACGGGACTCTCATGCAAATTACCCAAAATCATTCTATTTCCTAACAGTAAGAATTTATAGCTCATAAGGCATAAGTTGTGATGCAGTTAAAAATTCCTGGCGAAACGGCGCTCATTTCACTGGCTGTTCATGAATTTGCTGACATTTTTGTGATTTTCGTCAATAAATTTTCAGGGCGTACGCACGAACCACAGGTAGTCCAAGACGTTGAAAACCTTTATGCAGGCATTTTTCTCAAAAATCGTTTAAGGTATAGGGTTGCCCAAAATTAGATCCCAGTTTACAGAACTCCATAAACCAAGGTGCCCATATGACAGATTCGGTTTTGAAGGACACG